>JAAUXY010016360.1_pt1 | contig 24687 bp, 21 predicted proteins | sample 7278121 | NCBI WGS metagenome assembly JAAUXY01 (sample SAMN14350117, study PRJNA611818) | marine sediment metagenome | isolation source: surface marine sediment (1.8m) | place: French Polynesia: Moorea | collected 2018-08 | reverse complement strand
TCAAAGCCGGTCTTCGCGGGCATCGGCCAACCACTTCCGCTTGGTGGCGAAATCCGGACTCTTGCCGGAGGATTCTACGTCTCATCGAATGAGCTCCGCACCGCGCAGCTCGTTAGAGTGCCTTATTTGGGCGGCAGGCAGACCCGTTTCACTTAGGAAAGCTCCTTAGCTGGGAGAGTGTCACCACGCGGAATCCGCGTCGCCTGAGTTCGGGCAAGACGTTGTTCAGAGTGGCAACTGTGCGTTTCCCGCGTGCACCGATATCGTGCAGGATGACCACGGATCCTGGCTTCACGGCCCACAAGATCACGCGGGTTGCGAACCAGCTCGATGGGATCTCCGCATCGAGCGGATAAACAGATCCCAGGGCGCAGCGGTAACCGTGTTCATCGAGCGTGTCTAGCATCGATTCATTGAACCGACCTGAACCGGGACGAAACCAGGTTACGTTATCTGAATATGCGGTGAGGACGTCGTGGCACCGCTGCAACTCGACCTTGAATGCCTCGGCAGAAAGGCGTGTGGCGGGCTCGTCTCGACTGAGGTGATTTGCGAGTTCGTGTCCTTCGGCAACGATCCTTCTTAGAATCGCTTCGTTTCCAACGATGTTGCTGGCAATTAAGAAGAATGTCGCTCGCGCATCATAGCGGTTCAGCAGATCGAGTATCTCGGGCGTGACACGAGCATCTGGCCCGTCGTCAATGGTGAGTGCGATGGCCTTTTGTGTGGTTTCGACGAAGAACAGGACGCGTGGGTTTCGCTGTGCGAGCCATCTTACCAGCCACCTCATCTAATTGATGCTCCACAGAGGCGCGACAACAAGCCTGATGGGCAAGCGGCCCCGAAAGACGGATGCCGCATACCGTCAGGCAAGACATCTACGTTTCATTGGAATGGTCAGGTGCTTGAGCGCGGAGATTTCCTGAATGTCGACGAACAGAACAAGTAGCGGCACTCTCGCAACGGGTCAAAGTGCGCCCCAGGAGACCAATCCAGCTAGCGTCCGCTTTCCTCCGCTTATATGAAGGCAACAGACAAAGAGTCCGTTCTCTAGGGCAAAGCAGTCGTACGGCGTGGCGTCTCCAACCGACGCGCATAGCCATGACCGGAAGTTGGTCCGACCAAACCGATAAACGTGCAGAACAGTGCCAAGTTGGCACCATGTGAACAATCAACGTTCGTTGAATACGGTCAAGCGCGACTCCGAGCCAGAATTCCAGGCCATAGGGACAAACGCCGAAAAAAGGTCCATGCTCGTTCCTTGTCCAATAGCTATGAGACAAGGTGCACCGCATGACCGGCCATGTCGATCCCACTAAGGAAACATTTGCTGCCTTCCGCGAAGACGACCGCCCGGGTCCGATCCATATGCTCAATCTGGTGCGTCTCCGCGACAAGGCCTCCTATCCAGACGGGCGAGATGCAACAGGTGCGGAAGCCTATGCTGCCTACGGGCGCGACAGCCATCCCGTTTTCTCACGGCTCGGCGGCCGCATCGTCTGGCGCGGCCGCCGAGCCGTGAGAAATCGAGGATCGTATCAGTTGCTAGACGATCTATGAGGTTCTATTTGAAAGAGATCAGAAATTGTTGGTGCAATTTTCATCAATGCTTCTGCTTATTCTTCATTTTCGCTTGCGCGACGATAACGTTGTCTGCATGCAATTCCGCACCAGGCTCCCAGGCATTTGGCTCAATTGATCCGACCGAGCCTCAAAATCTCGGCGTTAGAATATATCAGCCGGCGGGGCCTGGACCATTCCCGGCCATAATCCTCTTGCACGGAAGCGTTCCCCCGACAGACCGGGAGCAATTTTGGGCATATCATTTTCAAAAGGCGGGATATGTGGCCGTCATAATTGACAGCTTTGGTCCTCGAGGCCTGAGTAATATTTCATATGATTACGGTCAGATTACACAGCTTCACCGTATCAAGGACCTCTATGGTGCCCGCGAATACCTGAAGACGAAGTCCTTCGTGGATGGCACAAGGATTGGCATCATGGGGTTCTCTCATGGAGGTGGTACAGTACTGGATGCCATTAATCAAAATGGCGAGTACGTGAAGCGGAAATTCTTGAACCATGACAATTCCGGATTTGCTTTTGCCATCGCATTTTATCCAGGTTGTCCCTTCGCGAATGGGCCCTACACTGTGCCACTCCTCATCGTTACCGGCGAGCTTGACGATTGGACCCCGGCGCGCGACTGCCAGCTTATGATTGACAAATATCGGGAGCAGAGTGCGGAGATGCGGCTTGAGATTATCCCGGATGCGCATCACGCTTTCGACGGGCCCTGGGAACTTCAGTATCTTGACCACGTAAAGGCCACGATAGGTGCCAACCCGGCGGCTAAGAGCCGAGCCGTCAATATCGTTGATGATTTCGTCAAGCAAACGCTCAGCGCTTCGGCGAGTAGTTAAGCTTAGCTGAGATCACAACCTCCACCAGCGGTGTTCTTGTCTCCTTGTCTACCTGCCCCAACCGCATGGGACGGAGGAAGTCAACCTCGGGTCAGGCTCGGCCCCAATCCTGTCCCGTTCGACGCGTCCGCTATGCCAGGAGCTGTGGACGTCAGACGCCGGATATCCAAAGCTGGGGTCGAACCGGACGAAAATGACGGTGGTCCGTTAGGGCAGTTCGTAGCCACACGCGGTCATTCGACCCCAATCCGACGAGATCCCTCTGGCTCCTTCTGGCTCAACGTAGATACTCTCTTAGAGCCCCGGGGAATCCGATAGATTGGCAGGTTCTGGATCAATCAACGAGGTCCCAGTACGGTCGGTCTCCGAACCGCTGGTACAGGAACTCGACGAGCAGCCTTATCCTCGCTGAGAGGTGACGGTTGGGCGGGTAGAGCAAGGTTAGGAAGATGCGGGGCGCTTTGTAGTCCGGCAGCACCCGGACCAGTCGCCCGGCCTGCAGTTCCGCGCCGACGATGAACGTCGGCAACTTCGTGAAACCAAGACCCTTGACGGCGGCGTCGCGAAGAACTTCTGCATTGTTCGAACAGAGGACGCCCTTGACCTTCGTGTCGGTGCTGCCTTCCGGCCCGATGAGGCGCCACGTCTTGCCGGTCGGCAGGTTTCCGTAGTGCAGGCAAGGTAGGTCGGCGAGATCGCCCGGCCTCTTCGGCTTCCCGAACCGTTTCAGTGCCTCGGGCGCCGCACATATGACCCGATTCACCTCGACAATCTCGTGATCGATCAAGGAGGAAACGGCGGCCCGTTCCGCTATCCGCACCGTGACGTCAAAGCCCTCGGCAACGGGATCCACAAATCGGTCGTTGAGAACGAGTTCGACGCGGATCTGGGGATACTCCAGCATGAAGTCCAAGAGCGCTGGGCCGAGATGCATCGTTCCAAATGACATCGGCGCATTGATCTTCAATTCGCCTCGGGGTTCGTCGTGCTCGTCCCGAATCGCGGCTTCGGCCTCGGCGAGATCGTTGAGGATGGCTCGCGCGCGTTCGTAAAACGCCTGCCCGGCTGGCGTTGCTGCCACCGTTCGAGTGGTGCGGTTCAACAAGTGGACGCCCAGCCCTTCTTCGAGGGTGATGACCGATCTGTTCACCTGTGAGCGCGACAGCCCGAGCACGCGAGCGGCTGCGGCAAAACCGCCCTCATCGACGACTTTCGTAAACGCGTGCAGGCTGGCGAATTTGTCCATCTCCCCCCTCCGATCCGTATGGTTGTCTCGCGACGCGAGACAGTGTGTCTCATATCAGTGCCATTGTCTTCGATATGTGCAATCGCATTTTGGCGGCAACACAGCAGTGATCTGTCCCTTTGGAGGTAGGCGATGTTCGTCATTAGGAAAGCGGAAGACCGAGGAACAGCGAACTTCGACTGGTTGAATTCGAAGCACACGTTCTCGTTCGGCCACTATTACGATCCTGCCCATATGGGTGTCGGACCGCTGCGCGTGATCAACGAAGACCGTGTCAAGCCCGGTGCCGGGTTCGACACCCACGGGCATAGGGACATGGAGATCATCTCGTATGTTCTCCAAGGTGCCCTAGAGCACAAGGACTCGATTGGCACTGGTTCAGTGATCCGGCCGGGCGAGGTGCAGCGCATGTCCGCCGGGACAGGGATCAGGCACTCCGAATTCAATCATTCGAAAAACGATCCGGTGCACTTCCTGCAAATCTGGATCCAGCCTGAGCGTGACCAGATCGAGCCGAGCTATGAGCAGAAAGCCTTTAGCGATGCGGAAAAGCGCGGACGGCTGCGCTTGGTCGGCTCGCGCGATGGACGCGATGGTTCGGTGACTATTCACCAGGACGTCGACCTTTATGCGGGTCTTTTCGATGCCGGGGAGACAACTCGGCATTCGCTCCAGCCCGGCCGCGGCGCTTGGGTTCAGGTAGCCCGCGGGGAGCTGGACGTAAACGGCGAGTGGCTCAAAGCCGGTGACGGCGCCGCGATCGCAGACGTTGACGCCATTGAAATCAAGGGACGCGAGAACGGGGAAGTTCTCGTCTTTGACATGGCAGCCTAGTCACGCCGTTCACTTTTGCCCAGCCACGGAGAAAACTGATGCCGACCAAACCCGAGCTTCTCACGCCCGACAATTGTCAGCTCATCTTCATCGATCACCAGCCGCAGATGGCGTTCGGCGTGCAGTCCATCGACCTGCAGACCCTGAAGAACAACGTCGTAGCGTTGGCCAAGTCGGCCAAGGTGTTCGACATCCCGACAATCATCACCACGGTCGAAACCGAGAGTTTCTCCGGACATACGTATCCGGAGCTTCTTGCGGTCTTTCCCGATCACCCGCTGCTCGAGCGCACGTCCATGAATTCGTGGGACGACCAGAAGGTGCGCGATGCGCTTGCCAAGCATGGCCGGAACAAGGTGATCGTCTCGGGACTCTGGACGGAGGTGTGCAACAACAGCTTTGCCTTCTCTGCCATGGCCGAGGGCGGCTACGAAATCTACATGGTCGCGGACGCGTCGGGCGGCACCACCCCGGAAGCGCACGACTACGCCATGCAGCGCATGATCCAGGCCGGCGTTGTCCCCGTGACTTGGCAGCAAATCCTGCTCGAATGGCAGCGCGACTGGGCGCGCAAAGAGACCTATGACGCGGTCCTCGACATCGTCAAGGAGCACTCGGGCGCCTACGGGATGGGTGTGGATTACGCCTACACCATGGTCCACAAGGCCGATGAGCGCGTCAGCCACGGTCCCCGGCTGGATCCCGTCGCCGCCGGTCAGACGCAGCAGGCCGCCGAATAAAACACGTTCATCAAACCCGGCGGTGCCCAGGCGCCGGGCCCACTGCCGCGAGGGAGCTTCCCATGCCAATCCATCGCCGCGCCTTCGTTCAAGGGGCTGCCGCCACTTCTGCGCTGGCACTCTTTGGTGCACGACCCGCCCGGAGCGAAACCATGACCGATGCCCCAGACCTTGTTCTGCGCAATGGCCGGATCACGACGCTTGATCGCACCATGCCCGAGGTCGCCGCACTCGCGATCAAAGATGGTCTGATCGCGGCCGCCGGCGAAGAGACGGACGTTGTGCGCCTCGCCGATGACGCGACGAGAGTGATTGATCTCGGCGGTCGTCGCGTCATTCCGGGCCTTAACGACAGCCACACGCACCTGATCCGGGGCGGACTCAATTTCACCATGGAACTGCGATGGGAAGGCGTGCCCTCTGTGGCCGATGCGCTGCGTATGCTGAGAGAGCAGGCGGCCCGTACGCCGGCGCCGCAATGGGTCCGCGTGGTCGGCGGCTGGTCGGAGTTCCAGTTTGCCGAGCGCCGCATGCCGACCCTGGAGGAGATAAACGCCGCGGCTCCCGACACGCCGGTCTTTATCCTGCACCTTTATGGCCGGGCGCTCCTTAACCGCGCCGCGGTCGCGGCCCTCGGCTTCGGCCCGAACACGCCGAACCCGCCGGGTGGCGTCGTCGAGAAGGATGCCGCCGGAAATCCGACCGGCCTACTGGTTGCCAAACCCTCGGCCTTGATTCTGTACTCGACGCTGGCCCGCGGGCCCAAGTTACCGGTCGAGGACCAGATCATCTCGACCCGCCACTACATGCGCGAGATGAACCGCCTCGGCATCACCTCGGTGATTGATGCCGGCGGCGGCGGGCAGAATTACCCGGAAGACTATGACGTCATCCGGCGATTGCATGACGCGGATCAGCTAACTGTGCGCATCGCCTACAACTTGTTCGCCCAGAAAGCCGGGTCCGAACTCTCCGACTACGAACGTTGGATCTCGATGACCGGGCCTGGCGCCGGCGATGCGATGCTGCGCATGAATGGCGCGGGCGAAAACCTCACCTGGTCGGCGGCGGATTTCGAGAACTTTCTGGAACCGCGGCCCGATCCGGCGCCCGTCATGGAAAGCGAGCTGGAGCCGATCGTCGAGCTTTTGGCTGCCAATGAATGGCCGTTCCGCATCCATGCGACCTATGACGAGACCATCGACAGGTTCCTGACCGTGTTCGAGCGGGTCAATGGCCGTCAGCCCTTTAAGACCCGCTTCATCATCGATCACGCAGAAACTGTGACCGACCGCAACATCGAGCGCATCAAGGCGCTCGGCGGCGGCATTGCCGTTCAGCACCGTATGGCCTTCCAGGGTGAGTATTTCGTCGAGCGCTATGGCGCCAAAGCTGCGGAAGGCACGCCGCCGGTGACCAAGATGCTGGCCGCAGAGGTGCCCGTCGGCATGGGCACCGATGCGACTCGTGTGGCCTCCTACGACCCCTGGGTGGCGCTCTACTGGATCACCACCGGCAAGACACTGGGCGGACTGAGACTCTATCCCGAGGCCAATACGCTCGACCGCGAAACGGCGCTTCGGCTTTGGACGCAAGGCTCGGCGTGGTTCTCGGGCGAGCAGGACCGCAAAGGGACCCTAGAGACGGGCCAATACGCCGACCTCGCGGTGTTGTCGGAGGACTACTTCGCCGTGCCAGCGGAAGAGATCCGTCGGATTTCTTCCGTCCTCACGGTGGTTGGCGGCAAGATCGTCTACGCGGCGGACCAGTTTTCTGATCTCGACCCACCCCTGCCGCCTGCCAGTCCGTCCTGGACGCCGGTCGGCACCTTCGACACGCCCGCCATGCGAACCGCGGCTGCGGCCGCGCCCCTGCAGCATGCCCGGAGCTGCCATGACGGCTGCACGAACCATTGCTCGGTCCATGGCCATGACCATGGGATCGCTTGGAACAAACCGATCCCCGTGCGCGACCTGCCCTCCTTCTGGGGTGCGCTCGGCTGCTCCTGCTTCGCCGTCTGATGCCAGGAGCGCCCTCCAGAGCGGAGGCCGCGGCGGCGCCGCGGCCGGAAACCGGCAGCGCCTGGTCACCGTTCCGGCATGGCGCGTTCGCCGTGTTGTGGTCGGCGGCCGTGTTATCGAATATCGGCTCCTGGATGAACGAAGTTGGCGCGGGCTGGCTGATGACCACTCTGGCGCCGTCACCTTTGATGGTGGCGCTCGTTCAGACTGCGGCCACACTGCCGGTATTTCTGTTTGCCCTTCCCGCTGGCGCGCTCGCGGACATCGTTGATCGACGCCGTCTTCTCTTGGTTGTCCAGTGCCTGCTGGCAGGTGCTGTTGCCGTATTCGCCGCCCTGGTGTGGCTCGAATGGGCGACTGCCCCCATCCTGCTCGCTTTCACATTTCTGCTCGGCACCGGTGCTGCATTCTCGGTCCCGGCCTGGCAGGCGATTGTCCCCAAACTCGTGCCCAAGGCGGATCTTCAACCGGCAATCGCCCTCAACAGTGTTGGGATCAATATTAGTCGCGCGATCGGACCGGCGCTCGGAGGCTTCATCATTGTGGGGATCGGGATCTCCGCACCCTTCACGCTAAATGCCCTGAGCTATGTCGTCGCGATCGCCGCACTGCTGTGGTGGCGGCCACCCGCATCGCCGCAAAGTCCATTGCCCGCCGAGCGCTTCTGGGCCGCCATCCGCACCGGTCTCCGGTACGCAAGATCAAGCGGTCCACTCAAGGCGACGCTGCTTCGCGCGGTCGGGTTCTTCGTGTTCGCAAGCGCCTATTGGGCGCTCCTACCCCTGATCGCTAAGACCGAACTCGGCGGAGGGGCAGAGCTTTTCGGCATTCTGCTCGGATGCATTGGCCTGGGTGCGGTCATTGGAGCCCTTTTCCTCCCTGCCATGAAGACGACCCTGGGTCCGGATCGGCTCGTTGCCCTCAGCACCGCGCTCGCGGCGCTGGTGATGGCGCTGAGCGGCCTCATCCGCGACCCGGTGGCCGCTGGCATCGGCAGCATTCTCTTCGGCGCTAGCTGGATCGCCGTAGTGTCCAGCTTGAACGTCTCTGCACAGCTCGCTTTGCCGGAGTGGGTCCGAGCGCGGGGATTATCGATCTTCCTGACCGTTTTTTTCGGCTCGATGAGCTTGGGCAGTGCCGTCTGGGGCCAAGCCGCATCGCAGTTCGGCATTTCTGTTGCCTTGATCGCTGCGGCAGTGGGCGCCTTGCTTGTCATTCCGATGACCTGGCGAGCCAAGCTGCAACAAGGGGCTGGCATGGATCTAACGCCGTCCATGCACTGGCCCGAGCCCGTCGTTTCGCAGGAGCGGGACCAAGATCGCGGGCCCGTCATGACCATGGTCGAGTATGACGTCGCGCCCGAACAAACGCCCGACTTCCTCGCGGCTCTGCAGGAGTTATCCGAGGCGCGGCGGCGCGGCGGGGCCTTTGCCTGGGGCGTGTTCGAGGATGCGGCCCGGCCCGGTCGGTTCATCGAGTACTTCATGGAACCGTCCTGGCTTGAGCATCTGCGCCATCATCAGCGGGTGACCGAAGAGGACCGGCGGCTTCAGGAGCGGCTGTGGGCGTTTCATCGCGGGCCAGACAAACCAAAGGTGTCTCACTTCCTCGCGCCCGAGGCGACGCCGGGCGCCGCGGCTGAATAGAAAGACAGGAGACCGCACCCATGAGCGATTCGCGCACCAAAGGCCGCACGCTACCGTGCGCCAGCCGTCGCGCGGTGGTTGCCCTCACCCTGATCGCCGCCCTCGCGGCGGCCGGCGTTGCGAAAGCCGAGATCCCCGTTCTCCGGACGGCGGTGGTCAAGAGCGTGCGTTCCGACGATCCCCTGATCTTCGATGGTCGGATCGAGGCAGTCCGCCGAGCCGAAGTTGCCAACCGGATCGATGGCGTCATCACCGCTGTCCATTTCACGCTCGGACAGACCGTGGAAGAGGGGCAGCTGCTCGTCGAGCTCGCCCCGGAGAGTTACGAGGCTGCGGTGCTGGCCGCGCGGGCCGGCCTTGACCGGGCTCGTGCCGAGCTGGCACAGGCGCAGTTCGTGCTGGGGCAGAAGGAAAGGCTCAAGGGCAAGGGCGTTGCATCCGAGCTTCAGTACCAGGAGGCCGCCAATGCCGTCGCCATGGCCGAGGCCGGCGTTGCGCAAGCGGAAGCCGAGCTCACCGTGGCGGAACTCGACCTGTCCCGCACAAGGATCACGGCTCCCATTGCGGGAAGGATTGGCGAGCCATTGGTCGCCCTTGGCGCCTTTGTCGAAGCCGAATCCGGCAAGCCGTTGGCGCGGATCGTGCAACTCGACCCGGTCCGGCTGGTCTACGACGTGCCCTACGATCAGCGACTGCGGTCGATCTCCGAGACCGGCGCGGAGACGGTCGAAGCACTGCTGGAAAGCGTGACCGTGCAGCTGGAACTGCCGGGCGGCAGCCTCTATCCGATCCGGATTCAGCCAACATTCTCGGGCGCGGCGATCGAGCCGGTCGAGGGGACGGTGAGGGTTTCCGCCACCGTTCCCAATCCGGACCGGCTGCTGTTGCCCGGCCTGCCCGTGCGCGTTCTGTCGGAAGTTAAGGGTGGACAACGGGCCCTGTCGTCTATTCCCCGGGAGGCCGTCAGAACGGATCAGGCCGGCCTCCACGCCCTTGTGATCCAGCAATCCGGATTGCTGGAGCGACGCCCGATCTCGATCCTGCGCGCTGATCGGGACGGTTTGCTGGTCGGCGGCGTCTTCGAGGGCGAATCCGTTGTCGTCGATGCTGGCCCGGAAATCACCGCCGGCATGATGATCACGCCTCTCGTGGCAAGCGAGCATCAATAGGCGCGTTGATGCCCGAGATGATCTCAGCATGACAGGCTTACAGGTCGCATTGAGGCACAGCGCGTCGGCCGCTTACTGATCGCGTCGGACCCCCGGAAAGCCCGCATCAGAAGGCGCGGTCAGCCGCGTTGAGGGGGCGTCAAACCGGCCAGCCAGTCCACCGACCGATCGGTCGGCATTCACCCAAGGGAGATGAACATGACCAACAGGTTTCAAGATAAAGTCGCCATTGTCACCGGCGGCGGATCGGGCATCGGACTCGAGGCGGCGACCCAGTTCGTTGGCGAGGGTGGCAGCGTCGTCATCGTCGGCCGCGATGCGGACAAACTCGCCGCGGCCGCGGAGGCCATCGATCCGAGCGGAGAGAAAGTTGCGGTGCTCTCCGGCGACGTCAGTCAAATCGAAACGGCCGATCGCGCCGTTGCGCTTGCAACCGAGCGCTTCGGCGGTGTCGACGTGCTTTTCAACAACGCCGGTATCTTCAGGCCGACGCCTTTCCTCGAGCACACTGAAGCGGACTTCGATCGCAATCTGAGCACGATCCTGAAGGGCAAGTTCTTCATGGCACAGGCTGCGGCCCGCGCCATGCAGAACCGCGGCGGCGGCGCGATCGTGCAGACGGGTTCAATGTGGGCCGAACGGGCGGTTGCCGCCACACCGTCGAGCGCCTATTCGGCCGCGAATGCGGGCGTACATGCCATGGTGCGTAATCTCGCCGTCGAGCTCGCGGCGTCCAAGATCCGTGTCAACGCGGTGGCGCCGGCCGTCGTCGAGACCCCTGTCTACGGCACGTTCATGAGCGCTGAGCAGGTGAAAGAGGTCCTGCCGACCTTCAACGACTTTCACCCGCTCGGCCGTAACGGCCAGCCGCGCGATGTGGTTGGCGCACTGCTATTCCTCGCTTCAGACGACGCGCCATGGATCACTGGTGCTGTTCTCCCCGTAGACGGCGGCGTCATGGCAAGTCGCTGAAGGCGATTCCAACGGCCAATCGATCTGACAATAGGAGACAGAAGATGTCCGAAGCACACACTCAAATGCAGAACCAAGGCCCCTACGACGAGCCCAAAGACCCGGCACTGCCGCCAAGCACCATGGATCTCTCCAGGGGGCGCACGGCACTCGTGGCCATCGACCCCCAGAACGACTTCCTGTCGCAGGAAGGTGTCGCCTGGGGCGTCGTCGGCGAAAGCGTGACCGAGCACAACGTGATCGAGAATCTAGAGCGGCTGTTCAAGGCTGCGAAGGCGGCGGACCTGCCGGTGGTTATCTCGCCGCACTACTACTATCGGCACGATCACGGCTGGAAATTCGAAGGCGCGTTGGAGAAGGTCATGCACTCGATCAACATGTTTGATCGAAAAGCACCGCTCGATCTTGAAGGATTCGAGAATTCGGGCGCCGATTGGCTCGCGCGGTACAAGCCTTACATCGAGGATGGGAACACGGTCGTTGTCTCGCCGCACAAGGTCTATGGCCCCGAAACCAATGACCTCACGCTGCAGCTCAGAAAGCGCGGGATCGACCAGATCATTCTCGCCGGTATGTCGGCCAATCTTTGTGTCGAGAGCCACATGCGCGAACTGATGGAAAACGGGTTCGAGGTCGCAGTCATTCGGGATGCCACCGCCGGCGCCAAGGTGCCTGAAGGCGATGGCTACCTTGCGGCGCTGGTCAATTTCCGGATGATCGCCAACGCGGTCTGGAGCACGGACGATGCGGTGTCGCGGATCGAAAGCCTTGCATAAGGTCAGGCTGGAGAGGCCGCTACCGAGGGATCCAATCCGCGCGGTTGATCCGCCCGCCTAGCTGAGGATGTTCGCGGAAGAGGACCGTGTAAATCAACGCAGGCTTCGACGATCGTATCGTGTTCCAAGTCGACAAAACCCTCTGGAGGCATCCACCCATGCCGGCTGTTAACGGGCACCCCCTCGACGGAATGGCGACGAGCTTGCCCAGGTTTGAGGGTTTACGCGCAGTGCAGTGCATGGCACAGCACAGCTTGTTCGCCAAAGGGGAAGAAAGGACGCCCTCTTTAGAGCTTCTGGGAATGTCCGCTTTGGGTCAGACTCGGTCCTAAACGGGCGTCAGCATGATCGTCCGCTTTGCGGCCCTAAGCCGACCTCAATCGTCGAAATGTCCGGTTAGCGCTGTACAGCGGTCGCAATCGAACGACGATCGGAACAGCCGGGATTAGCCAAGAGGAGACATGCTGGCGATCACTGTGCGCCGTGACAAAGGGGATTGACCACGTACTCGGCGTCACTCCAGTGCTCTTGGGTCGCTCAGCCCTTCCCCGCGAGGCTCGGCTTCTTGCCCTGATCTTATCCCTGTCACCCAGATTTGTATCTCGGGAGGTTTGACGTATGTCATCGCGGCCTATTGCGCTGAGCCTGTAAATTGTGCTTGTCGTGGCGGAGAACGTCGCGAGGAAGGCGGGAAACCAAACGCGGGGAGTGAGGCGTGAGATTAAGCCTCTCTTTCGGCTGGCGAGCCTTAGCGATTGCAACCGTTGCTTTGGTTGTTGTGCTGGTCGGCGTTCGCGAAGGGGCTGAATACTACACGTCTCAGAGCTCCTTCTGCGGTGGCAGCTGCCACATCATGGATGAGCCAAATCAGAGTTGGATAGATTCGAAGCACTACGCACTAGATGGTAGCGCGGAGAAGCGTGCGGAGTGTATTGAGTGCCACTTCCTTCCCGGTGAGAAACGATCATTCAAGGCGATGATGGAGGGGGCCAGACATCTGGCCGCGTACCTCTATGATCGGGACGCGCACATGCCGATACGGCCTGTGGTAAAGGATGGAGCGTGCCTCAGGTCGGGCTGTCACTCGACGGACAAGTTCGAGGATAAAACGCTAAAGCTCGGCGAAACGAGCGTTTTCACGCACAAAGCGCACTTCGAGAAGGAGGTCCTTAAGGGCCAGAAGCTTTTCTGCGACACCTGCCATGTCAAGCATTCGGCGGAAAAGCATTTCGAGGTCCCAAACGAGATTTGCTTCACTTGTCATTTAAGGCCCGAAAGCCCCCAAGTTGGTGAACAGGCGACCGGTCAGCCGAGTCAGATCAAGATCGGCTTCGACTTTGGCGCGGTGGTCAAGTTCGAGGAGAGAGCCAACAAATGCTCCCTCTGCCACACCGTTCCGACCAAGTCCCTGCAGGAGCAATTCACGGCCGACGACCCCAGCAAGAAGCCTATCACCCACCAGACCCTCGAAAGGGCCGGCGTGCCGTGCGAGAGCTGCCATCTCCATCAAGTCGTGGGTCGGGACGAGATCAAGACGGACGAGTGTCTCGATTGTCACAGCGCGTCATCGACTCTGTGGTCGAAGGGCAAGGACGCGAGGTTGATGCACGACAAGCACGTGGCCGGCCGGCGGGCCGACTGCCTCGAGTGTCATCAGCCCTCCGAACACGGAAAGGGGCGTGACTACCTGGACAGCGTTCGCAGCGACTGCGTGCAGTGTCACCGCGACCAGCATCGCTTTCAGAAGATTCTGCTGGCGGGCGAAAGGGTCAGCGAGAACGTCTCCCCGGTGCCTGGCCTCATGCATGCAGTTCAAACCAACTGTGCCGGCTGTCACATCGAGACCAAGCACAAGGATGGTCAGATCTTTGTGACGGGGTCCGGGAAGACTTGTGTGAAATGCCATACGCCAGAACACCACAAGATGCTCGACGACTGGAAGAAGACACTCGACAGCGAGCTCGAATTCGTCAGGGAAGTAGAAACCGAGGCGCTAGAGGCGCTAACCGCAGCAGCGGGAAAGTTCGATGCTGCCAAGCTGAAAGAGGCCGAGGAGACGCTCACGGCAGGCCAAGAGCTCCTGAACATCGTCGAGATCGGCAACGGCGTTCACAACAAGAAGTATTCGATCATGATCTTGGACGAAGCGATCACCAACTTCGAAGACGCGATCGATCTATTGGATACCAGCGACTGAATACGGAAACGGAAGGAACAGCTCGTTTTCGACCTTTACAGGACAGAGGACGACGAAACGAAAGGGAGGGTCGGCCATGACTGAAAAGACACAATCGAAGATCGGACGGCGCGATGTGCTCAAAGGCGCTGGCGCGGTGGCTGCCGGTACGGCCGCCGCCGCGATGCCCGTCCAGACGGCGGAGGCGGCCAAGAAGGTGCCGCGCTGGGGCATGGTCATGGACCTGCGCCGGTGCATCGGCTGCAGTGCCTGCACGGTGGCCTGCAAGGCGGAAAACAACGTGTCTCTGGGCCGTTTCAGGACCGTGCAACAGCGCAAGGTGATCGGCACGTTCCCCAACGTCACAAAGGTCAATCTGCCGATAATATGCAATCACTGTGAGGGGAACGAGAAGGACAAGGTTCCACCCTGCGTGACGCCCTGCCCGGAGTATCCGGGTGAACGGCTGACCTATGTGACGCCGGACGGAAAGAAGATCCGTTATCGTGGCGGTGCAACCTACAAGCGGCCCGATGGGCTGATCCTGATCGATGCCGAACTATGCATCGGCTGCGGCAAATGCATCGACGCCTGTCCTTACGGGGTCCGGTCCTTCGATCCCTTCGTCCAGGCCGGTAAAAAGCCCGAGGAGCAGGCCGCCGACAAGTGCGACTTCTGCAAGCACAGGATCGACAACGGCGTCGAGCCGGCCTGTGTCAACACCTGCCAGGGGCGCGCGAGAATCTTCGGTGACCTCAACGATCCGGACAGCGAGGTCTCGCGGTTGATCAAGGAACACAACCTTGATGACAAGAATAACGTCCTTCTTCCAGAAGAAGGCACCCGGCCAAGTGTGTACTACATCGATCCGGACAACCTGCTGAAGACGGTCTACACGAAACGGGAAAAAGGCAAACTGGATCACTACGTCGATACTTTGGATGGCTGAGGCCCCAGCAGGACAGAGGAGGAAATGGAGATGAAAAGTCTAGACAGGCGAAATTTCATGAAGCTGTCCGCGGCCAGTGGTGTTGTCCTCGCATCCGGAGGCGTCGATAGCCAACCCGCGTTGGCCGGAAGCATCACCTTTGCCAAGGGCGGGCGGGATTTCTCACCCCTCACCGGCAAGGAAAGGACAGCGATCCCGACGGCTTGTTGGCAATGCGTGACTCGCGATTCCCTGATCGGTTTTGTCGAGAACGGACGCCTTGTCAAAATCGAGGGGCACCCCGACTCGATTCGGACCAATGGCGTGATTTGTGCCAAGGGCCAGGCGGGCATCAACCAAGTCTATTTCCCGGACCGTATCCTCTATCCTTTGCGCCGTGTCGGCAAGCGCGGCGAGCACAAGTGGAAGAGGATCACCTGGGACGAGGCCCTGGACGAGATCGCAGAGCGCTTGAAGCCGCTTCTCGACGCCGGCACACCCGAGAAGCTCATGTATCATTATGGCCGTAACAAGGCCAGCCAGGCCGCCGTCACTTACGACTTCCTGCGCGCCTTTGGCACGGGCACCATCGGCAACCACACCTCCATCTGCGAGGGCGGGAAGTGGACCAGCCAGGAGCTCATGTGGGGTGGTCACTATGACAACTGGGACTTCGACAAGACAGACTTCGTGCTCATCTTTGGCTCCAACATGAACGCCACCCACACCAACCATATTCCGGTCTCACAGAGGCTCATCGAGGCGCATGTGGGCCGGAAGGTGCCGGTGTATGTCTTTGACGTGCGGCTGACGGACACCGCGGGCCATGCCGATGAATGGATCCCCATCAACGTCGGCAAGGACGGCCTGGTGGCGCTCTCCATGGTCAACGTCATCATGGAGGAGGGCCTTTACAAGAAGGACCTGTTCAAGTTCATGAAGGTTTCCGCCGACCGCAAGGCCTCGGTGGACGATAAGATCGCCGCCGTCAAGGCCCAGGTGGCCAAGTTCACGCCGGAGCTCGCCGAGCAGGAGAGCATGGTGCCTGCCGACAAGATCCGCGACTTGGCCCGTCAGTTCGCCCAGGCGAAGACGGGCGTCGTCGTCAGCTACCGCGGCACCATCGCACACCAACACGGCTCCGACCAGGAGCGGGCGATGATGCTGTTGGCGGCCGTCACCGGCAACGTCAATAGCCCCGGCGGCCGTTGCCAGGGCGTCGGCGCTAGCTGGAAGGCTCCGTCGTCCAAGGTTGGCCAGAAGAGCGGGGGCAAGATCCGGTCCCTGGACATCAATGACGGCTTCCCGGGCCAGGTGGCCTACCCGACCCACCATGTCAGCAACCAGGTGCTGAAAATGATCAAGGACGGCCGCAACGGCCGCCCGGACGTTTACATCTGGTCCTGCTACAACCCGGTCTACGTCAACGGCGAGATGAACGAGAACCGCGAGATCATGAAGGACGAGAGCATCATGCCCTTCCTGGTCAGTGTGAACATCGTCTATGACGAATCCTCGTCGCTTGCCGATATCATTATCCCCGACGTCACCTATCTGGAGCGATGGGACTGGGAGGACATGGTCGCGCCGAACCAGATCGCCGAGTACTATTTCCGGCAGCCGGTGGTCAAGCCGCTCGGCGAATCGAGGGACATCGGCGATATGTGGATCGGCTTGGCGAAAAGGCTTGGCATCGAGCTGGCCTGGACGAGCAAGGAGGACTTCGTCCGCCAATCTTGCGAGATGACCCCGGGCGTTAAGGAGGCTGGCGGCTTCGAGTACATGAAGCAGAAGGGTGTCTGGCACGACGAGAACGCCGAGCCTGACTATTACGGCTTCAAGACCAAAATCCCGACGGAGGCCCTAGCGGCCGACGGCGTGATCTTCGACGAGGCCACGGGCGTCTACTGGAACTGGCAGAAGTCCAAGGCCAAGAGCGAGGCCGAAGCCAAGGAAGTGGGCTACCAGAACACGCCCAAATCCTACAAAGGTTATGTTGGCCAGGAGATCGACGGCGCGGTCTACCGGGGCTTCAAGCCGGACAAGGTCAACAAGTCCGGATTCCTGGAGTTCTACTCCGAACTCATGAAGGCCAAGGGCATGCCGGTCTTCCCGACCTACACGCCGGTTCCCGAGCACGAGGCCATGTCACCGGACGAGCTCAATCTCACCACCTACAAGGTTGGCGTGCATACTCATTCGCGGACGTCCCACTGCAAGTGGCTGTCCGAGATCTACCACGATAATCCCGGGTGGATGAATCCCAAGACCGCCGCCGATCGCGGCCTCAAGGACGGAGACAAGATCCGAGTCTACAACGAGGTTGGCGAGATCACGACCCACGTCCACGTGACCGAAGGGATCATCCCTGGCGTGATCGCCATTTCCTATCACGTCGGGCGGGAGCACTCCGGTCGCTACGGTTCCGGCAACCCCTCTCCAGTTCCCGGCGTCGTCGATGACGATCCGGATTTCAAGAACAAGTGGTGGGACAAACACGGCGTCCATCCGAACACGATCATCCTCAGCACGCCTGATCAGATCAGCGGCCAGCAACGCTGGATGGACAGCGTCGTGAGGGTCGAGAAGGCTTAGTCTCGGTAGGCCGGCGTAGGAAAAGAAATGACGCGATGACCACTGCCCGGAATGACATGGCTGAGATGGCGGCCGCACGCAGCAATGTGTACGGCCTCTTGGCTACTGTCTTCCGGGCGGAACCCTCCGCGGCGTTGCTGGCGGGGCTCAAGGCCCCCGAGTTCGCGGACGTTCTCGGATCACTGGATCTCAGCTTGGGGGAAGACTTTCGTGATGCTCCCTGTGAGAAACTTGTCGATGACCTAGCCATTGAATTCACGAGGCTATTCATCGGTCCAGGCCCTCACATTTCCCCCCACGAATCCGCGAATATCGAGCATGGGAACGCAATGGAAGCGACCCTTTGGGGCCCCGAGACCGTCACGGTCAAGACGTTCATAGAGGGGACTGGACTGGAATACGACGACTCCTTCACCGACATGCCCGATCACATCAGTGCGGAGCTGGAGTTCATGCAGCGGCTCGCCGCGAAGGAGGCGGAAACCTGGGCGGAGCCGAACGAGCAGCTCGCCACGAACATCCAGGCGATCGAGAGGCGGTTCCTCGACGAGCACCTGGCCCGATGGGTCTTTCCCTTCTGCGAGAAGGTCATCGAAAGGTCCGAGCTGCCCTTCTATCGGAAGTTTGCGGAGGTCACCAAAGGGTTCCTCCGGTACGAAGGCGAGACCCTGCAAGCACGTATCGCGGAGGCAGGAAACGGAAAGGCCAACCCGGATTGACCGCGGTCGAGAAACTCCTAGGACGAGTCATGCCGAGGTTCGAATTTGCACATGCGTCATGTGGGGTCTGTCGGATGAAAGTGTTGATGTGGCTCGCATCCCTCTTCGCGGCCATGATGCTGCCCGTGGAGGTGTGTGCACAGGACGAACCCAACCCCCTCATTGGAAGCCATCTCTACCGCTCTTATTGCCTTGTCTGCCATGGCGTGGACGGCAAGAGCCGAGGGCCCCTTGCAGAAAAACTGAATCTCGTTCCCGCCGACCTTTCCGCCGAGCAATACCAGACGAAAGAACTGGAGGACCTGGCCGTACTCATAGGGGGCTACCGGAGAATAGAAGAGTCAAACATGCCGAACTGGGACATCGTATTGTCCCAAGCGGAGCTGCTCGATATCGCAGCCTACATCTCCAAGATAACCCTGGCAGATCTCAGATTCCGGGGCGATACGCGCCGTGGCAGGGTCATTTACAAGAGGGCCTGTACCGCATGCCACGGGAAACGTGGCACGGGAAGAGGCGTTCTTACGCACCTGATTGGAATTTCGATGATGGACTTCACTACATCTGAAAATGTGAAGAAGATGAGCGACGAAGAGCTCATTGTTACGATCCGGGACGGCAAAGGAGAGTACATGCCGTCGTGGAAGGGGATCCTTAACGACGACGAAATTGCCGATGTCTCGTCCTACATCCGCCTGCTGGCGAGATAACCACACCCGGGCTTGTCATAGAGTGGGGCTAGCAGGCGGCTCAAACCTCGCGCGCTCTCCGCACGGGTTTTTCAACAGAATCGGTCAAAGCCGGACTGCACGGGCACCGGCCAACCACGTCCGCTGAGTGGCGGAACGCGGACATTCAGGAGCTTTTCTTCCGCTTAGGGGCCAAGAACGGTCGTTGCGCCGGGGCGGTGAGAAGGTCTCGGTTTAGCGAGGAGCGGACGCACGGTCCAACGTCCGCTGGCCTCCAGGACCAGACCATTACGACATGGCGGCAGACTCTATCCCCTGTCCTCCATGGTATCGTGATGCGCAATGTGGTCTTGGCGCACGCTCCGAAAACGTCCCGACTAACCCACGGAGCCGTGGACTGGGGACGTTGGCCGCTCGACGCCGATCTTGCCAGTGCCTTGCTCGATGCAGACACGATCGCCTGTCCGAATGGCACTGAACAAATCCTCGTCAGGATACGCGAGAACGGGGATGCATTTCGCGTACCACACCTCCGATAAGATCACGCCCGAGACCAGGAGTGGATCGGGTTTCTGAACAACGAGAGCCGCGGGGCCACGTCCCGAACTAACCAGCTCGAGAAGCACCAGCCCAGTGTAGGTGGAGCCGACACAGGTGGGAAAGACGAGCACGGTGCCGTCGATGCGCTGCCCAAATAGCTCGTGATGCTGGTCATGGGATTCCCCGCGCTTGGATGGCAGCAGGTTCGGGAATTTGCACAACGCGGCTGTGAAGTTGATCGGCTGGCGGGTGACGAGGGCTGGTGCGTCGCAGGTACCGTCGACGATGATGTTAGCAGCGAGGCTGATCATGGCGTCTTCTTCCGATCTCCATCAAGCACACCGCACACGTTGAGCGCGTCTTCCAGGCTGCCGTATTCGCACCCTTCCAGGTAGTAGTAGAGCTTGCCGGACGGCGTGAGCACCTGCTTCTTGCCTAACCCAATACGCAGTGACAGCCCCGAGAGCGGACAGTGCTCAACAACCTCGACACCGGCCGCAACGCACGCTTTGCCGATCTCGTGTTCCATGAAGGCGTCGCGCACGTCCGGTACGAGATGAAACGCAGCGGGCTTGACCAGCCGTTTTCCGACGAAATGCCGACCCACTTCGAGGGCTTCCTCCAATGTCATGTGCGGACACCCGAACGCGACCATGGCCGTGTCCCGCTGCAAGTCGGTGCTGGCGCGTACGTCATCGAGATCCTTTTGCGTGATCGTGTGCACTTCCTCCGGCTCGTTTGGAAAAATGGCCCGCAAGGTCGGCGCCTCCGGTGTCAGCCCGACCACGTGAAACAGGGCAACGGCACCGGAGGCTGCCATAGCGGCCCCCATGTTCTTCATCTCAACGTTGGTGAAGGGGTAGTGGTCGAGCACCGGCACCCGGTCGACCGCAATCCGACCGATGAGGAGGCCGAGAGCGGGCGCGTCCATGGCTTCGATGTCGAGCTTAATATGGACCTGGCCGACCCGGTTCTCGTCGAGAAGGTAGCCGAACTCCGGCGTCAACCCGGTCACGGCATGGCAGACGTCAATCATGATCGCGTTTCGGTTCGTCCGCGCACCCACGACCGAATTGGCGTAAATGATGGCGGACGATTCCCCCCATCCGAGTATGTCGCCAAATTGCGGTGTATCCGTTTGGGAATAGCAGACGCAGGAGTAGTTGGGCAGAACGCCAAGTGCTTCCAAATCCTCTTCGAGCCGTCTCTGGCCCCAGAACGCGAAGCGGTTCTGAAACCGAAAGCGACAGCCGGGACGCGGATCCAAGGTGGTGGGAACTTTCACCTTGATGCCGGACTCCACCAGCCGGTGAATAAGTTCGTAGTAGGCGCTATAGAAGACGATCTTGAAGGTTCCGGCCAGGTGTGCGCTCTTGATTGGCAGCAAGCGGCGGGCGTTGAAAGTGTCGCCGTGGCGCACGAGCGTCTGCATGCACTTGGCCATGACATCGCCCTGCGCCCCGTTCAAATCGGCGCGCTGTTCCGCGGTGAGTTCCATCTTAGGTTCGAACCTTATGGCCCCCTCCTCCTAGGGCCCGTGCCTCGGTCGGCCGCTGCCGTGCGCATTCGCCTTCGACAGAACAGCCACACGTCCATACATGCCGTGATGCGGCTGTTTTGGTCGCAATTGCCTAAGGCTTACCCTTCCTGCTTTCGGCGCCACTTGGGCCATGGTTTGGCTCCACAGACGGACGAGCGACGAGCCGGATCTTCCCCATGTGAGCGCGCCGCCGCTCCAGCCGTGAAACGAACCGCACCTCGATTGGCGGGGTCTTGGCGCCCAGCGCGGAGACGGTCAATTCTATCGTGTTGCGCAGATTGGCCCGCAATTCGGCGGTGTCGGCACCGGGCTGCGGAACGACTTGCAGGCGAATGCATTCGGGATTGTGACGGATCTGATACTCCGCCACGTCCGTGACGGCATCGATGCAGTTGGTGAGGCCCATTGGGGGGATCGCAACATCGCGTCCCCGACGATCCTTTAGGATCAGCATGTCCTCGCCGCGTCCGCCAATCTGCGTAATTAACGCGAACGGTCGGCCACACGAGCACGGCTCCGCGCTCTTGGCCAGCATATCGCTGATCTCGTAGCGGATCAGCGGTTGGGTCCGGTTGTAGAGGTTGGTCAGCAGGCACTTGTGGCCCAATCTGCCCGGTGATGCCGGTCGGTTGCGCTCGTCAAGAAGCTCGACAATGCAGGTATCCTCGAAAATATGGATGCCGCGATGTTCCCCGCACTCGCAACCCACATTCGGCTCTTCGCTCAAGCCATAGTGGTCGAACGGCGTAACGCCCCAGGCGGTTCTTATACGCCGCGCCATCTCTTCGCTGAGGATTTCGCTATGGGTGGTGACGACGCTCGGACGAATATCCAAGCGCCCGGCCATTTGCTCGCCGGCCAAGAGGGAGGCGACCGAGGGGTAAGGCATTAGAACCTCGGGCTGGAACGCGTTGAGGGCATCGACTAAGTCTGCAAGCGGCCGTGTGACGTCGAGATGCCGCATTCTGTATAGTCCGACGTTGCCGCTTCCCGGAATCCGCTGAGATACGTGCACGGGCGTGTCCGCGCCGATGGTGCAGAGCCGCAGACGCCGCGGCCAGCGCGGCGCGACGCCCGCAAAGCGACCCCAGCGCATGGCGTTGGCCAGGACCACGCTCCAGGCGGTGCGGTCATAGACAAAGATACCGCGGAGGCCCGACGTCCCTGAGGTCGTAATCACCCGATATTGGCCGAGGTACAGCTCGTCGCTGTGGACAGTCCGCAGGTGCTGTTGAACGCGATCGAGCGTCAGGCGCGGATCCGTGACCACGCTGTCGAAATTGTCCATCAGCATCCGCTTGTCTGTGATCGGCAGGTCTTGCAGGCGGATGGTGTCGCTCAGGTGGTGTCGATAGAGCTCCCGGTAGAAGGGCGAATGGGCGGCGGCGTGTGCGACCGCCTCGGTCAGCCTTCGTTGCTGGTATTCCGCCAGCTGCTTGGGCGTCCAGGAGTCGTGGGACCGAAACTGCCGCTCGATCCAGAGCGCGCGCAGGATGTCTCTCAACCGCTCTAACCTGTGCATCGCGCGGGCCCGCCGCCACTGTCTCGTTTCGGATTGACCGCTGACGCAACGGCTTTCGGCCTTGATGGACCGTACTCTTGCGCGAAGCCAGATGAGCTGGAGCTTTGGCAGCAAGCGAGCATAGGCATTGTCCGCTAGTGTCAAAGGCGGGCGTGCCGCGCATGCATTGCATCGCCATTGTCTGCCAATGCAACGCGTGCAGTCACGCGCAAAGCCCATTCTATGATGATCGGCGCCGATGCTCCTGATCCAGGCAAGACGTCTGGGTTGCGAACCTGCGGCCTAAGATGCGGGTACATGTTGCCGGCCTCCCCATCCCACCCAGGCGGCCCAGTCGCGAAGCCTTTCACCCAGGGGCCGCCGCTGCCGTCGACGGATGTTCGATTCGGGCTTCCAGACGTAGATCGGCAATTCCAGTGGACAACTCCTTGTCAGACAAAATGGATGTTACGACTTTGGTCCAGTGCTCTCCCGTCCCGTTCGAAAGGCCTCCGGCGGGCGCGCTCTGGAATATCTGATGCCCACCTGGTTGCTTCCGCTCGATGCCCATCAGGGATAGGCCGCAATATTCGCACGGGTCTCGGGCGACCGCTCTTGGTCGACCCGTGAGGTCCCGTGCACCTGTCGGATGACCCTCGTCCACGCGGAAGCGGACCGCGGACCAATCGACCGGCCGCTGCGGCAGTCCTGACCCAATCATCTCCGCCCGACCCTGGCCGCACCGCGCCGCGTCAGGGCGATCCGCTTGCCTTGTGCCAGCGACAAGCAACGTCATAGAGCCCGCCGAGCGCGTCGCCGAGTTCCGCGCCGGCCTCGGTCAGGCCATAGGTCACCTGCGGCGGGATGGTCGGCTCGTAATGCCGGTATATCAGCCCGGCCGCCTGCAGCAGGCGCAGCCGTTCCGTCAGGATCTTGGCCGAGATGCCGGCGACCTCCTGGCGCAAGACGCCGAACCTGAGGGGGCCGGCATCCTTGAGCGTCCAAATGATGTAAGGCGTCCAGTGACCTTTCAGCAGACGCAGGAGCGCGTCCATCGGGCAACCCTTGGGGCTCTCGGGCAAGATCATGACGACCACCAAAGGTTCACCACGCCGCGACCGGCAAGACTTGACAAAGCCTTGAGTTACCTTAAGTAACTAATTTGACAATTTCATATTATGGTGTCAACTCGTAACCAAGACATGAACATGCGGGATCGCGCCCCGCAAGGGCTTCTGGAGGCCGTCTTGAAGACATTGTTGAAGCTGTCGCTTCTGTCCCTGATTGCCGTGCTTGTCGCCGCCCCGGCGATGGCGTCAGGGGTTTGCGCTGACCGCGCGCGCCTGGCTCAGCAATTGGAACGGAAGTACAAGGAAACGCCTCGCGCCATTGGCCTGTCGTCCGAAGGACGCGTGGTCGAGGTCTTTGCCTCGGAGTCGGGCAGCTGGACCATGATTGTGACCTATCCCAACGGCATCTCCTGCGCCATCGATTCCGGCGAGGCGTGGGAGCGGCTGCCGCTCCGCCTGGCCGGCCCCGCCGCGTAACGGCGGCGGCACCGACCCGCACCCGGCTGGGCCGCAGTCTGCGGCGCCCTTTGCCCGGCGCGGCCCGATCACATAACCCTCCCCCTCGAACCTTGGGCGGATCGCTCTGCGTGGTCCGCCCTTTCTCCTTGTCCCGTTACCGACCGCCATGGCCAAGGCCGTCCCCGGTCCCCGTCACGTCTGTTTGCCGTCCTGAGGCGGTCGTCGGTGTCGTGCGGTCTTTCGGTCTGGGCGTCGTTCTGATCTGACCTTAACGCGGGTGCCGCTCAGTACAGCCGGCACGCCTCGCCGGTCCGCCGCATGTAAGCCTCGTAGCCGCCGACGTCCCGGCAAAGCGGCGGGACTCTCGACGATTGCTGCTTGGGAAAGCGCGTGGGATGTGGCAACAGGTCCTTGTCGGTCGCAGGAACGTAACGTCCATTGTGCCAAACGTACCAAGCGACGACTTGCGGAGCGACGTCGCCTTTCTCGTCAAAACGGAGCTTGCCCACGACCGTATCGAAACTGGCGGTGCGCAAGGCACGAACGAGTGCGTCCGTCTTGAGAGATCTGGCGCTCTCCGCCGCCTGTGCCCACGCCTGGACCGCAGCATAGGCATAGAGCGTGTAGCCCCAAGGCTCGAAGT
>JAAUXY010009589.1_pt1 | contig 24691 bp, 27 predicted proteins | sample 7278121 | NCBI WGS metagenome assembly JAAUXY01 (sample SAMN14350117, study PRJNA611818) | marine sediment metagenome | isolation source: surface marine sediment (1.8m) | place: French Polynesia: Moorea | collected 2018-08 | reverse complement strand
CCAGGAAGAAATGCGGCGCGGCCGTGCCATGGTCGGTTCCGTTGCTGCCGTTCTGCGCCGCGCGGCGGCCGAACTCGGAGTAGGTCATCACCAGCACGCGGTTCCAGTCGCTGCTTGCCAGCAGCGCTGCGCGCAGGGCAGCCAAACCGGAGCCGAGTTGTTTCAGCAAGGCCGTGTGTTGGCCGGGTTGGCCGCGATGGGTGTCGAAGCCGGGCAGGGCGAGCTTGATGGTCCGCACGGGCGTCTTGCTCGCGATCAGCTTGGCCGCGACGGAGAGCTGCCGGCCGAACGGCCCCGAGGGAAATTCCGCCCTCAGCGCGGGCGCGCGCCGTTCGACGGCGCGGAGGTCCTCTGCCGCCTCTTCGATCTCTCCCTGCACCTTGAGAATGTGGGCGAGGGCGGCATTGCCGTCCGGCGCGCTGGCCTGCCGGATGCGGCCGGCCCGGTCGAGGAACTGGGCTGGATTGCGCAGGACGACGCTGCGCAGCCCGTCGCCCGCCGCCACGCCGCTGCCGCCGCCCAGCACGATGACGTCCGTGCTGCCGTCGCCGGCACGGCGATGGTCGCGCCAGACGCGGGTGATCCAGCCGTCGGTCAGCGTCTCGTCGCTGTCCGAGCCGGTTTCCCAGATATCGATGGACCGGAAGTGGGAGCGATTCGGCCGCGGATAGCCGACCCCCAGCACGGCCGCCAACTCGCCGGCGCGCCAGGCCGGCATGAGCGGCCCCAAAGCTTGGTTGAGGCCCACCGTCTCCGACAGCGGCAGCACCTGGTCCCGCGGCACGGCAAGGGCAGGACGCAGCCGGGCATAGGCCGGATCCCCATAGGGAACGACGGTGTTGAGCCCGTCGTTTCCGCCCGCCAGCTCGACGAGCACCAGAACACGATCGCCCTGGGCAGCGGCCGCGCACAGCGGGGTCACCGCCGAGGCCAGGGCCAGGCTGGCGGTCGTACACAGGAAATGCCGACGGTTCATCGCGCCCCTCATTTGAGCTGGTAGGCCGGATCGAGCAGCAGGTGCCGCATCAGCCGGGCCGGGTCCTGGCCGGGTGCGGGCGGATGGACCGGCGGCACGGGCAGCAGGAACGCGATCAGCGCATCCGGTCGGCGCTGATCGGGATCCAGATCGTTCATCCAGCCGCTGAGCCAACCCATCCCATTCCTGCCGCCTGCGGCGCGGCCGTTCGTGCCGACGCTCAGGCCCGCCCGACGCGTGAACATCTCCAGCACTTGCTGCCGCGCCAACAGGCTGTCCGCCGTGATCCAGGCGGTGCCGCCCGGCCAGCCCTTGACGTTGGGCGGGTCAAGGACGGCCTGGCCGAGGTGCCGGCCGATGCGCGGCAGGCGGCGGACATTCTGGGGCCGCAGCTCGAACTGGCGAATGGTGCCGACGAGCAGCTCGACCGGCGACTTGACCAGCGCGCCGCGGGCCCCAGGGTCCCAGAACTGCGGTACGCTCAGGGTTTCGGCGAGGGCGACCGAGATGTCGTAGTCACTGGCCCGGAAGGCCTCCGCAATGCGGCCTATCTCGGCGGGATCGGGCGTGTCGGAGACGAATTCCCGCCAAAGCTTGCGGGCGACATGCACGGAGACCTGCGGGTGCTGTAGCACGATCTCCACGATATCGGAGCCGTTCAGGTTGCCGCGGCGGCCCATGAAGACCTTCTCGCCGTGGTCGTGCCAGCGTGCCACGAACCGGTATTCGCCACTGCGGCGATTGAGGCTCCAGCCGGTGAAGGCCCGCGCCGCCTCCTTGATGTCGCGCTCGCTGTAGTGCCCTTCGCCGAGGGTGAACAGCTCCAACAGCTCGCGGGCGAAGTTCTCGTTGGGCCGGCCTCGGCGGTTGGTCACGTTGTCGAGGTAGATGATCATCGCCGGATCGCGCGCGATCGCGTGCAGCAGATCGCGGAAATTGCCCAGCGCATGCCGGCGCAACAGCACGTTCTGCCGATACATCAGGTGCGGCGACTTCACCTTGCGGATCGAGGAGGTGAAATGGTTGTGCCAGAACAGCGTCATCCGCTCGGTCAATGGTGAGGGCGAGGCGACCATTTCCCGGTACCACCAGGCCTGCAGCTCGATCGCTTCTTCGATCCGTGCCCGGCGGAAACGCTGACGTTCCTCGTCCGACATCGCGCGCAGCCGTCGCGGCGGCATGACCGGATCGCCGACCCAGTCCGGCGCTGGCGTCGCCGCAGAATCGCTTCGCTGGCTCAGAACGCGTTCAATTGCCTGATCGCGGGACAGGGGCTCGAAATCGCGGATCTCGGCAAGCGTCGCGCCGAATCCCGTCCTGGCGAGCAGGTGCCGGGCCTCCGCATGGCTGAGCGCCCGGGCCGGGCCCGCCGCGAGCACCGCCGCGGCCAGCGTCAGTCCAAGGCTGAGGAGGGCGACGATCCACCGGCTCATGACGGCGCCACTCCGTTGACCACCCTATTCGCCGCCAGGCTTGGCAGCCGGCGGAGACTCCAGCGGGCGGCCGGGGCCGGACCGGCGCAAGTCGACGGCGCCGGACGGGCGCGGGATCGGTCCGAACAGGCGCAGGAACCGTGGCCGCGCCGCTTCTAAGAACCTCTCTCGCTGCTCCGGGGTCAGGGTGGTCATGAACTCCTGGGCCAGCCGCGTGGCTTCCAGCTGGAAGGTCAGGCGGTTGTCGGCCATCGACCGGATCATGGTCTCGAGCCGGGCTTGATCCGGTGCCTCGGAGGACATCTCCCGCCAAAGCTCCTCCATGGTCTCGCGGCTCTTCGATCGCAGCTCCCGGCCGCGTCCGGCAAGCCGCCGCCGGAGGTCTCTGAAGGCCGTCCGCTGTTCTGGCTGCAAGCCGACGCGGGCAAAGGCCTGGCGCGCGTCGTCCCGAAGACGGCTCGCGACGGCCGGGCCGTAGACCTCCTCCGCGTAGTAGCGCCCGTAGACGTGGCCGCCCACGAAGAAGGCGTTCAAAGCCAGAGACACGGTCAACAAGACCCAAGGCAGGATCCGGGTGGAGAACGCCCGTGGCACCTTGGCGGTCATGACGCGTCTCCATCGATGAAGGCATTGGGATCCAAGGCCCCAGGCTCATAGGGCTCGAACAGCCCGTCATTCGGGGCCCACATCTCAAGGCTTTCGGGCTCGCCGGTCGCAATTTCGATGGTCGGCGCCGTGGGTGCGGCGGACTCCAGGCCGAACTGGAAACCCGCGATGCTGGCAACGACCAGCAGGCTGGCGGCCACGGACCATTCCAAGACGCCTCGCCAGATCGGCAACCAGCCAGACCGAGCCCGGACCTGTTCCTCATCCGCGCGCGGCCGACCGTCCGCTCCGACCAGGCGCCTTGCCCGCGCGACGACCTCTCTCGGCACCGTCGGCCGCTCGCCATCAGCCAGCGCGGCACGAGCCGAAATCAAGGCCTCGAACGCCTCGGGCGTGGCCGCGAGCCAAACCTCCACCGCTTCCCGCTCGGCCTCGCGCAGGCCGCCGTCGAGATAGGCCGCGATCAGCCCGGCGTCGATCTCGCCGGCGACCGGCCGAGGCTGGCGCTGCGCCCGCCACATTCGCCAGAGCCTTCTGTCCTCCTGAGAGAGGTCTGGATCCGCTCCGGATTTCCGACCCATGTTTTCTTTCTCCGTCATCGCTCAGTACTACGCCCTTTCCCGTCCCCTCATCCCTGCGCGGTGCGCCCGACTGCCTCGAAGTGCCGGCGCAGCTTGACCAGCGCCTTGTGTTGGGTGCTGCGCACCGTTTGGGGATTGACGCCCAAGAGGCTCGCCGCCTCCGCCACGTCCATGTCCCGCTCAAAGATCAGTTCCATGACCAGCGCCTGCCGCGGCGAGAGCAGGCCGTCCGGGATCTTGAGCTTGTCCTGCGGCTCGACCGGGTCCACGCTCGCCACCTCCTCCGGCAGGTCGTCGAGAGCGACCCGGACAGCCCGCTTCTTGCGCACGAAGTCCAGCGCGGTGCTGGTCGCCACCACCGTAAGCCACGTCGACAGTGCCGCCCGGTCCGGCTCGTAGCGCCGAATCAGGCGAAAATCCTCCTTGCACAAGCGCACGAAGACGTCCTGGGTGACGTCGTTGATGTCCGCGGCGTCGAACTGCCCGCGCGCCAGGACCTTGCGGACCGCAGCGAAGACCACCGGATTGTACCGGCCGACAAAGGCATCCCAGGCGGCCTTGTCCCCGCGCACGAGGCGCGCAGTGATTTCCGAGCCGCTTTCTGCCCCTCTGCTCTTCCGCACGCTGCGTGTCCAGCTGGTGGTTTGGGGTGCAGCGGCCAATGTATCGCCCAAGACGCCTCGCATCGCCCATAGTTTTACGGGCCCCAGCCGCTCGCCATCCCCAGGGGCGTCAAATCTGCGCCTTGATCGCGGCTGCGGCCGTATACTCGCCGTCATGGATCGGACAGACGTTCCGGAAAGCCGGGCCAATATCCTGAATATCCCTGTGTTCGTGACCGGCCTCCGCCAGGGCGCCGTGCTAACGCCGGAGGGCAACTGTAAGCTGTTGCCCCTGGACCAGGCTCTGGCGCGGCTGCGGTCCGCGACGCCCATCATTTGCCATCGGCCGGCGCTGGTCCGGCGACTGGGCCTGGACCGCTTCGCCGGGTGTGATGTGCTGGAGCTGTTCGCGTTCGTTCGGCCGGCCGAGTTCTGCGTGCCGACCCCACGGGGCCTCGCCGCCACACTGGACCTGCCGCCGCCGGAAACGCTCGAGGACCAAGCCCGCATCCTGGCCGCCGCGGCCGGCAGGCTGTTGGACGAATTGGCGGAGCGCGACCCGGTGGAGGCGCCGGAACTCACCGGGCTGGCCGCGGCCATGGACGCCGGCGGCTGGTCCTGGGCCCCGCATGTGCTGTCGGTCCTGGGCGCGCGACCGACCTCGCGCACCGAGGGGGCGGCATGGGCGGCCCTGGAGGTCTGGCGGCGGCTCGACGAATGGAGCGAGCGCGCGCCCGAACCGCCGCCGGCCAACCAGCCGGTTGAGCCTGCCGAAGCGCGCCGGCGCTTGGCGGACCTGCTGGGACCCGACGCGGAGCTCAGGCCACAGCAAGCGGACTTCGCGTCCGCGGCCGCGGCAGCCTTCACGCCGCGCGATGCGGCCGGCAGCCCGCACATGGTTCTGGCCGAGGCCGGCACGGGGGTCGGCAAGACCTTGGGCTATATCGCCCCCGCGACGCTCTGGGCGGCCAGGAACAGGGGGGCCGTGTGGTTCAGCACCTACACCCGCAATCTGCAGCACCAGATCGATCAAGAGCTGGACCGGGCCTACCCGGAAGCCGCGATCAAGCGTCGCAAGGTCGTGGTACGCAAGGGGCGCGAGAACTATTTCTGTCTGCTGAATTTCGAGGACGCCGCCCGCGCCGCCAGGCTGCGCACCCGAGACCTGCCCGGTCTGGGGCTGATCGCGCGCTGGGCCGCGCACACGCGGAGCGGGGAGCTGATCGGCGGCGATTTCCCCGGCTGGCTTGCGGATCTCGTGGGGCGCGGACGGAGCTTCGATCTGGCCGATCAGCGCGGCGAGTGCATTCACTCCGCGTGCAGCCACTACCAGAAGTGCTTCATCGAGGGCAGCATCCGCCGCGCCCGTCGGGCCGAGATTGTGGTCGCCAACCACGCCCTGGTCATGGTGCAGGCGGCGCTCGGCGGCGGCGACGATCGCTACCTGCCGACGCGCTATGTCTTCGACGAGGGACATCATCTCTTCGACGCCGCGGACAGCGCTTTCTCCGCCCATCTGTCGGGGCTGGAAACAGCCGACCTGCGACGCTGGCTGCGTGGCGCCGAGGGCCGCCGCGGATCGCGCAGCCGCGCTCGCGGTCTCAAGCTGCGACTGGGGGAGCTGGTCGTGGACGACCCGGCGGCGTCGGAGGCGCTCGAGCAGACCCTGCGGGCCGCTGCGTCGCTGCCGGGGGAGGGCTGGCTGCCACGTCTCGCCGCGGGACAGCCGCAGGGTGCCGTCGAGGCCTTTCTCGAGCGGGTCCGCGCCCAGGTCTACGCCCGCGCGCGCCACGCCGACGGCCCCTACAGCATCGAGACCGAGACCGTCCCGCCGCTCGAGGGGCTCCTGGACACCGCTTCGGCCCTGCATGAAGCGCTGGCCCGCCTGGAACGGCCGGCAACGGCGCTGGCCGAGCGCCTGGCCAGACGTCTCGACGAGGACGCGGACGCTCTCGACAGCGGCACGCGGCAGCGGATCGAGGCGATCTGCCGCGGGCTCGTGCGCCGGGCCATCAGCCAAATCGCCGCCTGGCGCACGATGCTCGAGGCGTTGGCCACCGACACGCCGGTCGAGTTCGTGGACTGGTTTTCAGTGGAGCGGGATTTCGGGCGCGATTCCGATGTGGGCATGCACCGGCGCTGGCTCGATCCGACCCAGCCCTTTGCCGAGCACGTTGCAGCCAAGGCGCATGGCGTGCTCGTCACCTCGGCGACGCTGCGCGACGGCTCGGGCGATGCGGAGGCGGACTGGCAGGTCGCGGAGGCCCGAACCGGCGCCTGCCATCTGCCTACGGACGCCATGCGCGCCGATCTGCGCTCGCCCTTCGACTATCCGGGGCTGACCCGTGTGTTCGTCATTACGGACGTGCGCAAAGACGATCTGGACCAGGTGGCCGCCGCCTATCGCGAGCTGTTTGTGGCCGCGGGGGGAGGCGCGCTCGGCCTGTTCACCGCGATCGCGCGACTGCGGGCCACACACGAGCGGGTGGCCGGTCCCCTCGATCAGGCCGGTCTCAATCTCCTGGCCCAGCATGTCGACGGCCTCGACACGTCGACGCTGGTGGACATCTTCCGGGCCGAGCCGGACAGCTGCATGTTGGGCACGGACGCGGTCCGCGACGGCGTCGACATTCCCGGCCGCTCGCTGCGCCTGATCGTCCTCGACCGGGTGCCCTGGTCGCGCCCGGACATCCTGCACCGGGCCCGGCGCGAGGCCTTTGGGGGCCGGTCCTATGACGACATGATCACGCGCCTGCGCATCAAGCAGGCCTATGGCCGCCTGGTCCGCCGGACGACGGACCACGGCGTCTTCGTGCTGCTCGATGCCATGATGCCCTCGCGGCTGGCAGGCGCCTTTCCAGAGGGTGTCGAAATCCGGCGCCTTGGCCTGGCCGAGGCGGTGGCCGAGACTCGCACCTTTCTGTCAGACGAGGCTTGACGGCCGGGGGCGGGCCGCGCATATCTGCGCCGAATCCGCACAGATGGACGCTGGACCCATGATGGATAAGCACGCCGCCCTCGTCTACACGATGGTCATGATGTCGGCCGCCGACGGCAACATGAGCGACGCCGAGCTGAAGCGCATCAGCCTGATGGTCAAGTTCCTGCCGTCGTTCCGGGACTTCGACCTCGACGCACTGCCCCAGATCACCACGGCCTGCACGGAAATCCTGCAGAAGGAAGACGGCATCGACGTGGCGCTGGAGAGCATCAAGCAGACGCTCTCGCCCCGCCTGCGTGAGACCGCCTATGCGGTCGCCTGCGATGTCGCCGCGGCCGATGGAGAGACGAAACAGGAAGAGCTTCGCCTGTTGGAAATCATGCGGCATACGCTGGAGATCGAGCGTCTGGTGGCGGCCGCGATCGAGCGCGGCGCCCGTGCCCGGCTGGCAACGGAGTGAGAGCACTTGGGCCGCTCCTGCGGCCTAGCCGGGCCTAAGAAACATGGCCGCGACAGGCATCCTCCGAGACGGGCCGATCGGCTTCATCGGCCTGGGTCTCATGGGGGCGCCGATGTGTCGCAACCTCCAGGCCGCCGGCGCGCGGCTGGTGCTCTACAACCGCTCCGCGGCCAAGGCCAAGCGGCTTGCCCGCAAGAACGACGTTGTCGCCTCGACTCCCCGGGACGTCGCTGAACAGGCCAAAATCGTGATCCTGATGCTGGCGGACACCCGCGCGGTCCAGCAAACCCTGTTCGGTCGCAACGGTGTGTCCGAGGGGCTTCGACGCGGGTCGCAGGTGGTAGACATGGGTACCACGGACGTCCTGCAGACGCGCCAGTTCGGCAAATGGGTGGCGGAGGCGGGGGCCAGCTATGTGGACGCCCCGGTTTCCGGCGGCGAGATCGGGGCCAAAGCCGGCTCGCTCACGATCATGGCAGGCGGGTCCCGCGGCGCGATCGCCAAGGCGCGGCCGATCTTCGCGGTCCTGGGTGATCGGTTTACGCATGTGGGCGCGGTGGGCGCCGGGCAGGTGGCCAAGGCGGCCAATCAGGTCATTGTCGGCCTGACCATCGGCGCCGTGGCCGAGGCGCTCGGGCTGGCCGCCGCGGCGGGGGTCGATCCGGCCAAGGTGCGGACGGCACTCGAGGGTGGCTTCGCCGCCTCCCGTATCCTCGAGGTCCATGGCGAGCGCATGATCAAGGGCAGGTTCAAGCCGGGCGGCAAGGCGCAGACCCAGCGCAAGGATATCGCCCAGGCCCTGACGCTGGCTAAGGCGGCGAACATCGACCTGCCGGCGACCAAGCTCAATCTCCGGCTCTACGACCAGCTCATCAAACAGGGGGGCGGCGAGCTCGATCACAGCGCGCTCTACAAGCTGTTCGTCAAACACCGCCAGTAGCGGGTCGCTTAGCGCTTGAACAGGCCCTCGGCGCCGGCGCGATGGCCTTGCTTTGCGGCGATCGCCTGTCGCACCCGGTCGATCTCCGCCTCGAGCTCGCCGATGTACTCCTCGAGGGCCTCGATCGAGAGCGGCTCCAGGTCCCGGGGCTTGGGTCTCTTCGTCCGTGGCTCCAGATCTTCTTCTTCCATGCGCTGCCTCCTTCTGCGGCCGAGCCTTGTCTCCCCCTGGCGAAGATACTAAACCAGCCGCATCAGTTTGCCATTGCTTCGACCGAGGCCCATCGTGACAGACACTTTGCCGAAGAGCATGACCGCGATCGAGATCCCCGAACCCGGCGGCCCGGAGGCGCTCGTGCCCGGCGAGCGGCCGGTTCCGACGCCAGAGGAGGGGGAGGTCCTGGTCCAGGTGGCCGCGGCCGGCATCAACCGTCCGGACGTGATGCAGCGACGGGGCGACTACCCGCCGCCGCCGGGCGCCTCCGACATCCCCGGGCTCGAGATCGCCGGGACGGTGGTCGCCCTGGGTCCCAATACGAGCGGGCTCTCCGTCGGCGACGAGGTCTGCGCTTTGGTGGCGGGCGGCGGCTATGCGGAGTACTGCACGGCGCCGGCGCCGCAATGCCTGCCGGTTCCGGCCGGGCTCGAGATGGCCGAGGCGGCCGCCGTTCCGGAGACCTTCTTCACCGTCTGGACCAATGTGTTCGACCGCGGCCGGCTGGACGCCGGGGAAAGCCTCCTGGTGCACGGCGGGTCCAGCGGCATCGGCACCACCGCGATCCAACTCGCCTCGGCGCTCGGCGCGACGGTCTATGCGACCGCCGGGTCCGACGAGAAATGCGCCGCCTGCGAGGATCTCGGCGCGGCCAAGGCGATCAACTACAAGACCGAGGACTTCGCGGCGCGGATCAAGGAACTGACCGCGGATCGCGGCGTCGACGTGGTGCTGGACATGATCGGCGCGGACTACTTCGCGCGCAACATCGCCTGCCTCGGGGTTGAAGGCCGGCTGGTGCACATCGCCACTCAGTCGGGCATCAAATCCGAGATCAACATTCTGACCGTGATGCAGCGTCGCCTGACGGTAACTGGCTCGACCCTCCGGCCGCGCTCGGTGGCCCAGAAGGGGGAGATCGCGGCGGCGCTCAATGAGACCGTCTGGCCGCTGATCGAAGCCGGCAAGGTCAAGCCGGTCATGTACAAGACGTTTCCACTGGTCGAGGCGGCGGAGGCCCACCGGCTGATGGAATCGAGCGCACATATCGGCAAGATCGTGCTGACGATCTGACCGAATCCCAGATCGGGGCTTTAAGGCGGACGGCAGCGGCCATATATTGCGGTAACTCAGTTTCTTATCGGCCCCGGTTGTCCGCGTCGGGATCGGCGCGTCCGGCGGCGTGCACAGGTACGGAGATATGACGGAATGACCTCACCCATGATGCCCAAGGCGACCGCGGTTTGGCTGGTCGAGAACACCGCGCTGACCTTCAAGCAGATCGCCGATTTCTGCGGTTTGCACGAGCTGGAGGTCCAAGCCATCGCCGACGGCGAGATCGCCGTGGGGATGGTGGGGCTCGATCCGATCATCAACGGCCAGCTCACCAAGGACGAGCTGGAGCGCTGCAGCCGTGACCCCAACGCCGTGCTCCAGATCGCCAAGACGGATTTGCCGCAGCCGCAGGCGCGGCCCAAAGGCGCCCGCTACACGCCGGTCTCGAAGCGGCAGGACAAGCCCGACGGCATTTCCTGGCTGCTGCGCAACTATCCGGAACTCAGCGACGCGGCCATCGGCAAACTGCTCGGCACCACGAAGCAGACGATCAACGCGGTCCGCGACCGCACGCATTGGAATGCGGCCAACATCCGGCCGCGTGATCCGATCGAGCTCGGCCTCTGCTCCGTGTTGGATCTTAGCGCCGCGCTGAAGAAGGCCGGCTACAAGCCACGACCTCAGGCCGGATTGGCGTCCGATCTCGAAAATGCGGTGGACACCGTCGGCGAGGCCGGCGTCTCCGCGGACAGCCTGTTCGGCGGCGAACCGAGTTCCTGAGCGGTCCGATTGAGAGACGGGCCTGGCCGATCCGCCTGGCGCGCTTATTCAGGCACCGGCACCGTGTAGTTGAGCGCCAGCCGGCCGCCGTCCGGGTAGATCGTCTGGCCGGTGATGTAGCTGGCCTCGTCGCTGGCCAGGAAGACCGCCACGGATGCCATCTCGCCGACGCCGCCCAGCCGGCCCATCGGCGTGCGCGACAGGATCGTCTGCCGAGCGGCGTCATCCTCCATGATGGTCCTGAGCATGTCGGTGTTGATGCTGCCGGGACCGATGGCATTGACGCGAATGCCGTGCGGGGCCAGCGAGAGCGCCATTACCTTGGTGAGCTGGCCGACCCCTCCCTTGCTGGCGCAGTAGGGCACCTGGTTCGGGATCGCGACCGCGGCGTTGATGGACGCCATGTTGATGATCACGCCGCCGTCTCCCTGAGTCACCATCTGCCGTGCCGCCGCCTGGCCGGTCAGGAAGACGCCCTTGAGGTTGACGCGGATCACCCGGTCGAAGTCCTCCTCGGCGATCTCGAGGAAGTCTGCGGCATGAACAATGCCCGCGTTCGACAGGCAAATGTCCACGCGGCCATAGGCATCAACGGCGGCCGACACCATCGCGTCGACCTGCTGCCGATCGCCCACGTCACAGGCAACGAAAGCGGCCTCGCCGTCGATCGTCGCCGCCGACGCCTGGCCGACCTCCTCTTGGATGTCGGACACCACGACCTTGGCGCCCTCCGCGGCAAACCGTTGGGCGCAGGCCAGACCGATGCCCTGCGCCGCGCCCGTGACGATGGCGACCTTGTCCTTGAGGCGCAAGGTCAGCGCCTTACTGGGCGTAGCCGATGCCGCGCAATGCGTCCTCGATCTCGCCCAGAATGGCCGGATCGTCGATGGTCGCCGGGGCCTTGTACTCCTCGCTGTCGGCGATGGAACGCATGGTGCCCCGCAGCACCTTGCCCGACCGCGTCTTCGGCAGCCGGTTGACTACCGTCGCCGTCTTGAAGGCAGCGACCGGCCCGATCTGCTCCCGCACCATCTGAACCGCTTCGCGGACGATGTCCGCGTCGTCGCGATCGACCCCCGACTTCAGCACCAAAAAGCCCACGGGAAGCTGCCCCTTCATGGCATCGTGCACGCCGATCACGGCGCATTCGGCCACGTCCGGATGGGCGGCCAGGACCTCCTCCATGGCCCCCGTCGACAACCGGTGCCCGGCGACGTTGATGATGTCGTCGGTGCGCGACATGACGTAGACATAGCCGTCTTCGTCGATATAGCCGGCGTCCGCGGTCTTGTAGTAGCCGGGGAACTCCTCGAGATAGGCTTCGACGAAGCGCTCGTCCGCGTTCCACAGGGTGGGGAACGTCCCCGGCGGCAGCGGCAGGCGCACCACCAGCGCGCCGATGTCCCCCGCCTTGACCTCGTTGCAGCCCTCGTCGACGACGCGCACATCCCAGCCCGGCACAGGCACGGTCGGAGAGCCGTGCTTGACGGTCAGTGGCTCGATGCCGATGCAGTTGGCGCAGATCGCCCAGCCGGTCTCGGTCTGCCACCAGTGATCGATGACCGGAACGCCAAGCTGTTTCTCGGCCCATTCCAAAGTGTCCGGGTCGGACCGTTCGCCGGCCAGGAACAGGGTGCGGAAGTCCGAGAGGTCGTACTTGTGCATCAACTCGCCCTCCGGATCGTCCTTCTTGATGGCGCGGAAGGCGGTAGGCGCGGTGAACATGGTGCTCACCTTGTGCTGCGAGATCACGCGCCAGAACACGCCCGCGTCCGGCGTGCCGACGGGCTTGCCCTCGAACAGCACCGAGGTGTTGCCGTTGAACAGCGGCGCGTAGACGATATAGGAATGGCCGACGACCCAGCCGACGTCCGAGGCCGCCCAGTAGACCTCGCCCGGCTCCACGCCATAAATGTTCTTCATCGTCCATTTCAGGGCCACGATATGCCCGCCATTGTCGCGCACCACGCCCTTGGGCTGTCCGGTCGTGCCCGAGGTGTAGAGGATGTAGAGCGGGTCGGTGGCCTTGACGGGCACGCAGTCGTGGGGCTCGGCCGTGTCCATGGCCTCCTTCCAGTCGACATCCCGGCCATCGATCATCGAGGCCTGTTCCATCGGGCGCTGCAGGATGACGCAGTGGTCCGGTTTGTGCGTGGCGAGATCGATGGCCTCGTCCAACAGAGGCTTGTAGGCGACGATCCGGCCCGGCTCGATACCGCAGGAGGCGGAGACGATGGCCTTGGGTCTGGCGTCGTCGATGCGCACCGCCAGCTCATTGGCGGCAAAGCCGCCGAAGACCACCGAGTGGACGGCGCCGAGGCGGGCGCAAGCCAGCATGGCGACCGCCGCCTGGGGCACCATGGGCATGTAGATGACGACGCGGTCGCCCTTGCCGACCCCATGCGCCGCCAGCACGCCGGCGAACTTGGCGACCTCGTCGCGCAGCTCAGCGTAGGTGAAGGTCTTGATGGTGTCGGTGACCGGGCTGTCGTAGATCAGCGCCGGCTGGTCGCCGCGGCCGTTCTCGACATGCAGGTCGAGGGCGTTGTAGCAGGTGTTGCACTCGGCGCCGACGAACCAGCGATAGAAGGGCTTGTTGCTGTCGTCGAGGACCTTGTCCCACTTCTTGTACCAGTGGACTGCTTCCGCGGCCTCGCCCCAGAACCCCTCGGGGTCCGAGATGGAACGCTCGAAGACCTCGTGATAGCTCCCCGTCATCGTCGCCTCCTCGCCTGATCGCGCGCGCCGGATCCGCCGTTTTGCGGCGGTTTCCGCGTCGTCTTGTCCCCACTGCCCGCGATACTGCGCGATTAGGCGGTCTTTGCAAAGGGGCTATGTCGAGGGAAGTGGCATCGTTAGCCGGGGCGTCCGGCTTCAGGCGTTGCCTGCGCGTGACATCCAGCCCATTATCGAGGAATCTATTGAATCAGCGCAGCTTACTTAAGGCATTGGTGATGTCTGCTCAGAGTCCATATGACCAGTTTCTCGACCGCACGCCGGCCAACTACGCGCCGCTGACGCCGCTGCATTTCATCGAACGCTCGGCCGCGGTTTATCCGGACCGGACCGCGGTCATCCATGGCGACCGGCGCTACACCTGGCGCGAGGCCTATGATCGCTGCCGCAGGCTGGCCGGCGCACTGGCCGGGCGTGGGATCGGGTTGGGCGATACCGTCTCGATCTTGGCGCCCAACGTGCCCGAGGTCTTCGAAGCCCATTTCGGCGTGCCCATGACCGGCGCCGTGCTCAACACCATCAATACCCGGCTGGACGCCGACACCGTGGCCTTCATCCTCGACCACGGCGAGAGCAAGCTCTTGATCGCCGACCGGGAGCTGTCGCCCACGGTCAAGGAGGCGCTGGCCAGGTTTGGCCGCTCGATCCCGGTGATCGATATCGACGACGTCCTGGCGGAGGGCGGCGAACTGCTCGGCGAGAAGGACTACGAGGCGTTCCTGCAGGAAGGCTCGCCGGATTTCGAATGGCAGGTGCCGGCCGACGAATGGCAGGCGATCACGCTCAACTACACGTCCGGCACCACCGGCAACCCCAAGGGCGTGGTCTACCATCACCGGGGCGCCAACCTGCTGGCCATGGGCAACGTGCTCGCCTGGCATCTGGCAAGCCATCCGGTCTACCTCTGGACGCTGCCGATGTTCCACTGCAACGGCTGGTGCTTCCCCTGGACGATCACTGCCCTGGCTGGCACCCATGTGTGCCTGCGCAAGGTCGAGGCCGGGGCGATCTTCCGGTCCATCGCCGAGCATGGCGTGACCCATTTCTGCGGCGCCCCCATCGTCTTGGGCCTCATCATCAACTCCAAGCCGGAAGAGCGCACCCAGTTCGACCACAAGGTCGAGATCATGACCGCCGCCGCGCCGCCTCCGGCCAAGGTGCTCGAGAACATCGAGCGCATGGGCTTTCACGTGACCCATGTCTACGGGTTGACCGAGGTCTACGGGCCGGCCGTGGTCTGCGCCTGGAACGAGGACTGGGACGGGCTTCCGCCGGACGAGCAGGCCCGCAAGAAGGCGCGCCAGGGGGTGAACTACCACGTGCTCGAGGGCCTCATGGTCGCCGATCCGCGCACGCACCAGCCGGTGCCGCGGGACGGCCAGACCCTGGGCGAGGTCTATATGCGCGGCAATGTGGTCATGAAGGGGTATCTCAAGAACCCGGGCGCCACCGAGATGGCGTTCGAGGGCGGCTGGTTCCACACCGGCGATCTGGGCGTCTGGCACCCGGACGGCTACATCGAGCTCAAGGACCGGGCCAAGGACATCATCATCTCAGGCGGCGAGAACATCTCCACCATCGAGGTCGAGGATGTGCTCTACAAGCACCCGGCCGTTCTGGAAGCTGCGGTGGTGGCCAAGCAGGACGAGAAATGGGGCGAGACGCCGTGTGCCTTCATCACGCTGCGGGACGGGGCGGACCCGGTCAGCGAACAGGACCTGATCCGGTTCTGCCGCGACAATCTGGCCCATTTCAAATGCCCGACGCTCGTCGTGTTCGGCGAGCTGCCGAAGACATCCACCGGAAAAGTGCAGAAATTCGTGCTGCGCGAGCGCGCGGACGCGCTCGACCCATAGAGGGATGCTTGTGTTGCGGACTTACTCGCCGAGCGAGGCGAGTTCGTCCTTGATACGAAGTTTTTGGCGTTTTAGCTGGGTAATCGTCATTTCGTCGGGGAGGGGGCGGTTATTTTCTTGTTCGATCATGGCCTCCAGTTCGGCATGCTTGGCCTTGAGGGATTCGACATGGGTCGCCTGAGTCAAGGTATCGTCCTCCCTAGCAGTCGCACCACCTGTAATGATGTAGCATATGTGGCATGAGTCTACCGCTGACCGGGCAGATTTTCCAGTGGCGAGCTTTGTATCGATAATTTCAATCAACAGTAGCAATTGCGAATGGTGCAAGCGATGAGCCAGGCGGATCGTCTCGTTGTCGGGCTGAGTGGCGCTTCTGGCGTCATCTATGGCGTCCGCTTGCTGGAAGCCCTCAGATCCTTGCCAGTCGAGGTTCATCTGATCATGAGCCGGGCCGCGGAGCTGACGCTCGCCCACGAGACCGATCTCAAGCCCGCCCAGGTTCGTGCCCTGGCCGACCATGTCCACCCGGTCGGCGACGTGGGCGCGTCTCTGGCCAGCGGATCGTTCCGGACCCGCGGCATGATCATCGCACCCTGTTCCATGCGGTCTTTGGCCGAGATCGCCAGCGGTGTGACGTCCAGCCTGTTGACCCGCGCCGCCGACGTGATCCTGAAGGAGCGCCGGCCACTGGTGCTTGCGGTACGGGAGACCCCGGTGCACGCCATTCATCTGCGCAACATGCTGACCCTGGCGGAGATGGGGGCGATCATCGCGCCGCCGGTGCCGGCCATGTACGCCAAACCGCAAAGCATCGACGATCTGATCGATCATACGGTCGGGCGGCTGCTCGACCTGTTCGATCTCGAAACCGGCAAGGTCCGTCGCTGGCGTGACAGCGAATCTGGTGCAGACGCCGCGGCGGAGAGCGCCGAGGTCCGCCCGCTCAAGCCCCGCCCGACTCGAACCAGCGGGTGAGGGCGGACCGGTCCGCTTCCGGGAAGGCGCCGGAAAGCACCGAAATCAGGTCTTCGATGTCGTCCGTATTGAGCCGGGCGCCGTCCAACGTGCAATAGGCTCTGAGATTGGCCGCGGCCATCGTCGCTCGATCTTCCTCCGGGACCGGATTCTCGGGCGCCTCCGGCGCAAGGTCGGACAGCACGAACTGCTCCACTTGTTCGCAATCGATCTCGAGGGCGCTCAGTCGGTCTCTCACCGCCGCCACCAGTGTGCGCGGGACGGGCTGGAGACCGCCCTTGAGCTGGCGGCGGATAGCTCTAAGGCCGGCAACCACATTCCGCTGCCAGGGCTGGCTGGCCTCGGCCGTCCCGCGTAGCGCGTCCGTCGACAAAGCCCCATGGCCCTCGGCTGCCAGCCAGCAGCAATACAGCAGGAGGTTGACGTCGAGCCCGCGCCGGTCCTGCAGGCTCAGGCAGGCTGCGCTCACACCCGGACGCCCGTAGAGATCGACGGAATAACTCCAGACCGGACTCTCGGGAAAGCCGGCCAACGGAAGGCTCGGCACCTCAGTCAGTCCCCAGATAGATGCCGAGGCCGCGCGCCGTGTTGACCAGGGCGCCGCTCACATCGACGGCCTGATAGCCGGCAATGGCATCGGCCAGCGGCACATCGATCACCTGTCGGTCGCGCCAGGCCACCATGCGGTCGAAGCAGCCTCCGGCGATCAGGTCGACGGCGTGGACGCCATAGGCGGAAGCCATGAGCCGGTCCCGCGGCGTTGGTGCGCCGCCTCGCTGGACATGCCCCAGAACGGTGACCCGAGTCTCGGCGCCGGTGGCTTTGGCAATGTGTTCTCCCAGGACATGGCCGATGCCGCCGTAGTTGCTGCCGCCGCCGACATGGGTGACGCGCACCGCGCGCCCGTCCGGCGACTTCACCGCCTCGGCGACAATCACCAAGGCGAAGTTCCGGCCCTCGCTTCGGACCGCCTCGATCTTCTTGGCAATCCCCTCGATAGAGTAGGGGATCTCCGGGATCAGGATCACGTCTGCGCCGCCCGCAATGCCGGACGCCAGGGCGATATGGCCGGCGTCCCGCCCCATGACCTCCAGAATCATCACCCGATTGTGGCTCGCGGCGGTGGGCTGCAATCGGTCGAGCGCCTCGGTCGCCACGTTGACGGCTGTGTCGTAGCCGATCGAGGCCTCCGTATGCCCCAAGTCGTTGTCGATCGTCTTGGGAATGCCGACCAGGTTGATGCCCCCCTTCTGGGCCAGGTCACGCAGGATCTTGAGGCTGCCGTCACCGCCGATGCCGATCAACCCGTCGAGCCGCAGGCTCCGGACCCCACCGATGACTTCGTCCGAACGGTCGCGCACGGAACCGTCCGGCAAGGGATAGGCAAACGGGTTGCCCTTGTTGGTCGTGCCAAGAATGGTGCCGGCCATGCGCAGCAGCGTACCGGTAAACAGTTGCAGAGTGAGCTGCTCATAGTTGACGGGACGGTCCAGCAGGCCCTGGGTGCCCTCGCGGATGCCCAGGACTTCCCAGCCAAGCGTGCCGATGGCGTGTTGTGCGACCGCCCGGATCACCGCGTTCAGCCCAGCGCAGTCGCCGCCACTCGTCAGGATTCCGATGCGCATAGCTGCTGTGCTCCAGAGAGGCGGGTGATGGTCTGCCGTTGCCCACTTTCGCCTGAAGTCGGCATACGGCGCAACGGACATGCCGCCGGCCATCGGTCCTGCCAAATCTGCTCGTTTTCTGTTATGCTCCGCCCCAGGCTGTCTTCGTGGCGCCAAGAGGTCTCGATGACGGAGCAGGAGCAGGAAGTACTGCGGGCACGACTGGGCGAACTAATCACGGAACACCGCGACTTGGATGACGTTATTGCCCGCATTACAGAACAAGGGCCATTTGACCAGTTACAGATTCAGCGGCTCAAGAAGCGCAAGCTGGTATTGAAAGACGAGATAGCTCGGCTGGAGAGCAAGCTCGTGCCGGACATCATCGCTTAGGATCGTCCGTCGCTGCTTTTCTTTTGTTGGTACATGGCTCGGTCGGCTGCGTGCAAGGCGTGGTCGACGCCTTCGCTGCCCGCAAATGTGTACGAGCCATAGGAAACCGATAGCGGGATCTTCTCGCCTTGCCAGTCCAGCGGCTCCGCCGTGATGGCGGAGGCCAGCTGTTCGGACTTCTCGTCCGCCCGGCCTTCGTCGGACTGGGCCAGGATGACCCCGAATTCGTCGCCGCCCAGCCGGCCGACCACGTCGGAATCCCGGATGTTTTCCAGCAAGACGTTGGCGACCTTGTCGAGCGCCGCGTCGCCTGCGGCATGACCGTAAGTGTCGTTGATCATTTTCATCATGTTGACGTCGAAGTACAGGATGCTGCTGGGCGTCTCATAGCGCTCGGAGAACGACATCATGCGCGACAACTCGCGCACGAAGGCGCGTCGGTTGACGACGGGGACCAGCGTGTCCTGATCGGCCAGGCGTTCCAGATAGCCGATTCGCTTATGCGACCGCTCAAGTTCCTCCCGCAGGCGCGCCACCTCCTCCATGAGGGTTTGGAAGGCAGCCTGGACTTTCGGCGCCAGCTCGTGTGCCGGAATGCCCATGATCTCGGCGGCGTCGGTCGGCGGACGGTTTTCCAGCGCCGGTTTTCCGGTCGCCGTTGCCGCGTTGGACCTTGGCCGGATACTGGTGACTTCGCCGAGCGGCTTGGTTTCGCCGATTTTCATACGCACTTCCTATCCGGTTGACGCACAAGGGACGCCGTGTCGCGTCCCGGCGGGCCGAAGCTGGATGGCGCAGGGCGGAAACGCCTGCATTAACAGACTATTGACACTATGGTTAACAAAGCCTTTACAAGATCGCGGAAGGGGGGCGCGTTCCGGATCTGGCATGGCTTAGGGAACGCCCGTTTCTACGGAGCAGGTGACGGTGGGATTAGTGGGGCGCGCGCAACGCCGGGGCGGCCTCTCCGGGTTGATCGTCTTCACGATGTTGATCGGGACGGCGGCCTGCGGCGCGAAAAAGGTCTACGAGGGGCCGGCCGTGCCCGATGCCGAGCTGGCCACGATCTCGCCGGCCTATTTCGAGTGCTATTGGCTGCTGGCCCGGTGCCAGGTGCGGATCGTGCGGATCGATGGCACCGGCATCTCGGAATCCTCGTCCGACGCGACCCTGGAGGTGAGGCCAGGATTGCGCAAGATCACATTTGTCTATCAAGAGGATAGCCTGTGCACGGTGGCGTGCCTGACAAAGGATCAATGGCTCGGCGAGGCGATCCTGTACGCGGAGGCGGGCCACGACTACCGGGTTCGGGTCAGACGGGACGGACAACGCATCTGGTCCTGGGTCGAGGACAAGACCACCGGTCTTATCGTGGCCGGCGAGCCGCACCCGGACGCGGTCGGCTAGCCGCCGTGGGTCCGTATGACGGGCTGTTGTCACGAGCGAACTTGCCAGCCCGGCCCCGCCTTCTATAATTTCCGCCGCTTCTCGCGCTCCCTTTATCCACGAGAAACCGGTTCGCCATGGCTGCCGCACAAGGGATCCAGCCCGCCGTAGGCATCGTGATGGGCAGTCAGTCCGACTGGCAGACCATGGCCGAGGCCGCGGCAACGCTGGAAAAGCTGGGTGTTCCGTTCGAAACCCGCATCGTGTCCGCCCATCGCACCCCCGAGCGGCTTTACGCCTATGCCCGCGAGGCGCGGGGGCGCGGCCTCAAGGTGATCATTGCGGGGGCCGGGGGCGCCGCACACCTGCCGGGCATGACCGCCTCCATGACGCCCTTGCCGGTGCTGGGCGTGCCGATCGAGAGCAAGGCACTCAAGGGCCTGGACAGCCTTCTGTCCATTGTCCAGATGCCGGCTGGCGTGCCGGTCGGCACGCTGGCCATCGGCCAGGCCGGTGCGGTCAACGCGGCGCTGCTGGCGGCCGGGATACTGGCGCTGTCGGACCCGTCGGTCGCCCAGGCCTTGGACGATTGGCGGGCCGCCCAGACGGCCGCCGTTGGCGACGAGCCCCAGTAGGCGCAATTGAGCGACGAGGCGCCCACTCCGTTCCCGCCGGGCTCAACCATCGGCATCATGGGCAGCGGCCAGCTTGGCCGCATGACCGCCTTCGCGGCGGCCGAGCTCGGCTATGACGTGCACATCTTCTCGGGCGAGGCGGACAGTCCCGCGGGCCGCGTCGCCGCCCGCGAGACCGTCGCGGACTACACCGACGCCTCGGCTCTCGACGGCTTTGCGCGATCCGTTGACGTGGTCACCTTCGAGTTCGAGAACATCCCCCATGAAAGCGTCCGGCGCCTCGCGGCCTCGGTGCCCGTCCGGCCCGGCTGGGAGGCCCTCAGGGTCGCCCAGGACCGACGCGACGAGAAGGACTTCCTCGCCGGGATCGGTGTCCCGACCGCCCCCTACGCCAAGATCGGCACGCGCGCGGATCTGGACGCGGCGATCGCCAAGCTCGGCCGGCCCGCGATCCTGAAGACGGCGCGGCTGGGCTATGACGGCAAGGGCCAGGTTGCACTGGCGCCTGACGGATCTTTGGAGGCGGCGTGGCAGGCCTTTGGCGAGGTGCCTGGAATCGTCGAAGCCAGGATCGATTTCGCCTGCGAGATCTCGGTGATCATCGCCCGTGGCGTCGACGGGGCCACGGCGGCCTATGTCCCTGTCGAGAACCGCCATGTGAACCATATCCTGGATACGACCATCGCTCCGGCGGCCGTCTCACGGGACGTGGCGCACCAGGCGCTCGGCATTGCCCAGCGGATCGCCGAACGGCTCGAGATCGTGGGCCTGTTGGCGGTCGAGATGTTCGTCACACCGGACCACCAGGTGCTGGTGAACGAGATCGCGCCGCGGCCGCACAACTCCGGGCACTGGACCATCGACGCCTGCCAGACCAGCCAGTTCACCCAGTTCGTGCGCGCGGTCGCGGGGCTGCCGCTGGGCTCGCCCGAGCGCCATTCGGATGCGGTCATGAAGAACCTGATCGGTGCGGATTTCGACGGCTGGGCCGAGCTCGCGGCCGACCCGTCCGCTCGCCTGCACCTCTACGGCAAGCGCGAGTCGCGCCCGGGTCGCAAGATGGGCCACGTCACGCGGCTGTCGCCGCGGCGCGACTAGTCTGAGCCACCAAGTCGGCGATCTCCTGCCCGGATACGGCATCCAGGGAGAACCCAAAGGTCCCTTCGTCCTTCACTTCGCTTGCGGCACGCACGAATGCGCCCAGCGCGGCCCGGGCAAAGGCACCGCCCACGCTGATCCTCTTCACGCCGGCGGCTTCCAGCTCCGCCACCGAGAAAAGTGGTTCTTGCAGACCCATGACCACATTGACCGGCTTGGCCACGGCCTCGCAGACGGTCCGGATTGCGTCCAGGTCTGGGAGGCCGGGCGCGTAGAGTACATCGGCTCCGGCGTCGCCAAAGGCCTGGAGCCTGCGGATGGTGTCATCCAGGTCCGGACGGTCAAAAAGGAAGTTCTCGGCTCGGGCGGTCAGCACAAACGGCAGCCCGCAAGCGGCTTCGGAGGCAGCGGCGACACGATCGACGGCGAGTTGGAAATCGAAGATGGCATTGACCGGATCACCTGTCGCATCCTCGATCGAACCGCCGACCAAACCGACATCGGCGGCAAGCCTGATCGTCCGCGCACACGCTTCGGGGGTGTCGCCGAAGCCGTTTTGCAGGTCGGCAGACACCGGCAAAGGGCTCGCCTTCACGATCTCCCACGCGTTGGCCAGCAGCTCGTCGCGCGAAAGCGCGGTCGCGGTGTCGAGACGACCGGCTGAAGAGGCGAACCCTGCGCTGGTCGTGGCCAAGGCCTCGAAGCCCATGGCCGTCAGGATGCGGGCCGTGCCTGCGTTCCAGGGATTCGGGATGACGAAGGCCCCGGGACGGTCGTGAAGCGCTTTGAACTTACGATACTTCTGACACTGTGAACCACCGGTCATCGCTTCCTCCGTCCTACGTTCGGCCTGGAACATGGTGGCCACTAAAGTTTGACCAAGGGCGCATGCGGGGCGGAGGCGAGTTTCAGAAAGGTCCGATCTTCGCGGATCAGGAACTTCTCTGCTTGGGCGAAAGCGTAGTTTTCGAGGCCAAGCGGGTCGGTTGCGAGTCGCGCCCGATAGTCTTCATAGGCTGCCAAGCTCTCGATGTTGTAGACGCCGTATGCCAGCGTGCTGGATCCCTCGTGCGGCGCGAAATACCCGATCAAGTCCGCCCCACATCGCGGGATGGCCTCGCCCCAGTTGCGCGCATACTGAACGAACTGTTCCTTCTTGGTCGGATCGATGTGGTAGCGAATGAAGCAAGTGATCATGTCCGGCCTCCATTCTCGTAGGCGCCTTATGACATGAACTACTACGAAGATGCTTCGTTCTTTATCGAAATGTGATTGTAGATCTTGCGGCTTCGAGCGGTCAGCGGGGTTATCGGCGCCAACGTGAAAGGGTCGGCCGAGATGCCGCCGGCACCTTCGCTGGTGTTTGCCTCTATGGCTTCGCCGCACTCCCTTTACGCCGGCGTCGCCGGCGCGGTCCCGGGGCAAAGACCCGCAGCGGGTTGGGCATCCGCTCGAAGCGCTTGCCGATCTGTCCGAGCGTCTTGGGCACCGCCATCACGTCGGCGATGCGCCGGTCGAGAAACGACCAGGTATCGGCGAAGCCTTCGGAGTTGTCGTTGAGCCAGTAGAGCAGGGTGGCGCTGTAGACGCCCGCCAGGAGCCCACGCTTGGTGTAGAAGTTGTAGTCCGTGGCCGTGTCGCCGGCGGCGTACCAGATGGCGTCGACCGTGCGATAGAGACATTGCGCGCCAAGCGCCGCGTTCTGGGGAAAGGACAGCACCGCGAGCGCCCGCCGGATCGCCTCGCGATGTTGGGTGTTCTGCTCCAGCCGCAGCCGCACGCCGAGAGTGACCCGCTCGCGCACCTTGAGCTCGGCGGCGCCGCGCTTTTCCATCTCCGCCATCGTGTCGCGGTCGGCCTGGCGGCTGAAGAACACGATCATCTCGACCGGCCCGCCGGGAAAGGCGCGGACCGCGTCGCCGGGCTTGTAGCCGGCGTCCGCCGCGCCGGCCTCGGCCGCGGACATGGTCCAGCCATCGAAGGCAATGTGCGGCAGGGTCGCGTGCAGGATCTCGGCCCGCATCTTGTCCAGCATGTCGGTCTCGGCCTGGCTCATCTATTCCGCCGCTGCTTCGATCTCTTCTTCCGATTCGGCCGCCAAACGGCTCATCTCCTCCACGAACCCGAACAACGACATGTCCGTCATGCGCATGGGGTAGAGGATGCCGTCCAGATGGTCGCATTCGTGCTGGACCACGCGGGCGTGAAAGCCGCTCACGGTCCGGTCCACCGGACTGCCGTCGAGGGTCAGGCCACGGTAGCGGATTCGCGCGTAACGCGGAACCGCGCCGATCATGCCGGGGACCGAAAGACAGGCCTCCCAGCCGACCTCCCTGTCCTCACCGATGGGCTCGACGACGGGATTGATCAAGACCTGCAGAACCTGCGGCGGGTCGTCTTCCGCCTCCGTCGTGCGGTCCTGCGGGACGCTGAACAAGACCAGCCGCTTGGGCACGTGCACTTGCGGTGCCGCGAGCCCGGCGCCCTTGGCATCTTCCAGCGTCTCCACCATATCTTCGACCAGCCGCCGGACCTCCTCGCTCGAGGGATCGCTGATCTCTTCGGCGCGGGCGCGCAGGATCGGGTGGCCCATGCGGGCGATTTTGAGAATGGCCATGGTATCAATATGGCCTTCACGATTGTTGCCGTAAAGTTCTGCCAAGACCGAGCGTCGGGCTTCGGTCGGGCGGGCAGGTGTCTTCAGTCGGTTTGAGCGGGTCGCGTTGATTGGCCTGAGAGGGTTTGCACAGATGGGCAGATTGGCGTGGATCGCCTTGCTGGCCGTGGTGATCTGGGCACCGGCGCAGGCCGGGATTTACGACGGCATTGCCGCTTTCAAGCGCGGCGACTACCAGACGGCCTATGCCGAGCTGTTGCCGGCCGCGAAGGCAGGCCATCCCGTGGCGCAATACTATGTCGGTCGGATGCGCGATGACGGCAACGGTGTGGCTCGAGACCGCGAAAAAGCCGTGGCCTGGTATCGCAAAGCGGCAGAGCGCGGTCACGCGGACGCGCAGTACCGGCTGGGAGTCCTTTACCTTTGGGGCTGGGGGATCGAGCAAAGCCGGTCGCAAGCCTTGCTCTGGCACTTGCGGGCCGCGCGCCAGGGGCATGTGGACGCCCAGACCAGTGTTGGGCGGCTCTATGCCCGCGGCGCAAAAGGGATTGCGGCCAACAATGTCGAAGCGTGGAAATGGTTGACCATTGCGTCCCGCGGCGGGTCGCCCCAGGCGTCCCTCTCGGTGACCACGGTCGAGCAGCGACTCACCGCCTCGGAGCTGGCCAAGGCTAGGCGCCTGGCGGCGAAATTCCGGCCGACCCCGGAATAAGCGCTGGCTGCTTCACAAGATCGGTCCCATATGCTAGAAGCCGAGCCGAGGTCGGTTGGGCGCCCAGCCGACTCGGGTAATTATTTGCCTT
>JAAUXY010123022.1_pt1 | contig 24731 bp, 19 predicted proteins | sample 7278121 | NCBI WGS metagenome assembly JAAUXY01 (sample SAMN14350117, study PRJNA611818) | marine sediment metagenome | isolation source: surface marine sediment (1.8m) | place: French Polynesia: Moorea | collected 2018-08 | reverse complement strand
CCTTTTGTTTATAGGTGCTGTAACGTCTGGCCTATTACTAAAGTCAAAAAACGGTCTTACAAGGCAATTGTACGTCATTCTGATTATCGCAATCATACCCGCTTTTCTTTTTACCCAATCCCGCGCTTCCTATTTGGGTCTAATCGTAACCTGTTTTGTTATCGGAATGGTGACGCGGCATCGCATCATTGTTACAGGTTTTTTCACAGTAGTACTCGTACTAAGTCCACTGTTTCTTCCCCAGGAGGTGAAGGATCGAGTTCTCCATACATTTACCCAACCAGAGGAATCGGGGCAGTTCCGGATTGGGGATATTCACCTGGACACATCAACCTCTGCCAGAATAGCGAGTCTTAAAAATATTATAGCAGATTGGCCCAAGAGACCGATAATTGGGTACGGCGTCACAGGCTATGAATTTTTGGATTCTCAATACCCCAGAGTGCTCATAGAAACAGGTTTATTGGGATTTATTGCCTTCCTTTACCTTTTGTTTTCTGTTTTGAAAATGGTGATTAACTGTACAAAAACAGTAACAACACCATATTTTAAAGGGCTTACAATTGGATTCGTAGCCGGTTTTATCGGTCTTGTATCTCATGCAATAGGTGCCAATACCTTTATCATTGTCCGCATCATGGAGCCCTTCTGGTTTTTCGCCGGCATCATTGCTGTTTTACCCTCATTGGAACAAAAGCAACAGGAGCAGCTGCAAGAAAAACAAGCTCCTGTTCGGCGGCTGGCAACGGTTAGACGATCTGCCCCAACAACCAGCACCTCTTAGCAGCCTATCCTCATGTGTGCATGCTAACATTTAATGTCTGTATGTTCTTTTTTAAGCCAATTCGACGCCAGAAAGAGCCCGGAAATCGTTTTACCGTCGCTTATTACACCTGTCATAACCATCTGTAATGCTACTTCCAATTTTATGGTATGAACTTTTAGCATTTCATCATCATCCAGGTCCTGTTCAGCGGGGGTCAGGTCTGAGGCCAAAAAGATATGAATACGCTCATCCGAACAACCCGGCAGCGGCGTAATGGTCCCCAGCTGCTGCCATCCAGATGCGGCATATCCGATTTCTTCGATTAACTCTCTTTTAGCGCAATTCAAAGGCAATTCATTGGAATCTAGCGTGCCGGCCGGAATTTCCCAGATGAACTCTCGGATGGCGTGCCGATACTGTTTGATTAAAATCACTTCGGTCGGATTCAACATGGGAACCATCGCAGCTGCTCCCGGATGTTGAATAAAATCCATATCGGATGTCACGCCATTTTCAAGCGTGTATTCATCCTGCACAAGATTAAACACACGACCCTTGTGAAGCGTCGTGCGACTGTTTATCACTGCTGACATTTTAAGCTCCAAATATTTTAATAATTGGGTTGTCGTTGTAAACTTGACTATAACATAAATGAAAATAACACATAACAAAGATATTATAGCAGATGTCAAAAATCTGTTCCGATAAACTGTCATTGCGAGCCTGCGACGAGTTCAGCCGAGTCGGAGCTCAGCGGCGAAGCAATCCGATTCGCCATGGCGAAAGACGATGGCTTTAATAAGATTGCTTCGCTGCGCTCGCAATGACATGTTGCTCCGCCCGCGCGGCTCGTCTGCCCTCGGCCATGAGCTACTTTCGGCCTGAGCTCAAGTCGAAGGCGGGCCGAATGGAGCGGCTTCTGTCTTCGCTGAAGCTACTCCGGACATGCACGATGGCGGGCAGGTCGCAATGACCCTTAAAGGATAAGCGCGGTCAATCGGAACATATTTTTGACAGTTACTCTACAATACGGAACAACCCCATCCACTGCCAAGAAAAAAATTCCTCTCCACCTTGAGGGGGAGAGGTTAGGTGAGGGGGTGATCTTTCACTTAAATGCACTTATAGGAAAAGTAATCAGTCGCTGATGGGATGTTTTAAGCTTCAAATCATCACATTCAGGTTATGACCGATCTGGGATGAATAGTTCTGGATGTTAAATGGATCTTTGGCGCCGCCAGGTGCTGAATCCTCAGTATGATCACTTTCTTCTTTAGCCTCTTTTGCTCTTTGTTCCTGTAACTCTATGCGAGCTTCAGCTTCGATCCGGTCGGCTTTGGCGGCCACGCTTCGGTCCTGGGCAGAGGGTTGGGCCGGCGCCAGGGCCGCTCTTTTCACCTTTTGCATTTTACTGATGGTCGCTTGGGGAGTATTTTCTTTGGACGTATCAATCTTGACCTCACCGCCAACGGCGTACATTTTTCCGTCCGGGCCGTGTTCATACTGATAGTTGGCACCGCCCATGACAACGCCCGCGCCCGCCGCCATATGGGCTCTCTCATGGGCTTTGACCTCGCGGTCTCTTTGTTTCAGTTTTTCAACCTCTCGTTTGTCTTCTTCATCGAGGTTTCTCTCATCCTTTGATAAGGGGTATCCATAAGTTTATCGGCACCTAAACTCTAAAACTTTAGCAAAATACGGTCTTCATTTTTTTTATTTACCAATGATTTGATTTGGTTATTCGATCGCGCTGAAACGCGATGTTGCGATTTTGGCGAAAAAAGGGTAAACTATTGTAATACATACATATAAAAATAAACCTGGATCTGTCTGGATGTTAATGTTGCGATTGAGTTCACATTTTTTGCTGGAGGAACCATGCCCAAGAAACCGACGATTAAAACGGCTTTACCTGGACCGCGTGCAAAAAAATTAATCAAACTGGATAAGTCTTTTGTTTCCCCGTCTTATACCCGGGTCTACCCGCTTGTGGTTGACCAGGCCAAAGGGCTTTGGGTGCATGATGTTGATGGTAACGTTTTTCTGGATTTCACAGCCGGTATTGCCGTCAATGCCACCGGTCATTGCCATCCGCATGTGGTCAAGGCCATTCAGAATCAAGCCAAACAATTGCTACACATGTCCGGAACCGACTTTTACTATACCCCTCAAATCCAACTTGCGGAAAAAATGGCCTCCATTGTTCCCAGCAATGGGCCCAAGCGGGTGTATTTTGGCAACTCGGGGGCTGAGGCCGTTGAAGCGGCCTTCAAACTGGCGCGCTGGCACACCAAGCGGGAGCTGAACATCGCCTTTTTCGGTGCTTTTCACGGGCGCACCATGGGTGCCCTGTCTTTGACGGCCAGCAAAACCGTTCAAAAAAAGCATTATAATCCCTTTGTCCCCGGGATTACGCATATTCCCTATGCCTACTGTTATCGATGCGCCTACAATTTGTGTTATCCTGATTGTGAGCTGTTTTGCGTGAAATGGATCGAAGATACGCTCTTTCGCACCACAGTGCCGCCGGAGGAGGTGGCAGCCATTTTTATCGAGCCCATTCAGGGGGAGGGGGGCTACATCGTGCCACCACCGGGATTCCACAAGGAGATGTATCGCATCGCTAAAAAATATGGCATCCTTTACGTAGCTGATGAAGTCCAATCCGGTATGGGTCGCACCGGCAAGATGTTTGCCATCGAGCACTTCAAGGCCAAAGCCGATATCATTGCCATTGCCAAGGGTATTGCTTCTGGTTTGCCCTTGGGTGCCATGGTAGCTCCGGCCAAAATTATGAATTGGGAGGCAGGCTCGCACGCGTCCACCTTTGGCGGCAATCCTATTTCTTGCCAAGCGGCCATGGCGACCATTGAACTGCTGGAAAAGAGTTTGATGAAAAACGCCACCGTTCAAGGCAAACGCCTGATGAAGGGATTACATGAGCTCCAGAAGACCTATGAATGTATGGGCGATGTGCGCGGCAAAGGCTTGATGGTGGGGGTCGAATTTGTCAAAGACCGTGAGACGAAAAAACCGGCGACAAAATGGCGGCCGGCCATTATTCGTAAGGCATTTGAAAAAGGCCTGTTGATCTTAGGCTGCGGCGCAAATAGTATTCGCTTTTGTCCAGCGCTGACTGTCAGTGCCAAAGAAATCGATCTGGGATTGTCTATTTTTGAAGAGGCTGTCAGGGAAGTTACCACCTAAGTCTACCTGAATTTTCACCCTTTGGGCTTCGCTTTCAGCTCCGCCCTAACAAGTCGGGCAAGCCAGAGACTTCCATGCCCTACAAGCTGCGCCGATAGCGCCTGCGTTATTAAGGACGAGGCATCCCGCTTTTAGCGGGATAGCCTCGCCCTTAAATGCCTTGCATATGAAAGCCTCCGACTCGTGCAAAATCCTGGTTCTTTGCCAGGAGATTATTATTTTTTTGCCTCAGGAGTAGGGGCGGGGCTTATCCCCGCCCTTACATTTTTTTTTGCAATGCCTAAATTTAGGTACCATATTCTAATTGAATCGTAATCTGTCGTTTAAATAAACGACATACATAACATGGAACCACATAAATGCCTCGCTGAATAGATCAGGGGGGCATATTTTTCGGCTAAAAAGGAATCGCCAAATGAAGTCAATATTGGAAAAATTTAATCTAACGGGACAACTTGCCGGTGCAGGGACAGGGTCCTGGCTGAATTGCCATGGGCCCGAGCTGGTTTCGACTTCACCGATTGACGGTCAACGTGATTACGAGCTTTAATTTTCCGGTGGCCGTGTGGTCATGGAACGCCATGATTGCACTGATTGCTGGTGATACTGTCATATGGAAACCTTCATCTAAAGTACCCCTCAGCGCCATTGCCACCATGAATCTAGTTTGGGAAGTCTTGCGCAAACATGACCTGCCCGAAGGCATTTGCAATCTGGTGGTCGGCAGCCGTGAAAATGTGGCCGAGGCCCTTATTCGCGATTGTCGGGTACCTCTGATATCTGCCACAGGTAGTGTGCCTATGGGGCGATATGTCGGTCAGGCCGTCGCCTCACGTTTCGGCAGGACGATTCTGGAGCTGGGTGGCAATAATGCCGCCATCATAACTCCCAAGGCCGACCTGGAGCTGGCCATCAAGGCGGTTGTCTTTGGTGCCGTGGGGACAGCGGGGCAACGCTGTACCTCTACACGCCGGGTAATCGTGCATGAAGATATGTTTGACGCATTTTCCAACACCTTAATCAGAGCATACCGGCAGATTAAGATCGGCAACCCGCTGGAAGAGGACACCCTTATGGGGCCGCTGATCGATGCTCAGGCAGCCGAAAACATGCAAGCTGCATTGGTTCAGCTCAAAGAGCAGGGAGGCAGAATTATACACGGTGGCAAATTGTTGTCCGGTAGCGATTATGATGCGGGTACCTATGTTACCCCCTGTATTTGTGAGGCCGGGGCTGATTTTGACATTGTACGACAGGAAACATTTGCACCGATTTTATATCTCATTAAATATCAAACCCTGCAAGAGGCCATTGCGTTTCAGAACGCGGTTCCCCAGGGCCTATCTTCTTCAATTTTTACAACCGATTTGCACGAAGCAGAAACGTTTTTAAGCTCTGGTGGAAGCGATTGCGGCATTGCCAGTGTGAATGTCGGAACCTCCGGTGCTGAAATCGGCGGTGCCTTTGGTGGTGAAAAGGAAACTGGCGGTGGGCGCGAATCGGGCTCAGATGCCTGGAAAACCTATATGCGGCGCCAAACCTGTACCGTTAACTGGTCCGGTGAGATGCCTTTGGCGCAGGGAATCGAGTTTAATATATAGGTGTCAGGTTTCAGTGTTCAGGTGTCAGCATTTTTTGCTTCTGGCTTCTAGCAGCTCGCATCTGACGACTGACTACTGGCAAAAGCCCTAAATCATAAACTCGGTACCTTCAATTAGCTCGCCTGACACCTGACCCCCGCCTGCGCGGCCGTAGCCGCTACGGCGCGGCGAAGGCCCGACACCTGAAACCATAAGATAGTTAATAAACGAAAATAAGAACTTGCGCTTGTCGAGTATTATTTTAGATTGTTGAATGAAGCCGATGCAAGCCATTGATCAATTGCCTGAGCCACACCACATTCATCATTGGAGGCCACTGTCGGGAACCGCGCGGTTAAATCCGGTGGTGCATTCGCAACAACAAAGCTGCTTCCGGCCCATTCCAACAGATCCAGATCATTATAGTCATTGCCCACTGAAAGTGCCTGGTTGGCATTCAAATTGAACGCTTCAGCAAGCCAAGCAGCGGCAAGGCTTTTGGATACAGTTTCCGGGAAGATTTCAATCCAGGTGGAATGTCCATCCAAAGGCGATGTTGTTTGGATAATATTAAAATCCGGTAAAGCATCTCTTAGGGTTTGGATCCACGGGCGGCGATCTTCAGGAGGAACAACGGCAAGCAGTTGGGCAGCCATGTCAAAGCCATCCGTGTTGGTATCCAGCGGTTTTGCAAATTTCTGGTAAACCTCGATACGCCTATGGAAATCCGCATTGCCTTTTGTTGATTCAAAATAGCTGAATGCATGATTATCTGGAAAAGGGCGGTGAACCATAAAATCAAGCTGGTTTGCCTGAAGGATTTGAATCGCTTGTCTTACTTGGTGAGCTTTCAGACCGTTATTGCGGATGATCTGACCACCGGGATGTTGATTGATGCCGACACCACTGGATGAAATAAGGAAATCCACCGGTAGATGTGAGATCGATACGGTATTGATCGAATAGATCGAGCGGCCGGTCGCAATTGCTCTGACAATGTCAAGCTCACCCAATCGTTTTAAAGCCGCCAGATCGTCTTCCGCAAAACTGCGATCCGAACGCAGCAGGGTCCCGTCAAAATCACAAACAAACAATCCCTTAAAGCTTTTTCCATTTTGCCTATCGAATGGCGCAATTTCGTGTGAAATACTCATACCTATCAACTCTTATTCTCAGCTGTTATGCCTTGTTGCATTTTTTTTGACCGATCAAGTTCATAAATGATAGGGTTAAGGTCTTAGCGTGTCAAATAAAAACCGTCTGTTGCGCTCTTTACCTGCCTTTACGCCAAATGGCTTTCCGCGTGTTCCTGATCATAATTTTATGGCAGCCGCGGTGGGCTGCCCTACTTTGCCGTTGGTTCCGAGTTATTAAAAAACGTTATATGTTAGATAGTTAAAACGACCCCCAAAATAGTAGATCATGCCTCCCGCATGAAAGCGAGATTTCACATCTAATTATAATACATTAAGGTGTTCAACAAAGCGCGGCAAAAACGACTCGGCTGCCCTCGGCCATGAGCTACATTCGGCCTGGGCTCATGTCGAAGGCAGGGCCGAACGGCTCGTCGCAGGCCGATTCAAAAGCGGAGCGCTAGAGTATATTTGCATTTTCCAAAAATTTTAAATTATTTTAGATACTTAATATTAAAAGGTGTCTTAAAAATAGTAGATTACCCTTTCGGTTTTGCCAGTTGAGCCGGTTAGCCCGTTGAGCCCGAAAATAGAGGAAAACTGCGTAATTTTATTTTTTAACTGGCAAACGGGCTAACGGGTAACGGGCTCAACCTGTATTATCCGAGCATTTTGAATCGGGTTTTAACGCAGATCCTTGGGTATTAGATACAATTTGGGGATCGTTTTAGTGTTGGATTTACCGACACAATTAATCCCTAAAGCTATTCGGCAAAAGTGACGATATATCAATTACATTGATATCAGGATGTTTTAGCATTCGATCACGTGCGGAACATCAGAAATCCGGTTTCAGTTCAGTAGCTATAGGTTGACATAAAAAATAGAATGAGAGCACTGTGAAATATTTATATTGATCGGAGGATTCGTTTTGGTAGTAGAAAAGGAGACCATAATTTATTTTGAGCAACTGGGATTTGGGTGGGTGTTAGATAACATGATGTTAAAGGAAATAAAGCTCAATAAAATGAGAGATGAGCTGATCACAGATACGTCGCTAATTAAGATTATTGAAAACATGCTGGCGGATAACCCAAACATCTAAAATCCCAATGATCTGAACAAAAAAAATTCACTTTACATAACCTGAATTGTTTTTTTTTGATGTCATCATTTCTCCAGCGGTTTCTTTAACGCGACGTCCAGATATCGCCCCGTGTCAATTGTTCCAAAATCCAAAGTTTACAATGGATCTAAATGATTTTAAGTTGTATAATAACCACGTTGAATCGGCTCAGTGGCATATCCATTAGCTCCGGTCCTTGCGCACATCCATAAACGCTTACACTCTGCCCCAAGGCTGATCATATCAATCGGGTAGCCGTTAAGAATACCAAACTTGCGGGGGTATGTTGTCCAAGTGGTTTCGAAGCTGAATTGAGGAAGGAAAAATGGCCAAAGCAGAACGGGAAAATCTAATCTATCGTGGGTTGGTGCAATCTGACGATGGGAACATCACAAAAATAGTAAATTCAAACGCCAACGAGATAACGTTTCAAACGACCTTCGGGCTAAACGATCAGCTTATTGAGCGGCTTAACAATCAATCCGAAGACATTGTCTTTAGTGAACGATCCAGAATTGCACGGCTGGGTGTCCAGATTAAATGCGAACCACCAACAGCCGATGCACTGGAAGGTGATCGTGTCACTCTCAATCAGGTGGCCTCACCAGTGATTCCAGGTTATCCCGGGCTAAAGGCGTTACGCGAGTTTATTACGCTGGGGCTTCCGGTCGGCCGCCTTGTGTTTTGCGATCCTGAAGCGCTTTTGACCTCTGATGAAGTATTGGAAGCCATTGAGCGCTCACAGCTCAAATTACCGGCCTCCACTACGATTTCGGCCGACGGCAGTATTGTCATCGCCCCCCATAAAGTCATCTGCGAACTTAAGGAACCCCTCGACCAAGAAGCGCTGGGGCGCATATTGCTCCGTGAAGACGGACGCGAGCTCTTAAACCGCTACCAGGTGCGCAAATCCGTTCCGGCGCTTAATATCGCTCCCGGTAAAGGTGCTGTGACGACCTGCTCCATGTATCTCAATGAGCATTATGTTGTTTTGCAAAGCGGTTTTGAACTGGGCCGCAATTTGCCGGCAACCGTTTTGGATCCCATTAAGACCCGTGGCATCCGCATTTATCTTGAAATTGTCAACCATACCCGCCACCCGATAGTCAATCCTCTCATAAGTGCCAAAGTTTATAATGCCGCCAAATCCAAAAACAGTGTTTATCCCCCAAAAAACAATGCGAATGGTTCATTTTTCAGCTACCGGCAAATGCGCGAGTTGGAAAAAAGATTCGAGCCCTCCAAGCGCAATAGCTGTCATTACCTGGACAAACCGATTGCGCTGATTGAAGGTAAAAAGAATACCGTCAAAAACGCGCGCATATTTGTCAATGGTCCCGACAAAGCCTGCGAAGCAACCCGGGCCTTGTGTGCCGTTGCGCGGCGGGACTTTTCCCCAACCAGTGAATGCAGCCATGAATATGCCACCTCCAAGCTTGCTGAAACCTTCAAGAACACGCCAGGTGTTCTGGCCGTCAAGTATTTCCCAAATTTGATAGAACACCGCGATATCATAAACTTGGCCTGCGATGGAAAAGTTAAGGCTCTTTATTTTTACGAGCCATCCTGTGAGCACGGTCCGTTTCTTTCACAGCTGGACCATAATCGCCTGCAGGAATACCATGCCTTTGGAATCGAAGTGTATTGGGTATCCGGATTGAACAGTTGCCTGATGGTCCATACGATGCGTGACGGCATGGGCTATTTTGTTTTGCCTGAGCGGTTGGCCGATTTTCACAAGTCGATGCTGTTTGCCTTTTATGGTTCCAATATGCGGCTTTCCAAACGGGGCCAAGGACGTCTGGGGGATCTTATGGATGCCCTGATTGCATTCTGGGGCCAGAGTATCGGCATTGTGACCGGAGGCGGCAGTGGGGTCATGGAGCAGGCCAATACTTTGGCACGAAACCGCGGCATTTTATCCGGTGCTAATTTTTTGGATATTACCGATCAATCCATGACCACCGATGTCGATTTTTGCCAGGTGTTTCAGGCTACATGTCGCCATAGCCGGCAAAAATGGTTTGAGGTGGCATCTTTTCCCATCTTTAATGTCGGCGGACTGGGATCACTTGAAGAACTGGGCATTACGCTGTGCAATATGAAGCTTTCCATTCTGGAACAGGTTCCGGTGATCTTGTTTGATACAGAAAGCCGCAAAGGGTATTGGAATGGTATCGAGCAGCAAATCCATAAAATGATCGATCATGGCCGGGCGCCCGCCTGGATTCAGGATAGTATTGTGATCACCGATGATTCTGCGGAAGTTATTGATGCTTATCGTACCCGCCTTCAGTTGTTTTGAATCAATCCGATAAATTCCATTAATGAGGACGAGGAGGTATACGAGTACAAGATTAGACTGCGGTCTTTCAATCTTCCTCGTCGTCGTCCTCGTCCTCGATATCCATCGCCGGCTGCGCAGGTTATTCAATTATCAAGCTTATAGCGGATTCTGAGGACACCGTCCTTAAAGTCAGTTGAAGTGATTTTAAATGTGCCGATTTCCACAGTTGAATTGACATGCGGGCCTATGCAGGGGCAGTGGTCGTAATCACCAATACTGACAATTCGAATCTTGTCTCCGGTATCTGGGGGCAGTTTTTCAGTATCGAATCGGCTCTCTGCGTCTGTTCTGGAGATAAAATTTTCGCTGACAGGTAAGTCGGATTCAATAATCCGGTTAATCTGCGTTTGGATTTCCTCGATTTCAGCTGCACTTAAGGCCTTGTCGAAATGGTAATCACATTTTGATTTTTTACGCTCAATATGGGCATTAAAGCATCGGCCGCATTGATACAACCGATCCATTGTCTGGTTGAGCAGATGCTCAGCAGAATGCATTCTGGGATCATATGTTTTCATTTGATAAAGGCCCCATTAAATACACATCGCGGTCTCTTTGACTTGATCGTGCGATGGTTACTAAAATGATGTCATCCGCCCGCCACAACCCCTTTGACGTCTGTTAACTTCAAGCGGTTAAGAAATTCCCGGCTCAATTTTAGGGAGATTTCATGTTCGTAAACCTCTCCCTGCGGGTCGGCACCTCTGATCTTTCCATCGTAGAGGAAGAATTGCAACAGTTGTTTTCCGGCCGCTTGGCGATCCGCCGGAACTTCGATAGTACCGCTGGCCGATGCCGGTTGCGGCATCGGCTGGCCGCTGTCTATCAGGGATTTCATGAAGTTTACCATTCGACTCAACCGCAGCAATGTCACCGTTTCTTTGCGGGTAGTGGTATGGGATAGCGGCAGGGCACTGGACCGAAAACAAGAAAACGTTTCAGGCAGCAAACCCATAGCGGCACAGCGCGCATAATCCTTGCTGCCCGGTGCCGGATAAAAGACCGAGGCACCGACCAATACACGGCGCTTGCTCAGATACAACAAATCCCTCAAAGAATCGTCGGGTTTTTGAAACGGTGCCCCGATGATAATATAGCCAACCACCTGTAGACCATTGCTGCGGGCCCATTGCAGGGTACGTTCGAATGCGCGGCGAACATCCGGTCGCTGGAATCGATTCAGTTGCGCACTTTCCATACTGCCCAGCGACAGGTTCAGTGTCCGAAAACCGGCCGCACGCATGGCGGAGATGACCTGCTCATCCAGCGTTGACGGCAACAGCCCGTTCATGGCGCGCAGTTCCGGCAAAGACCCTCTGAAGCGGCTGCGGATGGCTTTCAACAACTGCAGAAACCAGGTCCGATCCAGCGAAAGATTTTCATCTTCAAAATCGATAAACCCGATTTCGGCCTGATCAGCCGCTTTTTCAATTTCAGTGATCACCGAAGCCACACTTCTTCTGCGATAACGAAAAGGCGATGCGGCGCCTAACGAACAGTAGGTGCATTTCCATGGGCATCCGCGGCTGGCAACCACCATTGCGCTGGCTTTTTTGTTGCGGCCGTAATAGCGCCGGGCGATCAAGTCGGTGGCCGGAACCGAAAAATCCTCCAGATGGCCCATGATGGCTGGGTCGCCGATATGCAGGTAGCCATCTGATTTGCGAAAAACCAGGCCAGGTATGTTTTCATAAGTCGACCCATTCAGAAGCGCTTTGACCAGCAACGGCATTGACACTTCACCTTCGCCGCGTAAGACAAAATCGACAGCAGTTGAGGTCATCACCTGTTCGGGCAACATCGTGGGGTGGTGGCCGCCAACAACAATCTTACATCTCGGATGGTAGGTCTTAATCACCTCTGCGGTGCGAAGGGCTTCAGCAGCATAGGCCGTAAAAAGAGACGAGATCCCCACGACAAAGGGCCGCGCAGCTTTAACCCGTTGACCGATGGTGTCGAAGCTATAGCCAAAATGTTTGTAATGATGAAAAAGGGCGAACGGGGATCGATCGTGTCTGTTATAATAAGGTTCCAAATAGGACATTTCTCTCGGCAGACTGAGAGTGCGCGATTTTTTGGTGGCCAGGGCATCCACAATCTGAACAGAAAAACCGGCAGCCTGCAAAGCGGCCGCAATGCTGGCTAATCCATAAGGGATGGTGCGCTTGGTTGTCAGATAAAAATCCCGGATGGGTGGTTGTACAAGCAGGATATTGGTCATGTCTGTTGACATCATTGGGTCCCCGATGAACACTGAAAGCGTTCTAACATGGGAATAAACTTATGATTGGCCCGCGGAAACGGGTATTGTTTATATTCAGCGAGGCGGATCCAGCGAAACGCTTGCGGGCCCCGCAAATACACCCTGCCGGAGGCATATCGACAGCAAAAAACCTCCATAACAATTTTAAAATGGGTATAAGCGTGTTTAACTTGCGTCAGATGGCGATCGATCTTTACCCGAAGGTTTACTTCCTCTTTGATTTCTCTGATACAGGCTGCAGACGCTGACTCACCCTGTCTGATTTTGCCGCCCGGAAATTCCCATAAGCCACCCAGCAGCCCTTCGGGTTTGCGTTGGGTGATTAAAACCCGATCGTTTTTAAAAACCACCCCTACGGCAATATGATATTGCGGGGTGGTCGCGCGCTTTTTTCGTTTCGGAAATAGGGTCACCTGTTGGGTTTGATATGCTTGACAGGCCCGATTGAGTGGGCAGACATCACATGCGGGATGACGCGGTTTGCAGATCAAGGCCCCGAGTTCCATCATGGCCTGGTTAAAGGTGCCCGGTTGCTTCACGTCCAACAGCTTGTCCGCGGCTGATTTAAACCGGCGATAGGATTGGGATTGATTGACCAGGGCGCTGATTTTATGCAAGCGGGCCAATACGCGTTTGACGTTGCCATCCACCACCGCATATGGCTGTTGGAATGCGATACTCAGCACAGCAGCAGCGATGTAGTCACCCACGCCGGGCAAATTGTGAAAAGCACCCCATGCGTCCGGTATCTTTCCGCCATGCTGTTGTACAACCTGCTGTGCAGCCCGATGCAGGTTGCGGGCCCGGGCGTAATATCCCAACCCTTCCCAGAGTTTGAGAACAGACTGCACATCCGCCTTTGCCAGTCGCTTTATGCTCGGCAATGCTTTGATGAAACGGCGGTAATATTCTAAAACCGTATTGACCTGGGTTTGCTGCAGCATGACCTCGGAAACCCAGATATGGTATGGGTTGGTGGATCGACGCCACGGCAAATCGCGTTGATTTATCTTATACCAATTCACTAATTGTTTTCTAAACAATTTGAGATCATTTTTTTTCATGTCAGGAAAATCGCCTGCTGTTAGCGTAGGATTTTCTTTAAAAAAGTGAGCTTATTTTTATAAGGTGGATATCGCAACGGCGGTTCATAAGTAAACGATTTTTTAAGAATGCTTTTTTGATGGGAGAATGTCTCAAAGCTGGCTTTGCCATGATATTGCCCCATGCCGCTGCACCCCACGCCGCCAAATGGAAGGTGGGCATTGCTAAATTGGATGACCGTGTCATTAATACAGCCGGCGCCGAATGAGACTTCCTTAATAACCTTTTGACAGATCTGGGACTGGTTTGAAAAAACATAGAGCGCCAATGGTTTTGGGCGCGAATTCAAGAGAGATATGACTTCGGCCAAATCGTCATACACCAGCATTGGGAGAATCGGGCCAAATATTTCCTCCTGCATTATAGGATCTTCTAAAGCGGGATTGTCTACAAGGGTAGGTGCCATATAAAGATCCTCCGGATCGCTTTGACCCCCGAATACGATTCGGCTGTCTTTGAGTAATGCAACCAATCGGTTAAAATGGCGCTCATTGATGATGCGGGCATAGTCGGGGCTATCCTGAGGATTTTTGCCGTAAAATTGGTGCACATATTTTTCGATTTTCTCCCGCAATTGTTCTTTGTTGGCTTTATGAACGAGAAGAAAATCCGGTGCGATGCAGGTTTGGCCGGCATTGATAAATTTGCCGAATACGATTCGCTTCGCTGCTTGATCGATATTGGCATCCTGGTCGACAATACATGGACTTTTGCCTCCCAATTCCAGGGTGACCGGCGTCAGGTGCTTGGCAGCTGCGGTCATCACGAATTTGCCGACGGTCTTACCGCCGGTGTAAAATATATAGTCAAAACGTTGCTCAAGCAGTGCCTTACCCGTCTGGGCATCGCCCTCGATGACGGCTATATAACTGCTGTCAAACTGCGTTGCGATGATCTCAGAAATGATGGCTGCCGTATGGGGTGCATATTCCGATGGTTTGAGGACACTGCAGTTGCCGGCGGCCATGGAACCGATCAGTGGCATCATCGACAACTGAAACGGATAATTCCAGGGAGCGACGATCAAAGCGATTCCATAGGGCTCAGAATAAATTCTGCTTGAAGCAACCCACAGGATAAAGGGTGTTTTTGCGCGTTTGGGCTGACCCCATGATTTGAGTTTGCGGCTGACAAAGCGGATTTCATCCAGGACAACACCGACTTCAGTCAAATAACCTTCATAGATGGATTTAGACAGATCCTTGTTGAGAGCCTCTAAAATGGCAGCTTCATTCTGAATAATAGCGTCTTTTAGCCGTTCCAGGCTTTTGAGGCGAAATTGTAGATCTTTTGGTCGCCCTGATTGGAAAAATTGCTTTTGCGCGGCGAGTACTTTCGGGATGTCAATCATACGATTACAATCGGTTGTATAGATTGTTAGAAAAGGATTATTTTTTACCCAGAAGGCGATCGACCATTTCCTGGATATCTGAAGTGGGTTCTTTGCAGGCAAAACCTTTGCAGATGTGTGCGGTAGCTTTGCCTTCGACGAGTTGCAGGCCGTCGGTATAACCGGCAAATTTGGCCAGGCGCTCAGCATTTTGATCCGATTTGACCAACGCAACCTTATGGGGCGCATAATTTAGATTCAGGGCCGCTAGCATCTGTTGCGCATCGGTTTTGTTGGGATCACCTGTGATAACAACTTCTTGGCCCGGCCGCAGGGTAAAATCCACGCCCAGCAGAAAGTAGGTGAAGGCTGTCGGCTGAGCCTTAACGGTTCCGGCAAATGCCCGCAGTTGTGCCTGGGCTTTGTTGTCCCATGTAGGGTCACCGGTCAGGCGGGACAACCAGAGAAGATTCAGTAAAGACACGGAATTGGCCGAGGGCATCGCACCGTCATATAATTCCTTGGGGCGTACCGGGAGCGCCTCACTATCATTTGCGGTTGAATAGAAACCCCCCTTGTCGAAATCCCAAAAATCTTCCAGCATTTTTTCCTGCAGCCTGACAGCTTCTTCGGCATAGGATAATTTGAATGTAGCCTGGTATAAATTAAGCAGACCATGGATTAAAAAGGCATAGTCAGCGGCCTGGGCTTCAATGGCCAGCTCACCCTCTCTGAAACGATGATAGAGGCGGCCGCTGTCGGTCTGCATTTGGTTTAAGATGAAGTGCGCTGCTTTTTCAGCCGCCGCTGCATACTCGGGTTTATTCAGCGTGCGTGCACCCTGTGCAAGCGCCGCAATCATTAGGCCGTTCCAATCGACCAGAATTTTGTCGTCTTTTAAGGGGTGAACCCGTTTTTCGCGTACGGTATATAATTTTTGGCGCAACTGATCCCATTGGTCGCTGAGCTCATCCGGCGCCAGGTTCAGCTCCTCGGCCCACTCTGCTAAGTGCCGATTAAGATGTGGGATGTTTGCGCCGGTTTTTTGCCGAGTGGCCTCATCTTCAAAATTGCCATCCGGTTGCAGGTTGAAGATCTGTTCCCATTTTAGGGCGTGTGTGCCGTTTAGCACCTGTTGAAACTCATCCAAATGCCAGACATAAAATTTGCCTTCCTCGCCTTCGCTGTCGGCATCTTCAGCCGAATAAAAGGCGCCCTCAGGTGATGTCATGTCCCGTAAAACATAAGCAAAGATTTCCTCCGCGGTTTGGGCGTAAAAGGCATTTTGAGTGACCTGGTAAGTTTCCAAATAGGTTTGGGCGATCAAGGCCTGATCATAGAGCATTTTTTCAAAATGCGGCAGCTGCCATTGGACATCAGTGGCATATCGATGGAAGCCGAAACCGACGTGATCCCAGATGCCACCCAATCGCATGGCGGTTAATGTTTTTTCCACCATGCTCAGCGCTTTGGCATCACCGGTGCGGTGGTAACAGCGCAGCAAAAAAAGCAACCGATGGGGGGTTGGAAATTTGGGAGCGCCTTCAAATCCGCCGTGCCTGGAATCAAAATTTTGCCATGCCAGGTCAAAAGCATGGTCCAGCAGAGATTCACCGGGCTGATCAGCTTCCACATAACTGAAAGCGCGGTCGAGCCCGGCGGCAATGCTGCCGGCGGAGTTATGGACTTTTTCGATTTCCGATACCCACAATTTTTTGACTTGTTTGCAAAGCTCGATTAGTCCGGCCTGGCCATAGCGGTTGTTTTTGGGGATGTAAGTGGCGGCAAAAAAAGGCTTTTTGTCCGGTGTCAGGAAAAGATTTAGCGGCCAACCGCCGCTGCCGGTCAGCATTTGACACACAGCCATATAAACCGCATCGATATCCGGTCGCTCTTCCCGGTCCACCTTAATGCAGATAAATGTGTCGTTTAGATGCTCGGCGGTGGTTTCATCCTCAAAAGATTCCTTTTCCATCACATGACACCAATGGCAGGTGGCATAGCCAATGGATAGAAATACGGGTTTGTTCTGCTGGCGTGCCAGTTCGAATGTATCATCAGACCAGGCGTGCCAGTCGACCGGGTTATGTGCATGCTGCAACAAATAGGGACTTTTCTCATTGATTAAACTATTGGGCGCCATTTGCTTCTCCTATCGGACATTCATTACCGCCAACATCGAGTGGATTTGTTTCTGCATAGAGCTAAATTATGATGAATAGATTGATTTTAAAACATAGGTACTCGAAACGATATTCGCAATGTAGAAACATGATGAATCTAATTTTGTCTTCTGAGCATTTAACAGTTGAAAGGCCCAAATTTATGGTATCAAACGGCAATAACGCGTTTAAATCAAATTTTTAAATATGATCGTAAGGCGGATAGGTGGTCAAGCGTGGGTCTTCGATTGGCTTACCGACAGTGAAATGATACAGGCTTTGATAGCGGTTGTCGCTTAAGCCCAATATCTCGTGGACCGCATCATCAAAGAAGCAGCCGATGCCTGTTCCCCTGACGCCTTGGGCCTCGGCCTCCAGATAGAGTACTTGCCCGATCATCCCGGTTTCCCAGAAAAGATGCCGGTAACGATACGGCTCGGACATTACAATGTCTTTAAATTTAACGATCATGCCCAGTGAAAATGCACTCGATCCGGCAATATCCTGGTGGCAGCTGACCATCATGGCTTGTTGACGGTAGTCGCCTTCGGCCAGAAGGTAGAGCGGAAAATTATTTTTAATTGGCATCCACTGAAATTCGGAATGGCAGATCTCTTTTAATTCACTAAGATCTTCATCTTGGCGTATAAAAAAATAAAGGCCCGGTGTCACATCCGTGACGTTATGAACGAATAGCAGCAAATGGGTTAACGGTTCGGTTAATTCGATATCAAATGGTGCTGTGTCCCGGCGCGGCAAGGTTTTATCCAGCATGCCCAGAAAACGATTTTGACTGATAGCGCCACTGCGATCAAAAGCAATGGCACTTCTGCGATTCCGAATAATTTGGGCTGCGGATAACGGACTGGACGTATCGGTAAACCACTTGCGTTTATGCAGTTCAACCCGGTGTTCTGCCGTTGGCGGTTTCTTTGCCTGGTGGGAGGTTTGATAAATGATTTCCCAAGCAACGCATTTTTGGCTTAAAATTTCCGCTTCACCTTTGAACGACAAATTGGCCAGATCCGAGATAATGGTGTCCGGCAAACCCCTGGGGATATCATTAGGTCCATGAGGAAAAACAAAACACAGGCAATCGGTGTGCTCTTCTTCTAATTTACGAAAACGGATCTGATCGAAACCCAAAATTGCCTCGATCTCCTCATCGGACATCTCATTGAGAAATACACATTTCCATCCAAAGAGGTTAGCTGCGAAACTCAGGCAGGCCAACACATGACCAGCATCATGATTGCAATAGCGAAATGCACGCTCACCGTATTTCCATGCTTCGCGCCAGAATATGCTGTTGATGGCGATCAAAAAACCACCGATTGTAAAGTGTTCGACAATCGATTGCCAAAGGTCGGAAGGAATATGCGCTCGGCGCGCCAATACATGGCCCAAGGCATTGTAATGATATATCCCGCTTGGATTTGAATCCAGAGATGGTAGCATCAGATGCGCTTCTGTGGGGTGGAGATTTCCACTGGAAGGATTGATTCTTAACGACCATCGTGAGCCGGATACGGCTTTCCAGGCCGATAGTCCCAGCGACAATTCAAGGAACCCGGCAATGGTATCCAAACTGATCGGTTGGGGCGCATTATTCTGCCGTTCGTATAAACCCTGATAGGTTGCTGGCGGATCTGCTTTTAGCAACGGCAGCTTTAAGACCGGCACATCTGCATAAGTCCGAAAAGGATTCGGCTGATTTTGCCAGTCCATATATCCCAACGATCGAGCATAGCGATCAAAGTGATGCTTGGTGGCGTTATGATAATCAATTATCTCTTTGGCCTTTTCAGAAATCACTGTTACCATCCACTGAAGAGTAGCCCCTAAAGGTTTTTGCGTTGCAAAATTGATTCAGAATATGTCTATGTGTAAAAACGCCATAACCTCCCTGCGCATCCATAATATCTGGCGGAACTTACCGGTCTTCATATTTGCGAATACTCCTGCGGTCTTTAATAATGTCCGTCAGATCCGACATACATGTCCTCTTTTTTAATACAGCTGTCACATGAAAAAAGGCGACACTCTTGTGGGGTGTCGCCTTTTTGATGTTTCTATTGGCTATTCTATTCGCCGCAACCGCTGGATGTGCTGCAACTGCCACAGGCGGAATTGCTGGCATCAAACTCAAGATTGGAATCGATTTTGAACCCGTATCCCAAAAAGTCAACTTTGACAGGTTGGGCCTTTTCATAAAACTCTTTTTCCATTAGAAACTGGAAGCCGTTCACATCAAATATCTGATCGTCATCTTTAGGCTCATCCAGAGCCATGGCCAGTGAGGGGCCTCCTCAACCGCCCGAGTTCAGAAATATTCTTATTGGTGTGACCTCTTTGTCTTTAAAATATTCTTGAATCTGTTTAGCCGCTTCCTCGGTTACTTCAACCATAGTAATTCAACCCTCCTTACGTATTGTCAGCTCAACGCGTATTTTGCCCGAATTGGCTGATATCACCTAATTTTAATAATGGCATGCCAGTTTGTCAAACCTAAAATAACGCCGCAATTGAGCGTTAGATGCATTTTTTAGATGGGTTTTTAAGATATTGAGTTTAAATATGCTTTATATACCTCAAAATCCTTTTCCGAAAATTGAATAAAAATGATCTTTTCAAAGGATAGGTGGCGATTTAAGAATTCAATGCTCGTATCCACGGCAATTTTACAGGCATCTTCGATCGGATACCCATACACCCCACAACTGATGGCCGGAAAGGCAATTGTCTTGAGGTTGTTGTCAAAAGCCAGGTTTAAACTGCTCTGATAACACCCGGTCAGCAGCTGACTATCCTTTGGTTTTCCGCTATATACCGGTCCAACAGTATGAATTACATGGCGCGCCGGGAGGTTGTATCCCCGCGTTATTCGAGCTTCACCGGTGGGGCAACCGCCGATGGTGCGGCATTCTTTCAACAAATTAGGTCCGGCGGCGCGATGAATCGCTCCATCAACACCCCCCCCTCCCAGCAACTTGGTATTTGCGGCATTGACGATTGCATCCACATCCAGTTGGGTAATATCTCCCTGCCGAATCTCTATTTTTTCAAGGATTTCTTTTTTCATGACAACCTCCGCTATGGCTAAACCGATTGCTAAACAAGGAGTTGATGATAGTTGTTTAATTAAATAAGTATTTTTGGAATATAAATGAAAATTGTTTTTAAGGATTATGAAAATCTATTTTATAATTTTTTTTAGTATATTGATATTTTCGGATGGATAATGAGAACTATTTTTAAAGATTACATAATTCTATTTTATAAATGAGAAATTTTTTCGCTGGCTTAGGCCGCACAAGGATTTTCGTCGAGGCGTACTTTTAGTACGTCGTGGACGCAAAATCCGCGGAGAACACTAGCCAGCGGGAAAATAGCCATTTAGAAATAGAATTTTAGAGGTCGTAGAGCTTCTCATCGCGCATAGGTGCCGGACGCTTGGCCTTGGGGGAGCCTGGTTTTTTATCCGGTAAAAGAAAAGGATCTTCGGTTTCCAACAGATCGCCCATTTCGGCTTCGATGGCATCCGGGTCTTCTCCGGCTTCCATGCGTTTTAAGGCTTCATTCATGCCTTCGCCCAGTTCTAGGCCGGTCATATCTGAAAGTTTGCGCATGAGATTGGCGGCCTGGCGCGGATCGTCTTCATTGATTTTATCCGCTTCCCCGGCCAGCATTTGCATGGCTTTTTCCATTTTATTGTCATCAAAGGGCATGTCATCGACGTCGCCATCCTCTTTGGCCTTACCGGTAAAGGCAAAAGCCGACATCTGCCGCGAGAGAATCTTGGTTTTGCATTTGGGACATTTAGGCTTTTTACGGGTGTTTACCGTTTTTGAAAAAAAATTAAAAATGGTATTGCAGTGGTCACAATAAAACTCATAGATGGGCATGACAGGTCCTCAAATTTTCCGTATATACTTCAATTATCTATAGCAGGTGTGCAATTCTAAAGCATTCCAGATAACGGGTATTTTCTAATTCGGAGTGTTGGAGTATTGGTTATGAACCGGGCATCATTTTACAACACTCCATTCCGGCCTTCGTAGCCAAAGCTACTTCGGCGGAGTAGGCTACTCCAACACTCCAGTACTCCATGATTGCCAAATTTAAGGCAACTTTGGATTGCTTTTTAAAAAATCGTTCAGCTAAATATTAAAAGGTGCTGATTTACTTGTCAACTGCAATAAAAGCCCGTTGACTTGGGGGTGGGCCTTTGTTATGCCACCCTCTGAAATCTGTTATAAAAATGCATCTCACGCCAAATAGCTGCGATGAAAACCGATTCAAAATGCTCGAATACTAGCGTGTATGCTCCACTTTTGAATCGGCTTTCGCCTTGCTCTTTAACGTGAGCTACTATTTTTATAACAGATTTCAATTAAATTTAGAAAGGGATATAAAGAAACACTATAGATGCGGTAATCTGCTGCAAAAATGGTGGATTAAGATCAGTTTACCTGACGTTGGCGGGAAAGCCAGACATGTTATGCGACGTGTCCTGTCAAAGCCTGCAGAGCGAAGTCCGAAGTTGAAAGCGGAGCCCAATAGGTTTCAAAATCCAATAAATTTAGTGGATAAAATTCATTTGAAATTATGCTTTTTACCTTTTTTAAATTTGTAACGCTAAATGGAAGGAGAATAAAGATACATTATGGAAAGAACACTATCTATTGTTAAACCGGACGGTGTGGCGCGCGGCATTATCGGTGAGGTGATCAAGCGCCTGGAGGGCAACGATTTTAAGATCGTCGCCATGAAGATGATTCATATGTCGAAAAAACAGGCCGAGGGCTTTTATGCCGTACATCAGGGAAAACCTTTTTTTGAGAGTCTGACTGCGTTTATGAGCTCAGGTCCGGCTGTGGTCATGATTCTGGAAGGTGAAAATATTATCATGCGTTACCGTGAACTGATGGGGGCCACCAACTACAAAGAGGCAGCAGAAGGTACCATTCGCAAGGATTTCGCCACTGATATTGAAAAAAACGTGGTACATGGCTCCGATGCCCCCGAGACCGCTGCCTTTGAGATGGCCTATTTTTTCAACAATCTTGAAATTGTCATCTGATGTCCTCCGCCATAAATTCAAATAATGTTTCCGTTATTTTATGCCGGCCGCGTTACCCGGAAAATATCGGTGCGGCTGCCCGTGCCATGCGCAATATGGGCTTTGATCAACTGATTGTGGTTGATCCGCAAAACTGTGACCTGACACGAATTCTAAAAATGGCCACGCATGCGGCTAGCGACGTGGTTGAACAAATGCAGGTTTATGCCGAGCTGCAGACGGCGATTGTACCCTTTAACTATGTTGTCGGCACAACAGCTCGACTAGGGGGCCAACGCCAGTCTGTAATTCCGGCTGATAAACTGGCCTCTGAGCTGGCCGCTATCACCGAAAATAATCGCGTGGGGCTTGTGTTTGGCCCTGAAGATCGCGGCTTAACCAATGAGGACTTGCGCCTGTGCCATCGATTGGTCACGATACCCACCGCAGAATTTTCCTCATTGAATTTGGCACAAGCCGTGATGATCATCTGCTATGAGTTGCGGCGAGACCAAACGGCGGCAAGCAAACCGTTTGTACCGCGACTTGCCAACCGCCACGAATTGGACGGTATGTACGCACAGCTAAAGGAAGTCTTGGTCAAAATTAGTTACATTCAGCCGGATAACCCCGATTATTTTATGAACAACATCCGTCAATTTGGTACGCGTCTGAAGCTACGGGCTAAAGAAGTGAGCATTATTCGTGGTATCTGCCGACAGATCAACTGGTACGGAAAGAAATGCTTCCAGGATGGAATGAAACACCAGGGAGATAATTCATGCGACTGATTCGCTTCGGAGATGTCGGCCGGGAAAAACCAGGGCTTTGGCAGGCAGGCAAAATTGTTGATTTGCGCGCCATTTTTTCGCAGATTCCAGATATCGGCGAACCCTTTTTCGCAGATGGTTGGCTGCAGCGAATCGAGGGCATCCAGGAGCCGGGCCAAGAAATGGATGTGCGACTGGGGTGTCCGCTATACCGACCTTCCAAGATTATATGTTTGGGCCTTAATTATGTTGATCACCGAGAAGAAAGCGGTTTTGAAAAACCGCAAAACCCCCTGTTGTTTTCTAAAACACCTAATGCTTTGACCGGTCCCTTTGACCCGATCATTCTGCCCCAGAGCAGCGATCAAATTGATTGGGAGGTTGAACTGGCGGTTGTCATCGGAAGGGCGGGTAAGCGTATCCCGGTCCAAAAGGCCCTTGAGCATGTTGCTGGATTTTCGGTCATGAACGATGTCTCCGGCCGGCAGGCGCAGTTTTCAGACTCTCAGTGGTTTCGCGGCAAATCCTTTGACACGTTTGCGCCTATGGGACCCGCTATAGTCACCGTCGATGAAATCGCCAATCTGCAAAACCTTAGATTGACAGCACGGGTCAACGGTGAGGTCATGCAGGACGGCAACAGCGCTGATATGATATTTGATATCCCTGCCCTCATCGCCTATATCAGCGAGGACATCACCCTTTGGCCCGGCGATATTATATCTACGGGAACACCTTCGGGGGTCGGCATCTTCCGCGATCCGCCGGTGCTGTTGAAAGCCGGAGATGTTGTCGAGTGCGAGGTGGAGAGTGTTGGCACTATCCGCAACACCGTCAAAAAGCTATCTTAAAAATGCATCTTATTTCGGATGACAGAGGACAGAGGTCAGAAAACAGAGGAAATACTCCGTTTTTTTCTGAAAGACGCTATGCTGAAAAATTACCCGTTTGATTGATCGTGGCCTGATATTTGGGATGAGTGGCATTTGAGCACTTGTTACTAACTACAATGTGATTTAATCTCAAATATTAGGCCACAGGTAGCCTGTGAATCATAGCGTCTTGAAGAAAATTACATGACCGAAGCAGCTTTTACGAATTACTCTCATATTTTTATACTTAATGGGTATCCCGGTGTGCCTATTTTTAGTTTCCTATGGATCTAATATGAATGGCTTTGCCGCGCTCCATCTGCAATTCGTGGGTAATGCAGTCTAATTTTTCTGCTTCCTGATCCGGCACGTAAATTAAATTGGTCGGCGTATGGCGGCCGATGTAGTCAATGACATCCTGCAATTTAGATTTGTTTTTGATATCCAATCCCTGCAAAGGTTCATCGAGTATAAGAAATATTGGCGATTTGACCATTGCCCGGGCCAGCAGGACCAGCTGGCGCTGTCCGTGGGAAAGGCGTCCAAATTTCTGGTCGATCAGGTCACTGATCCCCAAAAACCGAGACCAGGCGCGTGCTGTCGCATGCTGCTCAGGGCTGCATTTTCGATACAACCCGTTTGAAGCAAAAAAACCCGAACATACAACTTCAAAAGCGTTGGTATGTTGATGTTGTCGCAGCTGAAGCTGTGATGAGATGAAACCAATTTTTTCTCTGATATCCCATATGCTCTGACCTGCTCCTCTTTTATGGCCGAACACGTAAATGTCGTTGGCATAGGCCTGTAAATTGTCTCCATATATCAGTGTCAATATGGTGGATTTGCCGGCGGCCGACGGACCATGGATGAGCCAGTTTTCACCGTCTTTGACGACCCAGTTGAATCCATCGAGAACCCGTTTGGAACCATATTGAACGGTTACGTTTTGCATTTGAATTAAAACCTGCTGTTTTCCGCTGAGTTCCTTGCCAGCATTCTGCTGTTTCAT
>JAAUXY010052024.1_pt1 | contig 24810 bp, 17 predicted proteins | sample 7278121 | NCBI WGS metagenome assembly JAAUXY01 (sample SAMN14350117, study PRJNA611818) | marine sediment metagenome | isolation source: surface marine sediment (1.8m) | place: French Polynesia: Moorea | collected 2018-08 | reverse complement strand
CTGACATCGATGCCTCTGGCCCCCCGTCCTTTTCTCAATTTTCCATCCCGTTTAAAAAAATCGTCTCTACCCAAGTGGTCTAAATCCGCATCGCAAAGAATTCTTTCAACAAGGCTTTGTGGTTTGCGAGCAAGATCGGTTGAGAGAATCATCTTTTGAACTTTTTTAATGTCACTGGGCTTGTAGCCGATCAACTTAAGAATTCTACCGGCCATGCGTGCGGCAATCGGTTCATTTTTATCATATTCTCTGATGTAGCCGGTGTCGTGAAAATAAGCTGCTGCAATTAACAATTCTCTGTCATGTTGGGATACATTCTCAGCCAAGGCAATGCGGTCGGCAACCGCAACCACGCCTCTGGTGGGGTGCAGTGTATGCTCGGCATTATGGTATTTAATGCCGGCCGGCAACTCATCTTCAAACAACTCGCGTATGTATTCGTCCACGATTTTCAATCGCACAGTGTGGGGCTTGTATCTGGGTTCCATATTTCGATTGGACCGTTTTTGTGTCATATGGCATATTCACCCTATAGGTTTCAATAGGGACACGCCGTAAGTGGACTTTCAAATGAGCCGAAGAGTCAGGTGAGATAAACGATTCAATTCAAAATTAGAGAGCCGTTTTGGGTCAGGTGGATTAGGAGAATTCGAAGTAGGTTAGATATATTTATATTCACACCAATGGAATTTAGTCAATAATAATCAAATGTTTCTGAAGGTGGTGACATACGGCAAACATTAAAAACAGGCCTTTACTTCTTAAATCTGGACGACCTACTTTATCTTTAGATTAAACGAAAGCTACTTCTAATATCGTAAAATCATCCTCTAAATTTTCTAAGTTTCCCAAATTTTTGGCATAACGGTACAAATCGTCTAACCTTGACTGGGCGCCGGCTGAGGTTTTAATCATAAAATCTGAAAACTCATGGAAGCGCCACATCGATCCGTCTGACTTTTCAACCTCATATACACCGTCGGAAAATATGTATAGCGTGTTGTGTTCACCAATTGTACATTCTCTTTTTTCATAGGTTGTTTTGGGCATTCCGCCGATGACGTTGTTGGGTGTTCGCAGTCTTGCAATTTTTGAATCGCCTGTTGGGGTGTTGTCCAATAAAAGCGCCGGCGGATGACCGCCGCTGGCATATGTCAGCTCGCTTGTGCGTCGGTTGTAGATGCCGTACCAGATGGTAAAAAACATATCGTTATTCTCTTCGCTGGGAAAAGCAAGATTCAGCGATTCCAATACCTGTTCAGGGGCTTTAAAATCCGTTTTGGTCAATGACTGCGAACGCAGAACATTCATTACCGATACGGATAGCAGCGCCGCACCGACACCGTGGCCGCTGACGTCAATCAGATACATGGCAAAATGATCGTCATCCAGCCAGTGATAACCAAAGGCATCACCCCCCAGGGATGTTGAAGGGACAAAGCGCCAGTCTGTACGAATGACACCTTCGGTAACCGGCTGCGGTAAAATGGTTCTGACATAATCAGCTGCTTCGGCAAGCTCCTGGTTGAGGCGTTCCAATGCCTGGTTGCGCTCATTTAAAGCGGCGTTAGTCTTTTGGTGCTCCTTCTCAAGTTTTTTTTCAGCAGAAATAGTTGCGCGATAATATTGATTAGCTAAATAGGCTAATAGTGAGCAGACAGAAATAATGTTGCCATAGTTGAATGCCGCAATAAAAAGAGTGCTGAGCTTTACTGAAGGAATTGTTGCGTTCGCATACATATTTATCAAAGCAAAAGCGCAAGTGTATATCGCGGCTATTACAGTCTTTCTTACAGATTTTCCCGGTAAAAGGAATACAATTGCAGGTCCTAATAGAACATAGTATTGAAACCCAGTATCCCAGCCGATTATGGCTGTGCAAATGGCAGCGTGGGCGATTATTTCGAAAGTAATAAGGTAGAAGGCTTGCCACAGATACCCTTTTCTGTGGAGCAAAAGCGCTGTGGCATAAAGAAAGATACTAAAAATATTAAAAAAAGCTAATATGTAAACGCCTATCAGAGCAAAAATAACCAAAAACAAAAAATGTGATAATAAACCGGATGGGTAGGCGTAGTTGCCGAAAATAATTCCACGGACGAATAGCGGCTTATAGTACTGCGGCGGGAATTTACCTTCTGGAATTTCATTAAAACTTTCCAATAATGATTTTATAAAGCCACTCATTTTTTCTCCTCAAATGCGCAATTAAATTTCAATTCATGTAAAGAAGATAAACGCATCCATTTGGTCGAGTTAATATTTAATAACATCGCCTTACTTTATCCCCGCTTTCCGACAGCTGCTAATAAATCGATCTAAAACCTTTTTATCTTTGTAAGGGAGTCTGTGTCTCCAGGCATCTATGGATATACCCGGGCTTAGCCGATTGAATACTGCCGCCTGTTTCCGGGCTTCCTCCATCCGCCCCAACTCAGCATAACTGGCAACCAAATAAGCGATCACAGGTATGTATTCCGGACTGCGGTCGCGAGCTCTATTGAGTGTTTCTACCGCCTCCTCAATTCTACCCATTAAGTAATAAGCGTGGCCCAGATTCCATAAATACTCGGTTGGATACATGGGGTTGAGGCGCATCGCCTTTTTTGCCAATCCAATGGTCTCCTCCGGCCTGCCGGCCCAGGTCAGAATACCCCCTAAACCCCCAATCCCATCAGCATCATTGGGGCTAAGAGCGATAGCCTTCTGCTGTACGGCGATGGCCTTCTCGTGCTTCCTTTTGTGCAGATAGACTTCACCTAATATGGCATAGCCTTCCGGCAACGAATCGTCTAAGCGGATGGCCTTTTTTGCTAGGTCGAAGGCCCGCTCGAGAGGCTGGGAATTCTGACTCCAACCCTGGGTCCACTCCTGGCTGTAAGCCAATCCTAAAAGTGCATATGCTGCCGCAAAGTCAGGGTCCAGATCTATGGCTTTGTTCAACATCTCCTGCGCCTGAATATTTGATTCCTTCGTTAGGCGGCTAAAATACTCTAAGCCGCGCAAATAAAGGTCGTAGGCTTCTATGTTGTCGGTGTACCGACTTACCAGACGCTTTTGCTCATTCTCGGTCAATTTAAGGGCCAGGGCGGCTACAATTTTTTGGGTCACATCGTCTTGCAGCGAGAAAATGTCTTTCAGATTGCGGTCGTAGCGTTGGGCCCAGATGTGTCCTTCGGTAGTTGAATCCACCAGTTGGGCTGTAATCCGGATTCTGTCGTCCTGTCTGCGGACACTGCCTGGCAATATATAACGCACCCCAAGCTCCTGTCCGACTTGCGCGATTTTGACGGGTTTGTTTTTATAGATAAAGGCGGAGTTACGGGCAATGACAAACAGACCTGAAATCTTAGAAAGGTCAACGATAAGATCCTCGGTTATCCCATCGCTAAAATAATCTTGCTCTGAATCGCCACTCAGGTTGTCAAACGGCAGCACCGCAATAGATGGCTTATCAGGCAATGACAAAGTCATTTTTTCAACTGAGGTGATTTGATTTAATGGCCGCAGATGATAGTGCCAGATCGCGAGCATGCCCGCCACCAAGAAGATGACGGCAAGGACGCCGAAAACTGCTCTGCGTTTCTTGCCTGCCTCTGGCTTTTCCTTATGAGTCATTTTACCGGCATCTTGGGGATCGGTTAATAGCCGATAAACGCGAACCGGATCGGGAATATTTTTGACCTTCTGTTCACCTAAATATTGATACCCCAATGATAGCTTGTCTTTGATGTGCTCATACACGGTTTCTGAAATGGCAATTCCATTGGCGGCCGCTAGTCCTTCCACCCGGGCAGCTATATTAATGCCGTCACCATAAATAGCGTCATCTTCTTCGATCACATCGCCCAGATTGATGCCGATGCGAAATTGCATGCGGCGCTCTTTAAAGGTATCCGCCTGCCTTTTTTGGATTTCCTCCTGGATGTGTATAGCACCGTTTACCGCATCCACGACACTGGCAAACTCGGCCAAAATATTATCGCCGGGTGAATCGACGACGCGACCGCGATATTGTTGAATAATGACGGTGATCAGTGCACGGTGAGCGGCCATATCCAGGACAGTGGCCTCTTCATCATCTCGCATCAATCGGCTGTATCCGATGACATCGGCACTAAGGATAGCTGTAAGCTTGCGTTTAAAACCTTTTTGAGTCATGAGAGGCGCCTCTTATAAGGTTTTAAAACGAAAATGGGAATGAATCGAGATGCCTTGCTAATGGATTAAATATCCAAAAGGCGCTCAGTGGGTCAAGGATAATTATGGAAAGGCGGATCAGGGAATAAAGCCCTGCTATTTCAATCCCGGTCGGAATCCGGGAATAAACATCGGCGTCTGGCTTTTGTATGCGATATATTCATTGCCCAGACGTTTGATCAGTTCCGGCTCCTCGATATTTTTTAGCTCCCACACGTTGACCAAAATGTATAACGGGGTGAAAAAAATCACCATTGAAATCGAATTGACGGCAAATCCAATGCCGAACAGCAACAGAAAGACGCCGGTCAGCATTGGGTTCCTGACATAGCGATAGGGTCCCGTTTTAACTACCTTTGGCGGTGGATTGAAGGGAACCGGGGTTCCTTTAACCTTAAAAAAATGCAATGCTGACCAGGCCGCTATAAAAACGCCCACTGTCATCAGAGGAAGAGATACGGGCAGCTTAGCACTCTCCGGCAGAATACTGGGCAGGTCCAGCAGCTGGTCAGCTAGTATGGCAGCCAGCACGAATAGGACTGTGAACGCGGCAAAGATGATCATGCCAATCGGCGTCAGAACCATGCGGGTCTTTGCAGTGCCCGTCGCTGTTTTGTGAAGAAGGTTGACCCAGCGCTGGCGAATTTCCAAATTTATCCCTCCTCCAGTGCACGAACTTCGTTTGTGCGGATACGCAGGCGCTCGCTGATTTCAAGAGCGATGTTGCGGATAAGTTTGACGGCTATCGTTGGGCTCTCTTCCTGTAAGAGTTCAAATTCAGCTGGTGAGAGTATATATGCTTCGGCGATTTCTTCCGCCCAAACATCGGCGGAGCGCGGGCTGCCGTCTAAAAACGCCAACTCACCAAAAGTGACCCCGGCACTATAGGTGATTAGGCGCTTGGTGCGATCGCTCTCCGGAAGCTGAATCCGCACACTCACCAATCCTTTGACCAGCAGGAATAAATTCCGATCCAAATCGCCCTCTTTGACAATCCGGTCGCCTTTTTTAAATGTTGTGCGGGTTAATTTCTGTGCCAAAAGCTGAATTTCCGGTGGAGTAAAATCACTGAGAATATCCATTTGTTCCAGTTGAATTTTATCGGAAGCGCTGGCCAGATCAATGGATTGAGTGAGCACGTTATCCTCGGCCCATTCGAGGGCGGCATCGGTGTCCGGGAAAAAACAGTCTTCACCCAGCGCTTTATAGACGCCCATGGCTTTAAGAAAATCCGACAATGACGGGTTGGCGCTCAGGTAACTGATCAGCAAGTATTTGCCGGATGCAGCTACTTTTTTGTTGATCTGTCCTAAAATTTTGGCACCCGTGCTGTCGATCTCATTGACGCGCTTCATATCCAGAATGCAATAGGTGTAATCATTGATCGCACCTTCGATTTCACGGGCCAGGTTATCGGCTGAGCCAAAAAATAGTGGTCCGCGTAGTTCATAAACGATAATTCCTTTGCCACGCTCTTCGAGCAACATGTTGTTTCGATGGCTGCGGACCTTTTTGGAACGGATCTGATTGCCGGAATAAGTACGCTTAACTATGGATTGTCCCATCCTGAAGACAAATAACCCGGAGGCGATGGCGATACCGATCAAAACGGCGACAATTAGATTTACGCAAACAGTGATCACCACCACCACCATGGTCACCGCCAGGTTGGCGACAATCCTTTTGCGTTGTCTGCCGGCCTGTGACAAATTGCGAAACAGATCCAGGGTCCATCTGTCAAACAGCCCAATACCCACCGAAATGATGATGCCGGCAATCACGGTCAACGGAATTTTTCCGATCACCGGCCCCAGGGTCATCACAATCAGAAGGATAAATAGTGCGCAAAGAAAGCTGGACAGACGTGTGCGCCCACCAGCCCTGTAGTTAGCCAAGTTGTGCAGTTCTGATCCAGCAGAGGGAAGAGCGGAAAAGATGGCGTTCATGGTGTTACCAATACCCTGGCCGACGAGTTCTTTGTTGCTGTTGTGGCGCGAGCCGGCGATGTTGTCTGCGGCTACAGAGCTGAGCAAAGATTCAAGGGCACCGATAGAACCCAGCACAAAGCCGGTCATCAGAATGCGGGGAAAAAGATCTGCCAAGTTGATATTCCACAGTATCCGGGAAATTTTCGGTAAAATATCGGGCTTAGGCCACTGAAAAGAAAAATTTCCAATGACCGGACCCATATCGGGGGTAGCGGTGATGTGTTTCAGCGCATAGAACAAAGCCGTTCCGATGACCAACCCGATGAGCGATGCCGGCACTGCTTTAATAAAGCGTCGTGAGAAAAAGATGATGATAATCGTTGTCAGTCCCACCAGCATTGTGAAGGGGTGCACAACAGTGGGGGTGTAAAATATGTCAAACAAAGAGACATGGCCTCGGGCACCCACCAACGGTCCCAATTGCTCTAATATCAGAATTACTGCAATTCCATTCATAAATCCGGAGACAACCGGGTAGGGGACATATTTGATCAAATTGCCCAATCGCAATGTGCCGAACAGAATTTGGATAATACCGCCGGTTAAAACACAAAGGGATGCCAGACCGACAATCAGGATATTTTTAGAAGCCGGATCCGGAACGTGCAGGCTTATCGTCAGCGGGAGAACAAAAGCGGCTAGGATGAGGGATAGCGGTGCCTTGGGGGCTGTAATCTGGATCGCGGTGCCGCCCAACAGCGATCCACATATACCGCCTAAAAGACAGGCGAAAATCCCCAGCAATGCTGCGAACGGCAGAAAGTCAACACCCAGAGGGCCATAAACGATAATGCCGTATCCGATGGATAGCGGGATGGAAATAATGGCCGCCGACACAGCGCCGGAAAGATCGCCCTTGATATTTGAGAAGTACGCCTTCAGATCCATGGGTAGATGGCCCACATTAGGTTGCCTTCAGAAAAAATGTTCTATGATTTTTAAAGATGGACATCAAATCTTCTTTTCCTGCTTTATGCAGTCATTGATCACTTCCTGGACTTCTTTAGGACTCAGACGACTGCCGGTTTTGCGCGGTGAGCCACCGATGATCGCACTGCCGCCCCAACAATTTTCCTGTGAGGAAAGCCCTTCGGCTTTGTTCAGCGCATCATAAATGCGTTCGACAGGAAACATGACAAACGGTGACATCTTGCCGATAGTATAGGCATAGCTTCCCTTTCTGCTTTCAACCAAGGCGACATATGCTTTTATTTTTTGAGAGAACAGTTTCGTGCGTGCATATGGTCCTTCTTCATGAATCATCTGCCAACCAGGCCCACCGCCAATTTTCTCGAAGCGGGTGTCCAATTCGATTTTTTTGGCCTGCCCGTCAATGGCCGCATCAATTCTATCGCACACCGCGTGCATGATCTTCTGCATCTCTTTTTTCGACATGCGATAGATGCTGCCATCGGCGCGTGCGCGGGTATACGGCTCATACACCCAGGCCTGCCGGTGAATTTGGGGATTGTCGGGGTGGACCGGATAGGCCCCAGCCGAGGCATCCAGGATATCTTCAAATAAAATCATTTGAACCAAAAGATTGTCAAATCTTAGGCCCTCCAGTTTTGCAGAATTTTGAAGCAGCCAGCAGGAAAGGCAGACATCCTGATCCACATCGTTAATATATACGCGTGCATGGGGCTTGCCGTTTTTTTGGAAGGTGTCCAGCAAGCCCAGGCGAATATAATAGTAAATCTGAGCACAAGTGGAGCGGGTGGCAATACGGGCCACACCCTCATGATGATTGAAATTGGCATATGGTCCCTGAATTAGAAATCGTGGCGGACCCTTGACATAGCCATCAAGGGCAATCGAAAAGCGTGGCTTGGTTTGGATGAAATCTTCCCATTTGATGACTGCTCGTGGCTCCAAATAAACGCGAATCATGGCATTACCCCGCACTCAGCAAAGGTTTGATCGACTGTTATTTGAAATAAACAGGGAAAGGTAGGGAAACTTCGATAGCTTCACATGTACTAATATCTGTTTAGGCCTTATAGATCAAGCCTTCTCTGGCGGGGAGAAATCATAAGCTCACAGCTGATCGCTCATCGATTAAAGGCAAGTGCGGAGTGATTGATTCGTGTAGAATCTCCAAAGGAGGGGCCATTCTGCTTAAGAAGGACGGTTAATCCATATTCCACCCTGATAAAAAATGCCACCCCTGTTAAATCCCCTGCAGGCGGGCACGAAGTGGCCCTGATGAAATAATCCATACATTTCATTGTCCACGGGCATTCAACCGGGCGTGCAATTAATCAGACAACCAGGGTCTTATAGATCGTTTAATATAGGATATTACACCGAACGCGCAGATCAAGGTTCAAAGGTTACCGCCAGGCATCGATTAACTCGAAATGATAAAAGACGAGTTTCCATTCACCCTCTAATTTCACCCAGGTAGAAGACCATCGCTTTTTAGCAGATACCCACGGGTACTCTTTGTGTTTTCTTGAGATCTTATAATTGCCACAGGCGATGCCGGTTTTGCCAATCACATTCGTTTGTGAGATCACTATTTCCAGATCGTAGTATTCATACTGAGACACGAATTCTTTCAACTGCTGTTTCCAGAGTTCTTTATCCATGAGTTTGTTCTGAGTGATGTAATATATCGAGGAGGTAAATCCAAAAGCTTCAGATTCAATATCAACAATACGGTCGGCATCCCAATGGACCAAGGAGTCATTATATCTTTTAACTGCTGCGGTAAATTCTTCTAAATCGTCAGCGCGGCTCACGGAGATGTTTATGGCCAGCGGAAGCAGCAACAGAAAGATCAACGGTGTCATACGTTTGGATTTCATATTTTCCTCCTTTCGTTAGAATTTAATAAACTCTGACATCGTTATTTTTTCGGTATCGCTTCAGTGCAGAAGGAAAAAAGCATTTTATATGGCATGCATTCTGGTTAGCCTCCAAGCACCTTTAATCCATTTATAGCCGGCACCCTTTACTAAATGGTCTTGATATACCGGTAAATCGAGTATTCTGTCGTGACTCCTGGAATTGCATCAATGTTTGATTGAATTTTCTTTCTGTCCTCAGTTTCAAACCAGGTCTGCCAATCCTCCACCGAAAACCATGTGCTGATCGTTGCGATCTCGTCTTTATCATCAATTGATTTTAGGTATTCGCCTGAGATGTAGCCGGGCTGCTGCGGGACGAGACGCCTGATGTCTTTAATATAACGGAATAGTTCTTTTTCCCTTTTTTTGTCTCTGGGAAACTTGCGTTTGATTAAAACTTTAATCGCCATAGCTCCCCTCCTTATGTTATTCCGTTTGCAGGCCCAAACCATAGTATTCATACTCAGCTTCGCCCACATAGTAATCCCTGAATTCATCCACATAGGCCTTGCGTTCATCGCTGTTTTTCCAGGCTTCCCACGCTTCGATACTCTCCCACATCGACACCACCACGATTTGATCTTTATCATTGAGGTTTCGCAGATTTTCTGAAGCAATATAGCCCGGTTGCTTCATTGCCCCGGTGCGGGTGTTGATTAAAAACCGGGATGCAGCCTTCATGCTGCCTTCTTTAAACTTACGTTTGATTAAGATTTTTACTGCCATGTTGATGCCCTCCTTTCTAGTAAAAAAATTTTATTAAAATTTTTTTAGTCAGGCCTGTTTTTAGAAAGGTATTTACTGGCAGAAGAGGCTTCCGAAAATGCTCAGCAGACCATAAGAAAGTGAGTTTCGCGGTTCGCTATTCGAAGTGACAATACGGTGTAAATGAAGGGAATCCGGCTCAGGCCCGATACTAAATTAAATAGAAAAGAGGCGCATAAAAGTCAAGAGAAAAGGAGTTAAGGTTCAGCGTTCAGGGTTCCGGGTTCAGGGTTTCAAGGCGGCATAAGTAGTTTCAATTATTGGTTGTTTTATTTTTGAACAGGTTCAAATGACCCGTGCAGACGGCGTCTACGATCAATTTGCCGGTTAACTTCAATTTTCCCAGATGGCCCTTTTTGCTGGCCATGATGATTTCGCGCAGCTCTTCCAGAGTTTGGGGTGGTCTGTGTTCGACCGCCTTTTTAACAAGGGTAATCGATGCGGTCGGACAACCGGGGACACAGACGCCACAGCCCAAACAGCGATTTAGGTCCACTATTGCCGTTTGTTTCTTCGGGGGAACGCGCATCGCATTGACCTGACAGCTTTTCTCGCAGGCACCGCATGCCACGCAGCTATCCTGATTTACGGCAGCATAAAAGTTAGACGCCCAGTAGTTTAGCGGTTTGGGCAGGGCGCGATGGGTTTTTAATATGCCGCAGCAGCATCCGCAGCATGAGCAGATAAACTCGGCCTTGGCGGTATTGGATGGCTGAAGCACCAGGCCTTGCCTCTGATTTTCTTCAATGATTGCCAGCGCTTCGTTGCAGCTAATCTCCCTGCCCATGCCGTTTGCTATAGCCATACCGGCCATATTGCCGATGGCCATACATGTTTCTTTACGGTCGGTTACCTCGCAGGATGTGCCCTCAATAGTCATTTTCTTGCGGCAAATACACTCGAAGATGGCAAAGGGTGCCTCGGCCTGCTTTAACAGGGTCGACACTTCATCAAATGTGCTGACATTGTGCAGCGGCAAAACGCTCTTTTCAATGGGAATCGTGCGCATTTGGGGTAGCTCTGTGCTTAAATAATCAATACCGAATTTACGATTAGAGGTGTATTGATTAAAATCATTGATAAATTCCGGGGTCAAACGGTCGAGTTGATATTCATACATGCCCACTACCAGGGGGGCGTTGCAATAAAGCGTGTTACCGTTAAGTTGTTTGGTCTCAATTCCACCTTTTTTTTGTATACATTCAAGGCGTTTTGCCAGGCTTTCCGGGGAATCGACCCGGTCGCTGGTTCTACCGAAAATAGTTTCTAACGGCTCGTATTTGTAACGCAAACAACAGGCAACCTCAGCCTCTTCAGGCGTAAAAATGTGCTTTAAAATACTTAATTCAACGCCGGATCGAGTGGCCGGGAATCCCATCGTTTGTTTGTTCAAATGCTTTTGCAATCTGACATAAATCGAGTCAATTTGTTTCACTGAACGCCTCCGCTTCAGATCGAGCACCGCTGATTTGAAAATGCGTATTTAACCTTATTTTTGGGCTGGTGGTCAAGGGTTCATTTAAAAAGGTGCCAAAAGACAGAAGACCCATCTTCGCTCCAGTTTACCGCGCCGACCTGTCACGCCGGAGTTTAATGAAGGAGGAAGCTGTTAAAGCGAAGGCGGGCGAGCTTCCGGCTCTGCTTTAGCAACCTACGCCGTGACAAGACGCCGCGGCAAGCATAGGCCAGCGGATGAAAGGCCGAAGACTTAAAAATGGTTTGAAAAGCGCGACCAGTGGCGGTATTGTCAAATTTTGGAAAACCGATGTAAAACTTGGATAAATATCTTTCAAAATATGATTGAGCGGAAAGTGAATCGACATGTCGCTTCTCAAACATACACCCCAATTTACGGAAAAGGATGCCATATCGATTGTTAAGAATCGATACGGTATTCGGGCCACGGCAGATGCCTTGCCCAGCGAGCGCGATCAGAATTTTCGCATATCTACCGGGCCAGATGACCAATTCGTCCTGAAAATTGCAAATGCACTGGAAGACGCGAATATGCTGGACTGTCAAAATCAGGCCATGCAGCATCTCAACCAGCACGTGGCGTTTTGCCCCCGGGTTGTTGCAGCTCGGAACGGCGAGCTCATTTCCGATATCCCATCTTCTAACGGCACAATTCATAAGGTTCGTCTTGTAACCTACCTTCCTGGTATTCCGATGGGTTCCGTTAAAAGACATTCGGACGGACTTTTTGAAGACCTGGGACGCTGTGTCGGTGATATGGATCGCGCAATGGCGGATTTCGATCATCCGGCAGCCCGGCGGGATTTCTATTGGGATCTGGCCAATGCCCCTCAAATTGTTAAAGAATACCACCCGCTGATTGCCGATACCGATTTTCGAGAGTTGATCAAAAAAATCAGCCATGATTTCGAACGCATTGTTACCCCTTTGCTGCCGAAGTTGCGCAAAAGTGTCATTCATAATGATGCCAACGATTATAATGTTATCGTCGGCGGCGACGGCGATCTGTATACGCGCAATCAGCGGGTTGTCGGTATTATTGATTTCGGTGACATGGTGCATAGCCATACGGCTGGCAACTTGGCGATCGCTGTTGCTTACGCGGTTCTTGACAAATACGATCCCTTGCGGACTGCCGCCCTCATGACAAAGGGATATCACCGGGCCTTTGCGCTTACCGAGGATGAAATCGCTTGCCTCTACCTTATGGTGTGCATGCGGCTGTGTATGAGTGCCTGTATTGCAGCGCACCAATTAAAAGAGCGTCCCGGAAATCAGTATTTGTCAATCAGCCAGCGGCCAATCCAAAGGACCCTTCCGGTGTTGGCTAAAATCCATCCGCATTTTGCAGAAGCAGCCTTGCGGCAGGCCTGTGACCTGCCGGCGTTTCCACGCTCCCAAACCATATGCAACTGGCTAAAACAAAATCGTGATGCCATGGCACCCGTTCTGGATATCAACTTGCACACGTCACCGCTGAAAATATTTGACCTAAGTGTTGCCAGTTCACTGGTGCACGGTGATCCAATACAAAACACCGAACCTTTCATGACGAAAAGACTCCTGAAAGAAATGCAAGCTATCAGGGCCGACGTCGGCATTGGGCGCTATAATGAAGCCCGCTTGCTTTATACAGCACCTCTGTTTATCACTGGTGAAACACCGACCACAGAGCACCGAACTGTTCACCTCGGTATGGATTTGTTCGCCCAAACCGGAGCTGCTGTTTATGCACCGCTGGCGGGCAAAGTGATTGCGTTTTCGAATAACACCGCACCCGGAGACTATGGGCCAGTGGTCATCTTGGAGCATAACACAGATTCTGGTGCGTCTTTTTATACCCTTTACGGGCATTTGAGCCCCGATTCTCTGATAGGACGTGGTGTGGGCGAGTCAATTAGGGCCGGACAACAAATCGGTCGGATCGGCTCTGCAGATGCCAATGGCGGATGGACGCCACACCTGCATTTCCAAATCATCACCGATCTTTTGGGTCTGGGCTGTGACTTTCCGGGGGTGGTCCGCGCCGGGGAGCAAAGCCTGTGGGAACAGTTTTCACCGGATCCGAATCTTGTGCTACAGATCCCGCAGAATCTTTTTCCAACGCCTGATCCAAACGCATCCGAAACCTTGGCTGCGCGCCACAAATATATCGGTCGCAATCTGAGCATCGGCTATCGTAATCCGATCAAGATTTTACGGGGCTGGCAGCAGTTTCTGTTCGACGACACCGGGCGCAGATATCTCGATGCCTACAACAACGTGCCCCACGTCGGTCACTGCCACCCCAGGGTAGTGGAAGCTGCCAGTCGACAGATGTCGGTTTTAAACACCAATACACGATACCTACACGATGCCATTAACCGCTATGCCGAACGATTGTGCGCCACCATGCCGAAACCTCTGAGCGTTTGCTTTTTCGTCAATTCAGCCAGTGAAGGAAACGAGCTGGCCTTACGGCTGGCCAGAGCTTATACCGGGCAACGCGATATGATTGTGCTCGAGGCTGCCTACCACGGGCACACCACCTCACTCATCGATATTAGCCCATACAAACACGATGGTCCCGGGGGTAAAGGTCCACCCTCCTGGGTTCACAAGACGCCAGTCCCGGATACATACCGGGGTCTTTACCGCTCAAACGATCCGGAGGCTGCCCGCAAATACGCGGGGCATGTTGACACTATCATCAAAAAACTACAGGACAAAGGCATTGGCCTGGCGGGATTCATTGCCGAAACCTGCCCAAGTGTGGCCGGCCAAATTTTTCTACCCCCAGGCTACCTGCCGGCGGTTTATCACCAGGTCCGCAAAGCCGGCGGGCTGTGCATCGCCGACGAAGTTCAGACTGCCTATGGTCGGATCGGCACCCATTTTTATGCCTTCGAAGCCGAAAATCTGGTGCCCGACATTGTGGTTCTGGGGAAACCCATCGGGAACGGACATCCCGTCAGCGCCGTGATCACCACCCCTGAAATTGCTGACGCCTTTGACAACGGCATGGAATTTTTCAGCACTTTTGGTGGTAACGCAGTCACCTGCGCGGTGGGCCTAACCGTACTCGATGTGGTCGTTGAAGAAAACCTCCAGACCAACGCGCTGAAAGCTGGCAAACGAATGCTTGCTGGTATGATCCCCTTCATCGAGCGGTATCCGGTCGTCGGTGATGTGCGCGGATCGGGACTTTTTCTTGGCGTTGAATTAGTGCGCGATCGCGAAACCCTGGAGCCGGCCAAAGAAGAAGCAGCTTTTATTGTTAACCGCATGCGTGATGCCGGTATCCTGCTGGGAACAGACGGCCCTTATGAAAACGTAATCAAAATTCGCCCCCCGATGCCGTTTGATGAAAACAATGCCGAGTATCTGGTGACCAACATGGACCGGATTCTAAAGGAAGATTTTTGGTTATAAGGGTTCAAAGGTTCCCTTCGTCGCTAAAGCTATGGAGGGCAAGCAGGGGTTATGATTTACGGGTTTCGGGTTGCGCGTTGCCCTTCGACTCCGCTCAGGGTGGTGAGCCTGTCGAACCACGGGTTTTGCGTGAGTGGTGATGGGTTGAGTTCTCGAGGACGACGACGAGGACGACGACGAAATCGTAAATTCCTATTCGTCCTCGTCCCCGGATGCTTTCAATGAGGTATATTTCATAAATAGCGGGCACATGCACCCCTTGTTGAGGGCGCTGTTTGGCTTTTGCAAAGATCAGCCAGCAGCGAGCAGCCAGAAGCCAGCAGTCATAAGCTAGAGGTTCAGTGTTGTCGGATTTTTTGAATCTTGACAGGTACAGGTATTTTACTTAACCTCCGCAATACATAATATGATTACCGTTCTGTAAGAACTGAAAGGACCCATTGATGGCCAAAAAGAAAACCCAACCTGCTCCCGGCTGCGCAGCCTGCGAACATGAGAACACCCAAAAAGTTTGTATGAATGCCGAGGGCCTGACCTCAAAGGGATGTCCGACCATTGCCTATGATGAGGTATTGCGCAAAGCCGACCAAGAATACGACCAGGCCGACATCCGCAAGTTTGCCAGACAAGCGTCTCTCCAGGAAGCGGCCTGTTATGCCAACCGCCATGAGCGGCCCTATGTCATGCAGCCAACCAAAACCCGTATTGTTGAAATTTATGAGTTTGCCGAAAAAATGGGTTACCGGCGTTTGGGACTGGCCTTTTGTGCCGGGCTTGCCAAAGAATCTATCATCGTGGCCGATATATTTGAAGAACGCGGGTTTGACGTCATTTCCGTGTTGTGCAAAGCTGGGCGCATCGCCAAAGAGCGCATTGGGCTTAAGGATGCTGAAAAAATATACCAGGGCACCGAAGAGGCCATGTGCAATCCGATCTTCCAAGCCAAATTGCTCAATCACGCCAAAACCGAATTCAATATCCTGCTGGGCCTGTGTGTGGGGCATGATTCAATTTTTTTCAAGTATGCTGATGCACCAACAACGGTTCTGGCAGTTAAAGACCGGGTTACCGGCCACAATCCGCTGGCAGCGATCTATTTGTCGGATTCGTATTATCGAAAGATAAGAAAAGTTTAGCCGTTCAAAGGTTCAGGGTTCAAAGGTTCCCGCCTTCGCCCCATGGGCTACGGCGCGGCAAGCAGGGTTGCCCTTCGACTTCGCTCAGGGTGGTACAGGTTGCGCGTGTGGAATTTATATTAACCACTTACGCTCACCGAGATTCACGATCATGGCAGCCACGTTGTCGAGAGCCGAGTGAGTGGAGATATCAACATGTGGCGCTTGCTTGACAGCGTATCTTATCCGGTTTTCATTTTTATCGCAGCCTTTATGCTGCTGGCACCTTTTAGCCCGATGCCGCATGTGGTCGAAAAAATCATTATGCTTAAAAACGGCAACCTTACGCGGGCAGTTGACATATTTGATTTAGTCATCCATGTGGCCCCTACCATTTTGTTGGCTATTAAATTCTTGAGGAACCGTCAGCAAAAATAGGGATTGCGTTTAAAAATCAACGGTCATTTTTTTAATTTCAACAAATAAATGGCAAGCGACAATTATGATTGATTTTTATGATCTTACGCTATATGCGGCCGTCTTTGCCGTGGCCGAGTTCATCGGAATTTTGTTGGCTATCGATGCTGTAATGCGGCCCCGCTCGTCACAGGCGGCCATCGCCTGGTCCATCGCCCTGATTGCGCTGCCATTTGTTACGATACCCATCTATATTATATTTGGCCGCACGCGTTTTCGCGGCTACCAAACAGCACTACGGCAAAAAGAAGCCGTCGTCGGCGAACGCCTGGCAGACTGGTTTACGCGCATGGAGGCGACAGCGGCGGAACCGCATGAAGGGTTGGGAGCGGTCGAAAAACTCGTTAAGGGCTTAACAGGCATTCCGTTTACAAGGGGTAATCGCGTTGAGCTATTGGTGGATGGTGAGGCGACTTACGAGGCGATGCTGGATGCCATTGCAAGGGCTGAATCCTATGTGCTCGTCCAGTTTTACATCGTTAAAGACGGCAACATCCCGCGCCGTTTGCGTGATGCCCTGATCGAAAAAGCGCAGACCGGCGTTCGGGTTTATTTTCTATATGATGAAATCGGTTGCCTTAGTTTGCCGGCCAATTATCTGGACACCATGCGAAAGGCATCTATCGAGGTATCCGGCTTTAAGACCACCCGGGGGCATCGCAACCGTTTTCAGATCAATTTCCGCAATCACCGCAAGCTGCTGGTTGTCGACGGGCGCATCGGCTTTATCGGCGGCCTCAACCTGGCCGACGAGTACTTGACCTTTCGAGATACCCATCTGAGAGTAGCGGGTCCGGCGGCCCAGCACATTCAGTTCTCCATCCTTAAAGACTGGTACTGGGCCACTCGGCAGGTTCCAGAGATCAGCAAAGAGATCCAACGATCAGACACCGATGACAACAAAGTCGCCATCGTCAATACCGGTCCGGCTGACACCATGCCCAACTGCAGCGCTCTGTTTGCGACCATCGTCCACACAGCTCAACGACGGCTATGGTTGACGAGTCCTTATTTTGTACCGGATGATGTCCTGGTGCGTGCATTGCAGGCCGCCGCCATCCGTGGTGTGGATGTACGGATTCTGCTGCCCGGCAAGGCCGACCACCGCTTTGTCGAGTTGGCCTCATTCACTTACTATGGGGAGATGCTGGACTGTGGGGTGCGGCTTTTTCGCTTTCAGGCTCGCTTTATGCATCAGAAAGTGTTTTTGGTGGACGACTGTCTGGCGGGCGTTGGCACCGTCAATCTGGACAACCGCGCCATTTACCTGAACTTTGAAGCCACAGCCCTCGTTGCCGATGATCGCTTTGCCAAGCGAGTGGAAACCATGTTGCAGGCGGATCTGGCGCTATGTGAACCGGTACTACGTGAGCAATTTGACAACAAACCTCTTCGATTTCGTGTTGCCGCCCGTATTGCCCGCCTGGCCTCGCCCCTGCTTTAAAGCCAAATTTGTTATCAATCTTCCATTGGGTAAAAGCTCCCCTTGCTCTTTACCTCTGTGAATAAAATGCATATCTTTCCAGCTATATTTTTTAGTCCTAATGAAAAATCATTAATGCAAAGAGGTCATATGAAGCCGGAACTGAGGTCTAAAATGAAGCCAAATAAAATGAATAAAAAGGAAGTAATGCCTTTACGGAACAATCACAGATTTGCGTCGAGACCCGCGATGTCGTTTGCTGCCAAATACAACCTGTGGCAATCGAGGTGTCACCAGGTGTTTTTTCTGGTTGCGCTTGCAGCTATCTTTTTGCTCTGGCCGCAGAGCGCGTCAGCCGAAGATGGCGGTCCGAAACCCATCAATTTTCTGGCCATGGGGGTGGGCCTGCTCGGAGGGTTGGCGCTGTTTTTGTACGGCATGGAAAAAATGACCGACGGCCTTAAAGCGGCCGCCGGTGAACAAATGAAAATATTGCTGACCAAGCTGACCCGCAACGCAGTCACCGGGGCATTAACCGGGGCCCTGGTGACGGCCGTGATTCAGTCCTCATCGGTCACAACTGTTCTAGTGGTGGGCTTTGTCAGTGCCGGGCTGATGACCTTAGTCCAGTCAGTGGGCGTGATTGTTGGCGCCAATGTGGGCACCACAGTCACAGCCCAGATTGTGGCCTTCAATGTCACTGCGGCAGCGCTGCCCCTGATTACCGTCGGCTTCTGCATGATTTTTATCGGCAAAAACAGTCGCGCGCGTCACTATGGTGACATGCTGATGGGTCTGGGTTTGATCTTCTATGGCATGGCGGCCATGGGCGATGCCATGTCACCATTGCGAACGCATGAGGGCTTTATAGAGTTGATGCGCTCTATGGAACGACCAATCCTCGGTATGCTCGTTGGCGCGCTTTTTACAGCTCTGGTGCAGTCTTCGTCGGCAACCATCGGTCTGGCGGTGGTGATGGCCACTCAGGGTTTTGTCACTTTGCCCGCCGGTATTGCCATCGTTTTTGGCGCCAAAATCGGCACCTGTGCAACCGCACTGCTGGCATCGCTGGGCAAACCCCCGGATGCGCTGAGGGCGGCTGCAGTACATGTCATCTATAACGTGCTCGGAGCCGCCGTATGGATCGCCTTCATCGATCAATTGGCCAGTATAGCGGTGTGGGTATCGGCCTCTTATCCGGAGTTGCAGGGTGTTGAACGCCTCGCACACGAAGTGCCGCGACAGATTGCCAATGCGGCCACCATCTGGGCGGTTGCCAACATGGTGATCTTTCTGCCGTTCAGCGGGCTGTTCGCACGCGTGGTCCGATTGCTGGTGCCGGAGCGCGAGGCGGTCGAAACGGTCATTGTGCAGCCCAAGTTCTTGGACAAAGAGCTGGTCCGCGTGGCATCCCTGGCGCTTGAGCGGGCGCGCCTTGAACTGGGGCACATGGCCGAACTGGTCGATAAGATGCTGGAGGATGTGCCGGCTGCCTTCGAGGATCGGGATTTTCGCGAGGTTTCGCAACACCATGATCAAGTCGTGGTCCTTCGTGAAGAGGTCTTAAATTACCTTCAGCAAGTCGGTCGTCAGAACCTGACGGATATTGAATCAGATGAGCTCGCCCAACTGGTGTCTGCCACCAGTGAAATCGAAAGCATCAGCGCTGTCATCGGCCGTGAGTTAGTACACCTTGGCCAAATCTTCACGCGAGAGGATCTCACTGCCAGTGATACAACCGGCAAGCTGCTCGAAAAACATTATGAGGCAACACGCGAGGCTGCCCGCGCGGGTTTGCGGGCTATCGTTGAGAAAGACGAGCGCGCGGCCCAAGACGTTGTCGCGCGGCGCGATGAACTCTGGAAGCTTGGCAGCGAGCTGCTCCAGCAGCAAGCTGCGCGTCTGGCCCAGGACGATCCCCAGCGGCTGCTCAAACACCGCCTGCAGGTCGACCTGTTGGACAAGATGCGACGAATGTACGGGGTGGCCGAGCGCATGGCGATTTCTGTGCTGCCGCGTGCCGTCCTGGCCGGGGAGCTGGCGGCGTAGAATGCCGCGTTGCGGGTTGCCCTTCGACTACGCTCAGGGTGAAACGGGTTACGAGTTGCGCGATGCGTGTTATGCGTAAGTGATGGAATGAGTTCTTGAGGACGAGTAAGAGGACGACGACGAAGACGAAAACTTATGCTATTTATCATACTCGTCCTCGGATATTATCAATGGTGCCGTATTACAAAAATGATGGGCACCTGCGACTTTTGTGAGGGATACTCTTTGGTCTTTGTGTAAATTTACCAGCAGCCTGAACGGTAATATGGGTCATGCGTTTTGCGTGTTTGGTAAAAACTGTTGCGCGATATCCATCTTAGGCACACGCAGTGGTAATATCTGCATTTCATCAATGTTTAGATCAATATATTAGTAGTTGGCTATTGCTTGGTTTTATGGTAATTTCCAAAAAATCTTATGGATTTTTCATTATCGTTTCTTCAATATTCGATTCACAACAATATAAAGTATTAAATACAAGACTTTAGCATCTGTTCGGGGTGACAGTATGCGAGGTGTCTTTATTAATTAGACCAAGTTGCCTTTGATGGTGGCTTGGCTTTTTTATTGGTGTTAGGAGGCAGTGAATGGATAGGATATGTCGACCACAGATAGTTCACTGGCGCATTTTTATATTTTCGACAATCTTGGCTGTGATGGCTTTGTTTTGTGCCGAGCAACTGAATGCCGGCATTTATAAATGGATTGATGAAAATGGCGTTAAACACTTCAGTAATGTGCCTCCGGCTAATGCCGGAAATGCTAAAATCGTGTTTGACGAAGACCGACGTGATAAAGTCACCGATGAAAATCGCGTCAACACCGATCAAAAAACAATAGATGCGCTCATTGAAGAAGAAAAACAAAAAGAACAGCAAGCCAAAGCTATTTGGGAGAAACAACAAAAATTCATGAATGTAAAACAAAAACAACAGTCTTTGTTCGGTTCTACATGTTTTGGTCCCTCTTACAGTGTTCAACAGGGCAGGGGGGTGCGTCATGGAATTGTTCCAAAGTATCTTATGCCAGGCGAATTTGAGGAACTCTTAGCACTATTCGAGAGTTTAAAGGGTGACTGGTATGGAGCTGCATGGGAACGGACTTGTAAAGATTTCAAAGGCGAAGTGTATCAAGAGATAAACAATTTTACAATTAAGTCAGAAGGTAGGATAATTTCAAGAGGCCAGTTTATTTTAAAGAGTTATTTATATTCTCGGGAAAGCAACAGCACTCGCCGAGAAGCGCTTCCTCTTTATTTAGATCCCAAAAAATTGACAACCCAAGAAGGCATTTCAGTCTCGGATCTTGAATTAATCTCAGTATCATCCGAACACCTGGTTTATGTCCAAAAAGGGGCACCTTTATTGTCAGGCATAGGAGATCAAATGACACTTCGAAAAGATAGGGAGCGCGAATTTGTGACTACCATCAAAAAAACAGGTAAAGGTTCATTTTCATTTGAAAGATTATTTTATATTGGTGGAAAGCTTAAAACAATCAACACCTGGCATCTTGAAAATAATTAAAATTTTCAATGTTGGCGGACCATTACAGATCAATTCATTCGTGCTATCCCAAATGCAGGGATGCAACCCCTCATTTATAATTGGCCTTGCTATTTTCCGCTGGAAAAACTTATCGTTTTCTCGATTTCATACAACTCCAAAAAATCAAAGGTCTTTGAGCTCCTAAAAATGCTGTGATAAACTGGCATATCTGTAATTTTGGTATTTTTCAGGTATTAATGTATCAGTAATTCGGTGATATGTGGTTTTCTGGCAACCAATTTGCGCCGAAAAATTAAAAAATTGACTTTTTCTATTAATTTTTTTATTGGAAATGTTGTGCCAGCTTAGCGCTACTTTTAGATCGCCGGCTCAATCTCTAATTCACTTTCATTTATTTCGCTTGTCGCATCCGTAACCATTTTTGATTCTCATTTTCCTGCGAGAACGCAACGTTGCCTGATTCTTCCTGTTAACTTCACTCTCAGTACCAAAACCTAAACAGCCGTAAGGTTTCACCAAGTTTGAAAGGCACTTAATTTTTCAGCATGTCTTTGTATCATCGCTAATAATTAAATAGCCAGCAGATCGACCGATTGAAGTTGCTATGGATTGCATAGAAGGATCCTGTTTCTGCAATTGAAAAGTCAGCTTTTGTATTTGAAGCCCACGTCTATTTCATTATCAAATGAAAAAAGAGGATTTTATGATGAGCCGAAGCAGTTCGAGAACTCTTAAAATAGCACCCATTTTTCACCTGTGGATATTAATTGTCTTTGGATTTGCATCGGCTCAAACGGAGAAAGCTGAACCTCCTGCGGGTGCAAACGTGGCCCAATTTCCAAAAATGGTCGTGGGAGATAACTGGACTTTAGATACACCATCTGGATTGGAAAATTATGAAGTAATATTAGTTAATCACGACGGTAGTTTTGTTATTGAGAAAAAAACAGAGAAAGACCATTCTACCTTGCAATTACACTATAATGAAAATTATCAACTTGTAAAAATGTTGGACCCCGAGATAAATCAACGACATAAGATTAATGATCCTCCTTCAAATTACCTTGATTTTCCATTATATGTTGGAAAAACATGGAAAGACAAATATTTTGGTTGGTCCTTATATAGTGGTTGGGGCCTCAATAAACGCTGGGTACCTAGAGAGATAGAAAGTCTTTATTTTGTAGCAAAATTTGAAATTATTAATACTAATGTAGGAAAATTTAAAGCATATAAGATTAATCGCAAATACACATCAGGTTATGGTCAGTACCGTTCGGAATCATATTGGTATTCTCCTGAATTAAAATTTGTCGTAAAAACTGAACGCTGGGATATAGAGGGGGATAAACTATTCAGCTATAAATTAGCAACAGACGAAAAGAAGATACTTGCACAGAGTACTGTTTCTAAAAAATCTAAGCATCATCAATTAGATGTGAAAACAGATGATAAAAAGGACACTGATAAAATTATAATGGCATCGAAAAAAAAGCCTGATTTAGTTGGATTAAGATGGGCTGTAGTAATTGGCATTTCAAATTATAAAGACACTCGGATTCCCGCCTTACGGTATGCCTCGAAAGATGCCCAGTCTTTTTATAATTGGCTTATTTCACCTGGTGGGGGTCGATATGCTCCATCAAGAATAAAACTCTTAATAGATGACCAGGCCACTGGAAATAGAATAAGAAAATCGTTATATGAATGGTTGGGCCAAGCTCTTGCGGAAGATATCGTAACGATTTTCTTTGCAGGTCATGGTAGCCCTCAATCACCGGACAATTCTGAAAATTTATTCTTACTGCCGTATGATGTTGAATATGATAGTGTTGCCACCACCGGTTTTCCAATGTGGGATATTGAAACCGCCCTTAAGCGATTTATCAAAGCCAAAAAGGTAATCGTAATTGCAGATGCATGCCATGCCGGAGGAGTCGGTAAACCATTTGACGTTGCCAGAAGAGCTGGCAGAGGGATTAATGTTGCCCCCATTAGCTCTAACTTGCAAAACCTTTCCAAAATAGGTGATGGAATTTGTATTATTTCCGCCTCTGATGATAATCAGCTTTCACAAGAAAGCCAAAAGTGGGGTGGCGGACATGGTGTGTTCACATACTATCTATTACGAGGACTGAAAGGCGAAGCAGATTACAACAAAGATACTGTTGTTAGCCTCGGAGAAATCATACCCTATTTGTCTGAACAGGTGAGAAGAACGACAAGAAACGCCCAAACTCCGACAGTTGCCGGAAGGTTTGATCCTGCCTTATCAATAGGAAAATAAATAAATGCCCTGGTACATATACCAACATATAAGTGTTATTAACCCCCCTTCAAAAATTTGTGATATCAAATTGTAAATCAAAGTTTCTATTGACCGACCCATTCTGCAAATTCAAGTTCGGGTCTGAGTAGACTTCCTGTTGGATTTTTGGATTGAAGGCCTGCAAAAGCTACGCGGCGCCTAAGGAGAAACGGCGGTGATTTGTTTAAACAAGTCCTTATCCAGGTTGCCGCCGGTTAAGACGACTCCCACTTTACAGCCCGGATCCGACCAATGGTCGTGCAGCAGGGCGGCCACACCCACTGCTCCGGATCCTTCTACCACCAGTCCGTGATGGGTGTGCAAAAAGCGGATGGCAGAACGGATGTCATCTTCCGTGACCAGCACCATGCAATCAATCAGGCGGCGGCCGAGCTCAAAGGTAATCTCACTGATGCCGCCTTCCAAACCCTCGGCAATGGTCTCATCTGAAGGGAAGGTCAAATAAGGCCGGTTTTCTTCCAGGGAACGTGTCATGGCGCAAGAGGCCATCGATTGACAGCTGATAATCCGGATAGCCGGATTGGTGGCTTTGACGGCCGTGGCTACTCCGGCGATCAAGCCCCCACCGCCGACCGGCACAATCACAGCATCCAGATCTGATACGGCTTCCAGCATCTCCAGCCCAAGGGTCCCGTGCCCAGCCATAATCAGCGGATCGTCAAAAGCCGGGATAAACACCCGGCCTGATTCCTCAGCATCCGCCATGGCCGCGGCGTGGGCCTCATCAAATAATTGGCCTGTAATTACCACTTCAACCGGATACTGCTGAATGGCTTCCAGTTTGATGCTGGGAACAGTTTGCGGCACATAAATACGGCAGGGAATGTTGAATTGCCCGACGGCATAGCCGACACCCTGGGCATGATTTCCGGCAGAACTGGTAACGATGCCTGTCTTTTTTTCGCGCGTGCCAAGGGAGGCAATTTTGTGATAGGCGCCCCGCAATTTAAACGAGCCGGTGCGCTGCAAGCACTCCGCTTTGAGGTAGACTACCATATCGGTGTGATCACTCAGGGGAGTCGACTGCTCAAACGGGGTCTGCCGGATGATGCCCTCCAAATTTTGGCGGGCACGGTGAATTTCTTCAATGGTCAGGTTGGCCATAGATCCCAATTTCCAGAAACAGGACCCGATAGTCAAGGTTTTTGTTTAAGGGTTCAAGGTTCAAAGGTTCAGAAGTTCAGGGTTGTACGATTAAGGGTACAGGACTCTGTTGG
>JAAUXY010065560.1_pt1 | contig 24821 bp, 22 predicted proteins | sample 7278121 | NCBI WGS metagenome assembly JAAUXY01 (sample SAMN14350117, study PRJNA611818) | marine sediment metagenome | isolation source: surface marine sediment (1.8m) | place: French Polynesia: Moorea | collected 2018-08 | reverse complement strand
GGCCGCTCATTGGCGAAAATCGGTCAATAGCACATCCACCAGCACGGGTTGTGTCAAATCATCCTCCTTGGATTTCAGCCTGCATGATCTTAAATTCGATCAATTCATCAGAAACTTCCAGCAAACCCCAGGATAGGCCCTTTGCGTCCATAGCCGGCCCGAGACTGATAAAGTCTTTGCCGGCAATATGCCAATGTCCCCAGCGTTTGAGCTGGCTAAAAATAATAATATCGGCTCGAAATTGGGGTATCATGGCCTCCAGGGCCGGAAATACGGATTCATCCTGCATGAAATCGGTCAATCCGCACACCATATTCATTTCCAGCGCAAAGGGTTCAAAGTCCGAATAATCGGGAAGCTCTTGAATGTAATCGCCGAAAAAGATGATCCCTTTTTTATGCTTCATTTGAAAGCGCAGCACCTGGGGCAGGCGCAGCAACCAATCCCTTTCCTTTAGTGAGATAGGCGGCATGCTCTTTTTATCTTGAACCTGGGCATAGCGCCAGTCGTTTTCCCCCTGGATGGCGATAATCTTATGCTGCCGTATTTTCTGAATCAATGCTTTGTTTTGATCAGATTTACCCGTCAGGTTGCCAACGCAATAGCACGTTTCTATGGCGCTGGTATGTATATGTTGAATAATTTGCTGTAATACAGCGGGATTTCCTTCCAGGGCACTGACAAGCCCGACCCGGTGTCTGTCCGCTGTGTCGGTATGAAGCCGAAAAGATTCAGCAGGTCTTAGGTTGCCATCTTTGGCAGCAATAACCGCTGCTGCCAGTTGATCGGGGCAGGATGTTCCATTGCGACAGTCAATACCGATCAGGTATTCCAGGGCTTCTGCCAATGGTTTTCCTTCTAAAAGGCGCGCCGCCAGCTGAGCGTTGCCCGGGCAGCCACCCCCCACAAAACGAACTTCCTCAAGATGGCCGTCGTTGAGCTTAAAATGAATTTCAGGTGGGCAAACACCCTGAGTCGGATAAATGAATCGCCTTGGTTTCGTTTTTTTGGACATACGAGATTCCATGCCCACTCGGGGCTTCTCCCTGGTTAGAATATTGGAATACTGGAATAGATGAACAAATATTGAGACATTAAACCATTGTTTTGATTTTTTTACACGACACCCAGAAAGATGGAAATCGTCTAATAGTTGATTTTTTTACAGAAAAAAGACGGTTTTAGCAAGAGACAAAGCATGGCAGAATACACAGACGGGTCATATAGATCGATGCATAACGAAGCGAATCGGTGTCAATCGATTTTAGAAAGCAGGTAGGTTTTGGCCATATCCCAGGTCTTCTGAAGAATGCTGAGAGTGCCTTTGCACACTTCGGTACGCAGACCGAACAATTCATTAAAGGCCTTTGAATTTTGTTTCATCTCCTCAAGGGACATCGTGGGTGTCGAAATCATAAGCGAACGTTCATAGTCTTTGAATAGCATTTTGGCCATTTCAGGGCTCAAGTTGCCAAATTCCCGTTCAAACATGCGCTTCCAATGGGTTGTCCAGCCCGGTATCATAAAAAACGTCCCAGCGACCCGGCATTGTTCCTCGTAATAGCGTTCACGCCCGCCGATCAGCAAGCCGATACAATCATCAACCGGATGATCCTCATCCATGGGGATAAAAATGGGCACCCCGGCTTCGGAGAGCAGCTCTTCCGGTTTTTCCAAAGCGTTACCGCATAAACCATAGCCAAGCATCAGGGCATCCACATGGGGCCCAATGGCGAGTGCGGCCTCAATTAAACCCTGCTGAAGCGTACGTTTACGATTGTGCAGACCCAACTCCAATACGCCGATCAAAACTTCCAGCGGATTTTGGGCAACGGGGGTAAATGCCTCGAGGTGGGGGATTCGTTTTAAGTTGTCTTTTTTTATGGATTCAAACGCAGTTATCAGGTGAGCTGAGCGTTCATCCTCAAGAACCGTAATGCGGCTCACGTCTTTGTCCCCTGCCAGGAGTCTGGCAAATTCCAGCTCCAGAATCTCACAGGTTAGAACGCCCAAGATGGCCATTGTACCTCATTCTCCCAAAATTTTGCGAACACATGACCGACTAAAAAAAAACCTCTGTATAAACAGATGATCCTGAATACCAGTCATCAACTAACAGGGTAACATTACGAATCATCTCCCCGTGGCCGCACAGATAAAAATCATAGGTTTGGCGCGGCAAATTCGCTTTGATGCAATCGGCCACGTGACCCTGAAACATCCCCTCGGGTTTTGGTAGTGTGGTTTTAGAGGATGGCAAACAAGGATAGAATGTCGATTTCGTTTTTTTAAAAAAAGATTGATAGTAGAGTTCCTCAGCGGTCCTGGCCTCGTGAAAGAGGGTAAAGTTCTTTATACCGGATCGCGCAAAAGACACAAAGGGAGCGATCCCGGTACCGGTAGCAACAAAGATGGGATGGCGCTGCGAGGGTTTAATGGTGAAATACCCGTGCGGACCGCTAAATTGAAATTGGGCACCGATCTCGGCTTTAGCAAGGATCGGAGAAAATCGGCCCTCAGGCACATGCTGGACGCAGAGGCTTAACAAAGGGTCTTGCGGTGCGGACAGCAACGAATAATATCTTTCCATGGATTGGTGGAGGAAACGAATCGTATGACCGGCTTCAAATTCAAAGGCTTCAGGACGGCTCAGTTCGATTTCAAAAACATTTTTTGACAACCAGCGCCGATTCAACAATTCAGTGGTTAGAACCTTAGCGGGATTCTGCGAAGATGATGTCTTGATTGCTTTTCCCAATGGGCGTATCTCCAAAACAATATTGAAACAAATGCTAATGAAAGATTGATAACCTGAATTTCGCTTCTGAGCTAAGGTATAGGCACCTTATGTTTTTGTGTCAAGTTCGATGTATCTTCAAACAAGCCCTTACTTTACAAAAACGGATCAAGGATGGTAAAGAAGCATTGGGCGGTCAGCGTTTACAGTTTAAGGGTTTTCAGAAGATCACTACAAGGGATTACCCGTGAAGCCATATCCTTCACTAAAAAAATCATATAAAGGCAAGTATCCATTTAGACTGGGTACGACATCATTCATATATGCGGATGATTACCTCCCCAATGCAAAAATGCTGGGACCCTATCTGGATGAAATCGAGTTGCTCTTATTTGAAAGTTTGCCCCCTGATGCACTGCCTTCGAATACGGTTATTGAAGAGCTCGGCCGAATAGCCCAAGAATACGACCTGCGCTATAATGTGCATTTGCCAACCGATGTATCCATTAGCCACCCCGAATCTGAAAAACAACAACATGCTGTTGATACGATTTTAGACGTTATCCGACTTGTGGCGCCTCTGTGTCCCTCGTCCTGCACGCTTCATATTCCTTACCATCAAGCTTCATTTAAAGAGGAGCGTTTAACAAAATGGCAGAATCGCGTGCGCCAGAACTTGAACAAACTACTGGACAACGGAATTGAACCGGAAGGCATTGCCGTGGAAACTCTGGATTATCCGTTTGAGGTACTCGACGGCATCATCGATGATTTAAATCTGAGCGTCTGCCTTGATCTCGGACATCTGATGGCAGGTGCCTTTGATATCAAAACAGCATTCAATGCCTATGGCCGTAAAACATCAATCCTCCATCTTCACGCATTTACGCAAAACGGCGATCACATGGCCTTGAACCATTTATCCGCAGAATACGCTCAGGCTGTATTCTGGATTTTAAACAATTTCAATCAAACCGTATCATTGGAAGTATTTTCCTTCGAGGATCTGCAGGTCTCTCTGGATTATTTAGATCAATTTTACAATATCGCTAACGAACGGTAGCGACGCGGAGAAGAACGTTGCTTGCCTTTTAGACCCTTTGACTAGCAGCTATCTCAAAAACAGGTGATCACGTTTTCCGGTTGGCCAGTTGAGCGCGTTGTTTCGTTCAGCTCGTTGAGCCCGAAAAAAGAGGAAAACTGCGTATTTTTTTTTTAACCGGCAAACGGGTAACGGGCTCAACCTATAAACGTTAGATGCATTTTTGAGATAGCTTCTGGTTGTATGTTGTCTGTTTATTTGATATTCGATCTTTATCAGTTTTAACTTAAATTCCACTAAAAAGGGATCCGGCATGCAAGATTTCCAAACTATTTCTCAGAATCTGATTAAAAGCTTAGCCCTGCAATATGAGCCTGTCGGGGTCAATCTGTATCAAAAAGCAGATGCCTTACCTGCCGAGCTGACATTCACCCAAAAAGAATACAAAAGCTATTGTCATGCGCTGGTGGCTGCCGGAGAAGGTGAAGTTCTGCTTTTAAAAAGGGAGCAAATGGGCTGCAAATTAGGGACCTCCGTTTTGGGTATGGAAGAAGACATGGAGGCCTACCTGGATGACGGCGTTTTGGAAAAATACGGTGTGGGTCTTTTTGAGACCGAAGAGGCCTCGGCTGAAACAATTCTGAAATCATCGTACCTGGAGAAAGGTAACACCCAGGCGGCGCTGATTGCGCCCCTGTCATATTTTAACCAAGTCCCACAGGTGGTGGTTTTCACCGCCAACAGCGAACAAGTGATGTGGCTGCTTTACGCCCTGAACTATGAAAAAGGCGGACACATGAATTTGCCTCAATCCGGGGGCGCCTTGGGTGGTTGTGCCGATATCACCGCCTTGCCCCTTTTGGAAGGGGTGGCCAATATTACTTTTTTGGGATTGGGATGCAGACTGAAATCTGCCGTGGATCCCTGTGACCTGATGTTGGGCGCACCCGGGGATCAGCTCGAAATGATGGCCGCTCATGTACTGGATATGGCCAAACCGATCGCTATGCTTAAAAAACATAGCGCCGGTTCTTGAAAGTGAGCCAGGATAATCAAGCGTGGACAAATTTTGGATCATCGGCGGCGGCAAATTCGGTCTCAGAGCTGCCCAAGAACTTCACAAATTAGATACCACCCATCAAATTACGATCGTTGAGAAGCAAAAAGCGGTTTGCAGGCAATTGGACCGCTTGGGATTTGAAGCTGTTTGCACAGACGGCATCGCATATCTTGAACGCCATTTAACACGTCCCCATTATCCGGATTGGATTATTCCGGCAATTCCATTGCATGTGGCCTATGAATGGATCAGGGCCAAAATGTCGCCTAAGTATATCATCGAAAGCGTTGCCGTACCGCAGGATGTCGTCAGCGACCTTCCCAATCCTATTCAAGGAGAATCCGGGCAATTTTTTATCAGTATCGCCGATTTTAAATGCCCGGCTGGCTGTCTTGAACCGCCAGAATTCTGTACCTATACCAACAAACCGCGCCCTATGATCCTGCATGAATTTTTAAAAACCATTCAACTCAAAGGCTTCACATCCTTTGTCATCCAAAGCCATCAACTGGCACCTGGAGTGGGAGGATACACACCCGACACATTATTTCAGATGCTGGATAGGATTCAAACCACTCGAAGTCCGGTATCCCTGAGTACCGCCTGTAGCTGCCACGGCATTATCCAAACATTCAAGCACCAGCCAAGATGATGCATGCGTTTGCATCCCGCCCAATTGAGACTGATGACGCTTACAGCAACCCGCTGGTGTACAGGTGTTGTCCCCTCAACTATTTGGGATCGATCAGGAATTTTCCCGGTACCAGTGTAACGCGGGGGGATTCGTCAAGGGGGCTTTCATCGACCAGCAGCCGGCAGCCGTATGCTTCTTCCAGATTCTGGAAGGTCAGCACTTCCCCGGGTGATCCAAGGCTGAGAATTTGGCCGTCTTTAAGCAAAAGAAGTTGATCGGCGTACATGGCCGCAATGTTGACATCATGGGAGACCATAATAACCGTCACACCTTTTTCAGTTTTGAGCTTTTCCATTAAATCCATAACCTGCACCTGATGGGCCAAATCCAAAGATGCGGTCGGTTCATCCAGAAGCATGATTTGAGGTTCCTGGCAGATGGCCCTGGCAATAAAAACCCGTTGTTGTTCGCCGCCGCTTAGTTGGTCAAGACGACGATCCGCCAGATGCTCGACTTCAGTGAAGGCCATTGCTTGCTTGGCAATTGCAAAATCCCTTTTGTCTTCAATGCCCAAGGCCCCATGATAGGGTGCACGGCCCATCAACACAGATTCCGCAACAGTGAACGGGAAATCCAATGGCAATTGTTGTGGAACCATCGCAATGGTTCTGGCCAAAGATTTCGGTTTATAATCTGTAACGTCACGGTCCCATATCTGAGTCTGGCCTTTTTGGGGTTTGAGCAAACCTGCAAAGATTTTCAATAAAGTGGTTTTACCGGACCCATTGGGGCCGATGATGATGAAAAAATCACCTTCTGCCACCGAAAAAGAAAGATTTTTGATGACCGGCCGGCTGCCAAAGGCATATCTGATATTTATAGTATTGATTGCAGGATTCATTTGTTTGCTTTTTTCAACAGTAAAATAAACAAGGGGGCACCAATGATGGCCGTAACAACTCCGGTGGGCATCTCGCCCTGCGGCGCTAATGTCCGGGCCATCATATCACAAATGACTAAGTAGGCCCCACCTCCCAGAATGCAGGCTGGAACCAGTATGCGGTGGTCGGCTCCCAAGAGCCGCCTGAACAGATGGGGAATAACCAGTCCCACGAATCCCACCAATCCGCAATAGCTAACCGTTGCGCTCACCATAAAAGAAGATACGACCAGCAATATAAGCGTGGTGGCTTTGATGTTTACTCCCATGGTTTGCGCCATTTCCTTGCCCATCAACAGCAAGTTCATGGTGTGGGAAAACCAGAATATTAGGATAAAACAGGGTACCAACATAATGGCCAAACGTCCTACCTGTGGGATGCCGGCCGAGGACAGATCACCCATGAGCCAAAAGATGATATTGTGCAGGCGGGCATCCTGGGTGACTGAAATCAAAAACATAATCACTGCCGAGCAAAAGGCGTTAACCATTACCCCAGATAAAAGCAGGGATTCCTTTTTTACCATTCTTTGACCGGCGGTTAAGAGCAAAATCAGCGCCAACGTCCCACTGCTGCCTAAGAATGCAGCCACGCCCACACCTGGAAAGCGGGATAAGCCCAGCAAGATCCCGATGATGGCCCCAATCGCTGCCCCGCCGGAAACACCCAAGATGAACGGTTCGGCCAGCGGATTCCTGAGCAGGGCTTGGAAAACAAGCCCTCCCAAAGAAAGTGTCGCACCCACCATAGCGGCTAAAAGCACCCTGGGTAGGCGAATCTTGAGGATGATGGCCGCCAGGGTTGAATCCACTTCTCCTTTGCCAATTAAAAGCTGATAGACCGGCTCCCATCCGCTGCCCGCCGGTCCGATCGCAATACCAACCCACACGGCAAAGGCAAGACCGATAAGCAAAATAGCAGAAATCCAAATAACACGTCTGATTAGAAATGGGGCCTTGGGGTTCACTGGTCTTTCCTGAAGAGTTCGGGATGAATCAGTTTAGCCAGTACTTCAAGCGCTTCCACCAGCCGCGGCGAAGGACGATCAAATACGTTGGAATCCACCAGATGGATACGTTGATTACGAACAGCCGGAATATTCGGCCATTGATTCCACTCTGCTTTCACTTTTTCAAAAACCGCATCACGGGCCATGGATGTGATAATGAAAACATCGGGCGAAAGCGCCAAAACCTGCTCCCGGCTGAAACGGGGATAAGTAATGTCTCCGGCTGCAACGTTTATGCCGCCGGCAAGCACAATCAACTCATTGATGAACGAATCGGTCCCAATGGATACGATGGGTGAAATTCCAATTTGAAAAAAAACACGCGGTTGGGTGCGTGCTTCTTTAATGACTGATTTAACGGCCTCAATCCTTAAGCGCATACTGTCGACCAGCGTTTTGGCTTTATCTGATGCATCCAGAAGGGTGCCGATGTCAAGAATGGTAGACATCACTTTGTCTAAATTGCGAGGATCAACCGCATAAACCGGAATATTGAGCGATCGGAGTCGCTCGATCACGCGCTTGGGGTTCCCATCTTTAGTAGCAATGCACAGGTCCGGATTTAATGCCACAATTCGTTCAAGATCCGGTTGGGTATAAGAACCGATTTTAGGTAGCTTTGTCGCTGCCAGCGGATAATCACTGAAGCGACTGACGCCTTTTAAGCGGTGTTCCTGGCCGACTGCAAAAATAATTTCAGTGATGCTGGGCGCCAATGAGATGACGCGTTGGGGCGTCTGAGGCAGCGTCACCCGATACCCCAGTTGATCGGTGAGGACTTTTGCAGTTGCCTGAGAGGTCATCGCCTGGATGATAAATACACCGGCTACGCTCACAAGCCAAATTATCTGTCGCATATTCAGTTGCACAGTCATAATTAACATTCTGGAAATCATTGATGCAAAGAGCAGGGTTAACACAATATCATTTTAAGGCTAAATTTAAAATGGATTTGAACAGCAGGTGGGCATGCAACCGCTATTCTAATACATGCTGTCAATCAGTTCTCGAAAGGCTTCGTTGACAAACTTACGCTTGACCTTCATGGTGGGGGTCACTTCGCCGTCTTCTTCATACAGCTTTTTGGGCAGGATGCAAAACTTTTTGACCTGTTCAACCCTGGCGAGGGTCTCGTTGACGGACTTGATTTCAGCTTCAATCAATTTTTTAATATCGGCATCCTGTGTCAAGTCTTTGTAGGTTGAAAATTGAATTTTATGATCCTGAGCGAATTTAACCACATTGTCTTCATCAATCATGATCAAGCAGGTCAAATACTTGCGCCGATCACCGATGACAACCGCATCATTAATATAAATGCTGGCCTTAAGTTTGTTCTCAATATATTGCGGCGTAATGTTCTTGCCTCCAGCAGTAACAATAATATCTTTTTTACGATCGGTGATCTTTAAAAAACCATCTTCGTCCAGCTCGCCCACATCACCGGAATGCAGCCAGCCATCGACCACAGTTTCGGCTGTCGCTTGCGGATTATTGTAATAACCTTTGAAAACCCCGGGTGACTTGACCAAAATCTCACCGTCATCGGCAATTTTGACTTTTAAGCCGGTCAGCGGTTGACCGACGGCACCAAATTTAACACGCCCGATCCGCGAAACGGTGGTCACGCCCGTCCCCTCAGTTTGGCCGTAACCTTCGACCAGGTTCACCCCGATGGATTGATAAAAATGCAGGATTTCCGGGGCGATAGGCGCCGCACCGGAAATGGCCACCCGCAGGCGATCAAAGCCCATTCGTTCTTTGAGCTTGCGGAAAACAGCAAAATAAGCCAGCTTGTAAAGCAGCCCTAAATAAAACGGCACCGGTTTGAAATTCATCTTCAGATCCGCACGCTGATTGCCAATTTTAAGCGCCATATAAAAAACCAGCCGCTTGAACAAGGTCGCATCGGACATGCGGATCTGGATGGCAGAAAAATATTTCTCCCAGATTCTCGGCACTGCATGTCCTACCGTGGGTGATATTTCCATCATATTTTCAGCCACGGTATACGGGCTTTCAATGAAATTAACGATATGCCCGCAGGTAATATGGCCTAACACCGTAAACAATTGCTCGAAAATATGGCACAATGGCAAAAAGGACATGATCTCATCTTTAGCGCTCATTGGGTTGTCTGTGGTGATGGCCTGACCCATCCACAAGCAGTTGCGATGGGTGAGCATGGCTCCTTTGGGCGGACCGGTTGTACCCGAAGTGTAAATCAGTACGGATAGATCTTCCGGTTCAACCGTGTTGATGCGTTTTAGGAAGATATCTGGATCGTCAACCGCGACCTGACGACCCATATCGAGCAATTCTTCAAATGTCATGACCATTGGGTCTTTAAACTGGCGCAGGCCCTCTGTATCCCAGACAATCACCTTTCTGAGTCCGGGAACCTTGTCTCTGAAGTGAAGCCATTTGTCCAGTTGCTCTTCGTTTTCGACAAAAAAGAAGCTGGCTTCTGAATTGGCGACGACATATTCAACCTGCTGCCAGGCATTGGTGGCATACACCCCGGAGGTGGCGGCCCCGCAGCACTGAATGCCCAAGTCGGCATAAACCCACTCCGGGCAGTTGTCGCCGATAATGGCTGCCGTCTCGCCTTTTTCAAGCCCCAGAGACATCAGCGCACAGGCAACCGATTTAACCCGTTCATGGTAGTCGTTCCAGGTAATATCGTGCCAGAGGCCGAACTCTTTTTTTCGCAGTGCCACACGATCACCCCACTTCTCAACAGCTTTTAAAAAGCGGCTCGGCACCGTTTCGTTTGCATTATTGCTCATGGATTTCAATCCATTCCGCATTTTTTGATAAAATGTAAAATTGGTTTTAAAAATTTAGCTTTTGTTCAAGGGCAAGGCGTAATTCGGTTTAAAAACGGAGCGTACACGATAGTACGTGAGCATTTCGAAACGGATCGCAACACAGCTCTCGAGCAAAATATGGGCTTTTATTATCTCCATGCTTTTTTTCGCTTCCAGCGTTGATACCCCTTCACCGACGCTTCCGACCGCACGCCCATATAAAACTCCTTAACATCCTTATCTTCCATCATATCGGCAGCATTACCTTTCATCACAAAGCGGCCGTTTTCAATAATGAGCCCGTCATCTGCAATTGATAGGGCCATCCGGGCATTTTGCTCGACCAACAATATGGTAACGCCTTCGGCATGAATGGTTTTGATGATTTCAAAAATGTCTTTGACCAGAATGGGTGAAAGCCCCAGGGAGGGTTCGTCTAGTAAAAGCAGTTGCGGGCGACTCATTAGCGCCCTGCCGATGGCCAGCATCTGCTGCTCACCGCCGGACAAGGTGCCGGCCCATTGGTTATGTCTTTCTTTAAGGACCGGAAAATAGCTGTAGATGCGATCGAAATCTTTGGCAATGTTCTGGCGATCCTTACGGGTATAGGCGCCCATCAGCAAATTTTCTTTAACGCTGAGTTCTTCAAAAACTTCGCGGCCTTCAGGTACGTAAGAGATTCCGAGTCGCACGATCTTATCGGTATCTCTACCATCAATACGCTTGCCTTTGAATTCAATTGTGCCTTTGTCCGGCTGATCTTCAATGAGCCCCATTACGGTTTTAAGAACCGTTGATTTGCCCGCCCCATTGGTGCCCAGGATGGCCGTGATGGTGCCTTCTTCAACGGTCAAAGAGGCCCCCCGGATGGCATAAATCAGGTCGTAATAGGTTTCGATATTTTTGATTTCCAGCAACGCGCTCATAGGCCAGTCAAAATCATATTATTGGTTTTTGAGATTCGATTTCGCTTAGATTTACATATTGCCGTATATTTACCGGAATATTGGAATACTGGAATAATGGAGTATTGGGTAAAGGCATCCAACATTCAATTTTACGACATTCCGCATTCCCCATTCCACCTTCCCCATTCCGCATTCAGCATTGCCCTATCGTCACTCCTCTCCCAGATAAGCTTTCAGCACCTCCGGATGTTTTTGAACTTCTTCCGGGGTACCCTCGGTGATGATGCTGCCAAAGTTGATCGCCAGGATACGGTCGGAAATATCCATCACCATATTCATGTCATGTTCGATCAGCAATATCGTGATGCCCAGCTCATCCTGGATATCTTTAACCCAGAAAATCATATCCTGCTTTTCTTCGGCATTCATGCCGGCACAGGGCTCATCCAACAACAACAATTCCGGCTCTAGAGCCAGGGCCCGCCCCAGTTCAATTTGCTTCTGGATGCCGTATGGCAGACCGCCGACCAGCTGATTGCGGGCTGCCTGCAGATCCAGAAAATCAATAACTTCTTCGACTTTGCGCCGGTGTGTAATTTCTTCTTTGCCCGCAAAAGAGCGTTTGCCCCACATGGCAATACCCCTGAACAGCCCGGTTTGCATATGCAAATGCCGACCGAGCATGATGTTTTCCATAGTGTTCATATGGCTGAAAAGCTCGATGTTTTGAAAAGTGCGGGCAATGCCCAATCTAGCAACGTGATCCGGTTTTAAACCGTCGATGGGTTGGTCCTTGAATCGAATCGCTCCCTCATCCGGTTTATAAATGCCATTAACGCAATTGAACAGGGTGGTCTTGCCGGCCCCGTTGGGACCGATGATGGCGTAAATTTCTCCGCGGTTGACCGCAAAGGTAATGTCTTCTAAGGCCGTAAGGCCTCCGAAGGATATCGCCACGTTTTCAACTTCAAAGAAAGCCATATCAAGGGGTCCATCAAAGCATTCAGAAGATGGTGTCAGCAGAAGGTATCCAAACTCTAAGCCGACATTCATCTTCTGAAGGCGAAGCGTTGGTATGATTTAGCGGAGATCGGAAGCGCCGAAATCTCCGATCTCCGTCATTGGAAACGAAACGGATTTCTGTTCACTAGGGGTACTGAATCTTGGTCCAGTTGGTCAATCTCTTGGCCTTGCCTTTTTCCAGGCATTGAATCATAAAAACCTCTTTCATGCCGCCACGGGTGGCATAGCCATTATTGGGATTAAAAATGCCATAGCCGACTTCACCGCCGATGCCCTTGAATCCTTTCAGATTCTCTAATTCGTAGATGAGTTTTTCACGGGTCAGGTAACGTCCGGATCTTTTGAGCGCCTCGACAAGCGGCTCGACAAACAGAATGCCGGCATAATAAAACAGCCCCCATCGTTCCCCTTTGGCCGCAAATTGTTCATAAACTTCTTTTTTATATGTTTGCATCAGTGGCAAATCGGAATCCGGCAGTTCGCCGAAAGTGGTTGCGATGACCCCCAGGAATAGGCCTTTGCTGAGCGCCATCATCAACGGAAAGTCCGAGCAGGTGCTGACTGTCATGAACTGGGGTGCGAATTTCATGGCTTTGGCGGTGCCGATGAGTCTGGCCGCATGTACCGGTGTGACCCACAACAAGACCATGTCGGCCTCAGATTGGCGCAGCTTCATGATATGGGGTTTCATATCCTGATCCTTGAGTTCCACCGGGACCTCGGCCACCAGCTTCAAGCCATGGGAAATGGCTTCTTTGCGGGCAGCGGTCAAGCCGTTCTTACCATAATCATCATTCAGGTAAGCAATCGCCACGCGCTTAAAACCCATTTCTTCGACCCCGTATCGGACCAAGGCCTTGGCTTCGATGTAATATAACGGGTAAACGGCAAACAGGTATCGATTCGGCGGATCGATCCAGTGCGAAGATCCCGTAGCAGGTCCGACCCAGGGGATCTTGCGTGAGGTGATATATTCCCGCACGGCCAGTCCGGGAGTTGTGCCCACACCGCTGGCCCAGGCAAAAATACCGGTACCTTCTTGCAGTTCTTTGACACCCGCCTTAGTTTTGGCCGGATTATAGGCATCATCAAACATATGATAAACGATTTTGCGACCGTGGATGCCGCCCTGGGCGTTGATCCATTTAAATAAGTCCCCGGTGGCCCGGGCCACCGATCCCCAGGGAGCCGCGGGTCCGGTTTGGGGCCCCCACTGGCCAATGTGAATTTCGGTGTCGGTCAGACCTTCCTCAGCCATAACATTGAACGTAAGACCAAAAACCATGGCCACCATTGCTGCCAAAACCCAAAAGCCTGTCTTTTTCATGCTTTCACTCCTTTTTGTTTGGTGTTTTGTATTTTGTGTTTGGTATTTGGTGTCTTGTGTTTCGTGTTTGGTGTTTGGTGTTTCGTGTTTGGTGTTTGGTGTTTCGTGTTTGGTGTTTCGTGTTTGGTGTTTGATGAAATTAGGCAAATGTAAAAAATTATAAAAAGATTTTAAGAAGGATAATTCCCTCTAACGCAGAAATTGGGCAAAAGGGGGCTTTTTTCATAAGCCTTTTTAGACTTTTTTGACATAATGACGGGCAAAAAGCCCGCTGGGTTTAATGCACAGCACCAGCACAATGATGGCAAAAGCCACAGCTGATTTAAACTCGATCGACACATAGCCGCCGAACAAATTTTCAATAATGCCCAGCAGATAAGCCGCCACAACAGCGCCGGGCAAAGAGGTCATCCCGCCCATCACCGCAGCGGCAAAACCTTTGAGCAGCGGATCCCACATCATAAACGGCTGCATGGTCGTCGGAGCGATCAACAACCCCGCCACACACCCCACAAACGATGATATTCCCCAGGTGATCATCATAATGCGATTGGTACGAATGCCCATAATACGGGCGGCAATGTTATTTTGCTGGGTCGCTTTCATCGCCACGCCCAGTTTGGAATAACGTAGAAAAACGAACAGAACCACCATGATGATCAACGCTACGACCAGGGTCAACATTTCAAGCTGGCTGATAAACACTTCCCCAATCGCAAAGCTGTCCCAGGGCGATATGGGAAAGGGCATGCTTTTGGGATCGGCGCCAAACTTCCAGGAAACCAGCCCCAGCAGGATCATTTCAATGCCGATCGTAATGACGATCAACCCCAGGATATTGGGTTCTTTGGCGCGGCGTAGAATGCTGAACTCTAGAAAAAATCCCAACAAAATAGAAAAGAACAAGGCCGCCGGAAATGCCAGATGATACGGCAGACCATATTGGTCCAGCAGCATAAAAGCGAAAAAAGACGATATGAGCGCCATTTCACCCTGGGCAAAGTTGGGCACCTCCGAGGTCTTATAAATAATGACCATGGCAATGCCCATCAGGGCGTAAGTGCTGCCAACCGCAATTCCGCTGGCGATCATCTGCATAAAGTCAAGCATAGAACCTTCGCATTATTCGCACGCAAAGCCGCAAAGCCCGCAAAGAAAAAATTAATACTTATTTAAACTTGTCTTTGCGCCTTAGCGTCTTTGCGTGAGGTTTATCTAACAATCCGTTGTTGCACATTTAATACGAGAGACCAATACCCAATACCAAATGCCCATTATCCAGTTTAGAACGGCCAGGTCTTCCAGTATTTTTTGGTCCGGATCCAAATGCCAAATATTCCGAGTGGCTCAAACAACATGATTAAAATCAGTATGAGGCCAAAAATAATATACTGGATATTGGAAATGCCGGTAATCGAAAAATAGCTTTGCGATAACGCTTCCAGCCATTGACCCACATAAGGGATACTTAAAATATTGCGCAACTGAAGGTCCATCCAACTGAGCAGACAAGCACCGGCAATCGAGCCCATAATGGAGCCCAGACCGCCAACAATCACCATGGCCAGAAACATAATCGACATTAAAAGGGTAAAAATTTCCGGCTCAATAAACCGCAGCACAAAGGCATAAAGGCCACCGGCAATGCCAGCATAAAATGCGCTTACCGCAAAGGCCAATGTTTTGTAAAGAACCAGATTGACCCCCATGGTTTCAGCCGCAATATCGGCATCCCGGATGGCAATGAACGCCCTTCCGACCCGGGTTTTGATCAGATTGCGGGCGGCAATGGTCAGCAACACCGTAATCGTTATCAGCAGATAATAAAAATCAATATCGCTTTCTAAATGCCAGGGGCCGACGGTTAGTTCAGGGGCATGTAGCCCCTGTCGACCACCGAAAAATTCAATGCGGCCAATGACCTGGGTGATGGTCAAGCCGAAGCCCAGAGTGGCAATGGCCAGGTAGGGGCCTTCCAGCCGCAGGGCCGGCAAACCCAGTAAGAATCCGAAAAGCGCCGCTACTAGGGCGGCGGTGGGCAGTGCCGCAATAAACGGAAAGTGGGCCTTGCTCATTAAGACAACTGTCCCGTAAGCGCCGATGGCAAAAAACCCTGCGTGTCCAAGGGAAATCTGGCCGGTATAGCCCACTAACAGATTTAGTCCGATGACAACGATCACATTGATCGCCATGTAGTTGGCTACGTAGACATAATAATTTTTAACCAGAAAGGGAAACAGAGCCAGAAAAACAATAAAGGCACAAAACCAGAAGACAATCACACCGGAGGTAAACAGCTGCACATCTTCATAATAATGCCTTTTCATATCCATGACAGAATAGCCTCTATTATCATCAGATTCAGGCGCTCAACAATTCGGATCTTGGTTGGAGGCGTCCCCGCAACAAACGCTAACTGTTTCAAATCAATTATAATTCAGATTCCACCCACAGCAGAAACACGAATCGGCTATTTTTCCATCTCCGGTTGTGAGGTTTCCTGGCGCAACGCTGCCGGCACACCCGAAAGAAGATGGCAACAGTTATGGGATCCGCTTTGGGCAGCGGATAGCAACCGTTCGGGTCGTTTAAAAAGTAACTAACAATCGCAAGAACCCTTTGATATGTCAATATTAAAATAACCGAATGTCAACAAATGAAGCGGGTTCAGGCATTTGGTATAGATAGCAAATTGGCCCGTAACATTTGTTGATCTTGGAAGGATGATTAGCGTGAATCTAGCCTGCGATGGATAAAATCTAAAATAAGATGGGCGCTTTCCTGCGGTTTTTCCATTGGCGGGAAGTGGCCCGAGTGGGATATAGTCTGCAATTCATAATCGGCGATACAGTTGGTTAATTGTTGGGCCGCTTCGGCAACAAAAGTATCGGATACTTCTCCGCGAATGGCCAGCACGGGACAACGGATTTTTTTGGCATATTGCCAAACATTCGATGGAATGGATTCAAAAATCTGGGCTTCAAGCTCGGGATCGCAATTTAAAACGGCTGTTTTTTCATCTTTTTCTAACAGCCCGCACTCTAAGTAAGCGTGCACAAATTCTTTCGACCAGTTTTTAAAGATTCCCCGACCGGCGGCAAAAAGCCTCAAGGCCTCCTGCTTGCCTTTAAATTGTCGCCGTCGCCGCCGGGCCATTTTCGCCAGGGGTAAAATGCCCCTCAACCCCAGCAGTTTCAAGGCGGTCAGCAACCACAGCAGCCGGCGCGGCAGAATAACCGGGTCGATCAAAATGATCGCACTGAACAGATGCGGGTATTGAGCGGCCGCAATATAGGTGGTGACGGCGCCCAAAGAATGCCCGATGCCGATAACCGGTGCAGACATTTTTTGCTCGATGAGATGTTTCAAATCCTCGGCAAAAATGTCCCAGTGGCGGATGCGATCAACATCGGGTTGATCGGATCCGCCATGACCGCGCACATCACTGGCCAGGATGTGAAGGTCATCGACAAGATATTCAATAAAAGGGGTATAGGTGCCGGCACAAAAACCATTACCATGTAAGAAATGGGCCGGCAGCCCGTTGCCTCCCCAGTCCAAGTAGTGAATCCGCCCGTCGGGCAAATTTAAATAATGTTCCGTCGGCTCCCGCTTTTTGTCTGAGTCGGTCGGAAACGCTGTATCAGTGGTTGAATTCATGTTTTATCTGCACAATTACGGTTAACCTGTTTAAAATGCAATTTAAGCCTGAGGAGCTCGATATAGCGGCAGCGACCCGTTGAAATGATGCATCCGGCAATTTTTCGATATTATTTTGAATGTTGGGATTGTCGGCAAACGGCCGCCGTCAAGATGCGCATCAACGTTAATGGCATGAAGCCCGGGCCGAGGCCTTTGGTAATTCGTGGGGAGACGATCTTTTAAAGACCGTCGCATATTCATCAATAATGTCTGACGCGACATTTTTCCAGCCGAATTGACAGACCGAAGAGCGCACGTCGGTCGTCGAAAACTCGCCGGCCTTCTGCCTGGCAAAAATGGCGGCAATACCGTCAGCCAGCGGGACAGTTGCTGTGCTGTCCACCAGCATCCCGTTTTTGCCATTTTGCAGGATGGACCTCATCGCCCCCACCGGGGTTGAAACCACCGGCGTACCGCAGGCCAGGGATTCCAGACCCGCCAATCCAAAGCTTTCGTAGTAAGAAGGTATCACAAGCGCATCGGCTGCACTGTAATACGGTGGGAGCTGGTCTTGTTCAACCCGACCGACAAAGGTCACCGAATCGGCAACATCCAGCTGTTGGGTAAGTCGCTTTAAGTTCTGGAATTCATCGGTATCCGGGCCATCACCGCCAATAATCAGCAGTTGCAAACGCTGCTGACGCCGCAGGTGGGCGACCGCCTTGAGCAATCGATCAATACCTTTGATGGGATCAAAGCGCCCAACGTACAAAGCCGTCGACGTGCTTTCATCCAAGCCCAGAAACCTTCGGGCAGCCTGTTTAGTTTGCGGTTTAAAGAGGTCGAGGTTGACACCACAGGGGACCACGCCGATATTTTCGCCAGCAGCATGATAGAATTTTATTAGGTTTTGCTTTTCACTTGCGGTGGGCGCCAGGATACGCTGGCTAGATTGCGCCAGTTTCCGTTCGGTGGCAAGGCGCAAATCGGGTTCTTCTTCCCCCAACCCGACAATATTTTTGACCACACCCAATGTATGAAACATGACGATGTGCGGAATATTCCAACGTTCTTGAACCCAGTTGCCCAATCGCCCGGACAGCCAGTAATGGCTGTGAATCAAATCGTAATGAAGGTTTTGCTGGTATTTGAATTTTTCCAGTGCACGCAAAAAATCAGCCAGATAATAATAGAGTGCCAGCTTTTCGACATTGCCGTTGTTGCCGGCACTCAAATGAATTAAGCGTACGTTGTCATACAGGTCGATAATGTGATCGTACCCGGAGCCATTCAATTTGGTATAGATATCAATCCGGTGTCCGCGGCTTCCCAACTCACGGGCCAGTTCCCGGATATAAACGCTCATACCGCCAGTGTTTTTGGTCCCCAGTTCACCAATCGGGCTGGAATGAATGCTGAACATCGCTAACTGCAACTGATCTGATTTCAAGACGAACTCCTTCCTTGGATGTGCTAATCTGAAGGCGAAAGCCTGCAGTCTGGGTTAATCAAACCGAACCCGATAGTGATATAACGGGACCTGCCTGCCGCCCAGTCGTTGTTTATAAACTTCGGTACCTTTAAGAAAATCATACTTTTTTTTGCCCAGTTGAATACTTTCTTTTATTGTAAATAGTTTACTGAGCAACCCCACACTCAAAGAATGATACTTCTCATCATAACCATTATTATACAAATGAAAAGTCTGATCATGGTCAAAGCACATGACAGCTGCCGTGACCCTTTCATCAAGTGACAGAAAAAAAAGCTTAAGAATCCGCGCCGCTGCCAATTCAATCGCCAGAGACTGAAAAAATGACGCCATCTGTTCGTTCATAAAACGCGCTTTATCCGCACGATTGCTTTTAAAAAGCGCTAAGAAAGTTTCCATTTCCTGTTTGACCTCTGTGACCGTGTCGACTGGCCGCCAATCTACTCGGCCAGCCTCTTGGAGCCGTCTGAGTTTACGCCTGACTTCGTGCCGCTGTTTGCCCCTCAGTTGGTGCAAATACGCGTCCCAAGAGGTCGGCAATTCCAACACCATTGTGGCATCCACCGACCGGCAAGCGACCGAATAATGTTGACCCGTTTCCTCCGGTTTTAAGTAACGGTACACAGCCGAATCGGCCCGCACCGCTTCCAGGTCCAGCTGACGAATGCCCTGTTGTCTGAGGTGGTTAAATAGCGCGCTGAAAAACACCTCTTCTTGGCCGGGTGCAACGATCACATCCAGGAAGTCGCATACATCCGTATCCCCTATAAGGCGAGCCGTTTCACCTTCAACCATTAACGGTGCCACTCCAATCATTTCGCCGCGACTGCGAACCGAACACGGATACGGTGTGTGATCGCCTCCGAATGCCTGCCACCAGGCTTTAAGCCACACCGGCAAGACGAACAGACAGTTCCATTCCAAACGGTTCGCGCTGTCATACCAAATATCGGAGACCGATGCGATCGACTCTTGATTTACGGTGTATGTCTTATTTGCTGCCATCAACATTTCGGGTATCTTTCAGATACCAGGTTCACAGGATCGGAATTCAATGATACTGATTTCTGTGGTTCAAGCATCTGCTCCTGGCTTCTGGTCACGACTCGGCTGAGCTCGTCGCAGGCTGGCTTCTGGCCAGAAGCAAGAAGCGAGAAGCCAGCAGTCAGCAGGCTGACACCTGACACCTTCTATAATTTAACCGTTGTGCCGGTTTTAGCTGCCCGGGCCAGGCCATCCAACACGCGCATATTTTCAATACTATCTGCTGTCGAAAACATCAGTGTGGTTTGACCCATAGCGGCATCTGCAAAATGTTCGATCATTAACTGATATTCATCCGCCCCGGAGACCATGTGTTTTTGACCCGTTTCCTTATCTGGTTCCCGTACGGTGAAAACCGCCTCATTTTCCCAAGGCACAAAGGCATTGTGCGGCAGCTCGATAGCGCCGTCAGAACCCAAGATAGTGTACGTTTGTTGTAATGCCGTGATGAAACTGGCCTCAAAAGAAGCCAGACCATTGTCGGCAAAGTCCAAGGTACCGACCATATGCACATCCACGCCACCGGGATCATATTTAGCCTGGGCCTGTACCTGCGTCGGTTCGGCACCTAGAAACCAGCGCGCCACACTGACACTGTAACAGCCGACATCCAGCAAGGCACCGCCGCCCATTTTCGGATTGAGGCGTACGTTTGGTGGATCGCTCCACTCTGACGGGTGCATTCGAAAACAAAAGGCCGATCTGACCAACCGCGGGGTACCAATGGCGCCTTCGACAACCAGTTGCTTGATGCGCCGGCTACGCGGATGAAAGCGATACATAAAGGCTTCCATCAGTAAGCGCCCGGTATCTTTAGCAGCTGCCGCCATCTCTTTGGCCTCTTTAGCATTGCAAGCCAGCGGTTTTTCACACAACACATGCTTGCCGGCTTCAAGGGCTTTTATCGTCCAAGGATGATGAAGATGGTTTGGCAGCGGAATATAAACTACATCGACTTGAGGGTCAGTTAGCAAGGCTTCATAGTTGTCATAGACATGGTCAATATGATGATCAGCTGCCACCTGCGCGGCATCGGTCGGTGAGCGTGTGGCCAATGCATGCAATCTGCCATTGCGCGATTTGCCAATTGCAGGAATCACACACTTGCGAGCAATAGTGGCATTGCCCATAACACCCCATTTGACCGCTTCAGCCATTCAGCACCTCCAAGGTGCCGCCTTTGGCGGCCGACCTGGCCGCAGCCTCCAAGATAGCCACCACTTGAACGGAGTGCGTCAATGGTGCAGCAATAGGCTCGCCGATCAACAGATGATCGGCAATATTTTGGTGAAAGAGGTAATGTCGGCGATCGGGCATGGCAAGTTTCTGAGCGACGATTTGACCCGACGTGTGACGGCGGTGCAGCGTAAGCTCCGGCGGCATTTCAGTGGCCGGAATCTCGTGTTGCTCAAAATAAGCCACCGGATCGGGTACATATTCAACCACATCCTTCCATTGGCCAATAATGGCCCCTTGAGTCCCCAGCAAATACCATTTGGGCTTCCGTACAGCGGCGATATCAGAATGCATAAATTCAGCTTCCTGCCCACCGGCAAATCGGATTTGAATGCGTTCCTGGTCCGCGTTGGTCACATCGTGCCAGACGCGCTTGTGGCGGTTGCATGTTACCGCCTGGGCACGCTCCGGCATCAGACTGACGATCCAGTCCAAGTAATGCGCACCCCAATCATATGTCAAGCCGCCTGATACCTTATCGTGCGAATGCCAGTATCCGCAAGGGTGGTAAAATCCGCCCACAAAGGTTTCCAGGTAATACAGCTCTCCGATCAACCCTTCCCTAAGGGCCTGTCGGATGGCCAGATAATCAACATCCCAGCGTCGGTTTTGGTGGCAGCTTAAATGAACCCCCTGCTTTGCGGCCATTGCCATCATAGCATCGGTTTCGCGTTGCGAAATCGCCAGGGGTTTCTCACAAACCACGTGTTTGCCCGCAGCCATCATCTGGATGGAAAGCTCCGCATGGGTATTGGGAGGGGTGGCAATAATCACCAGATCGATGTCGGCATTCGCTGCGAAATCATCAACGGCCGCATATGTTTTCAGCTGGGCAAAATCATGCCGGGCCTGATCCAAGCGTTGGGGACTTAAATCACAGGCAGCCCGTAATTCTAAGCCGACTGTTGTTTTGGCGCCCAGGCCATGAATTTGGCCCACCGACGGAGCGTAGCCCAACAAGCCGATGCCCAGCGTTTGGCCATCATTGTGAACCCCTGCCAGGTAGCGCAAAACGCGATAGAGTATTTGCTGAAAAACCGGATGGTGGTAGGCTTGAAGTGATGTACAGGCGACCTTGCCCTTCCCGACGGTGCGCGCAACCAACATGGGACGATGGGTGTAGTGCCAGTCGGCATATAAAATTAATTCGCTGTTGTTATCAGTCATTCTTAAGGGGTGGAAAACGCCGTCAAGGTAAACCGCATCGGGCAAGCGTTGTGCCAGTGTATGGTTCGGGTCATCAAATAACACCCGTAATTCGGTCGCCGGCCCAATCTCATCGGGTTGAGCCCCAAAAATATCGGGCAGCGGACGAGTGGATCGGTTCACCAGCTTTAGCCAACCACCACCGGAAGCAGCGAACTGCTTGAGGCTTTCGGCTGTTGCATCGCCCTCAGAGGTATCGGCACTGATTACCACATCGTAAGGGCTTAAATCCGCAGGGATTGTGGGATTAAGCGTCAGTTTGACATGTGCCATGGATTGCAGATACTCAAAAAAAGAGGCCAACTTCGCTTTTTCTTCTCCGACAATTGCCAGTATTGATAGGGGTGGATGTGAGAACATATTCCTATTCTTCCTAATAATCTGTTTCGGTCATCGTGCCCAGTTGCCGTTTATTCTTATAGGTGTCAATTAAAAATAGGTTTCGGGTGTCAGGTTTCAGGTGTCAGTAAACACAAGACTGAAACCAGAAATCAACGAAAGCATTGCGACGGTGACTGCAACTATATACAATAGGTTGAAACAGGCCATTGAAGGCCTGACACCTGAAACCTGAAACCTGACACCTGAACACTGATTATGATGACAACCGCCAGCGAGATCCCTCTTTTTCGTCCTCGATAACAATATTGGCATGTTGCAAGCCGTCCCGGATGGCATCTGCTTCCTCAAATTGTTTGCGCTGTCTGAACGTATCTCTGACAGCCAGCAATTGATCCACTACCGGCGCCAGGCAATCGACTTGGCTGCGTGGTAAGGCTGCCAGCCGGGTACCTAATATAGCCACTAATTCACGTAAGGTATCACGGGCCTGGGTAACGGCTTCTTCGTTTTCGATATTCTGTTGCGCCTGCCATATAATGCGATCCAACTCAAGCAGCGCGTTAGTTGTTTTTTGCGCATTATGGGTATCAAGTCCGCTGTTAAATTCATCTTCCAGTTGATGGATTTGGTCCCAAAATTCATCGCTGCTGGCCTCAGCAGTTGTTTTTACATCTGATTCAGCTTCAGTGCTCTGCGTCCATTGCGAGTCCGTATCTGCGCCTCGCAGCACATCAAGGGAAAAGTGGTCACCGCTACTGAATACCAGTTGCTGACCGGCGCGCTGCAAAGTGACCTGGCCGATTCCTTTGACAATCGCCTCATCCTTTGCAAAATCCAAGATACAGGCCGTATGCTCATCCAAACCGAAAATGGAAACATCCGCCGGCAGGGAGGCAACCAGCTGATCAAAACGCGGTTTACCCATAAAACAAAAGCGCGTGTCATGATTGCCCCCTTCCGCATTGTTCCAATGCGGCACTACGACCAGATTAAAGCCGAAATTTTTCATAAGGTCCAGGCCGTCTACCCAGTGTAATTCCTGACCGACTTTGTAAATTTCATAAACTGGAAGCGTAAATCGACCTACCGTCAGAGCAGCGGCGCTGGCAGCTACCAGACATCCACCGTCGTTAATGAGGCCGGTTAGGATCTTGGGAATAGCGGATGGTAGCCACTGGCGTACTGCGTAGGTCGGACTGCCGGGGCCGATCAAGACATAATCAGCCTCTCGCAGGGTCTGATAAGCCTGCTCGGCGTCAAATGGGGAAATGGTGTCGTTTGATTTGAAGGAGGCAATCGTGAGTTTTTGCTGGATGTGGGACCGGAAATAATCGCTGGCTTTTTCGGCAATATGATCTACATTAAGCTGAAAACCTGCGGGTGTATCCAAAAAGACCGCTTTGGGCGCAGCCGACAGCTGTTTAAGCAATTCTTTATGCACTTCCACCATCGTGGCGGTCAACTCTCCCGACCCCATCAAAACTATCATGCCTTTTCCAGAGGGCATGGACCAAACCTTCCTGATTAAATAATTGGTATAGTGGACGTTAGGTATTCGACGGATGAATAGCCCGCCAATGATTTGTCCCCCAAAACACAAGTCCCATAGTAAAAAATATTAAATAATATAAGAAGCATTTTCGTATTATCAAACGGTATTTTATTGTGAATCTTCTTCAGAACTTTTGAAATCAGATTTGCACATATTTTTTAAAATTCTGTGAAGTGAATGGTAAAATTAAAGCGGGGCAGAGCGGTTTTTCTATAACCAAATCGCATTATAAGGTAATCCGAAATCAGAGTAAGTGATAATTAGCCCCAATCTAAAAATATCAATAATACACATCTGCTTATTTGCAGCCCAAAAGGAGTTTAACTAAATTAAAAGAAATGCCGATAATATCCCATAGAACTTATGCAAGATTCTAAATATTTTGAGACTGTAAATTCTAAATATTGATGATGATGCGCAGTTCCGAAACATACTGCATTATCTGTTTCGTTAAAATTTAATTTCTTAAAAATCGCTGTGATTTAATTATTCAGTAGTTTTTTCTCAGTCATCTGATTCTTTTTCAAGGCTTAAGATTCATGCAAAAAGGTGAATTTCAAAATCTCAATAACACATTGCCCATGGAAGACGATGCAGATATTAAAGCCAGCCATCGTCATCCCTATTTGGTCATTTTCATCGGAAAAGACAAAGGTAAACGTCATAAACTTAAACCTGGTACATTGACGATCGGCCGTTCCCCGCAAGCTGATATTGGTATCGATGACGATCGCATCTCACGTATTCATTGTGAAATTAAATGGTCGGATGGTACCTTTACCATAAAAGATATGGAATCAAAAAATGGGACCTACG
>JAAUXY010142105.1_pt1 | contig 24868 bp, 25 predicted proteins | sample 7278121 | NCBI WGS metagenome assembly JAAUXY01 (sample SAMN14350117, study PRJNA611818) | marine sediment metagenome | isolation source: surface marine sediment (1.8m) | place: French Polynesia: Moorea | collected 2018-08 | reverse complement strand
TGCCGTCCATCGACGGCTGATCGGGCACGCGATACAGCGGCTGCGCGTGATTCGGATTGTCGCCGCCCTCGGAGATGTGACCGGCGCGCGTGGTCTGCAACGCAACCTGATCCTTGCCGGCATTCTGCATTGCCGCCGCGAAATCAATGTCGCGCGCCTTATAGTGAGGCGTGTCGGCGTTGGCGAGATTGTCTGCCAGCAATTTCAGGCGCTGACTTGCGACGCTCAACGCGCGGGCATGCACGGCAAAATGACTGTCGATGTCCAACGGCATCTGTGTGTCCGATTCAATAGCTGGGAAAATCTCTGCAAGTGCCATGCCAATTCGCGGTGACCGTACGAACCCGCGAATTTGTTTTTTCGGTTGGCAAACTCTTGCCGCTCATCCGGACCGGAAGCGGAAAAACCTTGCCGGCATATTCGTTTTGGCCGCGTGTGTCAGTCGCAAGGATTTTGCTGGCACGCCTCTTGCATCACTACGCACATGAAAAGTATCGAAGCGTTGCATTTCTGGTTTGTGGCCGGCATGGCAGCGGTCCTGTTATTGGGTCAGGTCGCGCAGGCGGAGCGAGCCTGGCAGGACCACGATGCGATCCGCGCCGCCGCCGCGAAAACGGTCCGTGCCCAGTGGGGTGTGCACGGCGGACGCGTCGACGCGGTCGCAGACGAGCTGGATCAACGCGTCCGGCTTGCGGCCTGCGATGAACCCCTGCAGGTGAAAGTGCCGTTCACGAACAAGAACCGGCGAGCATCCCGTGTGACAACGGAAGTTCGTTGCCGGGGTGGCCAGCCGTGGAAGCTCTACGTGCCGGTGCGGCTCGCTGTATTTCAGCCGGTCGTCATCGCGACACGGGCACTGCCGCGCGACAGTTTATTGACAGGTGACGACATTTCGTTGGCGGAGGCCGATATCGGCGGGCTCGATTACGGTTTTCTGAGCGACCCCGCCAATGCCATCGGCCATCGGCTGCGCCGGCCGCTGGCGGCTGGCGATGTGCTCACGCCGGCAAACCTGGAAACGCCGGCGCTGATTCAGCGCGGGCAGCGAGTGACACTCGAAGCGCGATCCGGCGGTCTGACGGTCCGCATGGCCGGCGTCGCCAAGGCCGACGGAATCCGGGGACAGATCATCGAGGTCGAGAACCTGGGCAGCGGCAGGGACGTGCAGGCGATCGTCAGGTCTGCGAAAGCCGTCGAGGTATTGCTGCAATGAAACATTTGTGCTTCAGCCCTAAAGTTCTGTCCAGGGCGTGCCGATAACTAACCGGGATGCTGTGCATCGCCGTCGGAGAGTTGTGAAAAATGGCTGACAAAATAAGTACATACGGCCGCGCCGGCCTTGACATAAGTCAGGCGCGTAGTCGCGAGGTCAACCGGGCCGATCGTGCCGCGGACGCCCAAGGCGGGCGCAAGCCGGACGCCGGTCGCGACGCCGTGGACTTCTCGAACACCGCGACCATGCTGAAGGGGATCGAGGTCCGCCTTCAGGGTCAACCGGAAGTCGACGAAGCTCGTGTGAACGAACTGCGCCAGAAAATCGAGTCAGGCAATTACGAGCTGTCCGCCGAACGCCTGGCCGCGAAGCTGCTGCGGCTCGAGCAGGATCTGGGCTAGGAATCGCGACAAATGTCTGACCCGGATGCGACCGTGGCAATGAAAGACCTGCTGGATCGGCAGGCAGCCGCACTCGAGAAGGTCCTCGAAACCCTGGATCACGAGCGTGAAGCGTTGATGAACCGCGACGCGGCGGCACTGGAACTGATCACGAAGGAAAAACAGGAAGCCTTGGCCAAAGCGGATGAACTGGAGCAACAGCGACTCGCGCTGGCGCCCGATTTGAATGCGATGGAGCTGTTGGCAGCAACGCCTGACGTCGCGCCTCGCTGGGAAAAACTTCTCGACCTGACCCGTCGTTGCCGCGAGCAAAACGACACCAACGGTCGCATGATCCGACGCCAGGCGCGTCGGGTCGAGTCCACACTGCAATTGATGCGCGGTCAGCCCGGCAATGCGGGCGTATACGGTCCGGACGGCGAGAGCAGCCGCTCGGGCGGCTCGAATCGCCCGCCGATCGCGTCCGTCTGATCCTCAACCCTGCGCGGCAGCGCGCGCAATCATGGCGTCGGCATGGGGCCGGATTATTTCCAGGCCCGAGGCATTGCCGGGTGGTAGTTCCTGGTCTGATTCGCCCAGTCGCTCAGCTCGCGGTCCCCAACGGAAAACCGCGCCGCCGCGGCTCAAGCCGGCACCGAAGGCGGTAAACAGGACTGCGTCACCGGGCTTGATCCGTTGGTTGTCCATCGCCTCCGACAACGCGATCGGTATCGACGCCGCCGACGTGTTGCCATACCGATCCACATTGATATAGACCTTGGCCGGATCGATCCCGAGTTTGTGGCCCGCCATGTCGATAATGCGTTTATTGGCTTGGTGCGGGATCATCAGCTCGACGGCATCGAGATCGATACCCGCCTGGCTGAGCGCTGTCAGGCCTGATTTCACCATGCCCTTGACGGCACGTTTGAAGATCTCGCGGCCGTCGAACTGCACGGTCAGTTCCAGCATGTCATGTTCGACGCGGTTCATCACGGTGCCGAAGTTGGGCACGAGCAGCGCCTCGGCCGCGGCCGCATCGTTGCCGAGGTCCACGCCCAGCAGACCTTCGTCGGGCCCGCCAGGTTCCATTATCACGGCACCCGAGCCATCACCGAACAGGACCGCCGTGTCGCGGAGCGTCCAGTCCAGGTACCAGGTGAGGCGTTCGGCCGCGATCAGCAGGAGGCACTTGCTGACACCGGTGCCGAGCAGTCCGTTCGCGAGTGCCAGGCCGTACAGGAAACCACTGCAGCCGACATTCATGTCCATGGCCGCGGCATCTGCGATCCCCAGGCGTTTCTGGACCAACGAGGCCGTACTCGGAATCAGCAGCTCCGGACTGGTGGTGACAAAAACTATTGTGTCGACGTCGGCGGGCTGCTTGCCCGCGGCTGCCAGTGCGCGGTGACCCGCGACAACACCGAGTTCGCCGCTCCCGACATGGGATACACGCCGCTGGCGAATTCCCGTGCGTTCTACGATCCACTCGTCGCTGGTATCCATGATCTGCTCCAGATCATGGTTGGTCAGAACAGCTGGTGGCGCGCAGTGTCCCCAGCCGGTAATGATTGCTGGCATGGCTCAACCCCCGGGTTGAGCTTATCACCAACCCGCCTTGCTGCGTGATGGCGGGGTATTGTCAGGAAATCGTGCTGGCGATCTCGCTGATGCGGTCCTTGTGGGCGCCGACCAGGTCGAGAAACCCATCACCCGATAGCTGCACATCGTTGAGCAGTTCCTCGACTTTGCCGGCAATGCCATTGCCCGCTTCCTGCATGCCGTCGTAGAGCTTGGCCGCGGACAACAGGCGCGTGAGTTGCGATGACTCCGCAAGATCGCCCTGCGCCACGGCGTCCTGGTTCTCGACCGCCTCGGCGATACTTTCCGGCATGCCCCAGGATTCGATGAACGCGCGGGCGATCGTCGCGTGCCAGTTTTCGGCCACACCGTCCCAGCTCGGGTTTTCTGCCACCGGCAGCCCTTCGCGGTGGGCCTGCGTCAGCAGGTACAACTGGCCGAGCTGGTGAAACAAACCGGCCGCCATCGCCTCGTCTGCCCGCACGCCGGGGATAACGTCGCCAATCACGTGACAGATCGCGGCCACGCCATTGGACCGCCGCCAGATCTTGGCGAGATTCGGACGCACCGGCGCCAGCCATTCCTGCTGTTCCATCTGTGTCATGGCGAACGCGGTCGCCGTACTGCGCACCACGTTGAATCCGAGGCTCGTGATGGCCGCGCGGGGGTCGCTGACTTCGCGCCCGGACGTGTTGAACGCCGCCGAATTCGCGAGCTTGATTAGCCGGGCGGCCAGCGCCGGCTCCGAGTTGATCAGGTTGACGATGTCCTGCACCGATTTGCTCTCATCGCCGAGCTCCTGGTGCAGACGGGCAACAGTATCCGGAAAACCAGGCAATTCGAGGTCATCCTTGCTCAGGTCTTCCGCGAGGCCCTGGACGAACTTGAATGCGGCGGCGTTGAAATCTTCGGCGGTGGTGGTCGACATGGGTACACCCGTTCCTGTGGCTCGGTTCCTTCCCGGAACTATCGGCGCCAGCGCGGGCCGACTTTAGCCGGCATCGTGCCGCCCCGAGTGTGACCAACACGTGGTCAGAATTCGCGTTAACCGGATGCTGCGTTCCACCTTGACCTCATATGACAAAAAAATGACAGTTCAGGATGTGCGACTTAGGGTGTCGTGCAACTAAATTGCAGCCCTGTGTAGTTTTTTACGGGAACCGTGGTGCGCTCGTCGTGGATCGCACCCGGTTTGTAAAGGTGTGTTGTGGGCGAATTCGATTCGTTGAGCGGCCTGCTGTTGGCGTGCGCCGCCGGCCTGACTTTCTGGGCAGCGCTCGCTGCCGTGCTGCTGATCTGAGCGCACCGGGGACGCGGACCGTCAGCCGCGGTATTCCTTGGGCGCCATGCCGGTCCAGCGCTTGAACGCGCGGGAGAAATTGCTCTGGTCCGAAAACCCGAGCATATAGGCAATCTGGCTCAGCGATAGCTCTTGTTCGCGAATATATTCCTGCGCCAGCTGGCGGCGGGTCTCGTCGCGCAGTTGCTGAAAACTCATGCCCTCGGACTGCAGCTGACGTTTCAGTCAGCGACAGTTCCATCGGTGCGGTGGTCAACACTTTGTAATAACGAATCAGGCGCTGCAGCGCTTCCAGCAGTGTGCGGCTGGAAAGCCAGGAAAAGCCGATCGCATGGAAGGTCGTAGGTCGCACGCGGCTGCCAACCGCGAGGCCGAGGCAAGGGTCACCGGTGTGCGCCACGGCGGCCCGCCAGAGCTCGACAAGGCGGTCGCGCGGGTAGCGTGCGCCGGCAACCGACAGGCGACCGATATCGAGCCCGACCGAAGTGAACAATTCGCGCGGATCAACGCCGTAATGCGACTCGAGGGTTTCCGCCAGCAGCCGCGCGCCGCTGATCAAATTGGTATGCATGATGACTCCGGGCCGCGTGTCGGTCGCGTTTCTTTTCGGGCCGACCTGAATTGAATAAAACCCGGTTCGTAATGACAAGTCAGCGTCCGAGGGTGGGCCTAGGATGCTGAGATGACAACAAATACACAGTCGGACGCCGAACTGGACACGATTTTCGCCGCCGACCGTGTAGCCCGCGCCGCGGCGATCTGGCTGCGGCATCAGACCGCGGCCGGCGATGTCGCGCCCGCCGGGTCGCGCGCCAGGCGGGAGATGTCGGCCGGCCTGGTTTATCGCCTGGCAGAGCGCCTGCAACTGGCCCGGTCGGAAGCCCTGCTCGCTGGCTATGTGCTCGCCCTCTTGGACGCCGGTGGCGATATGGCCATGGATGTGCCATTGCGCATGCTGCGTTCAACAGCAGATTCGGACGATTACGCCGCCGGCGTGGCTGCGGCTGAGGAGCTGATGCATGCCCTGCTGGCAGGCTCTGATCTCGGTAGGTGAATGCCGAGATTGCCTTGCCGGCGGAAAACCGGCTTAATCTGGCCTGTTTCTAAAAGGACCAGGGGGTTGGCCAATGGCTGGCAACGCGGTAATCGTATTCCCGACAGATTTTTCCGACTCGTCCCTGCAGGCGTTGTCGCTGGCGCGTCGGATGGCTGCGGTCCTGGATGCCGAGCTCCACTGCATCTACACCGTGGAAGAGCCCCACATCTATGCGACGCTGGATATGGGCCCGGTGCCGATTCCAACCGCCGATGAATTGGCCGCGACCGCAACGACGCGGCTCAACAACTTCGTCTCGGAAAAACTCACCGGCCTCGAAAAGCCGGCGGTCGGCAAAGTACTCGTTGGCCGTCCGGCCGAAGAAATCGTGGCCTATGCCAGTGGCGTCAATGCCGAGATGATCATCATGTCGACACACGGTTACAGTGGCGTTCGCCATGTAATCCTCGGTAGCACGACGGAAGCCGTGCTGCGTCATGCCGAATGCCCGGTGTTGTCGGTCCGGGCCAGCTAGACACTCTCACGTATCTCGCAATGCCGCGTAGGCGGCCAGCGCCCGCTCGCGTGCAGCGGCGTGGTCGATCATGGGTTCGGGATACGCAGACTCCGGCGACGTGACCTGTGGACCGTCAGCCAATGCATCGGGCGCGTGGCCCAATTCAGGAATCCAGCGTCGGGCATAGACGCCATCCGGGTCATAGCGCTTGGACTGCAGCGTGGGATTGAATACCCGAAAGTAGGGCGCCGCATCAGCGCCGCTGCCGGCAACCCACTGCCAGCTCGCGACGTTGTTGGCCAGGTCTGCATCGACCAGCGTGTCCCAGAACCACGCCTCGCCCTCGCGCCAGTGAATCAGCAGGTCTTTGACGAGGAACGAGGCGACGATCATGCGCACGCGGTTGTGCATCCAGCCCGTCGCCCACAATTCCCGCATGCCGGCATCGACGATCGGGTAGCCCGTGCGTCCCTGTTGCCAGGTTCGCAGTGATTCCGGATCCTCGCGCCACGGAAAACGCTCGAATTCGGGGCGCAACGGCTTTTCCGTCAACTGCGGCCAATGGAATAGCAGGTGTGCGGAGAACTCCCGCCAGATGAGTTCGCGCAGGAAAGCTTCGATGCCACCGGCCGCCGCCGGCGAAGTGACGGCCGCCGCGGTGGATGCATGCCAGACCTGGCGCGGGCTGATCTCACCGAAATGCAGGTACGGTGACAGTCGTGATGTCGATTCCTGGTCGGGCCGGTCCCGACCGGTCTTGTAATCCTGCGCGGCTGCGTCGAGAAAACCCTCGAGCCGATCCATGGCGGCAGCCTCACCAACCTGCCAGGTCTGTCGGAGTCCACCGGCCCAGTCCGGCCCGGTCGGTTCGAGCTGCCACGCGTCCAGATCGTCACTGGCCAGCTGGCCATCCCAATCCAGCAGCTTGCTCGGTGCATCCAGCGGTTCTGATGGCGCTGATTCGCGCATGGCACCTTTATAAAAAGGGGTGAAAACGCGGTACGGCTGGCCGCTCGCGTTGGACAGCGTTTCCGGTTCGAACAATAGCTGCCCGCGGCAGCGATGCAGCGCCACCCGCTGGCCGAGGCGGCGATTCAGGTCATGCTCTATCGAGACTTCGCCGGCTTCATAGGCCCGGCTGAAAAAGATGTCGCTGGCACCGGTCTCGTCCACCAATGCTGCCAGCACATCGACACTGCGCCCACGCCGCAGCACCAGCTGTACGCCCCGATCCCGCAGGGTCTCGGACAACTGGCGCAGGCTCTGGTGCAGCCACCAGCGACTCGCGCCGCCGGGCGGGCGGATCCCGTCCGATTCGTGATCGAGAATGTAGACGGCAACGACTGGCGCACCGGCGTCTGCTGCCGATGTCAGCGCGCGATTGTCACCGACCCGGAGGTCGCGTCGGAACCAGCAAATAACGGGCTTGCGATTACTCATGGCTAGTTATTCGTGAGGCCAGTCAGGACAGATGCCGGCCGTTCGGGCACGCGGCCTTGGCGCGGCGGCAACGGCATTGTACGGTGTGTGCAACCTTGAATTCGCAGGAGACCGGCAGCGATGGAAATCTACGTGGCAACCATGTTTGCGAAACATGGTTCGGAAGACGAGGTGATGCGTTTTTATCAAGATCTTGAACCACAGTTGCGCGCAGCTACCGGCTACAAGGGCAGGCACATTCTCCGCGCAAAGCCCGGCACGCTGTTTGATATCGTGAAGGACTATTTCACCGAGGAACAATTGGCACAAAACCCGGAACCGCCTCACCCGGAAGGGGTGCATTTCGTGATGGTCGAAATGTGGGACAGTGCCGAGGACCGGGTCCGGTTCTCGCGTGGCCAGGACAAGGCACGCGCCCAGCAATTGATTCCCCACTTGCTGCCGCAACACACACACGAGTTCTACGACGACGTCACACCGTCGGAGTGAGGCGCGCCGCGTCGCTCACGGCGATAAATGGAGCGGCAAGGGGGCCACGGACCAGAGACTGACCGGCTGGGACCAGACCGGCAGTTGGCCGCCACTCATACTGTTAGCGAATTCCAGATGCAGGAGTCCGCGATGAGTCAGTCTCTGAAGAACTGTCGCTGGGTAGACTGGCCCGAGCGTCGCGTGGGCCAGGCACAGCTGCAGCGGGCTGCTGCCCTAGGCGGCATGTCGCCGCGACCACACGTATCGTCTGCCGCGCATTCCGATTCCCGCGTCCGGGCAGCGGATGCCGGCGCCTTCGCAGCGGATGCGGAGGTCGCGGGTGCAGGTAGCAGCTAGCCGCACGCGTTGCGCCGGGCCGCTCGCGGCGGCATGCTTCCCCTCTACGGCAGTCCGCGGACGGCTGCTGTCAGCGTGAGCGATTGGGGGGAGTATGAATTCTGGTTTGATTTCGCAGTTGAGTCTGAGTCGGCGGGATGCTCTCAAGCATTCGCTGGCTTGGGGTGTGGCCGCGTCGGGAGTCACCGGCGCGAGTGCCGCAACGGGCTACGACAAACTCGACTATGCGGACCCCGTCGATAACCTCTATGCCTTCGCAAAAATCTGGGCCTCGTTGGATGAGCCCGTGATCGGCGGGTTCCACGGCCTGATGTATGCACGCATTGGTGATCGGCGCATGGTCCCCGTGTTTGGCTATACCGGCACGGGTGTTTTGCTGGCCAAATTCGACGAAAACCAGGACTTGTGGATCAAGTCACGCGAGACCGGGTATTTCACCGACCTGGAAACCGGCGAGGTGCTCGAGACCTGGTACAACCCGTTCACCGAGCGCGACGTCGAGGTTTATCACTTCTACAACGATGTTCTAGTCGGCAAGATCGGCAAGGAAATCCCGAAATTCTTTTTCGGCGCCGAGGGTGATTCACCCACGCTGATGAACGAAGGCACTGTGTTTCCCGACGACGACGGTCGTTACCCTTTCATTTTGCCGTTTCAGCAATATGGCGATGATGATCTGCTGCTGTCGTGGGACTACACGCACGAATACACCAATCCCGTCACGCCGGAAGGCTGGCCGCGATCGTCGACAGGGTCTCGAATTTCGCCGTCCGAACATTTCACCTTCAACGTCTCGAAGCAGCAGCTGGAGGATCGGGACTTGCCGATGGTTCGTTTCCACGCCGGCTTTTCCAGGATTTCGCAATTCTGGCCGTTCATGGAAATGGGCGGCACCCCGTACGCCGACGGCGCCCTGTTTGGCCGCATGTTCAGCCACAAGGGGCTCGGCGGCTATGACGATGTGCCGCCAAAGGTGCTTGCCTACATAGAGAAGAACGCGCCGGAGTTTCTCGAGCTGCCTGATCACTGGAATCTCGATAATTCGCGGGTCGAGACCTGGAAAGCCTACGCAATCGACGTTCCGCCAGAGAACCGCGCATACGCGTGGCAGCCGGGCGACTTCATGGTGCCCACGGGCAGGGGCGCGAGCAGCAGATCGGCAGGTAGCTGATTAACGTGTCGGCCCGCGGGCAGACAATCCGTCGGTTATTGCAGCTGCTCGGCTGCGCGCTGCTCGCGTGTCTTGCGACGGTGGCAGTGGCGCAGGAAATCTGGCGTGTGCCCGCGCCCGACACTGGCCAGGTGGTTACGCCGGGTCTCGGGGCGGGCGCCCGCGGCGGAACCAACATCTATCGCGGCGAGAATCCATATGGGGATATTTTCCCGCTGTATATGCTCGACAGCCGCTGGCTGTTTGCGGAGGGCAACGTCGGTGGCCTGCACCTGGTTCGCAACGCGCGCTGGCAGTTCGATGTCATTGCTCGATATCGGTTTGATCAATTCAAGCCGGACATCAACCGGCCCGGCGATGAAAACCTGCAGACGCGCAAACAGACCACCGATGCTGGTCTTGCCGCCGAGTATCGCGCGAACTGGGGTGAGTTACGCGCGGTCTGGGTTACCGATGCGCAATCGCGACATCGCGGCCAGGAGTTCGAACTGACGTACCGGCGCGGCTTCGACCGTGGCGACTGGTTTTTTGCACCGTACCTGACGCTCAGCTGGCAGGACGAGGACCTGACCGGTTACTACTTCGGTGTCAGTCCCGAGGAGGCAGCGCCTGGCACGCCGGTCTATCGGCCGGATGACGCGTTCAACGCCGCGGTAGGCTTGAATACCCGCTGGATGCTGACGGATCGGATCTTTCTGCAGGGCAACGTTGCGTTCAAGGTCTACGCCAGCTCGATATCCGATAGCCCGATCGTCGATGATTCCGTGGATGCAAACGCGTTCATCGGCGCCGGCTATTTGTTCGATGGTCCCTACGACAGGAACAAACGCGACAAGCTCGGGGCAGGGCAGGGCCTGTGGACCTACCGCGTCAACTACGGGTACGCGGCCGAGGAGAATATCTTCCCGCTCTTGATGGCGGGTGTTTGGGAAGAGAGCACGGAAGGGCGGACAGACCTGGTCGGCCTGACGATTGGTCGCCTGTTGCGTCCCGGCAAACGCGCGGATGTGTACGCGCGCCTCGCGACGATACGGCACTTCGAGAAAGGGCTGCAGGATGATACCTGGAGTTTCGCCGGGTCGTTGATGATTATCGGCAGGGGCTATTTGCCGTGGTCCGACAAGCCCGCATTCCGCTGGGGTTTCGGCTGGGGCGCCTCGTATTCCGTTGACCTGCTGGCGATTGAACGCATCAAGCAGGCGAATCGCGGTGACAAGAACAATCAATTCCTGGGTTATATGGAATGGCAGGTCGATGTGCCCATCGATCTGCTCTTCAAGTCCAAGCTCACGCGCAATTGTTTCGTCGGTGCATCGGTCATGCACCGATCCGGCATGTGGGGCTTTGCGACATTCTTCGGCGATGTGTCAGGTGGCTCGGACTTCGTCGGTTTTCACGTGGAGTGTGTGCGATGACGCGCCTGTGTATTGCGCTGCTGCTCGCTCTGATGCTGGCGTCGCCGGCCGCGGCTGACTGGCAGCCTGACCAGAACGAGAAGTTGCAGGTCAGGGCCAAGGAAGCCGCAGAGCGTTTCCGCTCGGAACAACCAAAGCTGCAGCGCTTTTTCGATGAAGCCTATGCTTACGCCGTATTTCCTCGCGTGACCCGGGGCGGGCTAATGTTTGCCCTGGGTCGCGGCAAGGGTGTGGTGATCGAGGGCAACGAGCTGATCGGCTACGTCACGCATTGGCAGCTGACGCTGGGCGCTCAACTCGGCGCACAGCAGCACGCGCAGATCATCTTCTTCCGCGACGCCGAAGCCCTCGAAGCGTTCAAGAAGGTGACGCCTGAATTCATTGGCCAGGCCAGCGCGGCGCTGGCGACGGTCGGTGGCGGGTTGTCACCCGGTTATCTGCCGAGCGTGGCGATTTTCAACCTCATGAAAGGCGGGTTGATGTTGGAGGTTGCCGCCGGAGCGGCGCGTTATCGTTACCGGCCGGTGAAGTAGCTCGGGCTGGAAATCAGGAGGCCGCTGGATTCCGCAGCGCGGCAGCAAGCCGGCTGTCGCGCTGGTAGATGTCACGCCTGAAATGCACCGCGTCGGTGGCCGTGTCCACCCATGCGGTCAGGTAAACGATATAGATCGGCACCGGTTCCGCCAGCATCAGGTACCCGGTATTAACTTCGGCGAGCTTTTCAGCAAGTCGCTCAACGGCCATCTTGTCCTCGTGCGCCAGTAAATGCTCTGCGAGTTGCCGGGCATTTTCGAGCCGCACACAGCCGGAGCTGAACGCGCGCACCGACAGGCTCAACAGGTACGCCGCATTGGTGTCGTGCAGGTAAATTCCGTGCTCGTTGCTCATCTGCAGCTTGATCTGCCCGAGGCTGTTCCAGGGGCCCGGCGCCTGCACGAGTCGGTACGGAAAGTCCCGGGCACGTAGTTTCTGCCAATTGATGTTGCCTGGCTGGATGCGGCGAGCATCCGCAGACCAGTTGTCGTAGACCGCAATGTGTTTGCGATCCAGGTAACCCGGATCGGCTTGCTGCCGCGGCAGGATGTCCTCGCCGGCGATTGTTGGTGGCACGACCCAGTCCGGGTGGATGACCACGCTGGTGATCTCGCTACGCAGACTCGGTGTCGGTCGTGTTGGATGGCCGACAACGGTGCGCATGCGCAGAATTTCCCGGTCGTTCTCGACCAGCTGCAACTGTGCCGCGGCAATGTTGACCCAGACGTAACGATTCTCCAGCTCGGCGGGCAGCCAGTACCAGCGTTGCAGCGAAGCCGCGAGTTGCGCGGCGCGTACCCTGGCTGGCACGTTCAGTGATTCGCGCGTGCGCGCGTCCAGCTGCCCGGTGGGACGCAGGTCATTGCGTATCTGGTAATGCTGCAGCGCCTGGGCCAGCGCGGAGTCAAAAAACAATCGGTCGGCCTGCACCTCGGCGCGGAAGTCCTGTGTCAGGCGCAGCCGTTGGCGCAGCATCGGGACGCGGGCATCCCGCATGCCAATGGTCAGTGCCGGACCGTCGGCCAGTGCGGGCCAGCCCCCGGACTCGACGATCTCCTGGTAGCGCTGCAACGCTGACCGCACCAGGTGGCGCTGTGCCGTTGCCCGGCCCGCCGCAGTGTCAGCGTTGGATGACGCCGGGGAGATTTCGATGTGCCAGTCGGGGTCACCCGCTGGCGGCACCGCGGCGATGGCTGCCGACAACAGGCCGTAAGCGCCGATCAGGATCAGCGCGCCGTGTCGGAGTAGAGGTTTCATGACCCGCGAGGCGCGGGATTCAGGCACGCGCCCGGCTGCAGCGTCGCTGCCACCAACCGGTCAGACCGAGCGCACTCAGCAGCAACCAGCCAGCCGCAGGCAGTGGCACAACGGCAACCGAGGTGTTGGAGAAATCCGGAAAGATTGGCTGGTTAGTGGGCGGTTCCGTGGCAAAACTGCCAAGAAACGGGAACGCGTCATCCAGGCCGAAATCGATCGGCCCTGCCGGGGCATCGGCCGCAGCCGTAAACGAGAACGTGCCAAGAACGCTGACCGGCGGCGCGTTATGCAGGCCCAGCGACACCGTGACATTGCCATTGCCGGCGGTGCCGGTTGTTGGCCCGCTGAAGAGCATAACGGGATCAGCTACCGCGAAGCCGTCGAATTGTGCCAGGGTACCGTCGAAATCGACGATGACCTCACCGCTGATCAGGTCGCTTTCGCCCGCAACGTCCGAGACGTCCAGCACCAGGTCGATCGTGAAACTTTCACCAGGCGTTACGCTAGTCGACGCTGGCAGCAGCGCAACCGTCGGAACCGTCTCCGCCGTTGCCGGCGTTCCCGTTGCGACCATCAACAAGACGCTGATGAACGCGGCAAATTTATTGTGCATGGTCTTTATCCCTGAGCCCCTGTTGCGGCTTCCTGCATCACGGGGTGATTGATTGTTGTAGCAGTCCGACGTCGCGGACCCGGCCGACGTTCTCCAGGCTCACATCGATAATGTGAGCCACCGAATGACGGTCCTGGCTTCCCAGCAGTGCGCCCTGAACGAAACTGCCCTGTTGGACGTTGCCCGAGAACTGATCCGGCGTCGAAATGAAGTCGGCGCCGCTGATCGTGCCGCCGGCCGCAAATGACCAGGCCGGGTTGGTCCAGTTGCCAGACCAGCCGGACTGCGGGCCGAAGTCCAGCCGGATCGCCGCAATTGTACTGTTGTCGACCGACATCGGGCCGGTGAAATTCAGGCTGCGCGTTACAGCGGAACTGTTCAGTGCATCGAGATCCGCCTGCGAGGTCGCGCGACCCCAGGCGAAATAGCCCGACTGCGCGGCACCGGTGCTGACATTGCCGTCGGCCCAGACATCGGCCGCGGACTCGATCTGGCCATTGTTGCGGATCACGCGTGCAATCAACCGCGAACGCTGATCCCCATCGGCGCCAGTCGCGCGCAGATTGTCGTACTGATCCGGTCGATCCGTGATCACCGTTCCCATGCCGGTAACAGACGCGATTTCATTGGTCTCGCCCGGGCGAACCGTGAACTCGCTGCCGTCCGTTGCCAGGTCGAAGCGCGCAAATTCGGTGTCTTCGGCCGGGGCGTTGCTGGTCACTCCGGCGACGACCGTCGCGAAGCCGCAGGGCGTGCCAGGCTGACAACTGCCAAGCGGCAGTCCATCATCGCCAAGCGGTGTCACGTCCGGATCGAATTGCGACGCCAGTTCGGGCCGTACATCAGGATCATCAATGTCAACCGGTGTGTCCGGCAACGGGTCACCGGCAGCCGCGGGGGCGAGTGCCGACCACGGGCCCCAGCACAGGACCGACGAGGCAGCATTGGGTCCGGCGCAAGGATCAGCGGCCCCGGCTGCCGCAACGCCGGCGGCCGGCGCCAACGCCGGCACCGCCGAGTCGGCGAGTCGTTCCTGGCAGTCGTCCACCAGGTGCTGCGGCACGGAGTCCGGATCGACTGCGTAGCGTTCGAGTAAGGCACGGCAGTCGTCATCCGTCAGCGCCAGGTCGGCAGCTTGAACGCCGGTCGAAACAATCGCCAGGACTGCGAGTAAAAACAGGCAACGAATAGTCATGATTGTTCTTATTTTTGTACCGACTGCTCATTGGCGTCGGGTTCTTTTTCGTCCCCTGTAATTTTACTAGCCACGCATGGGCCAATTGTGACCTTTGTCACATAATTGAACCGAAGCGTCAGGTTGTCAGAAAGAGCGCGCCAGGCCGAAATTCAGCTGGTGCCGGTCGTACTTGAAGATATCGAGATTCGACTGATTGTCGGTGAAGATCCAGTCCGCAAGCAAAGTCCAGTCCTGCAGGAACCCACCCCGGAAGGTGTGCCGCATACCGACAATTACCCGATATTCATCATCATCCCGGGATAAGTTAAATCCCGGTTCAACTCCGTCGAAATCGAAATTGCGGTAGCTGCCGCGCGCATACAGCGAGCCGCCGGTCCACGCATTCCACACGGCGCCAACGAACAGGTCGGGGCCCTTGTTGCTGAAGTTGTCGGCGTCCGCATCGAAATTGAAATAGCCGACGCCGCCCTGCAGGCCCCAGTCACCACCACTGAAGAAGCGGCCAAGACGCAGCCCGCCCCATTGATACCAGCCGTCCCGACCGCGGTCGATGTCGCGGCTGTAGTCGCGATAAGCAAAGATGGCTTCGGCGGTTATCTCCGTGTTGCCATTCAGTTCCCAGGTCGCGTTCGGATTGAGCGACGTGAAAAAGCCGAGGCGGCGGTCGCCGAGCCACACCTGGTCGCCCTGCAGGCCGATTCCGGCCCGCCAGCGCCGCGGCACGAACCAGGTTGGACCCGTGCGTAGGGTGGCGACACCGAGATTGAAATCATCTTCACTGAAGTAGCCACGGTAATACCCGCTACCCTGGGTCTGCCAGACGAAGAATCCCGTGTGTTCGCCGGAATCGAATCGCACGCCCGGATTGTATGTATGCAAGATGCCGCCATCGACGACCAGTGCGCCGTCGTCCGTTTCCTGGGACTCGGGCAACACGCGGAACGGGATACCCCCGATGTCAATGATGTCCCGGGTGACGCCAAAATTGACGTTCGAGTCGTACATGCCGCCGAAATAGAGCGTTGGCGTCCAGGTATGGCGTTTCGCGAAATTCTGTTCGTCTTCGCGGATCTGGGCCAGAAATGCCAGCACGGTGGTGCGCACCGATGCCGGCACGTCGGGGTCGGCGAGCACGCGTTCGGCTTCCTCGCGCGCGCCCGCGAAATCAGCGGCCAGGTAATTGGCGCGGGCCAGTTCCAGGCGGGCCCGATGCAGGGTCGGTTCGTCGGCCAGCAGGGCGTTCAGCAGCCGACGCGCGGTGTTCAGGCGATCGGTTTCCAGCGCCTCGATGGCCAGATCAAAGCGGGCTTGCAGCTCCTCGGTCTGTGCCACGGCCGTGACGGCGACCAGCAGCGCACCCAGGCCGGTAGCCAGCGCTGCGATCAGGAGTTGAAAAGCATTCTTATTGATTTCTTTCATCTGGTTGTTTTATTTTAAATTTTCCGGCGGATCGTAGAGAAAGCTCACATTCCCTTCAAATCTCCATGATGATCCGCTCCCGTATTATGTCGTATTCGGTCGCGTGTGCCTTGCTGATGCTGGGTCTCGCGCCGACGATCGCCGTCGCGTTTCCCGATGACCTGTTCGGTTATCGTCAAACGCCGCAGGCGAAAATTGATGATTTTCCCCAGTGGGTGCAGGCACTGGAACGTCATTTGCGCGACGACCTGAAGGACGGTGACTGCAACGAGCGCCTCATGAACCGTTGTCACCTGTCGGAATGGCTGGTCTTCCTGGAACAAGTACGTCAGATGCCGCTAGCGGAACAACTGAATCGCATCAATCGTTTCGCGAATACCCGGGACTACGTGATCGACTTCGAAAACTATGGCCTGGAGGACTACTGGGCCATACCGCGGGAGTTCCTGTTCAATGGCGGTGATTGCGAAGACTATGCGATCACAAAGTTGTTTTCGCTGCGCTGGCTGGGCTACTCGATGGACGACATGCGCATCGTCGTCCTCCAGGACACCAATCTGCGCGTGCCACACGCGGTCCTCGCGCTGGCCAACGCCGACGATATCCTGATCCTGGATAACCAAGTCCAGGCCGTATTGTCGCACCGGTCCATCGTGCATTACGCGCCGGTGTATTCAATCAATGCGAGCCGTTGGTGGTTGCACACGCCGAATGAATAAGACGCATAGCGCCGACGAGCTTCGCACGTCGTCCGTCGTGATCGCGGTGCTGGCGCTGGTACTGGTCGTTGGCATTGGCGCGGCTCTGATCAACGCGTACGTGAACCGGGAACGACAGCGCGACCTGCAACAGTGGGAGTCACGCCTCGGCCTGGTCGCGGACGCCAAGGTTGCGGCCCTTGACAGCATCCTGGCGGACGATATCCGTGTGCTGCAGGAATTGGCGGATAACGCGTCGGTGCAGCTCTACCTGGGCCAGTTGACGGGGTCCGACGGTGCCGCCGGGCCCCAGTCCGGCTATCTGCGCAACCTCCTGCTGGCGACGGCGGTTCGCATGGACCTGGAAGCTTCGGCTGCCAGCCGCGTGCCCGCGAATCTGCCGCAGCCGGACAGCCCGGGTCTGGGATTGTTCACGCCCGCACTGCAACCCATGGTGACGACGCCCGGTGTCAATGCCCGCCACCCGGAACTCGGCGCGGCGGCGGCCGCGGCGATCGCTGAACGTCGGCCGGTCATCGCGGCTTTGTATCGCGACGGTCAGGACCGCTCGATGCTCGGTATCGTGATTCCGGTCGGGCCGGTGCTCGGCAGTGAGGGACAGGGTGACGGCCGAGCCGTTGGCCTGTTACTGGCGATTCGCGCCGCCGAACAGCGGCTGTTCCCGGCATTGTCGGCGGGTGCACCGTTTGCGCAGGATCATGAAACCTTGTTGCTCGCGCGGCGTGGTGACCAGGTGCAGTACCTGAATCCCGGCCGTGACGGGACTGCCGCCTTGCGCCGCAGTCTGCCACTATCGCGGGGGCGCCTGGCGGCGGCCGATGCGGTGTCACGACCGGGCCAGTTCGCGTCGCTGGACAATTACCTGGGTCGCCCGGTGCTGCAGGTCAGCCGCAAGCTCCGATTTGCTCCCTGGGTTCTTGCGTTGCAGGTGGACGCGACCCAGGCGCTGCGAGAATCGAATGCTCGGCGGCAATTCCTGATCACAACACTGTCGCTGATACTGTTAGCGGTCGTGGCGCTCTATGTTGCGGCCTGGCGGCACGGCAGCGGCGTGCGCGCGCGCCACGAAGCCGAAGAACAGGCCGAAAAGGCCGCCAAACTGCGACGGCAAACCGAGCTGTTGCATGCCATAACCGATAACATCGCCGCGCTGACGCTGCTGGTCGACCAGGGATTGAACATCCTGTTCACGAACGAGGCGATGGCCAACGCAGTCGGCAGCACTATCCCCGACCTGATCGATAAACGACTGAGTGCCGCGCTCGGTGCCGCGGTTGCGCGGGAGCTGCAGCGAGGTGCAGAGATCGCTATTCGGGATCGGGAGCCGTCGGGCCAGACCTTGCGCCTGCAATTCGGTGCCGAGCTCCGCAACTATCGGGCGAGCTTTCTGCCGATTGTGCAGTTGGGGGACCTGAGCGATCTGACCCTGATCGTGCTCGATGATGTAACGGAGCTGGAGCTGGCGCAGGCCCGGCACACGAACATGCTGTCGAATCTGGTGTCGACCCTGGCCGAGGTGATCGACCTGCATGACCCTTACTCTGCATTTCACTCGGCGCGCATGGCCGAAGTCGCGTCCGAACTGGCAATCGAGCTGCGGATGTCGGATCAGGATCGTCAGACCCTCGAATTCGCCGCGACGCTGGCCAACATCGGCAAGATCATGATCCCGCGTGAGGTATTGACCAAGACGGAGGAACTCACGGAGGACGAACGCAAACTGCTGGAGACACATGTAGGGCGGGGACTGGAATTGCTGCACAACCTGGATTTCGATGGGCCGGTGCTGAGCACGATTGCGCAAAAACAGGAACTGCTCGATGGCACGGGCTACCCAAGGCATCTGTACGAGGCGCAGATGACGCTGCCAGGTAAAGTGCTGGCGGTTGCCAACGCCTTCGTGGCACTGGTGAGCCCGCGTGCTTATCGGGATGCACTGCCGGCAACCGCAGCGCTGGAGCGCCTGTTGTCCGAGGCCGACGACAAGTACGACCGACAGGTCGTGGCCGCCCTGGTGCACGTGGCGGAAAATCGCCTCGACTGGTCCCGCTGGAGCCGCCGCGGCGGGGCCGGTTGAGCCGCCGCCCCGCGGCAAAACGCTGAATTGAGACCGACTTCCTCGCCCCCGCCCCGCCGGCCCTGTTATGTAAGGGGCCTATGAGCGCGGTTACCTGGATCACCAACGCGATTGGCCATTTCCTGCCGTCCGGCAATGGTCGCCGCGGGCCGTCCCGGAAGTCGCGGCCCGCGCCCAGCGACAGGGATTTTGGTGACACCCTCTTGCGTGATTACGGTGACACAATCGTGCGCGACTATGGGGACACCGCCGTCCAGACTCAGACCGATATCAAGAAGGACTTCCGCGGTGTGCAGATTCACCCGGGTCCGCGCGCCTGCAAGCTCGCCCGCGCGCAGAAAGGGGAGCGCTACCTGATGAACGACGCGCCGAGCCTGCCACTGCCGGAATGCGACGCGGCCAGCTGCAACTGCCGCTATGTGAAGCTCCGCGATCGACGGTCCTGGGAGCCGCGTCGCCTCGAACTCGGTCAGTTCGGCAGCATTCGCCCGCAGGGTTCCGAAGACCGGCGCGCGGGCCGGCGCGATCGGCGCAAATCGGTCTCAGACGATTAGATCGAGCTTGCCGGCGACCCGGTGAGTCAGTCGGGTGCCGTCTGTGGCGGCCCGGTGCGGACACCGCGCTTCAGTTCCACGAGCCGCCATGGCACGGCACAGACCAACACGACGGCGTTGGCGATCGCGACCGCGACGAAGGGCGCGTTAGGTCCAAACGTATCGAACAGCCGGCCGCCACCGGCTGATAGCGACAAAATGCCCAGCGCGCCGAAGACGGCCTGCACGCCGAAAGTCGAACCCCGGATCCTTGCCGGAGATTCCTCGGCCAGCAGCACCGTCGATGCGAGCTGGGCCCCGGACAGCCCGATGCCAACCAGCAGCAGAGCCGGGATTGCTGTGACCGCAAGAATGTCGTTCAGGACCGCGACCCAGCCGTAGCCGATGGTGCCGATAGCGAAGGTCAGTATCAGCAGGTTCAGCCGGTCGATCTTGTCGCCCAGCATTCCGAGGACTGGTGCCGCGATCACCGCAGCGATTTGGGAGATCCCGACGATCATGCCCGCCCTGGCGGTGGCTTCCGTTGCTGTCGCGCCTGCCGCGGTCGCCGCCTGCACGACCCACAGGAACAGAAACAGGGCCACGATGGCCATGTTCATGCGCGCCGCATACGAGCTGAGGTAGGACAGCGTGATGCGAAAGTTTTTGCCCGCTGTGACACCTTCGAGCAGCAGCGTCAGGATCGGGGTCTTGGGCTCCGTTTCGTCCGGTCTCCCGGGCTTGAGGCCAAGCATTGCCAGGGCCGCGACGAAAGCGATGGCGGCAACCGTAAAATACGCATAACGTCCCGCCCATATGTCCGGGACGCCCCGGTTGGCGAAAACCTCCGGCAACTGCGTCAGACCCATAATGAAAATCACGGAGCCGACGCCGTTCAAAAAAAACGCAATGCCGGTGAGGATGCCGCGCGACTTTTCCTCCGGGTAGTCTGCCAGCACCGCCGACAGGCAGGTAGTCGTAGCCGAGACGCCCACGGCAAAGATCAGGCGGTAGGCGATCAATTCCGACGGTGTCGTGGCAAAGGCATATAGACCATAGGCAGCGAACAAGATCAGGAAGCCGATGATGTAGATCAGGCGGCGGCCAAAGCGGTCGGACAGGGCGCCCCACAGTCCCAGCGTGGCAAGCAGCGCGATTTCCTGCCAGAACTGCAGGTCACCGGCGATGCGACCATGTGCGCTTTCCGGCAGCCCGAGATTGACGGTCAGGATGTACGGCGTTAGCGCGACGAGGTAAATGAAGAGGCCAATGCTGACGAACGCGGCAAACAGATAACAGGCGACGTGGCGTGGCAGAACGCCGGGCGCCAGCTTGACCGGTCCGAATTTCTGGTGTGTGTCGGTCACGACTGCCGCAGCATACGCATACCGTTGAGCGTAACCAATAGCGTTGCGCCCACGTCAGCCACCACCGCCATCCACAGCGTGGCGATGCCGGGTACGGCGAGTGCCAGAAATGCCAGTTTCAGGCCCAGGCTGAGCGCAATATTCTGCTTGATCAGGTGCCGGGACTTGCGGGCCACCCGCAGCGCGAGTGGCACCTGTGACAAGTCGTCCTGCATCAATACGACGTCAGCCGTTTCCATCGCCTGCGCCGTGCCGCCGCCCACGGCAATACCAATGTCCGCGCGTGCCAGTGCCGGCGCATCGTTGATGCCATCGCCAACCATTGCGGTCGCGCCCCGCGCTTCGCGGAGCGTCTCGATCGCCTGGAGTTTTTCGTCCGGCAGCAATTCAGCGCGGACTTCGTCGATGCCGCCGATCGTGCCGGCGACCCGTTCAGCGGCTTGCCGGTTGTCGCCCGTCAGCATCACTGTATCAACGGAGGGCGTCAGCGCATCGAGTTGTTCCAGCGCGTCGCGCGTCGCCTCACGAATTTCATCCTGGACGCCGATATAGCCGACTACCCTGTCATCGCGCGCAACGTACATCACCGTTTCACCGGAATCGCGACCGGCCTGGGCGTGCGGCGAGATCTCTTCCCAGCCGCGCATATCGTCCGCGAACAGTTCGCTACTACCGACGGCTACCTTGACGCCATTGCTGAGTTGGCCGCTGACACCACGTCCGGGATGAGCCGCGACCTGTTCGGCGGTTTCGAAACGGTGTGCGACCTGCCGCTCGCCGGCGGCTTTCACAATCGCATGCGCGACCGGGTGTTCGGACGCACGTTCGACTGCCGCAGCTGCCGCTACGACGTCGTCGCAGGAGTTGCATTCGTCATTCTGATCGGCCGGGTGCGCGCATTCATTTGCGCGAATCCCGGTCACCTGCGGCCGGCCATGAGTCAGCGTGCCGGTCTTGTCGAACGCAACGACCCGCACATCGGCGAGGCGGTCCAGCTGTGCGCCGCCCTTGACCAGCACACCGAGGTTCGCCAGACGGGTCAGACCGCTGACCACCGTGACCGGGATGCTGATCACAAGCGCGCAGGGGCAGGCAATTATGAGCAAGGTCAGGCCCCGATAAAGCCAGCCGCGCGTGCCGTCGGCGGCATCGAGAAGCGGCGCGCCAAACGCGGCGACAGGGATCGCGACAACGAGCGCGGCCAGCAGCACAACGGCCGGTGTGTACCAGCGCGCAAAGCGATCGATAAACCGCTCCTGCGGACTCTTTTGGGCCTGCGCCTGTTCGACCAGTTTCGCGATTCGCGCGATCGTGCCTTCTGAAGATTCGCGGGTGACGCGAACCTCGAGCGCGGCTTCGCCGTTGACGGTGCCCGCCATGACCTCATCGCCGACCGTCTTGCGGACTGGAACGCTTTCGCCAGTCACGGGTGCCTGGTTAATCGACGACGTGCCATTCAGGATTTCGCCGTCGACCGGAATGCGCTGCGCGGGACGCACCAGCACTCGATCACCGACCCGGATCTGCTCAACCGGCAGCACCACCTGGTGTTCGTGGTCACCCTGATGCGCATCGTCATGTCCGTGGTTTTCTGCATGCACGCGCAGCACAGTTGCCTCCTGCGGCTGCAATGCCATCAGGCTACGCAGCGAGTCTCGGGCCCGCTCCGCACTGAACGCCTCGAGCGCCTCCCCGAGCGTGAACAGCAGGATGACCGTAACTGCCTCGCCGGTTTCACCGATACCAACAGCACCGATGCAGGCGACCGCCATCAGCAGGTCGATCGTCACGCGCCGCGCGAATATCAGCGCGCGCAGGCCCTTCAAGAAGACTGGCGTACCGGCGATGACGACGGCGGCACCGAGCAACCAGGTCAGTGGTTCGATGCCCGCGACCGGTGCCATGTCAGGCAGGAATACCAGACCGCCAATCACCGCGACGGCGACCAGCAATGCGCGTCGGAGTGGCGGTTGTTGCCAAAGAAACTCCAGGAAGCTCGACAGTCCGCGGCGTTCGATAATCTGAAGCTGCGCCTTTGGTTCTTCCGCAGCGACGCGATAACCGAGTTCTATCAGGCGGGATTCGATGTCAGCCAGGCTAACCTCGCCGTCTATCTCCATGCTCTCGGTAGCAAAGCTGACGCTGGCGCTCTCGACGCCCGGCAGCTGCCGCATGCTGTTTTCGATCGTGATCGCACAGCTGCCGCAGTCCATACCGGCAATCTTGACCTTCAGCGGTTCGTGGCTCACGCCGTCGCTCATCTCTGCATTCCTGACGCCGTCTGGCGGTTTGACAGGGGGAATCATCACCCTTAAAGCAGGGTTTAAGGTCAAGCCACGGCGTATTCCAGGGACAGGAATAATTGCGCGAACAAAAAGGCGTTGGGCCCGCGCGCGCGAAACAACAGGCCGCCGTCAGTGGTCGAGACCTCCGGCTCCAGATGCGCGTCGCAATCCGCTTCCGACTCGGCCAGTCGAGTCAATGCCTGCTGTAGCGCAGCGTCCGGGTCCGAAAACAGCACGGAGTAGCCGTCATCGTCCCGCCATATATGTATGTGTTGACCGCGCAGCTCATTCAGCAGGCTTTCAGATTCGCGCCGGCCCAGGTTGCAGCCGAGGCGGTCAATCAGTTTCTGCAGGGATGATTTTCGACTGGAACCGTGTTCGTGGCCGCAGGCCTGCTCCAGCAGCTCCCGGTATTGCTCGCCAGCTGATTCCCCCACCGAGCGATCGAGGTGTTGCGCCACATCGTCGAGAAACAGTTCGAGCTCATGGCGCAGGACGAGCATTTCCGTCACGCGTCGTTCGATATCGAGAAAGCGTTGCTCGGCCAAGTCACGCAGATCCTCGCCGCTTTCACTGGTCGTGCCCTGAGCGCCGAGGATCAACTTGATGTCATGCAAGGAAAATCCGTACCGCTGAGCACTGCGGATGAAGCGCAGGATGCGCTCGGCGCTTGGCGCATACAGGCGATAGCCGGCGGCGCTGCGCCCGGAGGGTTTAAGCAGGCCCTCTTTTTCATAGTAACGGAGCAACGATGTCGCCACGGTCGCCCGTTTTGCCAGCTGACCAATCGTCAGCAGCTCGCCAGCGTCGGCCGGCCTTTTTTCAACAGATGCAGACGGCAACGGAGGATTCCTGGTTCGGGTTGACCTTAAACCTGACTTCAGGCTCTAGGATACCGTTTCTGTGCAGCACCGGTCGCTGGCATCGGCCGAAAACGCTGCGGAATACGCTTATTGACCGGTTTTACCGCGGCCGCCTAGGATAGCGACGCTGTGTCTATAAACCAGAACGACTAAGTCAGGACGGGACGGGAGCGAATCTATGTTGGGAATCGACGACCGGCTGGTAACGCCGGGCACGATGAAGTACGTCAAGATCGGGCTGACCGCCGGGATTCTGACCATCCCCGCTACCATCGCGTTGTACTACGTGCTGGGCCTCACGCTGGACGCGCTGATCGAACAGAGCAACCTGCTGCGTCAGTTGTTCTGGGTGGTGGTTGCATTGGTCGCGGCGAAGGCGGTGTTGGCCTGGATATTCCGCACCGGCCAGTTCCGCGCCTCGAGTGAGGCAAAGCTCAACGTTCGTGACCTGATCTACAAGCAGGTGATCAAGCTTGGCCCCGGCTTGTTGACGAAGCGCCGGACCGGCGAAATCGCGAACGTCGCCACCGAGGGTGTCGAGTACCTCGACTACTACTTCGCTGTCTACAGCGTGCAGATCTGGGTCGCGATCGCGACGCCGATTTTCCTGGTTGCGGCGATATTCTGGATCGACTGGGTGGTTGGTTTGTTCCTGCTCGCCGGCGTGCCGGCGACGCCGCTGTTCGTCGCGTCTTCGGCCCGCGGTTTCCGCGAGATCAGTGAGCAGAATGCCGAGGTCAAGAACCGCAACAGCGCGCAGTACCTGGACTCCATCCAGGGCATGTCCTCGCTGAAGATGTTTAACAGCGCCGGGCGCCGCGGCAAGCAAATGGAGGCCGACACCGAAAAGCAGCGCCAGTTGGTGATGCGCCTGTTGCGGGTGGCGCAGCTGCAGTTCATCCCGCTGGAGCTCGGCTTCGCGTTGTTGTGCACGGCCATGGCCATGGTCGTCTCAGTGTATCGCTACAGCGGTGGTTTCATGACTCCTGGCGAGGGCTTGGCCGTCGTGCTGATGAGCCTCGAGTTCAGCCGCACGCTGCTGTTGATTGGTGACTTCTTCTTTGCCGGCGCGATGGGTCGCGAAACGGCCGGGAAGATCAAGGAGTTCCTGGACGAGAAAGC
>JAAUXY010141272.1_pt1 | contig 24918 bp, 21 predicted proteins | sample 7278121 | NCBI WGS metagenome assembly JAAUXY01 (sample SAMN14350117, study PRJNA611818) | marine sediment metagenome | isolation source: surface marine sediment (1.8m) | place: French Polynesia: Moorea | collected 2018-08 | reverse complement strand
CCACAGTCGGCGAAGCGGCATTTCGATGCGAATGCCGTGACCTCGGCGAACACATCGTCGAGGGCGTCCGCGACTTCGACGAGCTGAAGTTCGCGCATGCCCGGCGTATCGATCAGCCAGCCGCCGTCGGGCAGGCGGTGCATGGAACGGCCCGTCGTCGTGTGCCGGCCACGCTGGTCGTCCTCGCGAACCGATGCAGTGTCCTGACCGGCACCCGTCAGCGTATTGATCAGCGTGGACTTGCCGACGCCCGAGGAGCCGAGCAAGGCTACCGTCTGGCCTTCGCCGCACCAGGCGCCAAGTGCCGCGACGTCATCCGGACTGCGCGCGTCGATTGACTCAATCAGCAGACCAGGACCGAGCGCCGCAGCCGCGCTGACGTACTCGGCCACCGACTCGACCGTGTCGGCCTTCGTGATGACGATGACGGGATGGGCGGCGGCGTCGCGGGCTATTGCGAGGTAGCGCTCCAGTCTTGCAACGTTGAAGTCGCGGTTCGCCGACGTCACGATGAACAGGGTATCCACGTTGGCGGCAATCAGCTGGGTCACGGCAGCCGTACCGGCCGCACGACGCTTGAACACGCCGACCCTGTCGAGCACCGCTGCCAGCCTTTCGGTACCAGTCTCGATGACGACCCAGTCGCCGACGGTAACCTCCAGCTCTGCGCTCGCGCCGGACAACGAAATCGACTCGGGCACGTCCTCGCCCGCAAGCTCCACGCGGCCGCGGTGCACGGCAAGCACCCGCGCCGGCCGCAGCGACTCGTCGCGGGACGCCAGCTGGGCCGCGAAGAACGGACGCCAGCCGAGGCTTTGTAAACTATCTGTCGGCGCCATGGGATACACTGCATACCACGTTCGGGCTTCACGGGGAATGATGATGGCAGTGGCTCTTGTAACCGGGGCCAGCTCCGGTATTGGCGCAGCCGTAGCAATCGCGTTTGCGGACGCGGGATGGGACGTCATGGCCGCCGGCCGCGACGAAGGTCGGCTGGCCGAAGTAGCGGACGCCTCCGACGCGATTGCTACATGGGCAGGCGAGCTCGCCGTCAGCGAGGACTGCGACGAGCTTGTCGCCGACACGATCGAGGAGTTCGACACCATCGACTGCCTGGTCAACTCGGCGGGCATCCTGCTTCGCGGCGACGCCCTCGAAACCAGCGACGACGACTGGCGCGATACGATGACCGTGAATCTCGACGTGCCGTTCTACCTGAGCCGCGCGGCCATCCCGCACCTGATCGAAAGTGAAGGCAGCATCGTCAACGTCGCGTCTTACTGGGGACTCAAGGCGGATCCGCGGACCGTCGCCTATGCGACGAGCAAGGGCGGATTGATACTCATGACGCGAGCAATGGCCAAGGACCATGCCGGCGACGGCGTCCGTATCAATGCCGTGTGCCCCGGGGGCGTCGACACGCCGATGCTCGCGTCGGGTGCTGACGAGGCCGAGGTGGAAGTGGACGAGTTTCTCGAGCTGGTTGCCGATTCGAGCCCGAACGGCGCCATCGCCACGCCGGAGCAGGTCGCCGCGCTCGTCGTGTTCCTGGCCGGCGACGATGCCACCCACATCAACGGCACCGCTATCCCCATCGACGGCGGACTGCTCGCTTAAGCCTCAATGTCGCTGCTCGAGGCACCGTTTCGTCACGCAACCATCGCGGATGCGGAGGCGATGGCAGAGCTCGTCAACTACGCCGGTGAGGGGATGCCGCTGTACCTGTGGGAGCGGATGGCGAGCGGCAACGAGTCGCCGTGGGACGTCGGTGTGAGTCGTGCGCAGCGCGAGACCGGCGGCTTTTCCTATCGCAACACCGTCGTGCGCGAACATGACGAACGGGTCGTCGCCGCGCTGATCGGCTACCGCTTGCCGGACGTACCCGACCCGGTCGATCTCGACGAGCTGCCACCGATGTTCGTACCGCTGCAGGAACTCGAGGATGAGGTCCCCGCCACGTGGTACATCAATGTGCTCGCCACGTACCCCGAATTCCGTGGCCGAGGCTTCGGCGCCGAGCTGCTTGGCGTCGCCGGACAACTTGCGCGGGAGACCGCAAGCCGGGGCCTGAGCCTTATCGTTTCGGACGCAAACACCGACGCACGACGACTCTACGAGCGCACAGGCTTCCGCGAGGTCGGCTCGCGGCCCATGGTCAAGGACGATTGGCAGAACCCGGGGCAGAACTGGGTACTGCTCAGCCGGCCTGTCTAGTACTTTGGCTAGTCGAGACGTCGGGACAGCGCGAGCCCTACGCCGGCCGCGACGAGGAAGCCGCCGGTAACGCGATTTCGGAGCCGCGCCGCACCGCCCAGCAGCGGCCGTGCTGAGTGAGCAAACACGGCCCACAGCGTATCGCCCGCCATCAGCACGCCGAGAAACACCCCACCGACGACGACAGCCTCGGAGACGCCGCTGCCGGCCGGTATGAACTGCGGCAGGAACGCGGCGTTGAACAACAGCGTCTTCGGGTTGAGCGCCGCAATCATGCAGCCGTGCCAGAAGACGGCGGGCTCGGCCTTGACGGAAGCAAGGTCTTCGGCCGGTTCGCGCCAGGTGCGAATGCCGAGCCAGACGAGGTAGGCGACGCCAAGCCACTTGATCACCGCAAGCGCGTCCGCCGCGAACTCGATGATCGCGGCCATACCGATCACGACCAGCCCGAGCTGCAGCGCGACGCCGAGAGTCGTTCCGAACACGGTGACGAGTCCGGACCGCAACCCGAAGCGCAGGCTGTTTGCAACGATCAGGGCAACGTTGGGCCCCGGAATCGTGACGAGCACCGCCGTGGCAATTGCAAGGGCAAGCAGGTTTTCCATATCAACGCCGCCTCTGCATTGACCAGTAGCGCAGCAGCAGCCAGCCGAACAGCATGCCGCCCAGGTGCGCGAAGTGCGCCACGCTCGGTGCGCCGCCGCTGACGCCGAGGAACAGCGTGAACAGGCCATACAGCAGCACGAAGTACTTGGCCTTCATCGGAATTGGCGGAATCAGCAGCACGACCGTGCGGTTCGGAAACGCCAGCGCAAACGCGAGCAATACGCCGAACACGCCGCCCGACGCACCTATCGTCACGCTCGGTTGGCCCGTAAACTCGGCGACAAGTAACTGCACGAGTCCGGCGCCGATGACGCAGACAAGCCAGTAAATCGCGAATCGCTGTGGACCCATGATCCGCTCGAGGTCGCGCCCGAACATCCACAGCGCAAGCATGTTGAAGATGATGTGATACAGGTTCTTCGGGTCGTGCAGGAAACCATAGGTGACGAGCTGCCAGGGCGCGAATTCACCCGTATTGATCGAGTAGAGTGGCAGGTACCGGAACACGAACTCGGGAATCCAGAACTCGAGCGCGAACATGAGGCCGTTGGCAACCAGCAGGAAGAAGATCACGTTCGGGATCAGGCTGGTGTCGCTGCGGCGGGCGTAGTGATTCAAAGGCGGGGTTCCTGGCCAGAGGCGTTCAAGATTGGACCGTCGACGCGGTCGTTAGTTACGGGAGGCGTCGATATTACCAGCCACCGCCGCCGCCGCCGCCACCGCCGCCGCCTGACGAACCACCGCCACCGCCGCCCGACGAGGAGCCCGGCGGCGTGACGGAGCTCGAGATCGATGAACTCAGGCCTTTCGAGAAGGAATGCGTCGTCGACGCAAGCCGCGACGTGTTCCAGTCGCCGCCATACCAGCCCGGACGGTAGTCCCCGCCGTCCGGCCCTCGAACGGCTGCCAGCACGGCCGCGAACTTCTCCCCCCACTCCTGGTCCACGCCGAGCGCCAGTGCGTAAGGGAGGTAGCGCTCAAACAGTTCGGGCGTCTTCTCGGGCGGGTTGCGAAGATTCATCTCGTCCTTCTCGGCGACCTCGAGGTAATCGCGAAAGCCCAGCATCTCGTCGAGCAGTTTGCGCCCGCGCAGCGTCGGCCGCTTCATGATGATTGCGAACCAGACCATGGCAAGGAACATGGCGATGACGACGGCAATGACCAACGGCGCCGGTCCTCTGCCGACGTTGAATGCCGCGATGGTTGCACCGATGGCAATGGCGATGCCCGGCAGGTTCAGGTAACCGTTCGTCTGGAAGTACTTGTGCTTGTAGTCATCCTTGAGCGACTCGCGATGCGCAGACTTAGCCTTGCCGAGTATCTGGTGGTTGTCGTTGTCGAGCGTGATCGCTTTGCCGCCGGCGAACAGCTCTTCGTAGAGCTCTTTCTCGCCGGGTGCAAGCGGCGGCGCTTCCGCCGGCGGCTCCGTGCGTACGAGCGTGTGCTGCTTGCCGAAGTGGTCGATCCGCAGGTAGCCCTTGACCGCGAGATTGACGACTGCGGCTGTCATGACCTTGTCGTCGTAGTACATCTGCTCGATATAGCGCAAAGATGCAGGCGAGAAGCCTTCCGGCGGCTGGTAGCGAGCGAAGATCACGCCCTCTTCCGGGTCCTTGCCGTGTGCCCGCCAGACGGGCACGTAATAGATGAACAGCAAGCCGAGCCCGCCGAGGGCGACCAGCAGGTTGACGTTGTCCGCGACCAGCCAGCCCGCGCGTGTCCAGTTCGTGGGCGCCTCTACGTAGCCCTTCGGCCAGCCAACGACGATCGTCAGGCCGTTCACAGCCGACAGCGGCTTCGTCGACTCGAAGTAGACGATACCGTTGCCCTCGACGCGCGAAACGTAGTCGCGACCCTGCGCCCCGAACGGACCGGTGTAGGCTTCGTGGGTAACCTCCGCCGGCGGCGAGTCGAAGTCGAGGATGACCCGGGCGCTGGCCGCGTCGATCGGAAACGCCCAGTCGAATCCCGTAACGTTCCAGTAGATCTCGTCGTGGTTCTCGAAGAATCCGAGCATGCGGCTTGCACGATAGCGAAACGTGTAGGTATGCACGCCCGCCGGAATGTAAATCTCCGCATCGCCGAAGTAGGTCCGCTGTCCACCGCGGATACTGACGGTGTGGTTCCACTCCGGCTGGTCGTTGCGCAGCACCGCGAGCGGTTCGATCCTCACTTCGTAGCGATTGTTGAAACGGTCGAAGTACTCGGTGGGCAAGTCGCGATAGATGCCGCGGAGGATTCGATTTCGCTCCGAGCGAACGCGTATCGTCTCGGTCACCTCGATGAAGCCGTTCTGCATGACGCGGATCTCGCTGTGAAAAGCGAGAATTCGTTCGTCAGCGCCCGCCGTCGCGGCGATGCACAGCAGAAGGACACCCAGTAGCCGCGTCATTCGACCGACCCGATCTTCACCAGCGGGACGTGGCCAGCCTCGTCCGACGACTTCTGAAAGAATGCGCGCGCCTCGAAGTTGAAGATCCCCGCAACGATGTTCGTCGGCACGCTCGCCACCATCGTGTTGAAGTCGCGCACGGAGCCATTGTAGTACCGGCGCGCGAACTGCAGGCTGTCCTCGGTCCCCACGAGCTCGCTCCGCAGCTCCAGGAAGTTCTCGTTGGCCTTCAGGTCGGGGTAGCTCTCCGCCAGCGCGATCAGGCGGCCTACGCCCTCGCTGAGCTTCTCCTCGACCTCGCCGCGGGCATCGACATCGGCGATGCGCATGGCCTCTGCGCGCAGCTCGGTGACGGCCTCGAGCGTCGCGCGCTCGTAGCTGGCGTACTGGTCAACGGCCGTAACCAGCCGCGGAATGAGGTCGTGGCGGCGCTGTAGCTGCACGTCGATATCACTCCAGGCCGTGTCGACCCGGTTGCGACTGTGTATGAGACGATTGTAGAGCGCGATGACGATCGCGACGACGACAAGCAGGGTGACGATGACGGCGGTCATACTGGGGCTCCGGAGACATCGCCCCGAATCCTAACACCCCAGCGTTAGCGGCGGGTCAGTACCAGAACGAGACGAAGACCTGCATGACGGCCGCGTCCAGTGCGTACAGCGGCTCTTCTCCGAGCGGCGCGCCGGCCGAGATATCGCTGAAGTCGTGGTAGTCGACCGTCAGGAAGTCGAGTGACGCGCTTACCGTACCCTTCTTCAGGAAGCCGTAACCGCGATTCTCGTCGATGAATTTGTAGCTGACCTTTGCCTGCAGCGTCAGGCTCGTGAGCTCGCTGAGCTCTTTATCGCGGCCCCGAAAGTTGGTCGCCTGCGCGCGCGGGAAGATGTCCCGATAAAAGTGCGCGCTGGTCTGGTCGTGCCAGCGAACCTTGCCCGTGAACGTCCAGGGTCCCCATGGATGGATGTACGACAGCGACGCCGTGTGACCCTGGATGTCCCAGGTGTCGATGAAGTAGCGATACTCGCCCTCGACCGCGGCCCTGTAGGGCAGGAAGTAGCGCGCACGAAGACCGAAGGCATTACTCGTTCGCGTATTCGGGTACAGCTCCGGCTCGAAACTGAAGCCGAGCGCCGTACCGGGATCGAAGTAGCGCACCGACCGATACGGGTTGTTCAGGAATCCCTCGTCAGTCACGGTCTCGACATTGAGCGCCGCGATCAGGTTACGAGTGAGGATCTGTGTCAGGCCGATGCTGTATTGCTGGCGCCGGTTCTCGCGCCGGAACGTCGGGTCGACGGAACTCCCGACGATATCCGCACCGTAGGCATAGCCGAGTGTGAGCGTCGTCAGGGCACCGAACATGTCCTGGCTGACCGAGAACGAATAGGTGCTCGCATCGAAGTCGGACTCGACACTCGACACGTAGTTGACGCGCATCGTGGTATTGCCACGCAGGTAGTCGGCACCGATTGACCACTGCGTTCGCTCTTCGGTGTACGGGCTCGCGGTCGTGATCACGTCGATCGACGCCGAACTGATCATGTCGACGTAGTAATTGCCGACGACCGATATGTTCTTCGCCACTTTCTTGCGTACCAGCACCGATGGACCATCAATGTCGACGCCGCCGCCCGTGTACAGGTGGTACATCGCGTCGGTGCGATCTTCGGGAAGTACACTGGCGAAAGCCGGGTTGGCGCCGGCAAGCAGCCCCAGACCCAATAAACCGATTACGCGATACAGTTTCATGTGTCTTCTCGCTGAATGCGCTTAGTTACAGCCGCAGCCGCCGCCAGCAGCGCCTTCACCGCCGCGCGCACCTTCACGCGCCTCGTATACGTGCTGCAGGTACGATGCCGACACGGGATCGCCTTCCAGCGCCATGATCGGGTCGGCAAGGCGATCGCGCTCGTAGGGCTTCACCCACGGCTCGATGTTGCTGCAGCCGCTGGTCGCGACGACGGTCGCCGCCAGCAGAAAGATCTTTGCAATTGTCTTGCTTTTCATTGTCGTCTACCCCTTTAGAAGAACACCGTGAAGCCCACGTGGCCCTCCAGGTTGTGGGCGGTCTTCTCTTCGCCCAGCAAATCGATGTCGAACAGGTGATCGCGAAAATCGACACGCAGGGCGATCGCGTCCGTTAACAGGAAGCGATAGCCGAGGCCGAAATTCACGGTGAAGCGGTCGTCGCCGGCGAATCGCGTCGAACCGAGCCCCGCGATCACGTACAGGCCCGTGTTGTAGGCGCGACCTTCGCCGATGAATACCTCGCCCGGCAGGATGTTGTAGCCGAGATTCAGGTTGTAATAGGTCAGCGTGCGCTCGTCGTCGGATATGAGTCGGGCGCCGCCGGAAAGCACTTCGAAGCTCGTCAGTCCGCCTTCGGACTGACCGACCGTGCCTTCGACGAAAAAGCCTTCCGTCAGGTGATAGGACAGACGTGCGCCGTATACGAGATTGGTGCCGAAGTCCTCGATGCTCATCGCACCGACGAACGGTCCGATCTCGAAGTCTTCGCGGTCGATCGCGGCTTCCTTGATCTCGCGGCGCTCGACTTCAGGGTCAATGACCTGGCCCGGCGGCTCGGTCGTCGGCGGGGGCGCCTCCTGCTTGCCGCCAAACAGGTTCTTCGTCGCGGCGCAGCCTGACGTACTGGCAAGCACTGCGATCAGAAAAAGAACGCGAAGCCGACTTTCCATTCTTCCACTTCCTCATTGTCGTCACGGCTCGTGAAAACCACGTAGCTCTTGTACTCGGCCCTCAACACGAAGCGGCGGGTCGCGTAGACGCGGAACCCGCCCCCGACGTGCCCGATCTGGTCGGTGCGATCTTCGCCCTGGATAATCGTGGACTTGGGTTCCGTGTGGATAACCCCTGCCCCCAGGGTGAAGAACGGCGAAAACCGCCATTCAGGGAAGGTCTCGTGGACGACGTTAACACTGCCCATCCAGCCGTTCGAAAAATTACCCAAAATCTGTGAACCCCATGCCTCTACGGAGACATTGGGCGTGAACGAATAGCCGCCGTACAGCGAGACGATGTTGGCGCCGCCGAAATCGCCGGCCAGCACGCCTGCTTCCCACTTGGCATTCGTGAAGTCTTCCTTGCTCGTCCGTTCGACGTCGAAGTAGTCGCCATCCGGATTGAGCGTCAGTTCCATTTGGTCACGGTCGACCCAGCCTTCCTTGCCGCGATCGGTGCGAACCTTGTACCAGTCGGTGCGCTGTTTCACGATGGACACGGAGTCGCCGCGATCGACAACGTGGAAGATCGGGTACCCGCGACCGGGACCCGTGTGCATCTCGAGATACGGATCAGCGACCGCCACTTCTCGCAGTGCTTTCTCGGCGGCCGTCGCTGGTCCGTTTGCAGACAGCAGGGCCACCATGGCGGCCAACGCTGCCCACGCGGAACTAGTCTTCAGGCGCGTCGAAAGGGTTGTTGTAATACTGAGCTCCGACATCCAACCATTCCGCAATTAAGCGTCTCTCCGATGGTGACAAGATGTTGTAGTGCGCGTCGTTCGGGTCCTCGAAGCGGCTGAAGAAGTCTCCAGACGCACGTGCCCCTCCGACGCTGGCTGGCGAAGCAATGGGTATCACATCAAGTATGGGGTTGCCGTCGACATCGACGCCTACCACCTGCTGTGCATCCACAAGAGCTCCGTTGACCACTTCCTGAAGGTTATCCCCCGCCAACAGCTCGCGATATGCATGGAAATGATCCGGTTCGTCGGGCGACGGACCATCCTGCAGTTCGAGCTGACCCGCCGGAACGCGCACCTGCGCATTGGCCGGGTCAACCGGTGTATGACAATTCAGGCAATTGTTGTTCACCTGCATGCCGTTAGCGTCCAGCAATGGAACGTCCGGCGTCGTCGGGTCGTTGTCGTCGTCGACAAAGACCAGGCGCGGCTGGTTCCAGAGCGGATGGATATGGGTTTCGTAGTTGATGACCGAACGGCAATTCGCCTGCCAGTTCTGCAGGCATTCGTTCGGCACCGGCGGCACCGTATCGAGGCCTGCGTAGGTCATGTCGATGTCCGCGTCGACCGCGCGGACGAGCGGGTCCGTCCAGACGTCACGGTAGACGACATCCAGCGTCGCCTCGATCGACGAGCAGCCGTCGTTGGCGCAGGTAATGCGCGCCCGGGTTTCGGCCATCGTCTCGCCGATGTCGCCGACAAACCACTGTGCGTCCGAGTTCGGCCAGCCGGTGCCGGCCGTCGGCGCGCCAGCATAGGCGCTGTTGAATGCGCCCTTGCGGCCGTGCGTCAGACCCGAGTCCGATACGTGGCAGCCCTGGCACTTCACCTCTTCGCCAGGGCGGGCCGAGATCCAGTTGTGGTGACGCGGCGTAATGCGCTTGCCGTTCGCGTCGAGGACGCTGAGCATGAGCGCGGTATTGGCCGGGATCTTGACCATGACTGAACCGTCCGGCTCGACCATCGCGTAGCCAACGATTTCCTTCATGCCGTTGGCGGTCGTCACGCCGAACGCGGTGTTGTCGATGTCCCGCAGGTCCTCGTCAGGCTGCGAAACCGCCTTGACGACACGCAGGAAGCGCGCCGGACGATCCGCGGCTACCGACTGCGCCGGATCGGCCAGCGCCGCCATGTCGGCGACCGCCGTACCGTCGAAGTCGTAGACGTTGCGGATATTCAGCACGGCTTCGCCGTTGTCGGCGAGCGTATTGTCGAGCTGGAAGTCGTTAGCTCCGTCGAAGACCGTCGGCGGTGTCGGCCGCGGGTCGGCGGAAACGACCTCGGTGAAGATGAAGCCTTCCTCGCCGGGTACGACGGGCAGCTGCGTCTGGTCGCGAGGATCATAGATCCAGATGCCGTACAGCGGCGGCGCGACGATGAAGTCACCTTCAACCGCGACCACGGGCGGATCCGCGTCGGGATCCGGGTCGACGACGTTCGCGAGGCGCTCGTCGGTGCACGGCACGATCAGCGGCTCAGGCGGCGGCGTCATCGGGTCCATGTCGTCGTCGGGAAGGATTTCGAGCAGGCGGCACTGGCTCCAGCTAACGAGCAAGCGGGTCGAGCCGTCCTGGATTGGGTAAACCGAGAAGTAGCGGCCGCCCGGCGACGGGCCTGCCTGCGTGAGTACGTCGTTGAACGTCGCATCTTCCTGCGCCGGCCCGGTAAGGATGCCGATATTGTCGGCAAGCGGCTGCGTGTTCTCGACGTACTGGTTGGAGTCGATGGCGATAACCTCACCGCCGCCTTCCGTGTCCGTGAACGGCCGGATCAGCGAGAAAATGCGGCCGTCTTCAGCCTGTCGCGGCTGCGTAAACTGGATCGTCGTACCGTTCGTGCCCGTGTCGTGGCTTTCGTTGCCGTACAGGATCTCGGCATTCTGGCCGTCGGGGTTGATTCGATACAGGTTGACCTGGTCGTTCTGCGGCCCGGCGTGGTCCCAGCGGCTATAGACCACTCGGCCGTCCGCAAGTACCGCGGGATCGATGTCATGACTCTGGTTGAAGGTCACCTGTTCAATACCGGTGCCGTCCGTATTCATGACGTGAAGGTTGAACGCGAACTCGTTCTCGTCCTCGTCCATCGCCGGGAAACCGCCCTTGCCCTCGTCTAGCAGGATGGCCTGGGAGCTGGTCTGGCGCGTCGACGCACAGATGACGCGGCCATCCGGCAGGTACTTGGGCATGAGGTCGTGACCGATCTCCGCGGTCAGATCCGAGGTAATGATCCGCCGCAGTTCGTCCGTCTCGAACGTGTACTCCCAGAGGTTCCACGTAGGCTGGTCTTCTTCGTCGAGGTTCTCGTCAAAAGGACCGCGCATGGCAAACAACACTGCGCTGCCGTCGTAAGCCATCTCGACATCGCGTACCGCGCCAAGCTCGCCGACTTCACGTTCGGTGATGTTCACCTCGAGAGCGCCGACGGCGGCACGATCCCTGTAGAAGAGATTGCCGCCCACGTCGAACGTAATTTGCTCGCGCAGGTCCGTCTGTTCAAAATCGCCGTTGTCGTCGACCGGAATCGGCGACTTGATGTAGGCGATCGGAAAGTCAATGACGACCGGGTCCGGCGTCTGGCCGTTGCCGATCTGAACACCCTGATTCGCGCCATCGCAAGCAGCGAGCGCTGCCGATACGGACAGCGCCGCAGCCAGCCTGGCCGCGTGCGCAAAGGATCCCTGCCTTTTCTGTCTCGTGTGCGTGTTCATATGCTCTTACCTCGAATCCAAACAGCGAGCCCGAGCTCAGCCCTGAGCTCAGGCAGTGCGCAGCTTCCGAAGAATCGGCACGATCACTGTCCAGACAATATGTAATAGTGGACATTGAGCGCGTGCCGTACCGTTAACGCCATCACAAACCGCGCGCCTACCGTCAGATCTCTTACGGCCCCTGCTTGCCCAAAAGCAGGACCCTCCCGACGGTCTCGCGCGCAGTATAGAAGAGGTGATATGGGCGATGTAATGTCGAAAAATCCCGACACTACGCATTGTCAAATGCCCTCTTTTTTACTGCGCGCTGTGCTTGAAACGACCCCAGGAAGAAAAGCGTTCCCATAGTTCATTCACGGTTTATTTCGCCCGGCGTCGGTAGACGCCAGGACCCGCAGCAACAAACGCGTCACAGAAAATTAATTTTTTGAAGGCACGAAAAAATCACACCTGTCTCTGTTCGGCGACAGGAAGAAGGCCTTTGTTTATCAGTAGCTTAAGAATCACGGTCATAATTGTGTGTGCATGTTGAGACACTGACTTGACATAGTCTCGTATCGGAAAGCACCTACCTGACGCCTCTAAGCCATTGTTCTAATTGGCGATTCTCAACTCCTGGCGCAAACTTCGCGAAGCTGGCACAGCACTTGCTTTATCTGTCATAGACCGTGCGAGCGCTTGGGTAAAGCCTTCGCGAAGTCGCCGGAAGCGTGAATGTATTCACGGTGATTCAAATCACACTCTGGCACGCTTTGAGCTCCCTCGGTCTACGTAGTCGTTACCTGGAACGGTAATGACAGGGACTTTTTGGATCGTACAGTTCGTGAGCAGAATCGTTATGAAAAAATGGACATGGACGAAAACCAGTTTCACGGGGCTCACGCGAGTTGCACTCGCAATGCTGTTGTCGGCGGTGGTTGCACTGCCGGCAAACGCAGGCCCACGTGAACAGGCGAAACGCATTCACGACCGACTTGCCGGTGTGCCGCCTTCCGAAGCGGTGCTGAACCAGATGGTTAATGCCATCAACGGTTCGGAACCGTCTTGCGCCAGCTATGGCACAACGGGGGCCGCCTGCGCCGCATACATCGCGATGGACAACCAGAGCTTCTACAACGTGACGTTGAAGAACTTCGCAGCTCCGTGGACCAACCGCGACCAGTCGGTATTCGTGCCGTTCAACGACTACATCGCAACGGTAGTTGGGATGGTGCGGGACGACGTGCCGTTTAATACGCTGCTCTCGGCAGACCTGACGTATGTTGGCCGCCCCGGTGTCGTAGGCGCCGCGCCCGCTGCCAACAACAACACGCATTACGAACAGCTCGAGGCGAACAACGTCAACCTGCGCGACGACCTTGTTTCATCGACCCAGTCGTCGGTCATGGGCATCCCGGCCAATGCAACGGCTGGCGTCATGACCTCGCGCGCGGCCTCGGAAGCCTTCTTCGTTGCCGGTACCAACCGCGCGATGTTCCGCTTCACGTTGCTCAATCACATGTGCAACGACCTCGAGCAGATGAAGGATACGACACTGGCACCGGATCGCATCCGCCAGGACGTGAGCCGCAGCCCAGGTGGTGACAGCCGCCTGTTCCTGAACAACTGCATCGGCTGTCACACGGGCATGGACCCGCTTGCCGGCGCGTTTGCTTACTACAATTACAATGAAGATACGGGCGCTCTCGAGTACACGCCTGGCACCGTCCAGTCCAAGTACTTCAATAACGACCTGAACTTCCCGCAGGGCTTCCGCACGACGGATGACAACTGGGAGAACTACTGGCGCCGAGGCCAGAACTCCTACCTGGGCTTCGACCCGGGACTGCCGGGACAGGGCAACGGCGCGAAGTCGATGGGCCAGGAACTCGGCAATTCCGTCGCGTTCGCAGCCTGCCAGGTCAAGAAGACATTCCGTGCAGTCTGCATGCGCGACCCGGAAAGCGCGGCAGATCACTCAGCGGTCACCACGATTACGACCACGTTCCGAAGCAGCGGCTACCGCATGAAGCAGGTGTTCGCTGATACGGCCGTACACTGCATGGGCCAGTAGGGAGACAGGACTATGAATAACGCAAAAAGCGTATTGCTGGCAGTCATGGCGAGTGTCGTCGTCGCAGCTTGCGGCGGCGGTGCAGGAACGACTGAATTGCCGCCGCCCCAGGGTGGTGACAACACAGGTGGCTCCAACCCTTACACGGGCCCGGTCGCACGTGACAACGACGTCCTCAAGTTCCAGCAGGAATTCTGGGGCAATGCCAGGACACCGGACCGCTGCGGCTCGTGCCATAACGAATCTGTTGGCCAGACACCGATGTTCGTCCGTAACGACGACGTCAACATGGCCTACGACGCAGCCATCGCGGTAACCAACACGGCGCAGCCCGCTACGTCTCGCCTCGTCGAGAAAGTGTCGGGCGGCCATAACTGCTGGGTTGCCGATGCAGCCGTCTGCGGCACGATCATGACGACCTGGATCGAAAACTGGGTCGGTGACACGGGTGGCGGAGGCCGCCAGATCAACCTGACGCCGCCGCCGTCGCTGGATCCGGGTGCGAGCAAGAACTTCCCGGATACGCCGAACGGCCCGCCGTCGTTCGCGCCGCTGCACAACCTGCTGACGGCGAACTGCTCGGGCTGCCACAGCTCCGATTCGGGTAGCGCCGTACAGCCGTACTTCGCGGATTCGGACATCAACGTTGCCTACGCAGCAGCCAAGTCGAAGATCGATCTCGACACGCCGGCCAGCTCGCGCTTCGTCGTCCGCCTCGGCGTAGAGTTCCACAACTGCTGGACCGGCAGCTGCACGAACGACGCCAGCACGATGGAGTCGGCGATCGATGCCTACGCTGCCCTTATCGCACTGACCACGGTTGATCCGTCGCTCGTTACGAGTAAGGCACTGCGCCTCGTCGACGGCACGATCGCTTCGGGCGGTAACCGCTTCGAAGACGCACAGGTCGCGCTCTGGGAGTTCAAGACCGGTACCGGCCTGACGGCGTTCGATACCTCCGGTGTCGACCCGGCAATCGACCTCACCCTCTCCGGTGACGTTGAGTGGTACGGCGGCTGGGGCCTCACGATCAACAACGGTAAGGCGCAGGGTTCCACGACGGCCTCGAAGAAACTCTTCGACGTGCTGCAGGAATCGGGCGAGTTCTCGATCGAGGCGTGGGTCATCCCGGGTAACGTTACCCAGGAAGATGCGCGCATCCTGAGCTACTCCGCTGGCCAGACCTCACGTAACGTGACGATTCAGCAGACCTTGTACAACTACGACTTCCTGCTGCGTACGAACGAGACGAGCCTGAACGGCGACCCGGCGCTGTCGACGCCTGACGCTGACGAAGTCCTGCAGGCTACGCTGCAGCACGTCGTCGCGACCTACAACCCGATCGACGGGCGCCGCATCTACGTCAACGGTCAGCTCGTGACGCAGGTCGACCCGGTTCCGGGCGGCACGCTGATCGACTGGCAGGACACGTTCGCCTTCGTCATCGGTAACGAAGCCTCGGGTGACGGCCTCTGGCAGGGTACGGTCCGCCTCGCAGCGGTACACCGTCGCGCCCTGACGCAGGAGCAGATCCAGCAGAACTTCGACGTCGGTGTCGGCGAGAAATTCTTCCTGCTGTTCGACGTCTCCGATGTCCTGCAGGCAGCGCCGCAGTCGTCCTACATGCTGTTCGAAGTACAGCAGTACGACACCTACGCGTACCTGTTCGACAAGCCGCACTTCCTGACGCTCGACGGCTCACAGCCGGAAGGCATCCCGGTGCAGGGCCTGCACATCGCAATGAACGGCCAGGAGATCCCGGTCGGTCAGACGTACGCGACCATGGACGATATGCTGAGCGCATCGGCGTTCGGTGAACTCGGCCAGCCGCTCTCGTCGCTGGGTGCGGTCGTACCGCTGGAGAAGGGTCCGGACTCGGACGAGTTCTTCCTGACCTTCGACCGACTCGGTCCGTCTACCTTCACGCGGGCGGAGATTCCGGCACTGGTCATTACGCCGGACGTGCTCGATCCGACGGATCCGACGCGCGCCTCGGACGTAGGTCTTCGTACCTTCGACGAGATCAACGCGACCTACGCTGCGGTTACGGGCGTCGATCCGAATACGATGGCGGTCGACATGACCTACCAGGAGCTTCGCCAGTCGCTGCCTGCGGTCGAGGACGTGAACACGTTCCTGTCCTCGCACCAGGTTGCTATCGCACAGCTCGCGATCGAGTACTGCAACGCACTCATCGAGGGTCCGAACGCGGCGAGCTACTTCCCGGGCTTCGACTTCAACGGCAACCCGAACGTCGTTCTGGCGCCGGGAGCGCGTGACCTGCTCGTCGATCCGCTGATCGAGAACTTCGTCGGCCATGGCGCGGCAGATCCGCAAATTGCTTCGCAGCCGACGTACGCGCTCGTGCACGAGGAGCTGGCATCGTTCAGCGCCACGGGCATGCGCCCGGACAACCTGATCGACCGACTGGTTGCAGGTGGTTCGAGCACCCGGGCAATTTCGAAAGGCGTTTGCGCTGCCACGCTCGGTAGTGGCGTCACGCTGGTTCAGTAAGACAGACAGGACAGAGGAAATAGCAATGGCTAACAATCGAAAAAAGCGGGACTGGGACGCTCCGCAGCTTCATGGAGACCATCCGCGTCCTGTCACCCGTCGCCAGTTCGTTGCGCAGGGCTTCATGTCCGGCGCGGCCTACACGATCGGCGGCGGCGTACTGAGCCTGTTCTCCAACCCGCGCGAAGCGTATGCGGCGCTGGCTCCGGACCTCGACAGCCTCAGGACCTCCTGCGGCATCGCGGCCAACGGTGCCGGCAAGATCCCGTTCATCTGCTTCGACCTCGCGGGTGGTGCCAATATCGCCGGCTCGAACGTACTGATCGGCCAGGAGGGCGGCCAGCAGGACTTCCTGAACACCAACGGTTACTCGCGGCAGGGCCTGCCGGGTGACATGGTGCCGGGCCTGACGGACCCCGTCCTTCAGCAGCCGTATGCGAACTTCGACCTCGGCCTGGGCTTCCACCTCGATTCCGCGTTCCGTCGCGGCATCCTGCAGAGCCTGACGCCGGGAACCGAAGCCAACATCAACGGTGCGGTCATTCCGGCACGCTCGGACAACGACACCGGCAACAACCCGCACAACCCGATGTACGGCATCGCGCGTGCGGGCGCCGACGGCTCGATCCTGACGCTGGCCGGCTCCGAAAACTCGGATTCGGGCGGTAACTCGATGCTGCCGATGTCGCTCTACGACGCCGAGCTGCGCCCGACCAAGGTTGACCGTCCTTCGGACGTCACCAACCTGGTCGATACGGGTGAGCTCGTCGGCATCCTGTCGAAGGACGATGCGACCATGGTCATGGAGACCATCTACCGTCTGACCGACGAGAAGATGAAGATGGTCGACTCGTCGCTCGGCATGCAGGATCCCAACAACATGCCGCTGACCCGCGATGACGTCATCAAGGAGCTGGTACGCTGCAACTACGTCAAGGCCGCGGACATCGCTGACCGCTTCGGCGGTGTGCCGATCGATCCGGGCGAGGATCCGCTGATCGTCGACCAGCCGGGCAACCCTGGCACGGGCATCTTCACCGAGGCCGAGTGGAACGGCGGCGGGCGTGACGCTCGCGAGTTCCAGAAGACCGCATCGGTCATGAAACTGGTCATGAACGGTTACGCCGGTGCAGGCTGCATCGAGATGGGTGGCTACGACTACCACGGTGGCGCGCGCGCCGAGGGCGAGGTCAAGGACTTCCGCGCCGGCCGCTGCATGGGCGCCGTGCTCGAGTACGCTGCTCGCCTGCAGACGCCGGTCATGATGTACGTCTTCTCGGACGGTTCGCTGTCGTCCAACGGCACGATCGACAACTCGGTAGAAGGCCGTGGCAAGGGCGAATGGTCGAGTGACAACTCGTCGACCGCGGGCTCGTTCTTCCTCGTCTACAACCCGACACGTCGTCCGACGATCATCGGGGCGACTCCGGAAGAACAGGCTGTTCACCAGCAGATCGGCTATATGAGCGCCGATGGTTCGGTACAGCGTGCCGCGACGCCGGCGGCGAACAACGTGCCGCTGCTCGTGAACACCGTGCTGCTGAACTACATGGCGCTGCATAACGAGCAGGATCAGTTTGCGAACGTGTTCCAGAACCATGGTCTGGGCAACGTGGCACTCAGAGACAGCCTGACGGCATTCACGCCAATTTGTAACGGCACTATCGCCAACCCGGTGTAGGGCCGCTTCTGGCGACCTGGCATATTTGCCAACCCGGTAGCTCATCCCCTGGGCTATCCACGAAGGGACGGCCGGTCATTGACCGGCCGTTTCTTTTTGTGACGGCAATACGCCGGCCACCTGCATTGGCCGCGATACACTGATGTCATGAAATCACTCGACGCGATTGCGGAGAAGCTCGACAAGCCGGTTGTGTTTCACTGCAGTCCTCGCCGCGGCGAGTCGACGAGGCGGGACTTTCGCGTCGTGCACGATGTCGGTCCGGCAATCGAATCCGTTCCCGACTACGCGGATGACTGGGCACCGCCGTCACAGCGCACGGTGCTGGCGCGCTTCGGACCCATGCGGCTGTTCCAGCCAGGTGAGAACATCGACGACGGCTTCCAGCTGTACTCGTACAAAGAGTGTCTTCTGTACCTGAAGCTGTTCCGCGACACGATCTGGACAGCGGCCGAGCAGCTCGACGATCCCGACCGCCACGACGAGGATTACCGCGGACGCATCAACGGCCTCTGTCCGATTGCCCAGCCGATGTCCACGAGCGACTTCTTCGCCATCGACACGGAGCAGGAACGAGACGACGGTGAATACCCGATCGTGTTCCTCGATCACGAGATGTACTTCGCCGGCGGGCTATCGGAAGACGACCTCGAACCGGTGGCCGACGACGTCGTCGACCTGCTCGATCAACTGCTCGATGACCCGCTGCGCTGGCTCGATGCGGGCTGGACCGGCGGCAATCCTTACGACCAGTGGTTTCCCGACGCCTGGTCGTATGTAGAGTGAAGCTAGCGGACACACTTCACGTCAGGCAAACCTTCGATGGCTTAGAATGCGCGCATGACGGCACTCAATGAACTTCTTGCCTGCCCGCGCTGCGACAATTCGCCGCTGACGAAGACCGACACCGGCTACCATTGCAAAGCGTGCAAGACCGACTTCCCGTTGATCGACGGGATCCCGTTCCTGTTTGCCGACCCGGATGCGAGTCTCGGCGAGTGGCGCAATCGCCTGCAGATGGCCTTGCAGCAGCCCCTGCACGAGGCGGCGCGTCTCGAGGTCGAACTGAAGAACAAGGATTTGCGGCAGCTGACACGTCGACGCGTCGAGCGTTACAAGAAGATCCTCGAACAGCATCGTCGCGACCTCGCGAAACTGCTCGAGCCTGTCGGCATGCAGTCGCTGACCGGCAACTACGAGTCCTACCTCGCAATGCGCACACGGCTGCCCACCGACCAGGGGCTCAACACGTATTACAACAACGTGCATCGTGACTGGTCGTGGGGTGACGAAGAAAACGCCGCGTCGCTCAACCAGATCCGCGCCGTTACCCAGGACAATGCGGAGCTCGGCACAACGCTCGTGCTCGGCGCCGGTGCCGGCCGGCTTGCCTACGACATCCACATGCAGCTCGGCGGCACGACGACCGTCGCGCTCGATTTCAACCCGCTGTTGATGCTCGTCGTCAAGCAGGTGACGGCTGGTAAGCAATTGAAGTTATATGAATTTCCGATCGCCCCGGCGGCGCTCGAAGACGATGCCGTGCTGCGCACGCTGAGCGCGCCGGAGCCGGTCAGCGAAGGCTTCCGTCTCGTTCTCGGCGATGCCTTGCGTGCGCCGTTCGCTGCAGGTTCTTTCGACACCGTTGTCACGCCGTGGCTGATCGACATCATTAGCGAGGACCTGCCCGACTTCGCCGCGCGGATAAACAAGCTGCTTAAAAAGGACGGGCGCTGGATCAACTTCGGTTCGCTCGCGTTCGCGTCGCCGCTCAGTTCCCGGCGTTACAGCCCGGAAGAGACCAAGGCAATCGTTGCGGAGAGCGGTTTCGGCGATCCGTATGTTTCGCAGGCGACGATTCCCTACATGTGCTCGCCGGCGAGCCGCCACGGTCGCCAGGAAAAGGTGTTTTCCTTTTCGGCCTGGAAGGAACGCGACATCAAGAAAGTGCCACGACACCGAGCGCTGCCCGACTGGATCGTGACCGGCAAGGAACCCGTGCCGCTGACGCAGTCGTTCCGGACCCAGGCCGCGACGACGCAGATTTACTCGTACATCATGTCGCTGATCGACGGACGCCGAACGATCAACGACATGGCGAAGGTGCTCGAGCAGCAGCGGCTGATGAGCAAGGAAGAAGCCGTGCCGGCTATTCGCTCATTCCTTATCCGGATGTTCGACGACGCACAGAAGCCGGGACTCTAGGTAGCCGCCACCTCGCGCATTTGCGCGCCCATCTTCGCGACGGCTTCGCGGCTCTCCGGCATGACCAGTAGGAAGGCCTGGAACACGTGCCACATCTCCTGCCACACCTCGATGTCGACCTCGCCGCCGGCCGCCCGAATGTTGTCGGCCAGCCGTGTCGCGTCGCTCAGCAGGATCTCGTCGTTGCCTACCTGGATATAGACGGGCGGCATTCCGCTCATGTCCGCATAGACGGGTGACACGAGCGGATTCGTCACCTCGTCTTCGCCGCAGTAGTAGCGGGCGACGATCGGGATGTCCGTCGCCTCGAACCAGGGGTCGTGCTCGTTGCGCGTCTGCATCGATTCACCACTTGCCGACAAGTCGAGCCAGGGCGACAGCAGGAACGCGGCTGCCGGCAGCGGCTCGCCCAGCTCGCGCAGCTTCAACATGGTTGCAACGGTCAGTCCACCACCAGCCGAATCCCCGGCGACCAGGATATCGGCCGCGTCGAAACCGTCCGCAAGCAGCGCCCGATAGACCTCGACGGCGTCGTCGATGGCAGCCGGGAACGGGTGCTCCGGCGCCAGCCGGTATTCCGGCAGCAGCGCGCGGATGTTGCCCGCGCGTGCAAGATAGCTCACCAGGTGGCGATGTGAATCGCAGCCGCCGAGCACGTACGCGCCGCCGTGCAGGTAGAGCAGCACCTTGTTGTCCGGCGCATCGGCCGGGCTCAGCCACTCGGACTCGAGGCCGGCGACTTCGGTGGCCTCGACGCGCACGCCGCTCGCGGCCGGAATGAAACGGCCGAGCAGCGCGAGTCGGCGGCGCGACGGCGCCACGTCGACGCGCTCTTTGTCGATCAGGTCGAAATAGGCGGAGGTTACCGCCCGCACGATGCGGGCGGGAATGCTTGGTTTTCGATTTTCGACGTCAGCTTCGTTCATGCTCGCTATGATAGACCGCCTGCGACCTCAGGATTGGCAAAGAGTAACGACAGCATGAACCACGTGCGCACACCGGAGTCACGTTTCGACGGTCTCCCGGACTACCCGTTCGCCCCGCACTACGTCGAAATCGACGGCCTGCGGATGCACTACGTCGACGAAGGCCCCCGCGATGCCGCACCGGTATTGCTGCTGCACGGCGAACCGAGCTGGTCGTACCTGTACCGGCACATGATTCCGCCGCTGGTCGAGGCCGGGCACCGCGTAATCGCACCGGACCTGATTGGTTTCGGCAAATCGGACAAGCCGACCAGCAAGAGCGCCTACACGTTTGCCGGGCACGTGGCCTGGATGCGGGACTTCATCGAGCAGCTCGAACTCGAGGACATCACGCTGTTCTGCCAGGACTGGGGCTCGCTGATCGGCCTGCGCGTCGCGGCCGAGAACGAGCAGCGCTTCGCACGGATAGCGCTCGGCAACGGCGGCCTTCCGACCGGTGACCAGGAAATGCCGAAGGCATTCAAGGCATGGCAGACCTTCGCCGCCTACAGCCCGTACTTCCCGATCGGCAAGATCATCGACAAGGGGACGGTCGCGGACCTGTCCGAGCAGGTCATCGCCGCCTACGATGCACCTTTCCCGTCGTCGAAGTACAAGCACGGCGCGCGCGCCTTCCCGGCGCTGGTACCGACGACACCGGACAACCCCGCGACCGAGGCCAACCGCGCCGCCTGGAAAGTGTTCGAGGGCTGGGAGAAACCGTTCCTGACCTGCTTTTCGAATCGCGACCCGATCACGCGCGGCGGTGAACGCGTCTGGCAGAAACACGTGCCGGGTGCGGATGGACAGGCGCACGTGACGATCGAAAACGCAGGTCACTTCCTGCAGGAAGAAAAAGGACCGGAGCTTGCCGCGCTGCTGATCCGGTTCATCGACGAAGGCGACAGTCTTACCGAGGAGACGACGTGATGCGCAACCTGGTCCTTGTTCCCGCAATACTGCTGCTGGCCGCCTGCCAGGGTACCGTCACGGTGTTTCCCGTCGAGGAAGGTGCAACCCCGGTCATCGATACATCGACAGAGGGCGTGCTGGTCGGCTCGTCCATGTTCTCGGGCTACCTCGAGGGCGACGGCGCTTTTCCCGGCAGCCCGGTGGATTCCGAAGACTTTCGCTGCCAGAGCTACAGCCTGCTGTACCGGGGGACCGAAGCGGCGACCGAGGCATTCGTTGGAGACCTGTCGGCTATTCCGTCTGGTGGTAACAAGTCCAAACCGGAAGACGCTTACGACTACGACGTACCCAAGGGACGCGGCTACCTGTCAGCGACCGTGCTGCCAGCCGGCCGCTATGAACTGTGGTACCGGGGCTACTACTGCTTCCAGACGCACTACTACGCGCACGACTTCACGGTGCCGTTCGAGATTGTCGCCGGCAGCGCGAACTATTTCGGCGAACTGCAGTACCGGCACACGTTCGACGAGACCTTCCTGGGCAACGTAAGCTTCGACGGGGCGATCATGATGATCGATGACACAAAGGTCGAACGCGACACCGAGCTGTTGAACACCAAGTACCCGTTCCTCGAGACCTTGCCGGTCGTCGAGATCGGGCTGGAGTGGGAGAAGATGTACGAGCGGCCGGACGACGGCTCCTGAGGCGACGCTATCGCTCCAGGTACTGGAGCTTGTCCTTGACCTCGCGCCACTCGTCGGAGTCCGGCGGCGGCTCTTTCATCTCGGTAATGACGGGCCATTCCTGCGACAGCTCGGCGTTCAACTCGAGGAACTTCTCCTGCCCCGCCGGCAGCTCGTCTTCCGAGTAAATTGCTTCGACCGGGCATTCGGGCTCACAGAGCGTGCAGTCGATGCACTCATCGGGGTCGATGACGAGGAAGTTCGGCCCCTCATGGAAGCAATCCACGGGGCAGACCTCGACACAGTCGGTGAGTTTGCACTTGATGCAGGCTTCGGTAACGACGAAAGTCATAGTGAGCGGGCTCGAATTCCTTCGGATCGCGTACGCTATGCGAAGTCGTCCGGCAGTTCAAGCGACTCGGGCGGCAGACGGCGGCCGGCCAATATCGGTGAGCGTCGGCTTGCTGTCCGCGAATTCGAGATGAACGAATGACCGCCGACGTGGGCTCTGCGATAATCCACGCGAGGCGCCGAGCCCGGCACCGACTCTGTATAGCTCCTGATTATTTTTCGTGAATAAAAACAAAGACGTAGACTCTATCGTCGTCCGTCTCGCGGGCGACTCCGGCGACGGCATCCAGCTCATGGGATCGCAATTCGCGGTATCCACCGCGCTTGCCGGCGCCGACTTCGCGACCTTTCCGGACTATCCGGCCGAAATCCGCGCACCGGTCGGCACGACCTTTGGTGTCTCCGCCTACCAGATCAACCTCGGCAGCGGGCTAATCACGACGGCCGGCGACACGCCCGACGTGCTCGTCGCGTTTAACCCGGCCGCGCTCAAGGTCAGCCTGCCGATGCTCAGGCCCGGGGCCCTCGTCATCCTCAACAACGACGCCTTCAACGAGCGCGCACTCGCGAAGGCCGGGTACGACCACGACCCCCGTGATGACGACGCGCTCGGCGATTTCCAGCTTGTAACCGCGGATATCGGCCGGCTCAACCTGGAGGCCGTGAAGCCGTTCGGCCTCAGCAAGAGTGAAGGCGGCCGCTGCAAGAACTTCTGGGCGCTCGGACTGCTTCTTTGGATGTTCGACCGCGAACTCGAGCCCATCGAGGCCTGGATCAATCGGCGGCTTGCGAAGAAGCCGACGCTCGCCGAGGCGAACGTCGCGGCGCTGCGCGCGGGGCACGCCTATGGCGAGACGACGGAAGTCTCGGCGGCGTTGCCGCACGTGCACGTCGAGCCGGCCGAGATGCCCGCGGGCGACTACCGCAGCATCACGGGCGCGGAAGCGCTCGCACTTGGCCTCGCTGCCGCGGGAGAACTCGCCGACCGGCCGGTGATGTTCTGTTCGTACCCGATCACTCCGGCATCGCCGCTGCTGCATCGACTGTCGATCCTCGGCGAACTCGGCGTCGGTACATTTCAGGCCGAGGACGAAATCGCAGCGATCTGCGCGGCCATCGGCGCATCCTACGCCGGCATGATCGGCGTAACCTCGAGCTCGGGCCCGGGCATCGCGTTGAAAACCGAGGCGATGGGGCTCGCGGTCAGCGCAGAGCTGCCTCTCGTGATCGTCAACTGGCAGCGCGGCGGACCATCGACCGGCCTGCCGACCAAAACCGAACAAAGCGACCTGTACCAGGCGGTTTACGGCCGCAATGCCGATACGCCGATGCCGGTTGTTTCGGCATCGTCAGCCGGCGACTGCTTCGATGCGGCGATCGAGGCGACCCGTATCGCGCTGCGACACATGACGCCCGTAATCCTGCTCGCCGACGGCTACATGTCCAATGCCGCCGAACCCTGGCGCATCCCGGACTTCAGCTCATATGCGCCGATTGCAACGCACCAGGCGCCGCAGCCGTCAGCGGAGACGACACCACAGCACCAGGCGTTCGCTCGCGACGACGCGACTCTCGGCCGCAACTGGATCACGCCCGGCACCGCGGAGCTGATGCATCGCATCGGCGGGCTCGAGAAAGACATCGCGACCGGTCACATTTCCTACGACCCTGAAAACCACCAGCGCATGACCGAGCTCAGACAGGCGAAGGTGGACAAGGTCGCGGACTTCATCGACGACCAGTCGGTCGAGGTCGGCGAGACCAGCGGCGACATCGTGGTCGTCGGCTGGGGCTCGACCTATGGCCCGATCTTCCAGGCGACCCGGCACACCGGGGCAAGCATGGTGCACCTGCGTCACCTGAATCCGCTGCCGAAGAACCTTGGCGACCTGCTCGGCGGCTTTAACAAAGTCCTGGTCCCCGAGATGAATAACGGTCAACTGACGACGCTGCTGCGCGACAAGCTCGACGTGCAACCCATTCCTTATAACAAGGTGAGCGGCCAGCCGTTTCGAATCGACGAACTCGTCGATCGTATCCAGCAGGAGCAAACGGCATGACGCGCGCACTGACGGCAAAGGACTTCGCTACCTCGCAGGAGGTTCGCTGGTGCCCGGGCTGCGGCGACTACGCCATCCTGCGTGCCGT
>JAAUXY010042235.1_pt1 | contig 24918 bp, 22 predicted proteins | sample 7278121 | NCBI WGS metagenome assembly JAAUXY01 (sample SAMN14350117, study PRJNA611818) | marine sediment metagenome | isolation source: surface marine sediment (1.8m) | place: French Polynesia: Moorea | collected 2018-08 | reverse complement strand
GCTGAAGCGCGCAATCCAGCAACGCATCGAAAATCCGCTGGCGCAGGAAATCCTGAAAGGCGGTTTCAAGCCGGGGGATACGGTCACGGTTGCCGTCGACGGCGGCAACATTGTCTTTCGCTGATTCGGGCCGCTGCGAGGAGTCGGAATGCCAATCTACGAATACGCGTGTGACGAGTGTGGTCACGTATTCGACGTACTGCAGAAGATGAGCGAGGATCCGCTCAAGTTCTGCCCGGAATGCGGCGCGGATGGCCTGCGCAAACTGCTGTCAGCACCCGCATTCCGGCTCAAGGGCAGCGGCTGGTACGAGACTGATTTCAAAACGGGCGATAAACGCAATCTGCACGGCGACGGGGCCAAGAAAAAGGACAAGTCCGGCGACACGTCCAGCAGCAAGCCGGACAAATCGGACAAATCGGACAAATCGGACAAATCGGCAAAGAAATCCGGGTCGAACGGCGCCAGCAAATCCACCAGTTCCGGAGACAGCGCCTGACTCCCGGCACGCGGCTTGAGCCCGCGCGGCGCTTGCGCGAGGATTCACGTGTGGCCGGCCAGCTGCCGGTGCCGGCCCGGAGCGCATCCGCATGAGACATTTCCGTCGATATATCGTGGCCGGACTGCTGGTCTGGGTGCCGCTCGGCGTCACCTTGCTGGTCCTCAAACTGCTCGCCGACTTGCTGCAGGGCCTGGTCATCATCCCGCCCGCTTTGCGGCCGGAAAACCTGATCGGCTGGACCGTGCCTTACCTGGACGTCGTACTCACGCTGATCACGGCGGTTCTTGTGCTGTTCCTGACCGGTCTGATTGTCGCGAATATTCTCGGCCGCCAGCTGATCCATTTGTGGGAATCGATCCTGGACCGCATCCCGCTGGTGCGCAGTATTTACGGGGCAGCGAAGCAGTTTGCGGAAGTCCTGTTCGCCGACACCAGTCAATCGTTCAAGAAGGTGTTGCTGATTCAGTATCCGCGCAAGGGTGTCTACAGCCTGTGTTTCCAGACCTCGACGACACTCGAGGAAGTCCAGGTCCGGACCAGCGAGGAAGTCATGTGCGTGTTCGTGCCAACCACGCCGAATCCGACCTCCGGCTTCATCATCATGGTGCCGCGGAGCGAGGTGATCGAGCTCGACATGGATGTGGAACAGGCGCTGAAAATGATCGTGTCGCTCGGCGTCGTCGTGCCGCCATGGAACCGCAAGGATGCGCCGCAGGAGCTTGCGCCACCGGAGGCGGCTCCGTAACATCCTGCGCCCTCTAGACGGGGCTTCGACGGGCCCGGACAGGTTTTTCTCATGCGCACCCACTACTGCGGCGAAATCAACTCGGACCAGGTCGGCCAGGAGGTGGCCGTGGCCGGCTGGGTGCACAACCGCCGTGATCACGGTGGCGTGATATTCATCGACCTGCGGGATCGCGAGGGCCTCCTGCAGGTCGTCTTCGACCCGGATCGGCCGGATATTTTCGCGGACGCCGAGCGCGTGCGCGGCGAATACGTGCTGGCAGTGAAGGGGCTCGTGCGGCCGCGTCCCGAAGGCACGATCAATCCGAAGCTGGCCAGCGGTGAGGTCGAGGTTCTCGCCTCGGAGCTCGAGGTGCTGAACCCGGCCGAGACACCGCCGTTCCATCACGACGAGCATGCGCACGAAGATCTGCGGCTGCGCTACCGCTACCTCGACCTGCGGCGCCCGGAGATGGCGGAACGGTTACGACTGCGCCACCAGGTCACTCGCAGCCTGCGGGCCTTTCTCGATGACAACGGCTTTGTCGACGTTGAAACGCCGATGTTGACGCGCACCACGCCGGAAGGGGCGCGGGATTACATCGTGCCGAGCCGCACGCATCCGGGTCAGTTCTTTGCGCTGCCGCAGTCGCCGCAGCTGTTCAAGCAATTGCTGATGATGTCGGGCTTCGATCGGTATTATCAGATCGCGCGGTGTTTTCGGGACGAAGACCTGCGCGCCGACCGCCAGCCTGAATTCACGCAGCTCGATGTCGAAACCTCGTTCCTGAACGAGGACGGCGTGATGCAGCTGATGGAAGCGCTCATTCGTCATGTCTTCAAGGAAGTGTTGCACGACGAGCTGCCGGATCCGTTCCCCCGCATGGGTTATGCGGAAGCCATGGAACGCTTCGGGATCGACCGGCCCGATCTCCGCATCCCGCTGGAGCTGGTTGAAGTCGGCGACCTGATGAGCGGCGTCGAATTCAAAGTCTTCGCCGGGCCGGCCGCGGATCCCGAGGGTCGTGTGGCGGCACTCAAGCTGCCCGGTGGGGCGGAACTCACGCGAAAGTCGATCGACGAATACACCGATTTCGTCGGTCGTTATGGTGCCAAGGGCCTGGCCTATATAAAGGTCAACAAGGTCGCCGACGGTCGCGATGGTCTGCAGTCACCGATCCTCAAGTTCCTCCCCGACGCCACGGTCGATGGTCTGATCAAACGCCTGGGCCTGGTCGATGGCGACCTGGTCTTCTTCGGCGCGGACAAAGCGAAGATCGTCAACGATTCGCTGGCGGCGCTGCGTGTGCAGCTCGGCAAGGATCAGGGCCTGGTTGCGACTGGCTGGCACCCGGTATGGATCGTCGATTTCCCGATGTTCGACTGGGACCCGCAAGAGAAACGCTGGACGGCGCTGCATCACCCGTTTACGGCGCCCAGTTATGACGATGCGGTCGAACTGGAAGCCGCGCCGGGGAATTCGCTATCCCGCGCCTACGACATCGTGCTCAATGGCAGCGAAATCGGCGGCGGCTCGATTCGTATTCATCGCGAGGACATCCAGGCCGCCGTGTTCCGGATTCTCGGCATCGGCGAAGAGGAAGCGGAGAGCAAGTTCGGCTTTCTGTTGCGCGCGCTGCGTTATGGATGCCCGCCGCACGGTGGTATTGCGTTCGGCCTCGACCGCATCGTGATGCTGATGGCCGGCGCCGACAGCATTCGTGACGTGATTGCGTTCCCGAAGACCCAGTCGGCAAGCTGCCTGTTGACCGAGGCACCTGGTCCGGTCGCCGATCAGCAACTGCGGGAGACGGGCATCCGGTTACGGAAGCCGCCAGGTTCTTCGTAGCAACGACTTTATCCGCGAAGCACTGCGGCGGTGCGTCGGCCTCGTGGCCGGTACGTCTCATCTCCATGGCTCGCTTCGCTGCGCTTTACTTCCGATGAGACATACCGGCCACGCGGCCCACACCGAGAACTTCGCGGACAAACCCGCTCTTGCAGTCAGGTAGAGTTGAACGATGACGGATTCATCGGACGCCATTGTCCTGATTCACGGTTTGTGGATGCACGGCATCGTGATGGAGCCGTTGCGCCATCGGCTGCAGAATCGTCACGGGTACGTCGTCCACAATTTCTCTTATCCGTCGGTCACGCAGGGCATCAACGCCAATGTTGCTCGTCTGCGCGACTTTGTCAGTCAGGTGACCGCACCGCAGGTACACCTGGTTGGCCACAGCCTGGGCGGCGTGCTGGCCCTGAAGGTCAGCGCCGGAATGCCGACGGAGACGCCCGGCAGGGTCGTGTGCATGGGAGCGCCGTTGCGGGGGACCAGCATCGGTCGCGCCGTGTCCAAACTGCCGGCCGGTGACTGGATCATCGGACAAACGATTCGGGATGCGGTGCTGGAGGCGCCATTCGAGTCGTACGAGGGCGACCGCGATGTTGGTGTCATCGCCGGTACGGTCAGTATCGGTACCGGCTTGCTGCTACCGGGCGCGCTGGAGGGTCCGAACGACGGCGTGGTTACGGTCGCGGAAACCCGTCTGCCCGGCATTACCGATCATGTCGAGATGCGACATACGCACTGGACCATGGTCATGTCGCGGCGTGCCGCCGATCAGGTCGCGGCGTTCCTGCGCAACGGGTGTTTCAACAAAAAGAGTCAGGGTCGTGACTCTGACCCGATAGACCAGGCGTAAATGTCTTCGGCCGTTGTGAACCAGACATCCGATTTCGACAGGATGTGATCGAGGGCGGCCTCGAAGTACTTCATCCGGTGCGGGACCCCCATGATGTAGGGATGCACGCTCATCGACATGACGCGCGGTTGTGCCGCGCCCTCCGCATGGAGCCGGTCAATCTGGTCCATGGCCCGGTTGAGCCACACATGCGATTCATGCATATGCACGACCATCATCGGCAGGTCGCTGAGTTCCATGCTGTACGGCATGGCGATGACCGGTTCGTGGCTGGTTTGCATCACCACGGGATGCTCGTCCATCGGCCAATCGCAGACGAATCGAAAGCCGGTTTCCGACAGGTAATCCAGCGTCTCCAGCGTTTCGTGTAAACCCGGCCCCAACCAGCCCAGCGGTGCGGTGCCGGTGTAGCTTTTCAGCACATCCCAGGTCTTCTGGATTACCGCACGCTGGTCGTCCACGACGTGCATCGGGGCTTGCGCATACCCGTGGCCCATGAACGGGAAACCGGCCTGATGCAGGGCCCTGGCGACCGGTTCGCCGGCACCTTCGCAGACCCGCGCGTTGATCGCGACACTCGCCTTCAGGCCACGTCGTTCCAGCGCTTCCATCACGCGCCAGATGCCGACGCGCATGCCGTACTCGTGCCAGGCCCAGTTAGGAATATTCGGCACCGTCGCGACGCCGGCCGGCGACGTGACGTACTCCCGCGCGACCGGTTTGTTGATGTCCCATTCCTCGATGTTGATCACCAGGTACACAGCAACGCGGGCGCCATCCGGTAGCGTCCAGGGTTCGCGTTGTGTCATCGCGGAGTATTCGAAGCGCTCGTGGGGCAATGTCATTGTTGGTTCTCGCTGCGCGACGCAGTCAGCCTGACGCTGCGAGACAGGCCTGTCAACACGCCGCGGCGCTCCAGGCAGACGTCACTCAGGGGATCTTTTTCAGTCGATACAACGTGTCCAGCGCCTGCCGGGGACTGAGCTCATCAGGCTCGATCGCAGCGAGTGCGTCGCGCAATGTATCGGTAGATTCGGCGGGCGTGTCGCGTGCTGGTGGCTGGCTGCTCAGGTCGAGTTCGCGCTGCGGGCTGAGCGCTGCCCGCTGCGCGGCGGACTCCCGCTCCAACTGCGCCAGATAGTCGCGCGCCTGACGAATGACGGCGCGAGGCACGCCGGCGAGCTGTGCCACCTGCAGACCGTAACTCTGGTTCGCCGGGCCAGGCTTCACCTGGTGCATGAAAATCAACTGGTCGCCGTGCTCGGTCGCATCGAGGTGCACGTTCGCGCACGTGGGCAGTTCATCAGCGAGTGCGGTCAATTCGAAGTAGTGGGTGGCGAATAGCGCGAACGCGCCCACGTCGCTGGCGATGTGCCGTGCCGTGGCCCAGGCCAGCGACAGGCCGTCGAAGGTGCTGGTGCCACGGCCGATTTCGTCCAGCAGCACGAGGCTCTGCTCGGTCGCGTTGTTGAGAATATTGGCGGTCTCACTCATCTCCACCATGAACGTCGAGCGACCGCCGGACAGGTCGTCCGCGGCACCGATGCGCGTGAAGATCCGGTCGATGGGCCCGAGTCGGGCGGCCGTGGCCGGCACGAAACTGCCGACGTGGGCGAGGATGGCGATCAGCGCGGCCTGTCTCATGTAGGTCGACTTACCGCCCATGTTGGGGCCGGTAATGATCAGCATTCGGCACTGTTGGTCCAGTGACAGGTCGTTCGGGATGAACGCCTCGCCCGATACCTGCTCGACTACCGGGTGGCGACCACCCTCGATGACCAGCCCCGGCTCGCCGGTGAGCTCCGGTTCGCGCAGGTCGAGGTCCCGGGCGCGACCGGCGAAGTTCGCCAGCACGTCGATCTCCGCGAGACCCGCCGACATCGACTGCAGTGCGGCCAGCTCCGGCTGGTGCGCCTCCAGCAGTTCGTGGTACAGGCGTTTTTCCCGGGCCAGCGCGCGCTCGCGGGCGGTTAGCACGCGGCCTTCGAAGTCCTTGAGTTCTGGCGTGACATAGCGCTCGGCCCCTTTCAAAGTCTGGCGACGGATGTAGTCGGCGGGCGCCTGCTCCGCCTGAGCCTTGCTGATTTCGATGTAGTAGCCGTGCACGCGGTTGTAGCCGACCTTCAGCGATGGCAGCCCGGTGCGATCCCGCTCGCGAACTTCGAGCTCGGCGAGGTACGCATCGGCATGCTGACTCGTATTGCGCAGCTCATCGAGTTCGACATCGTAGCCCGCGGCGATGACACCGCCGTCGCGAATCAGCATCGGGGGCTCGTCAACCAGCGCCCGTTCGAGCCGTGCCTGGATCGCGGGCCGATCGGCAAGTTGTTGCGCCAGTGCTTGCAGCAATGGTGAGTCGGTCGGCACTCGGTGACGGATTGCCGGCAGCAATTGCAACGCAGTGCGCAACTGCGCCAGGTCGCGCGGTCTCGCCGACAGCAACGCGACTCGTGTCAGGATCCGCTCCACATCGCCCACCCGGCGCAGCAGGTCGGTCAATTCCGGCCCGGCATTTGCCTGCAGTTGTCCGACGGCCTGATAGCGCTGCCGGAGCAGCGTGTGATCACGCAACGGGCGATTCAGCCAGCGCCGTAGCATGCGACTGCCCATGGTCGTGGCGCAGCGATCCATGAGACCGGCGAGGGTGTCGGCCTCTCGCCCGGCCAGGCTGCGGTCGATCTCCAGGTTGCGCCGGGTGACGGCGTCGACGAGCAGCGAGTCGCCCGCTCGTTCAACGGTCAGGCCGTCGATGTGAGGCAGGCTGCTGCGTTGAGTATCACGCACGTATTGCAACAAGCCACCTGCCGCGCGGATGGCCAACGGCAGGTCCGCGCAACCAAAGCCGTCGAGATTGAGCGTGCCGAATTGCTCACAGAGCTTGCGCCGCGCCGTGTCGGCGTCGAATTGCCATGGCGGCAGTTCGCGCGTTCGGGTATCCATGCTCGCCAGACCGGCCGGCGCGGCCTGTTCCGGTAAGAGGAGTTCTGCCACCTGCAGGCGCTCCAGTTCGCTGGCCATGTCGGTGTCGGCCAGCTCGCTGATCGACAAGCGACCGGAGCTGAGCTCCAGCCACGCCAGGCCGGCACGCGAGCCGTCCGGGCACAGTGCTGCAATCAGGTTGTCTCGTCGCGAATCGAGCAGTGCCTCGTCAGTGAGGGTGCCGGGCGTCAGAACGCGCACGACCTCGCGGGCCACGGGTCCCTTGCTGGTGGCCGGATCGCCGACCTGTTCGCAGATCGCGACCGACTCACCCTGCCGCAGTAACTTCGCCAGATAGCTTTCCGCCGCGTGATATGGCACGCCAGCCATTGGTATGGGTTGTCCGGCGGACTTGCCGCGACTCGTCAGCGTGATGTCGATCAGGGTTGCGGCACGGCGTGCATCGTCATAGAACAACTCGTAGAAGTCGCCCATTCGATAGAAGAGCAGCGTGTCCGGAAATTCGGCCTTGATGCGCAGATACTGCCGCATCATCGGCGTGTGGCCGGCGTTTGCGGTCGCTGTCATTTCATCGGCGGGCGCACTCATCGCGGCATTATTCCCGATCGCAGCCCGCGCGCCAAAACCGGTCTGCCAAACTACTTGCAAAACGCGCGCTATGATCGCGGCCCATGCATGTTTTGCATGTCGAGACCGGTCGCCAACTTCTCGGTGGCGCGCGCCAGGTGCTGGACCTCGTCGGGGGTCTCGGCACGGGCCGTGAGCGTCATACCCTGGTTTGCGCCAGTGATACGGCCGTGGCGGCTGCGGCGCGCGAGTCCGGGCTGCGGACCTTGGAATTGCCGGTCGCGGGGGATGCCGACGTGCGCCTGTTATGGCGAGTTGCCAGCCTCGTCAGGCGACTGCGGCCGGATCTGGTGCATATTCACAGCCGACGCGGGGCCGACAGCTGGGGGTTGCTGGCCGCCCGGCTGATGTCGCGACCGCTGGTGCTGACGCGGCGGGTCGACAATCCGGAACCCGTCCTGTCCCGGCGCTGGAAGTATGGTCTGCCCGATCGCATCGTGGCGATCTCGGCCGGCGTGGCTGACCAGTTGCGCCGCGACGGTGTACCCGCCGGCAAGCTGCGCGTCGTCAACAGCGCCGTTGCCGTCGAGGCTTGCCAGCCGAGCTGGACGGATGCGGCTTTTCGCGAACACTTTGCCCTGACTCCCACCGAACGTCCGATCGCCGTCATCGCGCAGTTCATTCCGCGCAAAGGCCACGAGGTATTGCCTGAGGTGCTGGCGCGCGTCCGGGCGGAGGTCCCGGGGCTCCGGGTCATGCTATTCGGAAGCGGCCAACTCGAATCGCAGTTGCGCAATGCGTTCCAGCGGGCCGGGCTAATGGACATTCTGCGGTTTGCCGGGTTTCGCCGGGATCTTCGCGAGTTCCTGGGCCGCTTCGAGCTCGTATTGCACCCGGCGTTTCGGGAAGGGCTCGGCATCGCACTGCTCGAATCGCAGGCGGCCGGCGTGCCGGTTGTTGGTTGGCGCGTGCCCGGCGTCGATGAAGCCGTCGAGCATGGTAAAACCGGCATGCTGGTCGAGCCGGGCGACAGAAGTGGCCTGGCGGCGGCCGCAATTCGATTGCTCGAAGATGCGCCGCGACGGCGCGAGCTTGGTGTCGCCGGTCGCAAGCGCGTCGAACGGATGTTCAATCCCGACCGGATGCTGCGCGGTAATCTTGACGTCTATTGCGAGGTTCTGGAGGCTCGTTCGAATGGTTCCTGATGATCGAGAGCTCGCGGCCCTGGCCGAGCAGGTTGCCGAGGCACTTGGCCAGTCGCAGTGGCGACTCGTCACGGCAGAATCGTGCACCGGGGGCTGGATCGCAAAAATACTGACCGATCAGGTTGGCAGTTCGGGATGGTACGAAGGTGGTGCCGTCACCTACAGCGACGCCCTGAAGCACGACATGCTCGGCGTCAGCCGCCGGGTGCTCGAAGCCCACGGGGCGGTCAGCGCCGAGGTGGCAGCCGCCATGGCCGCGGGTGCGCTGGAAATCTCGGGGGCGGACGTTGCGGTAGCCGTCACCGGTATTGCCGGTCCCGCCGGCGGCAGCCCCGACAAACCCGTGGGCACAGTCTGGCTCGCGTGGGCCAGTACGGACGGTCAGCGCGCGACCCAGCTGGAAACGTTTGCCGGTGATCGCGACGGCGTGCGGCGACAAACGGTGGCTGCTGCGTTACGCGGCGTATTGCGTCTGACCGAGCGTGGCTGACACGCGTCGCCTGTTTTTCGCGCTGTGGCCGACGCCGGGTCTGCGGGACCATATTTACAAGCGTTGCCGCCGCGTGGTCCGCGCGGCCGGCGGGAAACCCGTGCCGGCAAATAATTACCATCTGACATTAGCGTTTCTGGGCAATGTTGCCGCTGAGCTCTACCCCCGGATTCTCGATGCGGCGGCGGCAGTCGTGCCGCCGGCCGGAGAGTTCAGTCTCGATCGCATCGGCTACTGGCCCAAGTCGCGAATCCTGTGGCTGGGCACCAGCGAGCCGGTCGCCGAACTGGCGCGCGTGTCGATCGAGCTATGGGATCGACTGGAACCCCTGGGGCTGTCGCGTGATGCACGCGCGTTCCGCGCGCACCTGACGCTGGCGCGCAAGGTCAATCGGGCACCCATGACGGCCGCACCGGATCGTCCGCTGCGTTGGGCATTGCGCGGTTTCGTGTTGGTGGAATCGATTACTGATCCCAAAGGCGCGCGCTATACCGTGGCGGCGGCATTTCCGGCGGGCTCATGCCCTGAGCCCTAACTGCACTAAGCTGTCGCTTTCACGAGGCTGCCGGGTCCAGGGATCTGTGAAATAATCCTGGCTCGCCGTCTTCTGACACAAACTTCTTCTTACGGGATCCCAAAACGATGGATGACAATCGCAAGAAGGCCCTGGCTGCTGCGCTGGGCCAGATCGAAAAGCAATTCGGCAAAGGCTCTGTCATGCGCCTCGGTGATGGTGGCGCGGCCCGCGACGTGGATGTGGTTTCGACCGGTTCGCTGGGGCTCGATGTCGCGCTCGGCGTCGGCGGCCTGCCAAAAGGTCGCGTGGTCGAAGTCTACGGCCCGGAGGCCTCCGGCAAGACGACCCTGACGTTGCAGGTCGTGGCCGAGTGTCAAAAGGGCGGCGGCACTGCGGCATTTGTCGACGCTGAACATGCCCTCGATCCTGTGTACGCCGAAAAGCTGGGCGTAGACGTCGACAACCTGCTGGTGTCCCAACCCGACACTGGTGAACAGGCTCTGGAAATCACCGACTTGCTGGTGCGTTCCGGCGCGGTCGATGTCGTCGTTGTCGATTCCGTGGCGGCCTTGACGCCGAAAGCCGAAATCGAGGGCGAGATGGGCGATACTCATGTCGGCCTGCAGGCGCGCCTCATGTCGCAGGCGCTACGCAAGCTGACCGGCAACATCAAGCGATCGAACACCATCGTGATCTTCATCAACCAGATTCGCATGAAGATTGGCGTGATGTTTGGCAATCCGGAAACCACGACTGGCGGCAATGCACTCAAGTTCTATTCCTCGGTGCGCCTGGACATCCGGCGGATTGGCGCCATCAAGAAAGGCGATGAAGTCATCGGCAACCAGACCCGGGTCAAGGTGGTGAAGAACAAGGTCGCACCGCCGTTCAAGACGGCCGAATTTGAAATTCTCTATGGCCAGGGTATTTCGCGCCTCGGCGAGGTGATCGATCTGGGCGTCAAGGAAGGCATCGTGCAGAAATCCGGGGCCTGGTACAGCTACCAGGGTGACCGCATTGGGCAGGGCAAGGAAAACAGCCGCGAGTTCCTGAAAGAGCACCCGGAGATCGCGACCGAAATCGAGACCCAGATTCGGCATCGGCTGATGCCATCGCCGGTCGCGGTGGTCGAAGAGGGCGAGGCCGAAGCCGCCGAGGCCTGATCCGGCGGCCGATGCCGACCCGGCGCCAATGACGCAGAGCTCGCGGGCTGGCCGCACGGCGCGTCGCGTGGCTATGGATTGCCTGGCCCGCCGCGAGCACTCCGAGAACGAATTGCGCCGCAAGCTCGCCTCCCGGGACTTCACAGCAGACGAAATAGACGCAACACTTAGTGACCTGGTCCGTGAGGGCCTGGCCAGTGACGCGCGTTTTGCGGAGGCATTCGCGGCGAACCGGGCCAGTCGCGGTCAGGGTCCCGTGCGTATCCGGGTGGAACTCGAAGCGCGCGGAGTCGCCGCCGAATTGATCGATCAGCAACTGCGCGCACACGACTGGGTGGCGGCTGCCAGTGAGGCCCGCGACAAGCGTTTTGGAGGGGCGATCCCGGCGGACTATCGCGAATGGGCGCGGCAAGCGCGTTTCCTGCAAAATCGCGGCTTCACGAGCGAGCAGGTGCGAGCCGCTTTTGGTAACGGCACAGACGACGACTGAGCAACGGAACAGACAGCATGACTACGTCGGAACTCCGCCAGCTGTTTCTGGACTACTTTGCGGGCCACGGGCACCGCATCGTACCCAGCTCGTCGCTGGTGCCCGGCAACGATCCGACACTGCTGTTCACGAATGCCGGCATGGTCCAGTTCAAGGACGTCTTCCTGGGCAGTGATCGGCGCGATTACAGTCGGGCTGCGACGTCCCAGCGGTGCGTCAGGGCCGGCGGGAAACATAACGATCTCGAAAACGTTGGCTATACCGCGAGGCATCACACGTTTTTCGAGATGCTCGGGAATTTCAGCTTCGGTGACTACTTCAAGGAAGACGCCATTCGCTTCGCTTGGGAATTCGTCACCGAGAGCCTGCAAATTCCGACCGACCGCCTGTGGGTGACGGTTTATCGCGATGACGACGAAGCCGCCGACATCTGGCTGAAGACCATCGGTGTTGATCAGCAGCGTTTTGGTCGCATGGGCGAGAAAGACAATTTCTGGTCCATGGGCGATACCGGACCCTGCGGACCTTGTACCGAGATTTTCTACGACCATGGCCCGTCCGTCGCGGGTGGGCCCCCGGGGTCGCCAGACGAGGACGGCGACCGCTACGTCGAAATCTGGAACCTCGTTTTCATGCAGTTCAATCGCGCGGCTGACGGCGAGATGACACCGTTACCCAAACCGTCGGTCGATACCGGCATGGGTCTGGAACGACTCGCCGCGGTAATGCAGAACGTGCACAGCAATTACGACATCGATCTGTTTGCGAAGCTGATTGATGCGATCATGGGCGTGACCGGGGCGGAGGATCGCGCGTTGCCATCGTTGCGGGTCATTGCAGACCACATTCGCGCCTGTGCTTTTCTGATCGCCGATGGCGTCCTGCCAGGCAATGAGGGTCGCGGCTACGTGCTGCGCCGGATCATCCGTCGCGCGCTGCGCCACGGTTACGAACTGGGCATGCAGGAGCCGTTCTTTCATCGCCTGGTTACGCCGCTGGACCAGGAAATGGGCGCCGCGTACCCGGAGCTGTCCGCAGCCGCGGCGCACGTGCAGAAAGTGCTGCGCATGGAAGAAGATCGCTTCGCCGAGACCCTGTCCCACGGCATGGTAATTCTCGACGACGCGCTGGCCGGACTGAGCGGGACGGAACTACCCGGCGATGTGGTGTTCAAGCTTTATGACACCTATGGCTTTCCGGAAGATCTCACTGCTGACGTGGCGCGCAACCGCGGCGTGACCATCGACCGCGCCGGTTTCGAGGCGGCCATGGAACAACAGCGCGAGCGTGCGCGGACGCACAGCAAGTTCAAGGCTGGTACCGATGGCAGCATCGCGGTGGATGCCGTCACCGAGTTCACCGGCTACGACTCGCTGCGTGATGCCGGCCAAATCGTCGCGATATATCGCGACAATGAACCCGTCGAATCGCTGTCCGACGGCGAGTCGGGTGTGCTGGTGCTGGATCGCTCGCCGTTCTACGCCGAGAGCGGCGGCCAGGTGGGAGACCAGGGCACGATCCATGGCCCGGATGGCGCGAGATTTCTGGTAACCGACACGCAGAAAAGCGGCGACGCTCATCTGCATATTGGCCGGGTCGATGCCGGCAGCTTCGCGGCGGGGGCGGCGGTCGACGCCGCGGTTGACGAGCAATTGCGCGCCGCGACGGTGTTGAATCACTCCGCGACACACCTGCTGCATGCAGCCCTGCGAAGCGTGCTCGGCAGTCACGTGACCCAGAAGGGCTCGCTGGTCGCGCCGGATCGGTTGCGCTTTGATTTTTCGCACTATGAAGCAGTCACGGCCGCGGAACTCGCGCAGATCGAAGCGCTTGTGAATGAGAAAATTCGCGCCAACGAAGCGGCCGAGACACGCCTCATGGATCCGGATGCGGCCCAGGCGGCCGGCGCGATGGCGCTGTTTGGCGAGAAATACGGCGACGTTGTCCGCGTTCTCAGTATTGGTGATTTCTCTATTGAACTGTGCGGTGGTACGCACGTCGAGCGCGCCGGCGATATCGGGCTTTTCAAGATTATTGCCGAGTCCGGTATTGCGGCCGGAGTTCGCCGCATCGAGGCGGTTTCCGGTCAAGCCGCGCTCGATCGAATGATGGACGCGGAACAGACGCTGGATCGGCTGGCCGGGCTGGTAAAGGGCTCGCGTACCGAACTCGAATCACGTGTGCGACAGGCGCTCGACCGCAATCGCGCGCTGGAAAAAGAACTGCAGCAATTGAAGGGACAGCTGGCCGGTGGCGCGGTCGGGCGCGACCCGACCGCGGATGCGGTGGAAGTCGCCGGCGTGCGGGTGCTTGCCAACCGACTCGCCGATGGCGTCGATGCCAGGACGCTGCGCGATGCCGTGGATCGGTTTCGCGACAAGCTGGGCTCGGCCATTGTGGTCCTGGGTTGTGCGACCGACGACGGCAAGGTGCGCCTGGCCGCGGGCGTGAGCAAGGATGTCAGTGCCCGGGTGCGGGCGGGCGACCTCGTCAACGCGGTCGCGCAGCAGGTCGGCGGGAAGGGCGGTGGCAGACCCGATTTCGCGCAGGCGGGCGGTAACGACCCACAACAGCTCGACGCGGCGCTGGCCTCCGTGCCGCAGCTCGTCGGCGAGCGGCTAGGTCAATAGGTCTGCGCCACCCGCTAATTCCCTGTTTTCGTGACTTATTTCGGCCCCTGCCTCTGGTCAAGGCGGCGCTCGCTGAGGTAAAATTCGAGTTATCCGAGTAGCTTAGGAGGAGCTGCCAGCAGTCAGGGGCCCCGTTCGGGGCGTGAATTCCGAATCATTTCGCAGTGATCGTTGACCAATCGTCTCGGGGTCCATCGTCCGCTGCATGATTTGCTGCCGGCACACCTCTCGTTACCGGAGCCGCGGACCAGGATGGGACGCGGTGGGGGAACAAAGAAAAAAAACAACGAGGGGGCTGGAATGCTGATACTGACACGCAGGGTCGGCGAAACCGTCATCATCGGGAATGACGTCGACGTGACCGTGCTCGGCGTAAAGGGCAACCAGGTGCGGCTCGGTGTTAAGGCACCGAAGGAAATCGCCGTGCATCGTGAGGAAATCTACCAGCGTATTTGCCGGGAGCAGGGCAACGGCAGCAGCGGCGGGCATGTGCACGACGCAACCGACGCTGCCACCGATTGAGCGGACGGCCACGCTCTTCCGAAACTACCGATAAATCGCGTAAGCTACCGACCGCCGGGCCCATGTGCCCGGGCGTAATTCGTGCCTTCGGAGAGGTGGCTGAGTGGTCGAAAGCGCTCCCCTGCTAAGGGAGTAAGGGTTAAAAGCCCTTCGAGGGTTCGAATCCCTCCCTCTCCGCCAGTGCGACCAAGGCCTCCTCACGGGGGCCTTTTGCTTTGTCCTGACTGCGTGCGTGATCCACGAGCGCGTTCCGATCGAAAACCTTCTGCAGGCTCCACGACGCAGGACTGTCGTACAACTTCCCGCCATGACCGACAAGATGAAAATTTGCGCGAGCTGCGGACGCAGCTTCGAAATGCGACGCCGATGGAAGGATTGCTGGGAAGCCGTGCGTTACTGTTCGCGCGGTTGCAGGTCGCGAGGCATTCGTCGCCTCGATCGGCGACTCGAGGCGGCCATTCTCGAGCTGCTCGAATCCCGGCAGACGCACCATACGATTTGTCCGAGCGAAGCAGCCCGCGTGGTTGCCAATGGCGACGAATGGCGCGATCTCATGGAACCGGCGCGTCGCGCGGCGCGACGTTTGGTGCACCAGAATCGCGTCGAAATAACGCAGCGTGGGCACGTGGTCGATCCTGACCGGGTGCGGGGCCCGATTCGCGTGAGAGCGAAAGACTAGGCATGCCCGAAGGCCCTGAGATCAGGCTGGCGGCGGACCGAGTGGCCCGGGTGCTGGTTGGAAAGCCGCTCCGCGAAGTTTTTCTCGCGCCACCCCGGCTCCGCCGCTTCCGGCCACGGCTGACTGGCGCTTCTGTGAGCCGGGTGGAAACGCGCGGCAAGGCCATGCTCACGCATTTCGACAACGGGCTGACGCTGTACTCGCACAATCAGCTCTACGGTCGCTGGTATGTGCGCCCGCGCGGCGCGCTGCCGCGCACTCGGCGATCGCTGCGGGTTGGCCTGCATACCGATACCCAAAGTGCGTTGCTCTACAGCGCCTCCGATATCGACGTGCTGACCGCCGATCAGCTGGAGTCGCATCCATTCCTGCGGCGCCTCGGCCCGGATGTTCTGAGCGAAGATTTAACCTGGCAAGCGCTTGCAGCCCGGTTGAACGATTCGCGCTTCCGGGGTCGATCGCTGGCCAGCCTCTACCTCGATCAGGGCTTCGTCGCCGGGATCGGCAATTACCTGCGGAGCGAGATACTCTTTTTCGCGCGAGTCTCGCATTGCCGGAAACCACGAGATCTGGGTCGCAGCGAGCGGCAGCGCCTCGCGCGTCAGACACTCGCGGTTGCCCGGCGCTCGTATCAAACTCGTGGCGTGACGAATTTGCCGTCGCGACTGCGCACGCGGCGCGCCGGAGACGCCGGTCGGGACGATCGCCGGTTTGCCGTCTTCGCGCGCGCAGGCAAAGGCTGCGACGTGTGCGGCAGCGTTATCGAACGCACTGACGCGGGCTCGCGACGACTTTACTACTGCCCGGATTGTCAGACGTGATCGCAGCGCTCGGCGGGTTCGGGGCGCCAGCGAATCAGTTGCCGCGCAGGTTGTCGACGGAAACTTCGTCAGCGAAATACCCTGCCGGCGATACCAGTTCCGCGGCTGTCTCCTCGAGACCGATATAGGGTCTTCCCGGCTCTTCCTGGCGAACCGCGGACTGTGACACTGATCCTTCGCTCGGGTAAGGCACGTCAAAACCGGCAAACCAGTCGGTCGGACGTTCGAGCATATTGATTTTGCGGTGATACCGCCGGAGCAGGCGATCGGCTGGAACGAGCGCGTTGAAAACCGCTCCCTGCTCGAGCTGCGATTGTTGGGCCTCGATGATGCGCCGGTCTTCCTCGGTCACCTTTTTTGCCATGTGGCGGTACAGCGGCGCCATCATTCGCTTGGTCAACGGGCCGTTGAAGAAAGTGCGGTACTGGAAAAAGAAAAACCGCGTCAGATTGCGCTTTAACGGGACGGCGAATTCCCAGTGGAAGTTGGTGACGGGTTTCTTGCCGAACCAGCTCTTGACCGTCTTCGTGATCAGGAACGGGGACTGATACTCGTAGTGGTAGTAGCTCATGCGACCGTTGTTCTCCACTTCGGTTCGGCCCACGGGCCAGCCTGTGACAGTGTCCCCGACGTCCAGGAATCGCACCGGATAGCTCTTGCGACGGACGATCCGGGCGAGGATGCCGGCGTGAACGAACTGCACATGCGCCGGGTCCGACAGGTTGGCGGACAGCAGGGAGTAGTGCGACGCGATGTCGTAGTGTTCCTTCAGTGCGGCGAATGGCTCGTCCGCAGGCGGCAATGACGGCAACGGAATCGTGGCTTCGTCAGCCAGGTCCGGATTGCCTGGCCAGACCCACACCATACCGCCCTTTTCGGCGGCCGGCAGAATCCGGATGAGCTGTCGACCAGCCTCGATCTCTTTGTCTGCGACGCTCGGTATTCGCGCGCAGCGGCCACAGCCGTCGAACTCCCAACCGTGGTAGGGGCAACGGAGGCGACCTCCCGACACGTTTCCCAGCGAGAGCGGTGCGGCCCGGTGCGGACAGCGATCTTCGAGACAGCGTATGACCCCGGTCCGATCTCTGAACAAGACGATCGGCCGACCGAAAACCTGCACGCCGTAAGGGGCGTCCCGACCGATTCGCTTTGCGAATTCCACTGGTAACCAATAGTCGTGAAGAGATTCCCTGTGAAAACTGGCGCTGAGGAGTTGTGTGGACATCGACGAATCCGTTCGCTGGCTATGCAACCCGCGGGCTGTGTTCTACTGATTTAGGGCGGTCCGGCTAATTTTGTTTCTTATTCGAACCAGTTGGCGGACTTGTGTTGACGTATTGTTGGAACAAGCGCCGCTCAGGGACAGTGTAACCGATCACCCGCGCGGATCATGGGCATTGCGCAGCGATTGTCAATGCGAATCGGGCCGGCTTCATTTCAATTGAAAGAAAACGCGATAACATGCTGGAAAGACTCACTATCGAATGAGCCGCATTCGCGGGTTAGTACGGTTGGCCTAGTAGCCGCGCTCGGGATCGACCACGGATACCAGGGGATCACCGGCGACGTAGCGGCGCAGATTTTCTTTTGCGACCGCGAACAAGCGTTCGCGCACGAGATCCGATCCAGCGGACACGTGCGGCGTAATGATGACGTTCGGCATGGACCACAACGGGTGTCCGGCCGGCAGCGGCTCGGGATCGGTCACATCCAGTCCGGCGCCGGCAATTGCTCCGCCGCGTAACGCGGCCACCAGATCATCGGTCACCACTGTGCCGCCGCGCCCGACATTAAGAAAATAGGCGTGTGCGGGCATGGCATCGAACACGCCGGCGTCAAACATGCCCCGGGTCAGAGGGGTCAGCGGCACAGTATTCGCCACGGCATCGGCCCGCCCGGCCATTGCCAGCAACGCATCCGGGCGGCCCACTTCCGCAACGAAGTCTGGTCCGGGTCGGCCGCTGGCGCGCACCGCGATGACTTCCATGCCCAACGCACTGGCGCGTCGTGCGACTTCGGTGCCGATACCACCCAAGCCGACGACCAGCATGGTTCGGCCGGTGAGCTCCCAACGTTGCGACATGGGTATGAGCTCGGGTTGCCATTCACCCGATGCCTGGGCTCTCGCGTAGCCGTTCAGTCCGCGTGTGAAGGTCAGCAGCATGCCAATGACGTGTTCGGCGATTTCCGGTCCTGAAATTCGCTGCATGTTGGTCAACAGGATCTGCCCGTCCGCAATACGCGGCAGCACAACGCATCTTTCCGCGCCCGAGGAATACGCCTGCACCCAGCGGACCTGGGGCCCGGCATCGAGCAGCCTGGCCGAGCAATAACCCATTAGCGCGGTCGCTTCTTTCATGACGGGCAGGGCTTCCGCCTCTGAGGTGACGGCAATGACAGGGCGATCGCCCGCGATCCGCTGCATTTCGGCGGCGCGCTCCGCGGAATCGACGCGGACTACAATCGGTCCGCTCGCTGACCACCGCGGATCCTGACGCACTGGCGTCGTCGCCTCGCGGAGGCCGAGCTCGGTCACGATATCGCTCCCGCTGGCCGTTGCCGACGCGATGGCGAACCAGGATACAAGCGCGAGTCGCAGCCAACCTTTCATGTCTATACTCCCGACAGGACAACAAGAGGGTAACCTAATGGCCAAGCCCGCGATCGCCGATACACGTCCAGCCCCGGTCGAACTGGAGGCGGGCAAGACCTATTACTGGTGTTCCTGCGGGCGTTCCGGCAACCAGCCGTTTTGCGACGGTTCCCACGCCGGCAGCGATTTCGAACCGCTGGCCTATGTGCCCGAAAAATCCGGGAAACAGTTCCTGTGTCAGTGCAAGCGAACCGCAAAGCCACCGTACTGCGACGGCAGTCACAAGCAGATTGCACAGGAAGAGTTGGACGAGCAGGCCGGGTGGCGCACCGTCTGGTACAAGGTCGCCGAAACAGACGACCTGCAGAACGGCGAGGTTCGGCCCGTGCAGGCAGGCACGAAAACGGTCGCGTTGACTCGACTCGATGGTGACTACGGCGCGCTGGACAATGCCTGTCCGCACCAGGGCGGACCGTTGGCGGAGGGTTCGATCGAGCGCGGCGTGGAGGACCAGTGCTGGCTGCGCTGCCCCTGGCATGGCTGGGACTTTCATCCGCTGACGGGTAAATCGCCCGGTTCTCATGACGACGGTGTCGACACGTACCCGGTCGAAGTCCGCGACGATGGCATCTATGTCGCCATCCGGGAGAGCACGGCCCACATCCGCACAGTCAGCGACCTAATGGCCGAGACCCTCGTCAACTGGGGCATCACCCATGTGTTCGGCATGGTTGGTCATTCGAATCTCGGTCTGGCCGACGCGTTACGCCTGCAGGTCGAGCAGGGCCGGTTGAACTACATCGCCGTGCGCCACGAAGGCGCAGCCGCATTTGCTGCGTCGGGGTTTGCGAAACTCAGCGGCAAGCCCGCGGCCTGCCTGACAATCGCCGGTCCTGGCGCGACGAACCTGTTGACGGGGCTGTGGGATGCCAAGGTTGATCGCGCCCCGGTCCTGGCCCTGACCGGGCAGGTGCAATCGCAGGTGCTGGGTCCGGGCGCTTTCCAGGAAATCGATCTGGCGACGGCTTTCGCGCCAGTGGCAGCCTACAGCCAGACGGTGTTCCGTGACTCCCGCCACGCCGAACTGATGAACCTCGCCTGCAAGAACGCCATCGTGCGACGCGATGTTGCCCACCTGATCTTTCCCGACGAGGTACAGACAATTCCGGCCGACGAGGCGGCGACTGCGGGGACCGCCGCTGGCCGTGTCGCCGATCCGCGTGTGCATGCCGATCCGGCTGTTATCGCGACTGCGATCGACCGGCTGGCTGTCGCGTCGCGACCCGCCATCATTGTCGGTTACGGCGCACGCGACAGCATGGTCGAGGTGATCGCGTTGGCAGAGCGCCTCAATGCACCGGTGCTGACGACCTTCAAGGCAAAGGGCCAGATACCGGATGACCACGCGCTGGCAGCCGGCGTGCTCGGCCGCAGCGGCACCCCGGTCGCGAGCTGGTTCATGAACGAAGCCGACCTGCTGGTCGTATTCGGTGCGTCATTTGCTGATCACACCGGCATCGAACGCAAGAAACCTATTATTCAGGTCGATTTCGACCAGATGGCCCTGGGCAAATTTCACGCGGTCGAGCTACCCGTCTGGGCCGAGATCGGCGTCACGGCCGAAGCGCTGCGACAAGGCCTGCCGGATGACAGAGCGGGAGTCGACCAGCGCGCCGAACTTGCCGAGCGTTGGTCAATCTGGCGCGCGGAGAAAGCCCAACGGCGATCCCGGGATCGCGGCCGCGGCCTGAACGCGGCCCTGGTGTTCGATGCGCTCACCCGCCTGGCGCCGGAGGATGCGGTAATCGCCGTGGACGTCGGGAACAACACGTATTCCTTCGGGCGCTATTTCGAATGTCGCCGGCATCGCGTGCTGATGTCCGGCTACCTGGGGTCGATCGGCTTTGGCTTCCCCGCCGCGATGGGTGCCTGGGCCGCGACCCAGGCCTTCGCCGAGTACGCCGGGCGAAAAGTGATTGCGGTGACCGGCGACGGTGGCTTTGGACAATACCTCGCCGAAGTGACGACTGCCGTTCGCAGCGGCATGAACATTACCCATGTGCTCCTGAATAACAGCGAGCTGGGCAAGATCAGCAAGGAACAGCGGGCCGGTCAGTGGCCGGTCTGGGAAACCTCGCTGAGTAACCCGAACTTTGCCGAGTACGCCAGTTTGTGCGGTGCGCTTGGCCTGCGGGTGACGGCCGCCGACGAGCTGGATGCAGCCCTGGCGGAAGGGCTGGCTTGTGCCGGCCCCGCCATAGTTGAAATCCTGACTGATGCGGAACTCGTCTGAGCAATGAAGCCCGCGCTGCGTCTACAATGACGCTTGGTTATTGTTGGGCCGGATAATGAGTCACAGTCCGACGGCGGCTGGCGGTCCGAACCCGCCCCTGTTGCAAATCAGCCAGGCGGTCAAAATGCTCGGCGGCTGGCGGGCTCTCGATGGCGTCGACCTGGATCTCTACCCCGGCGAAATACTCGTGCTGCTGGGACCAAACGGCGCCGGGAAGAGCACGCTGCTCGCTACCGCCTGCGGGCGGATTGCGCTGGATTCGGGCGAAGTTCGTCTGGCCGGACAGGATCCGCGGCGGCATGCGGAGGTGCGTTCGCGGCTGGGCTTCGTGCCCCAGCACCTGGCTGTCTATCCCTACCTGAGCGTCCGCGAGAACCTCGAAGTTTTCGGGCGCATGATGGGTGTGTCCCGCGCGACTTTGCATGAGCGCGTCGATGAAGCCATCCGTTGGGCAGGTTTGGCAGATCGGTCGGACGCGCACTGCGAAACTCTATCGGGCGGTATGCGGCGACGCTTGAACATCGTTGCGAGCCTGCTCCACCATCCCGATGTCGTGCTGTTGGACGAACCCACGGTGGGTGTCGACATGAGCGCGCGCGAGCGGGTGCACGAACTGCTGCGCCGTCTGCGCGCCAACGGCCTGGCGATGTTGCTGACGACGCACGATCTGAGCCAGGCTGAAGCGCTGGCCGATCGCGTTGCCGTAATGCTTGACGGACGCATTTGTCTGCAGGGATCGCCGTCGGAGCTGATTCATCGGGAATTCGATACGCGCCAGGAATTGAAAATCGTGCTGCGGGATGTGCCGGACGACAGCGGCGTATCGTTGCTGCAGGAACTCGAGCTGAAACCGGCCCATGGTTCGATTACCTGGAGCGGGCCCGTTTCCAGCGATCTCGCACATGTCGGGGAACTGACGTCGCGTCTGCAGCAGGCAGGACTTCGAACTGCCGAGGTGCGCGTCCGCGAGGCCTGCCTCGAGGGTGTGCTGTTGCGGGCAACTGGCGAGGAGCTGCGGCTGTGACGAGTGCCGAATGAGTATCGCGATTTTCAGAGCCATGCTGCTGGGACTGCTGCGCGATCGCGGCGCCTTGTTGATGAGTTTCGTGTTGCCTGCAGTGTTTTTCGTCATCATGGCCGAGATCTTTACGGCCACGACCGGCGACAGCCTCAATCTGAATGTCGCGGTTCTCGATGAAGTCCGCGACGAGACTTCGGCGCGACTGTTGAGCGCGCTCGACGATTCAGCCAACCTGCGCGTGACGCGCCTCGACAACGCCGGCGACGCGGACCGGGAAATGCTCAGGAAAATGGTTCGCAACGGCGTCGCAGACGTGGGTCTGTTGCTGCCGGCGGACGCCGATCCACTGGACTCCCCCGGCGGGTTTGGGCCAGAGCCCATAGTCATTGTCAGCGACCCGGCCAAAGCCGTTGCAGTGCCGATGCTCACGGGCCAGATCCGCCAGGCCTATTTCGGCGGGCTGCCGGATGTCGCGATGGGTAGTGTCGTCGAGGAGCTGGAGAACCAGTTCCTCAGCCTGACCGAGGAACAGCGTGCCGAAGTCGATGACGGCCTGACGGAAATGCGCGCCGACGCGGAGGCCGGTCGCAGCACCGGCTGGTCCTTCGAGGATATGCTCGCGTATGACGAAGTCGCGGGCGACGGTGGCGAGCTCAACCTCGTGGCGTATTCCGCCGGTGCCGTCGCCTTCATGTTCCTGCTGTTTGCGTCGGTCCATGGCGCCGTATCGCTGCTGGAAGAACAGGAGTCCGGCGTACTTGACCGCGTGCTGGCGGGTCCGGGCGGTATCGCCGTGCTGGTCAACGGCAAATTTCTGTACCTGGTGTTGCAGGGGGTCTTGCAGGTCGGCGTGATCTTCGTGGTCGCGTGGCTGGGCTATGGCCTGGATCTGCCGAGCCACGTGCTGCCCTGGTTCGTTGTCACCGTGGTTGCTTCCTGCACCGCTGCCGGTCTCGCCATGTTATTGGCGACAGCCTGTCGGACCCGGCGCCAGGCACAAACCATTGCAAATACGGCGATTCTCGTCGTGTCGGCGTTGGGCGGCAGCATGGTGCCACGGATATTCATGCCGGAAGCCCTGCAAAAAGTCGGCTGGCTAACGCCGAACACGTGGGCACTGGAAGCCTACAGTGGCATCTTCTGGCGACAGGACTCATTGATTGAGATAGCGGCGCCGGTCGGCGCGATGTTCGGCACGGCGTTGCTGGCCTGGTTGGCGGCCAATTGGATCGCGCAGGTGCGCGTGCACGGCTCGCGCGGGCAGGTTACGGCGGCGCATCCGCCGGAGAAAGTCATCCAGAAGGAAATCCGCGCCCGGTCTGCAGCCAACTAGACCGCCAACACGAGTCTATTACTGCGCGGTTGCCACCCGGGCGGCCGGCTGCTCATCCAGAGCCGCGGCCACGTCGGCTTCCAGTGGTGGAAACAGATCACGCTTGTACATCCCGGCGTGCCGGGCGATCAGTTCACCATGGTGGTCGAACAGCAAAATGTTGGGAACCTGGGTATCCAGTTCGAAGCGCTGGGCCCAACTGCGTTCCAGGTCGATACCGACACCGACATCGGCCGGCAGACGCTTGCGCAGCGTCGCGGCAACCTTCTCGTAAACAGCGTTCGCACCCGGGATATCGGCGATGCGGACGATTACCAACTCGGGGAACCGGTCCCGCAACGCGACTTCCCACGGCTTGATGCGCCGGAGGCGCTTGGCTGACACGACGATTGCGACCTGTACTTCACCGGCGGCCGTCGTCAAGCCCACCGGACGCGCGTATTGATCGTAGAGCGCCGCGGGCACTCCGGGATCGTCCGACGCCAGCGTGACCGGCGCCGCGAGACACAGCAGGAGTAGCAGCGCAATCCGTCGGTCGAGCAATGCCATCATCTCTAGTCCCATCAATGCAAGACTGGCAAAACGTGCTCGCCAATCATCTGCAGGCCATCCAGCGGGTCGTCGAACAAGCGCAGCGACAGCTCGGTCAAGCCACTGTCGGCGAACTGCCGAACGCGCTCGAGCTCCCGATCCAGGTCGCTCAGATCGCCCGCGGACGACAAGCCCGCGATGAGGCGATTCACCAGCTCGTCAGGCACTCCGTCAATCTGCCCGCTGCGTGTCCAGAAAGCCTTGAAAAAGTTGTCCCAGTTGTCAACGATGAGTTTCACTTCTTCGTCATCCTGGCAAAATGGGCGCAGCTCATGCGCGTGTTTCGCGGCCACGGCACCGCGCCAGATCAGTTCCCGGCGCGCCTCGTACATCGACACCTCCCGGTCCCGTTTGACATGCCAGGCCCAGAAATTGCCGACCCGAAAGCCGTCCGCCGGTTCCGCGCGACGCGCCAGGCCACGCCTGACGTTGTCCATCGCCGCCGGCAGCATGTCGACCGTGAAGTCGCTCACCTGGATGGCATCGGCGTGCGCGGCGCCCATACGAATCATTTGCGGTCCGCTGCAGCACCCATAAATGACCGGGCCGGCGGCCTTCGCCCAGTCCATCTGGAAGGGTCGCGTCACCTGGAATACCTGCCCCTCGTACGGCCAGGACAGTTTTCCGGAGCGAGCCTGCTTCAGGATGTCGATACACTCGCGCACGCCCCGTACGCGACGCTCCGGATAGCGCGCGCCGCTAACCGGGTCCGCGGCCGGCCAAAGTGGCGCATTGGGTGAAATTTTCCAGCCGAGTGCGCCCAGCACGCCGCCCCCGCCGGATATCGCGACCATGCCGCGACCATTCGACGCCTCGTTCAGCGTCAGGGCGGCGTTGGCCATCTTCAACGGATGCAGTTCCCAGGGACTGATCGCGAGCGCGCCGAGCATGATCCGGGACGTTGCTGCCGCTGCCGGCATCAGCGTCATGAACGCATCCCAGTTTTGATGGTAATTGGATGACCACAGCGCCCGGATACCGAGTTGTTCGGCGACCACCGCCAGTTCGGCAACCTGCGCCGGCGGCACATCGCACTCGAGGATGATGTCTACGTCCACGGCAACCCCGCGGCTTTGGGTAGCCGCGCATTATAGACGCTGCCTGGCTGCCGGGTTTGACCCGGTCGGCGCAGTTCG
>JAAUXY010080305.1_pt1 | contig 24930 bp, 14 predicted proteins | sample 7278121 | NCBI WGS metagenome assembly JAAUXY01 (sample SAMN14350117, study PRJNA611818) | marine sediment metagenome | isolation source: surface marine sediment (1.8m) | place: French Polynesia: Moorea | collected 2018-08 | reverse complement strand
GGATATCGTTCAAGCTTTTCGGGTCAAGGACGATGACCACGAGGTGGCGCTGATAAAGATCCATACGTTTGCCATCGAAGATGAAAGCGTTGAGTCTTTTGTGAGAGATTTTGTCTCGACTCTCGACGATGATCGGGAGGGTCGCACCCTGCCTTGGCGAGGGCTTATACTTGACGTGCGCGGCAATGCCGGTGGCCGAATTCCGGCGGCCGAACGGCTATTGCAGCTCTTTACACCACGTACGATCCAGCCCCAACGCTTTCAATTTGTGAACTCGACCTGGAACCTCGAGCTATGCAAGCGTGTCGAGAACGAATTCGGACAATGGGCAAAATCTATCAGGGGTTCCGTGGCCACCGGCGCCACCCACTCGCGGGGTCTGGAGATTTCTGGCGTCAAGGAGTGCAACGCTACAGGCCAGAGGTACTTCAGCCCGGTCGTACTGCTTGTCGATGCGACTTGTTATAGCGCGACCGACATGTTCATCGCCGGGTTTTTTGACCATGAGATCGGAGATATCATCGGGGTCCACGAGAACACAGGCGCCGGAGGTGCTAGTATCGTTACTCATAGTAAACTCGAAGAGATTCTTGGCGGCAATCAACCGGCGAGCCCTCCGGATGACCGTAGATCACCCTACGTACCACTGCCCGAAGGCACGGAGATGCAAATCGCGCTGCGCCGCTCACTACGGGTCGGCGACAACGCCGGCACGCCTGTCGAGGACCTCGGTGTTCCATTGGCAGCAGATGTCGATGTTCTGGGGCCTGAGAATCTCGGGAATCCGCTGCCTGAATCTCCTGGCGGCTCTCCGCCCGAGGACGAGGGCGGGAACAGGCATCAAGTCCGTCGCCGGATTTATCGATTGACTCAACACGATCTGCTCAACGGCGATGTCGGTCTCTATGCTACGGCGCTCGATCTCCTGAGGGAGAAGACGACGCGTGACTTCATCAGTTTCAAACTCGAAGAAGACAACGAAGACTCTGACGACCCGATAAGGCTTGTCGTCAAGGCACGAAATATCCGCGGCTGTCAAGCTTTCGCCGATGTCGCAGAGCTGACACAGGAAAAGGTGTCCGCTAGGATCAAGCCAAAGGACGGCAGCGGAGGCTTCACTCGGACCTTTTACTTCTCTTTTCGGGGCCGGATCTTTGGAAGGCTGGCATCGAATGATGATCGAAACCTCTCCAAGCGGGATCTTAAGCGGCACAAAGAGAAAACGCTGAAATTCGTCGGCTGGCACTCCGAGGACAACTGGAAAACCAAAACAGAGGTCGCGGTCAAGAGGCTAACGATCAAGGAATTCTTGGAACTCCAGAAGCAGTAGCGCACTGATGTGCGGTGTATGCGGCGAGATTAGTTTCGAAGGCATCCCCGCGTCGCTCCAAGCAGTGCGACGGATGAGCAAGGCCCTCGCCAGCCGTGGGCCCGACGGGCACGGCGTGTGGGCGGAAGGGCCACTCGCTTTCGGCCACCGGCGACTCAAAGTCATCGACCTGAGCGACCGCGCTGCCCAGCCCATGGTCGACGCCGATCTCGGACTCGGCGTGGTCTACAACGGAGCGGTCTACAATCACCTCGAGCTGCGCGCCGAGCTCGAGGATCTCGGATACTGCTTCTTCTCGGCCAGCGATACTGAAGTGCTGCTCAAGGCGTATCACGCCTGGGGTGAAGATTTCGTCAAGCGCCTCGACGGCATGTTCGCCTTCGCCGTGTGGGAGTTGGAGAGTGGCAGCGTGCTCCTGGGCCGCGACCGTCTGGGCATCAAGCCGCTTTATTACGCCGAGCTCAAGGGCGGCCTGCGATTCGCTTCGAGCCTGCCGGCGCTGCTGGCGGCGGGCGACCTGTCGAGCGATATCGATCCGGTCAGTCTCCATTACTACATGACGCTGTGGGGCGCCGTGCCTGGTCCGCGAACCCTGCTCAAGGCGGTGCGCAAGCTGCCGCCGGGGCACCTGCTGCGTATCGGCCCGGACGGTGCGATCAGCAGCCGGCGGTACTGGCGACTCGAGATCACCCAGTCCGAAGAGGACGAGGGTCTCGATCCACAGCAATGGCGCGAGCTCACCGCCACCGCCTTGCGCCGCGCTGTGCGCCGGCGCCTGATCGCCGACATTCCCGTCGGCGTGCTGCTCAGCGGCGGTCTCGACTCGAGCCTCATCGTGGCGCTGATGGCGGAGCTCGAGCGGAAGCCCACAACCTTCTCGATCGGCTTCGAAGGCGTGGGCGATGTCGAAGGTGACGAGTTCGCATACTCGCGGCAGGTCGCGAGCCGCTTTGACACCGAGCACCATGAAATCCGGATCGATGGCAGCCAGCTCTTACCGGCGATCGAGCACGTGGTCGCCGCCATGTCCGAGCCGCTGGTCAACCCCGACGCCATCGGCTTTTACCTGCTCGCTCGTGAGGTCTCCGAGAGCGTCAGCGTGGTACTTTGCGGACAGGGGGCAGACGAGCTCTTTGCGGGTTATAGCTGGCACCCTATAGTCCACGCCTGTTCACCCCTCGGTCGTTTGGCGTATGCGGCGATCGTCTTCAACCGTGCCCACGGCGACTACTGCCGGGCGATGCATCCACGATTCGTGGCAGAGGATGCCACTGGCGCTCTCCTCGCCGAGCGCTTTGCGGATGGGCATGCCACGAGTGACCTGGATCACGCTCTACACTTCGACACCACGGTGCGTCTGCCCGAGGATCCGCTCAAACGTGTCGATGACATGGCCATGGCCTGGGGGATCGAGGCTCGTGTCCCTTTCCTCGCCCACGAGCTCGTCGAGCTGGCGGCGCGAATGCCGCCGGAGCTCAAACTGGCCTCGGGGGGTAAGGGGCCGCTCAAAGACATGGCGCGTGAGCTGTTGCCCGGCGATGTGATCGATCGCCGGAAAGCCAACTTTCCTGTCCCGCCGCTCGAACGCTTGCGAGGCGCTTACCTGGAGTTTGTCCACGACCTCCTCACCTCGCGCCGAGCCCAGGAGCGGCGGCTTTTCCGTCCGGAATATGTCGAGTCGCTGCTGTCTGACGCGCCTCGCCGCGGCAGCTCGGTAAAGCTCTGGCAAGCGGCGGTGCTCGAGCTATGGCTCGGCTGTCACGACCTCTGAGGAGTCAGTCGACTCACCCGTCAGCGTCTGTTTGAACAATCTTCGGCGCGAAGGGATGGCCCCGGTTTCGAACGATTGGTGGTTATAGGGATGAGACCACATCAAAGGAACCTGGAGGCCGGCATGGCACGAGACAGTCCGAAGCAAACATTCGAAACCCACATCGACTTGATCGAACGGGTCATCGCTTGGACTTGCAGGCGCCAGCGTCTCTCGCCAGACGAGACGGAAGAATTTCGATCGATCATTTTTGTGAAGCTGATCCAGGACGACTACGCGGTCCTGCGGAAGTTTCGCGGCAGAAGCAGCCTGCGAACCTATTTGACCACGGTGATTCAGCGGCAGGCGCTCGATTTCAAGAACCAGATGTTGGGCAAATGGCGGCCGTCAGCCGCGGCCAGGCGGATGGGAGACGTGGCGCTGCAGCTAGAGACTCTTGTCGCCAGGGATGGGCGTCCTCTCGACGAGGCGATTGAGATCTTGCGCGTGAATCATCGAGTCGAGCTGTCGAGAGGCGAGCTGGAATGTATCGCATCCCGGCTACCGGTTCGGCGTCCTCGCAGAACGAGGGTCAGCCTGCCGGACGAGCTGAGTGCGGACGACAGGGCCGACGCGACGCTGTGGGCAGAGGAGAAACGTCGGTTGCAATGCCAAGCCACTCAACGGTTGGAAGGCCTTATGGCGGCACTGTCAGGCGAAGATCGGCAAATCCTCGAACTTCGTTTCGAGAGGGACTTCAAGATCTGCCAGATCGCGGCCAAGCTCGATCTCAAGCCGCGACCACTTTATCGTCGGATCAAGAAGTGTCTTCGGGAGCTCAGGCTCGGACTGGAGTCCGAAGGTTTCAGTCGGGAGTTGCTAACCGGGCGCTGAGCTCAGAACGCTCGACCGGCCTGCCGCCAATGATCACCGTGTCGATGTCGGACCAGGCGTCTGCCGACTCGAGTGGATCGGCACGCAGCAGTAGCAGGTTGGCGAGCTTGCCGACTTCGATCGTGCCGACTTCGTCTTCGAGATGGAAGGCCCGGGCATTGGCCAGGGTGGCAGCTTCGAGGATCTTTCGAGGGGTGAGGCCGGCGTCGCTCAGCAGCTCGATTTCGAGCGTGCCGTTGAGGCCCGGTGGATTGGCGTAGGTCGGCGACGACGGGGTGTCGCTGCCGAAGAGGATCTTGGCGTCGATCTCGGCCAGGTGGCTGACCACCCGTCGAGCCCCTTCGATGCCGCCGCCCATGCGCCGAAAGATGGTTTCGTCGTCGCCGCCGCCAAAGTCGGCGCGCAGCTCCTCGGTGAATCCTTGTGCTTCCTCGGTTCGGTACCAGGCGATGAGCTCCGCCGGGACGGCGTCGGCCAGGCGGGGGTCTTCGAGGAAGTCGGGGTCGAAGAGATCTCTCAGGCCGGTGAGCACCCGCGACGTCGGCATCACTCCGATGCCGCGCTGACGTTGGTCTTCGAGCAGCTCGGCGATTTCGGCCGGCACCCCTGTCTGGACGCGCAAGCCGTCCCAGTTCCACAGTCCGTGGACGATGACGTCGACTCCGGCGTCGGTGGCGAAGCGATGAGATTCGTAGGAGTTGGCGTGCAGGGTCGCGGTCATACCGTGGCGGTGGCTCTCTTCAATCACCGCTTCGATCAGCTCGCGGGTCGGCGTCGGCCAGATTTTCTGGGGCCCGAAGCCGTCCTCCCAGTGTGTCTTGGTGCAGATGCCGCCGGATGCCGCCACCCTCGCCACCACCGCTGCCGGGGTGTGGTCTTCAGGGTTGAAGCGATCGGGGATGTCGTCGGCCTGGCGTTCGTCCCACAGGAAGTTCGGGTGGCTGTCGAAGCGTACCTCCTCCGGCAGGAAAGACATCGGGTATCCGTTAGCCAACGCCAGGGCGCCTCCGCAGTGGTAGAGATCCGGCTTCATCGGTGCGGCTACGAAGCGTTCTAGAAAACCGGCGTCGATGACGTTCAGGTCGATGACCGTGGTGAAGCCGAAGAAGAGGTAGGACCTCGGCAGCTGTTTTTCGTAGGCTTCGAACGCCGGCTTGAGGTGCTCGGGGGCATCGCCGGGGAAGCCGTTGAACCCGGGAATGGCGGCGAGGTGGACGTGGCTGTCGATCAGGCCGGGGGTGAGGAACCTGCCGCTGCCGTCGATTTCGACCGCGGCCCGGTACGGATCCGGCTCGCCCTGGCCGAGGGCGACGATCCGCTGGCCCGCGACCGCCACCCAGGCGTCGGCCAGCGGCTCAGGCCGCTCGGCAGAGACTACGGTGACGTCGCGGATCAGCAGGTCGATCTGGGGAGGCGGAACTTGCTCGGCGCAGGCGAGCCCGGTCAGGGCCAGCAGGATGCTGAAGAAACGAATGGGCGGACGAAAGGAAGGTGTGGTGATTCTCATTTTGGCTCGAATCGTTGGTTTATGAGTCGAGCCTACGTGACCTGCCGGACGATTGTTCCAATCTCAGGTGGTGCAACACCCTCGACGTCGAGCGACTCGACGAGTCTTCGGGCACTTGCCCAATAGAACTTGGATCGGCGTAGGGTGCGCGATGCGCACCCTACGCAAGGCAAGCCTTCGCCGAGCCGCCGTGGCTTGAGGCGCGAGTGTTTGATCGGGATAGAGACTGGTTTCTGCTAATCTTTCTTCATGGTCGATACCTACGACAGCCCATGGAAAGATGTCCTCGATCGCTATCTGCAGGATTTCTTCGCCCTACTCTTTCCCAAAATCCAAGCCGGCATCGACTGGACCCGGCCGCCAGTTAGCCTAGAACAAGAGCTGCGCAAGATTGTCCGTGATGCCGAGGTCGGCAAGCGGCTTGCCGACAAGCTGTTCAAAGTCTGGCGAAAAGACGGCACCGAAGTCGAGGTCCTGATCAACGTTGAAGTTCAAGGGCAGGGCGATCCGGACTTCGCTAAACGTATGTATGTCTACAACTACCGCGCCTTTGATCGTTTCGACCGGCAAGTCGTCTCGGTGGCGGTGCTCTGCGATACGGGAAAGAGCTTCCATCCAAAGAGTTACACGGCTTGCGACCTTTGGGATTGCAGGGTGAAGATCGACTTCCCTACGGTCAAGCTCAGGACGTACAATGAACGCTGGGACGAGCTTGAGGCGAGTGCGAATCCCTTCGCCACCGTAGTGATGGCTCACCTCAAAGCCCAGACCACTAGGAAGAAGCCAGAGGAACGCTATCGCTGGAAGTTGCGGTTGGTACGCCGGCTATACGAGCAGGGATACAGCAAAGACGATGTTCTCCAACTCTTCAGCTTCATCGACTGGGTCATGGAGCTTCCTGAGGAGTTGGAAGAACAGTTGGATCGGGCGATTCAGCAGATTGAGACGGAGCAAAACATGCAATACGTCACCAGCATCGAACGTCGGGCACTAAAACGAGGATTCCAGCAGGGAGAAGCGCGTCTCCTTCGTCGCCAGCTGGTTCAGCGCCATGGTGCCCTCCCGACCTCTGTCGACCAGCGGTTAGAGAAAGCGAGCACAGAAGAGATCGAGCGCTGGGCCGATCGGCTGCTCACCGCGAAGACCTTAGACGAGATTTTCAAGTAGCTCGCTGAAGCTTCCCGCTCCTGCGCCTCTCAGAGCGCCACTCAGTTCGTCCCGACCAGAGGGATGGCTGATCCACCTCCCGACATGACTTAAGTGTCAAAACATAGCTAAAATGCTATGTCTTAAGCCTTTTGTTCCTTATACTTGGCTGCTACGCCCACGGTTACGGCCTATGAAGGTCGGAGATCGTGGCCAGAGGAGATCAGGCTTTGAACGGTGACGAACCGCACGGCTCCCAACTCGGCGATCCAGGCTCGCCAGGTGGAGAAGAGCACTCGACGATCCAGCTGGCCCATGGTCGGGAGTCTCGGCCGCTGGTCATCACCGGCATGCATCGTTCAGGCACGTCGCTGGTCGCCAGCCTGCTTCAGCGTGCGGGGGTCGACGTCGGTTCCGAGCTGGTGGCGCCCAACGAGGGCAATCCGCACGGCTATTTCGAAGACTGCGGCTTCCTTCGTTTCCACGAAAAGCTGCTGCGACACTGCCCGCACCGCTTCCTGGTCCAGGATCGCTCCAGCCTCAAGCTCCCCGGCCCGGAAGACATCGAGCGGGCGCGGCAGCTGATTAGCGACCGGAAAGGCCACCCGATCTGGGGCTTCAAGGATCCCAGGACCAGCCTCTTCCTGGACTTCTGGGCCGATCTCCTGCCGCCGGCAGCCTGCTTTCTCTTCGTTTTCCGCCCGCCGATCGACGTCATGCTGTCGCTCGCCCGGCGAGGGTTCAGCTCGGAGCTGGAAGTCGCCGCCGATCCGCTGGTGGGGCTGCGCGCGTGGGAGGTCTACAACCGTTCCCTGCTGACGTTCTATCGCCTTCGCCCCGAGCGCTGCTTCCTGGGCAATATCTACGACGCCGCGGCGGATCCCGCCAGCTTCCTAGAGGCGGTGATCCAGAAGCTGGAGCTTCCCCTGGACACCGAGGGAGCGGACGAGCTGGTGCATCGCTCTGAATTGAGCCGTAGCTACTCGGATCAGGGCGTCGAAGGCATCCTGAAAGAGCTCGCGCCGCGAGCTCACGAGCTCTATCAGGAGCTTTCTGCCGAAGCAGATCTCTCACCCGTGATCAATCGCAGCTCGCGCCCTCGCGAGGGCTCAGCGAAGGTCGGCTGGCTGAAGCGCGCCTCGCGCCTGCTCACCGACTTCGCCGGCCAACGCATGCCGGTGCGCCAGTTTCTCGCCCTTGTCCAGGCGACGCTGGACCCCAGGACCAAGCCCTTCCGCGGAGATCGGCTCCGGGCGCAGATCTCCGGGCTCGAAGATCAGATCCTGGATCTGCGAACCCATGCCGGCAACCTGGAACAGCGCGTCGCGGAGCTGTCCGAGAACCTGGCAGGCACCCGCATTCACGCCCAGAATCTCGAATCTCTTCGACGACAGGACCAGCAGCAGCTCGAAGCGCTCGAGCGCCATGCCTCCAACCTCGATGAGTTACAGCGCCAGGATCGGCAGCAGCTCGACGAGCTGGGACGCCATGCCGCGAATCTCGAGGGGCTGCATGAGCAAGACCAGGAGCGAATCGCGGTGCTCGAAGCCCATGCCCGAAACCTGGAGGCGGAGCTCGGGGTGCGCAACGAGCAGGTGGCGGAGTTCGTCGCTCATAGCCGAAATCTGCAGGAGCTGCGCAGCCTGCAGACGGATCACATCGTTCGCCTGCGGGCCCGGGTCCGCGACCTGGAAGAGCAACTCGGTGAGCGTGGTGAATCGTCGCGGAGCCAGAGTCGATGCCGCACCGGCACCCGGCCACGCCGCCGCCCGGACGAAACCACGTCCTCGTTCAGGATCCGAGCCTTCGGCCGAATCTGAGCCGGGGCGTTGGAGCCTCGGCTAACGCCACCGTCGACTGAACCCACCCCGCCGGTGGGCTCTGGCGGCCTGCCCGATAAAACCTAGCCGCCCCTCCCTTCGGGTGTAGCAGGCCGAGGCGCCAGCGCTGATCATGGCCTGAAAGGCAGGTCTACCGCCTGAAGACGACGAGAGGCAATCATGAATATCGAAGGCTCGAAAGTCCTGGTGCTCGGCGGTTGGGGGCTGGTGGGTATGGCGGTGTGCCGCGAGCTGCTGACCCGACGACCCCGGGAGATCCAGATCCACAGCCTGCGCGAAGCGGAGGCTGCCGAAGCTTGCGAGGAGCTCTTGCCGGAGGCCGGTGAGACGCTGTTGACGGCCGCCGGCGGCGACCTCTTCGGCCTGGACGGGAAGCACACTCGCCGGCAGGCCCTCTTTATGCAGCTGAAGGCGGTGACCACCGAGGATCTCGAGCAGTTTCAGCTCTACCGGTTGCTCGTGGAATCGAAGCCCGACATCGTCATCGACTGCGTCAACACCGCAACGGTGATCGCCTATCGGGACATCTTTCGCGCCACCCGCGACGTCTATCGCCAGATCCTCGACGAGGAGGTCACGACCGAAGCGGCCGAGAGTCTGCTCGAAGCGCTTTATGTGCCGCGCCTGATCCGCCACATCCAAGTGATGTATCGGGGCATGGTCGAAGCCGGTACCCGGTTTTACATGAAGGTCGGTACCAGCGGCACCGGCGGCATGGGCTTTAATATTCCCTACACCCATTCCGAGGAGAAACCCAGCCGGGTGCTGCTGTCGAAGAGCGCCATGGCCGGCGCCCACTCGATGCTGCTCTTCCTGATGGCTCGAACCCCGGGGGCACCGATCACCAAGGAGATCAAGCCGGCAGCGGCGATTGCCTGGAAACGCATCGCCCACGGCGAGATCTACCGTCGCGGCGTGCCGGTGAAACTGGTCGATGCCAAGCCGCGACCGATCGGCGAGACTTTCTCGACGGTCGACCCGGACGCGGCCGTGGAGCGCGACGAAATCCTGAAGGCGGCTTATATCGATACCGGCGAGAACGGCATCTTCAGTCTCGAGGAGTTCGCGGCGCTGACCACCGCCCGGCAGATGGAATTCGTCACCCCGGAAGAGATCGCCCAATATCTGTGCTTCGAGATCGAGGGCGGCAATACCGGTTACGACATCATCAACGCGCTCGACAACGCGGTGCTCGGTCCCTCCTATCGCGCCGGGCTCCTGCGGCACTGGGCGCTCGAGCGCATGAACGAGCTCGAGCGCGAGCACGGCACCCACAGCGTGGCGTTCGAGATGCTGGGGCCGCCGCGATTGACCAAGCTGCTGTTCGAGGCCCACTTGCTGCGCTTGGCTTTCGGCACCATGGAAGCGGTGCGCGATTCGACGCCGGACGAGGTTTCGGTGAAGCTCGACGAGCTGGTGCGCGCCCGGCCGGAGGTGGTCGCCGAGATCGCGGGGGTCGGTATCCCGCTGCTCTTGTCTTCAGGCGAGCTCCTGCGCGGTGTGCGGGTGATCGTGCCCGGAGAAGCCGACGCCGAGCCGGTGACCGCGGAGAAGACCGAGACCTGGGTCAACGACGGCTGGGTCGACCTGCGGCTCGAGAACTGCCGCCGCTGGATCGAACGCTTCCGCCGGATCCATCGCGAGACCGAGAGCATCCCGGAGCACGAGACCTCCAGTCGTCACATGCGCGATCGCAAGTTCTGGGACGAAGGAAACCGGATCCAGCCGGGCAAGGTGGTGGGCTGGATCCTGTCGGAAGAGGAGCACGGTGGACGGATCAAGCGCTAGAGCCCCAAGAAAGCCGAGCCTTCGGCTCGGCTTCCTTGGCCCAGCCCCTCCTTTGAGGAGCCCTTCCCGCTACGCGCGAACGCCTCCTCGTTAGAGCAAGAGGGTGAGATCACAAGCACATTCGCAACCAGGAGATACGAACATGACCAGGTCTATCGATGAATTCATGCAGGGTGTGGTCGACAAGAACCCCGCCGAGCGGGAGTTTCACCAGGCGGTCCAAGAGGTGGTCGAGTCGATCTGGCCGGTGATCGAGACCAATCCCCGCTACCGCAGCGGCAAGGTGCTGGAGCGCATCGTCGAGCCCGAGCGGGTGATCATGTTCCGGGTGCCGTGGATGGACGACCAGGGCGATGTTCACGTCAATCGCGGGTTCCGGGTCGAGATGAATTCGGCCATCGGGCCCTATAAGGGCGGTCTGCGCTTCCATCCCAGCGTCAACCTCGGCATCCTCAAGTTCCTGGCTTTCGAGCAGGTGTTCAAAAACAGCCTGACGACGCTGCCCATGGGGGGTGGCAAGGGCGGCTCGGACTTCGATCCCAAGGGCAAGAGCGACGCTGAGATGATGCGCTTCTGCCAGGCGTTCATGAGCGAGCTGTTCCGGCACATCGGGCCCAATACCGACGTGCCGGCGGGCGATATCGGCGTCGGCGGTCGCGAGATCGGTTTCCTCTTCGGCATGTACAAGAAGCTGGCTCGCGAGTTCACCGGTGTTTTGACCGGCAAAGGCATCAACTGGGGCGGCTCGCTGATCCGTCCCGAGGCCACCGGTTACGGTACGGTCTACTTCGCCGACGAGATGCTGAAGACCCGCGGTGACGACCTGGCCGGCAAGCGGGTGCTGCTCTCGGGTGCCGGCAACGTCGCTCAGTTCGCGGCCGAGAAGCTGCTCGAGCGGGGCTCGAAGATCCTCACCATGTCCGATTCCTCGGGCGCCATCGTCGACCCGCAGGGCATCGACCGCGACAAGCTCGACTTCATCTTCGACCTCAAGAACAATCGCCGCGGGCGGATCAAGGAGTATGTCGAGCGCTACCCCGATGCCGAATACCTCGAGGGCCAGCGGCCCTGGTCGGTGCCCTGCGACGTCGCCCTGCCGTGCGCCACCGAGAACGAGATCGACGGCGACGATGCCACAAACCTGCTGGCGAACGGTTGCTTCTGCGTCGCCGAGGGGGCCAACATGCCGTCGACCCCGGAGGCGATCGAGAAGTACCTGGACGCCGAGATTCTCTACGGCCCGGGCAAGGCGGCCAACGCCGGCGGCGTCGCGGTTTCGGGTCTCGAGATGACCCAGAACTCGATGCGCCTGTCGTGGAGCCGCGAGGAGGTCGACGAGCGCCTGCACCGGATCATGACAGAGATCCACGCCACCTGCGTCGAGCACGGCAAGCAGGGTGACTTCATCAACTATGTCGATGGTGCCAACATCGCCGGGTTCCTCAAGGTTGCCGACGCGATGTTGGATCAGGGAGTCGTATAGCCGGATTGAGCGATGGCCGTCCGCCACCAGACCCAGAGGGCGCTGCGTTTCCGCGACCTGATTCCGTATCGGGTCGCGGAGGTGCTTCTGGTCTCCTCGCCCTATGACGCGTTCATCCTGGAGCAGGACGGCGGTCTCACCGAGCAGATCTTTCTGCAATTCACGGCGCTGTCGCTGACCGCGCCGCCGCGGTTCACGCACGTGCCGACCGCCGAAGCGGCGCTCGAGCGGCTCGATCGCCACCGCTTCGACCTGGTGATCACCATGACCGGCCTGCTCGACGCTGGCGTCAATGCCTTCGGTCGGCAGGTCAAGGCGCGTCGCCCCGACCTGCCGGTGGTGCTGTTGGCACTCGAGCGCAAGCAGCTCCAAGACCTCAAGGACGACCTTGACTCTGAGGCGATCGACGGCGCTTTTCTGTGGAGCGGCGACGCCAACATCCTGCTGGCAATCCTCAAGTACGTCGAAGATCGCTCCAACGTCGACCACGATATCGAGCACGGCAACGTGCGGGTGATCATCGTGATCGAAGACTCACCGGCCTACTATTCGGCGTTTCTGGCCATCCTCTATCTCGAGCTGATGAAGCAGGCCCAGGCGCTGCACGCCGAGGGGGTCAACAACATCTTGCGTCAGCTCTACATGAAGTCGAGGCCCAAGATTCTGCACGCGACCACCTTCGAGCAGGGCCAGGCGCTCTTCGAGCGCTACAGAGCCAATGTGATGGCGATCATCAGCGACCTCGCCTTTCCCCGGGAATCGGCACCCAAGAGCGAGATCGACCCGTTGGCCGGGCTCGATTTTGCCCGACGAGCGCGACTCGCTGAGCCGTCGCTGCCGGTTCTTCTGCAGTCGGCCGATCGTAAGTACGCGGAAGAAGTCGCCGAGATCGGCGGGATTTTCGTCGACAAGAGCTCGCCGAATCTTTTGGCACGCATCCGCGCCTTTCTCAGCGACTCCCTGGGATTCGGTGACTTCATCTTCCGCAACGGTCAGGGAGAAGAAATCGATCGGGCCCGCGACCTGCGCGAGCTCGAAGCCAAAATCGCGTCCGTGCCGGTGGATTCGATTTATTATCACGCGGCCCGCGATCACTTCTCGATCTGGCTTCAGGCGCGCAGCGAGTTTCGGCTGGCGGAGATCGTCCGGCCGCAGAAGGTCTCGGACTTCACCGGTGTCGAGTCCGCCCGCAAGTACCTGACCCGCGCCCTACGTGAGCTTCATGACGACGAGCTGCGGCGGGTGGTCTCAGACTTCAGCTGGCGAGATTTCGACCGGGATCCGTTCTCGCGCCTGGGCAAGGGCTCATTGGGCGGCAAGGCCCGCGGCATGGCGTTCATGAATACCCGGCTCGCCGAGCTCGATGACGACGAGCCTGGCTCTCTGCCGATCGAGGTGCCCAAGACGGTGGTCATCACCACCGACTACTTCGACCACTTCGTCGATGCCAACCAGCTGCGCGACTTTGCTTATACCTCGGACGACGATCAGGAAATCCGTGGGCGCTTCCTCGCGGCCAAGCTTTCCGAGCCTTTGATCAGCGATCTTCGCTTCATCCTCGAACACCTCGAGGGACCCCTGGCGGTGCGCTCGTCCAGCCTGCTCGAAGACTCGATGGATCAGCCGCTGGCCGGCATCTACAGCACCCTGATGCTGGCCAACAACGCCCCGGACCTGGAGCAGCGTCTGGAAGAGGCGATCGCCGCCGTCAAGCTGATCTACGCCTCCACGTTTCTGAGCAACGCCAAATCCTTCCTGAAGAGCACCGGCAACCGAATCGAAGAAGAGAAGATGGCGGTGATCCTCCAGAAGCTGGTCGGCCGTCGCCACGGCCGGTGGTTCTATCCCAGTGCCTCGGGTGTCGCCCAGTCCTACAATTTTTATCCGGTGGCGCCGCAGAAGGCCGAGGACGGTTTGGTTCACCTGGCCCTCGGGCTCGGCCGCCTGGTGGTCGATGGCGGTCAGGCCTTGAGGGTCAGCCCCCGGCACCCGGAGGTGATGCCGCAGTTCTATAAGACCAAGATTCTGCTCGACCATTCCCAGCGTGGTTTTTATGCCCTCGACCTCGAGAGCGGCGGCGACGCGGCCGCGCTTTTCGACAATGTTCAGTATCTAGGCCTCGACGTCGCCGAGCGCGACGGCACGCTGCAGCTGGCGGGCAGCGTCTACTCGGTCGACGATCGGCGTATCACCGACGACCTGAGTCTGCCGGGGCCGCGGGTGGTCACTTTCAACAACATTCTCAAGCACCGCGCGATCCCACTCACCGAGGTGATCCTCAAGCTGCTCGAGATCGGCCAAGAGGGCTTCGGCTGCCCGGTCGAGATCGAGTTCGCGCTCGACATGGGCGACTGGGGGCAGCCGGTACGACGTGGTCGGAAGCGCACTCCACCGACCTTCTTCCTGTTGCAGATTCGCCCCTTCGGCGGCCGCTCCGGCGGTCTCAGGTCGGCGACGCGAGATCCGGTTCGGATCCGTTTTCGCCGTCAGGACTGCCTGTGCGTGTCCCAGCGGTGTCTCGGCAATGGTGTTGGAGAGGATCTGGCCGACATCGTCTACGTGCGGCCGGAGCATTGGGACGCCGCTCGCAACAAGACGATCGCCGCCGAGGTCGGGGAGCTCAACCAGGTGCTGAGCTCAAAGGGCCGACGTTACGCGCTGATCGGCCCGGGTCGTTGGGGCTCGGCCGATCACTGGCTGGGAATCCCCGTCCAGTGGTCGCAGATCTCGAACGCCCGGGTAATCGTCGAAGCCTCGCCGGCCGGCTATGCCGTCGAGCCGTCCCAAGGCGCCCACTTTTTCCAGAACATGACCGCCCTCGAGGTCGGCTACTTCACGCTGCCACCGGGCGTCGGCGCGGACAGTGAGGACGAGTACTTCGACTGGGACTGGCTCGACACCCAAGGCGCCGCCCACGAGACCGAGCACCTGCGTCACCTCCGACTCGAGACACCGCTCACCGTCGTCCTCGACGGCCAGCGCGGTCACGGCGTCATCGCCAAACCGGGGGCGGAGCGGATCTAAACGAGGATTAGCCCGCGTCCGCTCCAAAGCCGGGAGGGTATTTCTGGATGAGATCAAGCTTTCAAGGAATATGGCGGCACAAATCAGGTCCTCCCCTTTGTAAAAGGGGAGTTAGAGGGGATTCTCTGCTCACCGGGGCCGGGTCAGCGCGAATTTGCAGTTGTGGCAGATGAAGTCGCGGGGGGCCTCTTCGAGGCCGTAGACCTGGCGCCGGGCACGGGCGAAGTCGTCGCCAACCAGGACTTCTTGCACGCTGTTCTGGTTGAGATCGCCGATCTCGGTGGCTTCGTTGTAGTCCTGGCAGCACAGGATGACCTTCGCCCGAGGGGTGATGTGCAGGTGGTGGATGGGGCGAGAGCCCATGTGCTCACAGCCGCATAGGCGCGGCCCGTCGTGCTGTGCCTTGAGGCCGACCTGAAGATATCCCGCGCGATCGTTGGCCACGAAGTAGCGAACATCGAAACGACTGCCGGCGAAGCGCTCCTTGAGCTCCTCGTAGTCCCGCTGGTGGGTGTCATCACCCATACCGAGGACGACGATATGCATGTCTTCGCCGACCGGCTTGTCCTTGGCGTAGTCAAGGTTGCGAAGCACTTTGCGCAGATGGTCTTTGCCCCGATCGTCCTTGTAGCGCTGGCGATCGAGGGTCGAGATGTTGATCGAGAGGTAGCGCAGCCCACCCATTTCGACCAATGCGTCGGTGCGTTCGGGGGTCAGGCCGGTGCCGTTGGTGAGGGTCGACGGCGGCAGGCCGGCACCCCGGATCGAGCGCACCTGGTCGACGAAGCGGGGGTCGACGGTCGGCTCGTTGTAGCTGATCATGAACACCGCCTCGATCGGCTCGCGGAGGGCCGCGATCTCTCCGAGGATGCGCTCGTAGGTCGCGGTCGGCATGAAGTACGACTCCCGCGGAGCCACCGATACCGGGCAAAAGTAGCAGGACTGGTTGCACACGGTGTGGGCTTCGAGCGAGATGTACTTCAGGCGATAGTGCCGCGACAGATCGGTCGCGGAGTCGACCAGCCAGCCGGCTTCTGCCAGCGGTTTCAGCTCGTCGGTCAGCTCCAGACCCTCGGCCCGGGCATCGATCAGGTGCCTCAGGCGCGCGTAGCCGACTTCGCCTTCGATCATCGTCAGGTCGGTGTGGGGGTTGTGAACCCGGTCGGTCCCGATGTGGATATAGGGGCTGGGCGCCCAGGTCACCTCGGTGACCGCCGGGCTTTTAGCGGCCGCCGAGAAGACGGGTAAAGTCGCGGTAGACATCGTTGAAAGCCTTGATTTTTAGACGGTACGGCTCGCAAGAGCCGCAGCATCGTACCATAGTACGTATCGACGCCGGCTCGTATCCAAAGGGGCTAGCGCTGGGCCGCTACCGCAAAAACCCTGGCTTTTCGATCCGGATAGAATAACGCCATGCCGCCATCGGCCTCGCGTCAATCCAGACAGCTCGTGTTGCGGAGTCTGGTCTATCTCCCCGTCTTATTGCTGCTCGTAATTCAGTACCAGGAGGTCCGGAAGAGCGCTGAACGAACGGTGGGGATCACTATGGAGGCCGGCTCGGCGGTCGAGATCTTCGCCACCATGCCCGGTGGTCCGGCGGACCAGGGAGGACTGCGCGCCGGAGATGTGGTGGTCGCGGTCGAGGGGCGGCCTATCGCATCGTTCATCGACTATGACCAGGTTGCCAGAGGCTTCGAGCGCGGGCGCCCGGTCAGATACGAAGTCGAGCGGGACGGCCAGCGTCTGAGCCTCGAGCTGTTCCCCGGTATCGATATCGACTGGCCGCCCCTTTTACTCAACGTGTTGCTGGTCGTCGCCTGCTTCTCGATGGGGCTGTTGTCACTGTTCCGGCGGCCAGGCTCGATGCCGGCCAATTTGCTGTACTGGTTTTTCGTCCTGGCGGCCATCGAGGTCGCCAAGCCGTTCAGCACGGTCGGCAATCCGGCGTTGGGCGTGATCTCCAGAGGTTCCTCCATACTGCTGAACGGCGCTCAGTTCGGCACCATGCTCCACCTGGCTCTGGTGATTCCGCAGCGGCAAGGGTGGCTCAAGAGCCGGCCATGGGTGGTGCCGACCCTCTACGGCTCGGGATTCGCCCTCGGTGCGTTCGGTCTCTTCACCTATCTGGTCGACCAGGTCTGGGCCCGGGGCCTGCTGCCCTGGAGCTATCGCTTTTTTACCAACCCGGTGGAGCGACTCTGGTTATTGACATGGGCGATCCTGATGATCCTTTTCCTGAGCCTCGCCGTGCTGCGGCCGGGGCTTCCCGGAAAAGGGACCCGGCAAGGCCGGCGACAGGCTGCCCTGGTGCTGCTCGGATCCCTGCCCTGGGCGCTCTATACCTGTGCCGCCATGACCCTCGATCTATTCGGCAAGGCGGGTCCTGCCTGGCTCTATGACCAGTGGTTCTGGCGGCTGATCCTGCTGCCGTTGCCGCTGTCGATATTTGTGGTGCTGCAGATCCAGTCGGCGATTCAGAACACGTTGATGATGCGTCTGACCAGCCGGCTGCAGGGCGCCGGTTCGGTGGAGAAGATCTCGCGGCGGATCAGCCGCGACCTCAACCTGGCCTTCAACACCAAGTGCAACTACATCTTCTTTCGTGAGGCTGTCGATAGCGATCTGACGTCAGTGCATTCCTCAGGCGCGAGAGTCGGGGTCGAAGACATTCCGGAGAACTACGAGATTCTCAAGATTGTCGACCGAACCGGTGAGCCGATCATCTATCCGGACGACCTCGAGGACGAACTGCCCGAGAGCGAGATGAAGTGGCTGGATAGCTTGCGCGCCAATCTGATTGTGCCGGTGGTGAGCACCGACCATCGTTTGATCGGCTTGTTGATCCTGGGTAAGAAGGCCTCTGAAGAACCCTATATCGCCCACGATTTCGACATTCTCCGGTCGCTGGCCGGGCAGATCGCCCTGGCCTACGAGAACATCGGGCTCCACGTGCAGGTCCACGAGCAGGACCGGGTCCAGCGCGAGGTGCTGGAGCGATTCGAAGAGGCCGAGATCTACCTGGTCAAGGAATGCCCGGTGTGCGGCACCTGCTATGACTCGAACGTCGAGCAGTGTGCCGAGGACGGTACCCCCCTGGCGCTGACTCTACCGGTCGAGCGAACCATCGAGGGACGGTACCGACTCGACAAGGTGCTGGGCAAGGGCGGGGTCGCGATCGTCTACAAGGCCCTCGACCAGCGCCTCAATCGCATCGTCGCGGTGAAGGTGTTGGCCCGGTCGGTGATGGACTCGTCCGACGCTTCGCGCCGCTTCGAGCGCGAGGCGCGAATGCTGGCCAAGCTGGCCCACCCGAGGATCGTGACCATCCATGATTTCGGCAAGACCCAGCGGGGATGTGCTTTCCTGGTGATGGAGTACCTCGAAGGCTTTACCCTCGGCCGGCGCCTGCGCAAGCAAGGCCCCTATCGGCCGGAGGTGGCGGCTCTGCTCTTCGACCAGATTCTCGATGGTCTGGGAGCGGCCCACCGGACGGGGGTGGTCCACCGTGACCTGAAGCCGGACAATGTCTTGATCGCCGAGGATCCGGAAGGCGACGGACGTTCGGTCAAGCTGCTCGATTTCGGCCTCGCCAAATTTCACCCGACCTCCGGTGTCGAGAACACCAACCTCACCCTGCCGGGCTTCGTGATCGGCACCCTGGCCTACATGGCGCCGGAACAGCTGGGCGGCCGTGAGGCCGATGAGCGCTCGGATCTTTTTGCGATCGGAGTCATGGTGTACGAGGCGCTGGCCGGTCGCAAACCGTTCAAGGGACGCACGCCGGCCCAGGTCCTGGATTCGATGCGCGCGACCGATGTCACATTGTCCGGCGAGTCGCGGGCGGTCAAGAAGTTGAACGGCGTCATCCAGCGCTGCCTCGCCGAAGAGCCCGCGGATCGGTTCAGCTCGTTCGGCGAGCTACGCAAGGCGTTGATTCCGGCGATCGAGGCCTGTCCGCCGTTCGAGGAGCCCATCCGTAGCCCCAAGTCTTCGAAGCGGGGTCGGCGTCGCTCTTGATCGGCAGCGTTCGAGACGCCGAACCACCCGTTGGTGTCGTGACGATGGCGACTGTCGTCCGATAGGATGGCGGAAGGGAGTTTGCCATGAAGCTACAAGTCAAAGACCTGATGACTACCGACCTGGTGACCGCCTCGCCCGACGACAGCGTCGCTTCGGTCCGTGACCTGATGTATCGGCACTGGGTGCGCCATATCCCGGTGGTCGACGACGACGGCGCCCTGGCCGGTCTCGTCACCTACCGCGATTTGCTTCGCCGGTCGCTGATCGAACGCTCGGATCGGCCGGTGTGGGTCGAGCAGCGAGAGCTCGAGTCGATCGAAGTCGACACCGTCACCCAGCACATCGTCGACGAGGTGTCACCCGACACCGAGATCAAGAAGGCCGGCGAGCTGCTCCTGGAATCGCGCAAGGGCTGTCTGGTGGTGGTCGAAGACGGCCGGCTGGTGGGCATGCTTTCAGAGGCCGATTTCGTCCGTCACGTGGTCGAGACGCTCGAGTCGAGCTCAGACGTCGAAGAGAGCGAGTCATAGAGTCAGCCTCGCGTGCCCAGGGTTGACACCCTGGGCTACCTTATGCCGCCCCTTCGGGGCTCCGGAGCCCAGAGGGCGATATGGGGTAGCCCAGGGCGTGAGCCCTGGGTAGAGGTTGTGCCGGGTAGCGAGCTCTCCGCGAATTACGATAGTCTGCCGCCCTCCCTGCGGCCGTTGCCTCCTATAAGGACAGTAGCTATGACCTCCTCGCAATCCAAGAAACCCAGGACGCCGGTCTATGCGCCGGCTGAAATCGAGACCAAGTGGCAGGCCCACTGGGCCGAAAATCGGCTCGACGAGTCCAACGTCGATCCGTCGCGGCCCAAGCACTATGCCCTGACCATGCTGCCCTATCCCTCGGGGGACTTGCACATCGGCCACTGGTACGCCATGGCGCCGTCGGACGCCCGGGCGCGTTTCATGCGCATGCAGGGGCATAACGTGCTCTTCCCGATGGGTTTCGACGGCTTCGGCCTGCCGGCGGAGAACGCGGCGATCCGCCACAAGATCCATCCCAAGGAGTGGACCTTCGCCAACATCAATCGCATGCGCGGCCAGCTCAAGCGCATGGGCATGATGATCGATTGGCGCCGGGACACCGCGTCGTGTGACGAGGGGTACTACCGCTGGACCGAGTGGTACTTCCTGCAGCTCTACAAGCACGGCCACGCCTACCGCAAGATGTCGCCGGTCGACTGGTGCCCGAGCTGCAACACCACCCTGGCACGCGAGCAGGTATGGGGCGACGATCGCCGCTGCGAGCGCTGTCAGACTCAGGTGATCAAGAAAGATCTCGAGCAGTGGTTTTTCAAGACCACGGATTATGCCGAGGAGCTGCTCGACTTCTCCGGGATCGACTGGCCGGACAAGGTCCGCACGCTGCAGACCAACTGGATCGGTCGCTCCAAGGGCGCCGACGTGGTATTCAAGACGGTCCCCCCCGAGGGGGGACAAAACCGTGAATCGGGTGACGAGCTCGAAGTCTTCACCACCCGGCCCGACACCCTGTGGGGTGCTACCTTCATGGTGCTGGCTCCCGAACATCCCCTGGTCGCTGAGCTCACCACGGAGGATCAGAAGCCGGCGGTTGAAGCCTATGTCGAGCAGGCCCAGCGCCAGTCCGACATCCAGCGTGAGGCGGCGGATAAAGAGAAAACCGGCGTCTTCACCGGCGGCTATGCGATCAACCCGGTCAACGATGAGCGGGTGCCGATCTGGATCGCCGACTATGTCTTGATGAGCTACGGCACCGGCGCGATCATGGCGGTGCCGGCCCACGATCAGCGCGACTTCGAGTTTGCGCGCAAGTACGATCTCGAGGTGCGGCCGGTGATCCAGCCTGAGGCCTCGGAGCCCCTCGACGGCGCGACCATGGAGAGCGCGGCGGTCGAGCCGGGCACGATGATCAACTCCGGCCCGCTCAACGGCACGCCGACCGAGAGCTCGGTGGCGCGGGTGATCGAGCACCTGGAGGCGCGCGGCACCGGCCGCGGCGCGGTCAGCTACCGTCTGCGCGACTGGCTGATCTCGCGCCAGCGCTACTGGGGTTCTCCGATCCCGATCATCTACTGCGACGACTGCGGCGTCGTGCCGGTGCCGGAAGAGGATCTGCCGGTGCTTTTGCCCGAGGACGTCGAGTGGCAGCCGACCGGCGAGAGCCCGCTCAAGCTGCATCCCGCCTGGAAGCACGTCGACTGCCCGAGCTGCGGCGGCGAGGCCGAGCGCGAGACCGACACCATGGACACCTTCATGTGTTCGTCCTGGTATCACCTGCGTTATCTCAGCCCGCATTACGCCGAGGGCCCCTTCGACCCGAACGAGTACGACTATTGGATGCCGGTCGACACCTACACCGGCGGCATCGAGCACGCCACCATGCACCTGATCTACACCCGCTTCTTTCATAAGGCGGGGCGCGACATGGGCATCATGAAGGGCGACGAGCCGATGCTCCAGCTGCGCAACCAGGGCATCATTTTGGGCGAGGACTCGGAGAAGATGTCCAAGAGCCGCGGCAATGTGGTGGCGCCGGACGACCTGGTGGACCACTACGGCACTGACACCGTGCGTGCTTTCCTGATGTTCTTCGCCCGCTGGGAGCAGGGGGGCCCGTGGAACAGCCGCGGCATCGAGGGCGCGGCGCGCTGGCTCAAGCGGGTCTGGAGCCTGTTCAATGAAGAGGTCGAAGCCGGCGCCGGCGGTGCGGCCGTGGAGCGCGGCTTGCGGCGCAAGGTCCACCAGACCGTGCGTCAGGTGACCAGCGACTTCGAGCGGTTCCAGTTCAACACCCTGATCGCCGCCTTGATGGAGCTCTTGAACGAGATGTACCAGGCCCGAACCGACGGCGCCGTCGGTACCGACGCCTGGCGCGAGGCGCAGGATATCTACCTGCGGCTGCTGGCGCCGGTGGCGCCGCACATCGCCGAAGAGCTCTGGCAGCGGCTGGGCAAGCCCTACTCCGTGCACCTAGAGAGCTGGCCGGAGCTCGACGAAGAGGCGGCCAAAGTCGAGAGCATCACCCTGATCGTGCAGGTCAACGGCAAGCTGCGTGACCGCATCGAAGTCGAGGCGGGCATCGAAGACGCCAAGGCGCAGGAGCTCGCCTTGGCCTCAGAGGGGGCTCAAAGGTTCACCGACGGCAAAGAGATCAAGAAGGTGATCGTCGTCAAGGGCCGGCTGGTCAATATCGTCGCGGTATAACCCGCGTTTGGTCGGCCTGAAGTAGCCGCGCCTCCCCCGCTGGGAGCGCAGGCGTCTCGCCTGCCAGAGGCGCAGTCCTCCGGACTGCGCCTCGATGCCGGCGCTCCTCTAGCCAGGTAGCACCCAGGACGACGCCCGAGGGTTTGGACGTGGGATGCTGCAGGATGCGACGGACCTGACCTTGAAGAGTCGTTGGCTGAGCCATTATCCAACGGTTAGTTGGCCACAAGAACCATCGGATACGCACCGATCCAACGGTTCTTTTAGTCTAAGAGCCGTCGGATGTGGAACTGCCCAACGGCATTTTTGCGACCGTTCCGTCTCGATCGGTCGGCGTTGGGAGCGCGACTTCACTCTTCCTGACGATCGCTCCGGGCGGCGAGCTCCGGAACTTCCGGGACCTCCGCGAGCTCTCCCTGTGCCGCTTTCTGTTGCTTGTACTTAGCGTAGAAGCGCGCGTTTTCCTCGCGTCTCCTTTTCTCGTTGCTTTGGCGCGCCATGCGCCACAGCTCCTGGTATCGGCGGCCTTTTTCCCGGTTGCCGCAGGTGTTGGCGTCGCACCACACCCGCCGTCTGTTGCGGTAGACGAAGAGTCGGAAGCAGCCTTTGGTGCCACACTGGCGAACCCGTCGATACTCACCGGAGGTCAATAGATCCGCCGCCGACTGGGCGATCGGCCACAGCATGCGGTCGGGCGCTTCCGGTGCATCTCGCCAGTGCCAGCCGAAGCCGGCGGTTTCGACCGTCACTTGCCGCACCTCGAGCTCGCGATTGAGGATCGCCAGATCAGCCTCCTCAGGCACCTGCTTCAGCGCCACGCGGGTGAACAGGTTCAGCAGCGTCTCGCGCAGCTCGATCGCCCGATCAAAGACCGCCGCGGCCTCCCGCGGCCTGGCCGCTGCGCCCTGTAGCAACCGCTTGCCGTCGACAGCCGTTAGGGCGCCCGTCCTCTGCGCCCAGGTCAGCAGCCAATCGTAGCTCGGTGCCGGAGGCAGGACCCGGCGATCTCGTCGCCGATCGTCACGCGTCGGCGCTGCCGTGTTGGCGAACGCCAAGCATAGTGAGCCGGCCGTCTCGAGCTCACGGGCTGTCGTCGTCTTGGCGGATTTCCTGGGTTTCTCTGCCGACACCTAGAGCGTCCCGCTGACCGCCATCTGAAAACCCTTGGCCGTCACCGAGACCTTCGAACCCGGCGGGATCGGCCAACCCTCGAGCTTGAGCCAGCCGACGTTGACCGACTCGTGGGGACTGAGGGTGGGCATCACGTATTGCTTGCTTTCGCCCTCCGGGCTTTCGATGCTCACGATGACGTCGTGCAGGTGCTCGTCCGAGGTATTGGTGAGGGTGACGACGATACCCTGACCAACCGCGGACTCTTTTTTGCCGATCGAGATCGGCGGCTTGAGGGCGCAGGCGGTGACGAGCAGAGACAGGCTGACGATGGCGACGGTGCGGGCTGGTGATCTCACGGCGCGTCCTTTCAGAGGATTCCAGGCGCGGCAGCCTATCACCGCGTTCACGATGGAGGTTCCTGACGAGAGTCATCGTTGTCGGCGCGTGTTGTTTCGGATCGTCGAACATCGTGGTCATTGAGTGCAATCAGCAGTTGACAAATAGTATTCATATGAGACATATTTGTCTCGTTTGATGCTGGTGAGACTCCTGCTCAGTCGGGGTCTAAACGCATCGTCGCCACGAGCTGGTGGTCCACGACCGGCACTCGGACATGGATCCAAGAGGTTTCGCGACGCGCCGGCGTGTCCGGAGGTGAGACATGATTGCTGATCACACAAACACCGATGAGGTTGTCAGGACGCCCGGGCCGGCTCGGCGATCCATCGGTGTTGTCCTGGCTGCCTGGGCCGCGTTGTTGCTGGGGGGCTGCGCTGGCATTCGGCTCGATACTGAAACGGCGGTAGAGAGCCTCCATCATGAGCTGCCGCCCGTTTGGGCCGGTACGCCCGATCGGTCGCCTCTGTCGAGGAACCTGCTGGATTTGATCGACGACGAAGGGCTGCGCGAGCTGGTCGTCGAGGCCGTGGCGGCCAATCCGGATCTTCGGGCGGCGGCCCGGCGACTGGCGGCGTCGCAACGGCTCCTGAGGGAGACCGAGGCTCTGCGCTGGCCGATCGTCGAGGCCCGGCACAGCTACGATCGCAGCCGCCAGGGGGTTGGTCAACTGGCCGACCCCACCGCCCAGAGCCAGTACCGGGCTTCGGTCAGCGCTGCTTGGGAGATTGATGTCTGGCGACGACTGGCCGATCTCGACGACGAGAATGTCGCATTGACCTACGCTCAGGCAGCCGACGTCGCGGCCGCCAGAGACGCCCTCGGCGCGCGGGTGATTCAGGGATGGCTCACGGCAGTCTCATTACGGCGGGCGATCGCCATCGAGGAGCGGCGGGTAGGGGTCCTCGAGCGACTGCAGGAGACGATCAAGCGTCGCTATCGTCGGGGGCTCGGTAGCCTCGACGACTTGGCCGCGGCCCGCTCGAGCACCGAGCTTTCGCGCGCCACGGTTGCGGTGCTCCAGGGCGATTTCGAGGAGACCCTGCGGGCGCTGGAGCTGCTGCTCGGGCGTATGCCACGGGCCGAGCTGCTGGCGGCGGAGGTCCTGCCCGAGGTGGCCAGCGTCGGGACTGGCTACCCGGCGGAAATGCTCACCCGGCGTCACGATGTCGCCGCCGCCCTGTGGCGGCTCGAAGCAGCCGACTCGTCGGCTGCCGCGGCCGGGAAGGCGTTGTTGCCGGGTCTGCGGCTGAGCGGCGATCTGGCCCGAGATGCGGGTTCCTTCTCAGATCTATTCTCCTCAGGCTCGTTCTGGAGCGTGGTCGGCTCGCTCACTCAGCCGGTCTTCCAGCACGGCCTTTTGAAGGCCCGATCGGAGTCACGTCGGCTCGAGCTGGAGGCTGCCTGG
>JAAUXY010016861.1_pt1 | contig 24930 bp, 22 predicted proteins | sample 7278121 | NCBI WGS metagenome assembly JAAUXY01 (sample SAMN14350117, study PRJNA611818) | marine sediment metagenome | isolation source: surface marine sediment (1.8m) | place: French Polynesia: Moorea | collected 2018-08 | reverse complement strand
GTTTTTTTAACATTTCGTGCTTTTTGATTTCCGGGTTGTGGGGGGAAACTAAGCTGACGCCAAAACCAAAGAATATTCACGTAATGGCTTGTATCGATCTTTATTTATCAGGATCGAGCTTCAGGTGGTCCGGCACAATCATGGCTTCAACGATGATTTCTTTAAAAGACAACGCTTTGATCCCTAGCTCAAATTCTTCCCCCAGATCGTTTATCTGGTCAAAGCAGTTGTGGCAGGGCGTAATCACAATCTTGGCGCCGGTCTCCCGAATCTGATCGGCCTTTAATTTTCCGGAGGCCATGCGGTAGGGCTTATAGTCCGGGCCCATGGGCATGATCCCCCCTCCGCCGCCGCAGCAATGATTGTGCTCGCGGTTGGGGGCCATATCCCGAAAATCATCGGCAATATACGGTATGATCTTACGCGCATGTTCCCACAGCCCACCGTTGCGAGAGACGTTGCAGGGGTCCTGATAGGTGATCGGCTCTTTAATTTTTTTATTGGGATCGATTTGGATGCGGCCGTCACGCAGGTATTCATAAATCAATTGCACATAGTGCTTCACTTTAACCGGGGGCTGACCATCCGAATACCCGGCCATATAGGGGCCTTCAAAGACCATTGACCGATAAGCATGCCCGCACTCGGTTATCAGAATATGCTGGGCCTTTAACTCCTGGGCCTTGTCGTACACATTTTTGACCTGTTTGCCGGCCAGTTTACGGTTGCCTGCAAACATCGGCAAATTGGTGCAATCCCAGCCAAAGGTCGGCATGGTCCAGCTTTCTTTGGCAGCCGCAAAAATGATGGCCGCGTACGAAATGTCCTGGGGGTAATACACCGGTTCGCGCGGATTGACGGTATACATGTACTTGGCTTCGGGTTGGTCGATGGGGATAGTGACCCCTTTGTAATCATCTTCGACTTCTTCGATCATCCACTCACAGGTATCCACCAGCTCTTCCACGGGTATGCCCATGTGATTGCCGGTTTTGTCGCAGTGGTCTGAAAAAAAGGCCAGCTGCTTGGGCGTTATGCCTTGGGAGTGGCAGATGCTGCGAGTGATGGCCATCATGGTGGCCACATCGATACCAAAAGGGCAATACATCGAACAGCGCTTGCACATGGTGCATTGCAACCAGGCGATTTGGTAGCATTCTTCCAGAAAAGCGCGATCCAGTTTGCCTTTGCGCCGATACATTTCACCGAGCGTACGTCTGAATTTGTAGGCCGGGCTCAGGTGCGGATCCCGGTCGTTGGCAGCATAGACAAAGCAGCTTTCGGCGCACAAGCCACAGCGCGAGCAAATGCTCAACCAGGTTTTAATGCGAGCGCTATCGTTGGCTTTCAATATGGCACGTACCTGCTCGACATCCACAGGTTTGTCGGTGTTGTCTTCGTATTCAAATTTCTTATCAGCAACTTTTGACATTTTTTTAACCTTGAAAAAAATAAAGTAAACTTGTTTCAGAAGGTCCAGGTTTTGTCAGAGGCCTCCCGCAGATTGCGGGATTTCACCTCTTGATTTTATATATTAAGGTGTTCAAAAGGCTCATAACGCAGGCATCTGGCAAAAGATGGGCCTTATGGAATAAGTTTTTACCATGATCTTGCCCCTCTCCTGCCACCCATCTCAAATCCAATAAACGCCCGGGTAAAGAAAAATAGAACCATATGCCCCAGCTTGGTGATCGGAATGAGGATCAGCAGGATCTGGCTGAATAAGATATGTAAGACCAGCATGGCCTCATAGGGTCCCCATTGATGATAGGCCAAAAACCCGGTGATAAACGGCAAGGTCGTGAGAACCAGCAGGGTGTAGTCCCAAGCACTGGTTAAGACCCGTACTTCCGGTCTGGCGCGACGACGGACGAATAAGAACAGGGCCGCGGCGATAAAAACCAGGGTTAGTCCATCTGCCAATCCATCGGGTATCGACCAGAGGGTGACACCAAAGGCTTCCTCCCACAAAAGAATATGGGCGCTTAAAAACAGCGGTACAGCCAACAACAAAATATGAAAGATAAAAGCGATGGTGGAAAAAACAGGCTGCTGTCGCATCGAGGCGCTGGCAAAGGGGATCAGCCAGTGAAAAATCGATCGTAAACCCCAGTCCAAATTGAAATGGTTGTAGATGACCCGATCTTTTTTGCGGCTCAAGCGAAACAAAAATAGCATCCGAATCAGCAGGCCGCCGCCAAAAAAGATGAAGGTAAACCAGAGGGCCGGACCGGTCAAAAATTCATAAATAATGTTCCAGTTTAGATTTGACATCGCTTATCGTACTGTTAGCCGTTAAGGCTTTTATGTTTTACTGCCGCCGGATCCCATAGGTCGACGGATTACAAAAAAGATGAAATATTAATCCTATTTGCAGAATTTGTCAATCGAACTGAGCCAAATGGTTCATTTTTGCCCCATGGGTTGACGCCTGTAAATAACCCGCACCGGATAATTAGAATAATTGTCAAAAATATGTTCCTATTGGCTTGGCGCGTCTTTCAAGTGTCATTGCGAGCGGAGCGAAGCAATCCGATGTGAAGCATCGTCCCGAGCAAAGTCGAGGGGTCCCTCGGTCCACTCGGGATGATCCGCGATCGCAGATCAGATTGCTTCGTCGCCAGGCACCTCGCAATGACAGATTATCGGAACAAATTTTTAACAACCGCTATAAACATCGTGTCAAAAAGGGACGCTTATTGGGGTGGGATATCGAGTGGGGTAGGGAAATGATCAGCTATCCGTTATTTAACAACCTTGATAATTTCCTTGAATTTGTCACCTTTAGCAACTTTAAGCAATTCAAACAAGACCGTTTCCGTACTGGTCAGGCCGGCACCGGCCTGTTTGCTTTTTTCAAGGCCGATATGCTTATTTTCAGCGGTCCGGGAAGCCACGGCATCGGCCACAACCTGGACATTGTAATTCAGATCAACCAAATCGGCAGCGGTTTGATAAACGCACACATGGGCCTCAATACCGGCAACCAGCATGTTTGAGCGGTTCAATGATTCGAGTTCTTTGATAAATTCGGCATTGCCGCAGCAACTGAAACTGAGTTTGCTCATTGGGTTTTGGTTTGGCAGCAACTCGACGATTTCGGGTATTGTCGGCCCCAAACCGGCGGGGTTTTGTTCGTTCCACAGAATGGGGATTTCGAGTATTTGAGCGCCCTTGACCAATCGGATAATATTATCGAAAAAGGCTTCTTTGTTATGCATGGCCTGGGCCAGTTTGCCCTGCACGTCAACCAAAACCACAGCACAGTTTTCAGTCGTCAGCATGTGATGGTCCCCCAATCAAAAAGGGCAGAGGTGGGAGAAGACTCTGCCCGCAATTTAATTACGCACCTGTCATGAAATCGAACGGCACATATGGCTTATTCGTCGAAAACAAGCTCGCTGCGCCATTTTCCGACCCGCAGCCACCGATCTCTACGCTCGGCGTTCTGGCGGCGTTCTTTGCCCGTTCTACGTTCCAAACCGCCGCTTTTAAAATAGGCTGCACTCATTTTTTGACGGCAGTCATGGTCCGTTCGGCGCTCAAACATCGAGCGCTCCTGCCATTCGCCGATCTCTGAACGGCTATTTTTCCTTTGTCCAGTATCGCTTGTGCATCGCATACGACATCTACCACCGGCAAATCAAGATTCACGTTCGCTTTATACAGCTGATTTTCGATTCTGACGCCTTTATTTTTGGCATCAACTTCAGAACGATATAAATGTCAGCGTCCGCAAACTGTTACCTATCGGGATTTTAGATTCTGGATGGATTAATATTCGATTGATTTAATAAGAAAATATTTAACGCATGTCAATGATAAATTCAGGGTTTCGGGTTCCGCGTTGCGGATTACGGGTTACGCGTTGCGGGTTGCGCGTTACAGGTTGTGGATGGATGATGATGTGAGTTTTCGAGGACGAGTACGAGGACGAAGATTTTGTTTGCCCATATCGTACGCGTTCTTGCCCTCGTCCTCGGTTGTTCTCCTAATTATACAATCCTATGCCATGGAAGAGTGTCTCTATTGCGCCTCAAAAATAAGCTGCCAGTAGCCAGAGGCCAGTGGCCAGAAGCATGAAGCCAGTGGCCAATCAGCGCTCACTTGAAAATAAATTTTAAGATGCTTGTGATAAGAATAGAATTGAAGAGATGACCTAACTTCTGATCTTGATGACTTTCGCGGTGCTTTTGGAAAATTCCGTGATCGCTTTATGCTGGTATGCTGTTAGCTGGCTGAATTTTACACCGATGCCATTTTGGCTGCTCCAGACGATTTCTCCGGTGATTTTCAGCGGCTTCTGAAACCGAGGGGCTGAAAAGGTCATGATAATCTCCTGGCCGCTGAAGAAGACGTTGCCGGTTTCGATAAATACCCCATGATCGCTGATATCCAGGATATACCCGTCAAACTGACGATCCTGGACAACATATGTCAATGGTATCAAACAGGTTTTACGCGCATATGCCCGTCGCTCGTTGTTGTTAAGGGCGTCATCTTTTTTCTGCAAATGCCTTAACAAGGCCGCCTGTTGCTCATCAGACATGTCGACAATCAGCTTGAACAGATGAGCGCTGAATTTTTCTTTTAACAATTCTTTTAAGAGAAGAATCAACTGGTCTTCTGAAATATGATTGATGCAGTCAAATAAGCGCGCGATGACCGGATATTTTCCGTTGGGTATTCCTGCGGCTTTCATTCTTAGCTCCTTAAAATTTCAGCTCTCTGCCAACTTTTCCTGGCAATGCTTCGCATTTAACCAATTGCTAATGGTTCGCTTGTTACAGGTATTATCGGTTGAAGTCAGCGTTAACTTGATGTCGTTTCAATTGAATGGTTAAAAAATCCAATTAATTGGCGGAGAAAATGATCGGCAGCGAAACCTATGGTTCTTGTGGGACGCAAAAACTCATTCCTGGCGCCGCGGCGTTGATTTCGCTATATTTTTATTGCCAAACCCAACTGCTTTCTGTTATAGCCATTTTATTTAATTTCAATTGTTTAATTGATGAGGGGGATTCATTTTTTCTGATTAAGAATCCTTGTTTTGGGGTAGCGTTTTTGATGACCCGGCGATCCTCATCCAATGTAACCGCAACCTTCGGGTTTATTGGAGGAATCTGGCCGGGGAAACCTAAAATTCAGAGAAAAGGAGGCAAAATGATGAAACGTTTCAAACTACTTGTCGCTGTTTTGTTGGCAGTGGTTCTGACGGCGGGCATCGTGTCGGCCGGCACGCTTGAGGAAGTTCGCGCCAGAGGTCATATCATCGCCGGTGTGAACGGGGGTGTATTCGGATTCAGCATGCCGGATGATAAGGGCGTCTGGAAGGGGCTGGATGTCGATACGGCCAAGGCGATTGCAGCCGCCGTATTCGGCGATGCAAGCAAAGTCAAATTTAGTGCGCTAACGGCGGTTCAACGTTTACCGGCGCTTCAGGCCAAAGAAATCGATGTGCTTTGCCGCAATACCACCCAGACCTTGACGCGTGAAACGGTCAATGGTTTGAATTTTGCCCCTGTGAATTATTATGATGGGCAGGGATTCCTGATTTCCAAGAAATTGGGGGTTAAGAGTGCCAAGGAACTGGGCGGTGCGACGGTCTGTGTGTTGCCGGGCACCACTACCGAAATGAATGCAGCTGACTTTTTCCGCGCCAACAACCTGAAATGGAAACCGGTGGTTATCGAGCAAACCGCCGAATTGAACAAGGCCTTTTTTGCCGGGCGCTGTGACGTCCTGACCTCGGACATGTCGCAATTGGCCGCGCAACGATCGGTTTCACCGAATCCGGCAGAATATGTATTGCTGCCCGAAATTATTTCCAAAGAACCCCTTGCGCCGGTTGTGCGTCATGGAGATGATCAATGGTATGATGTTGTTAAGTTTGCCGTCATGGCCCTGATCAATGCCGAAGAAATGGGGATTACCTCCAAAAACGTCGATGATATGCTCAAAAGCAAAAATCCGGAAATTCAGCGTTTTCTGGGTGTGTCTCCGGGAATGGGCAAAGCGCTGGGCCTGGATGAAAAATGGGCTTATAACATCATCAAACAGGTCGGCAACTATGGCGAGATTTATGAACGCAACGTCGGGCCCAATACACCGTTGGGCCTTGAACGGGGATTGAATGCATTGTGGACCGAAGGTGGTATCATGTACGCCGCTCCGTTCAGATAATCGGTCAGAAAGGTGCTCCACATCATTTGTGGAGCACCTTATTCAATAAAAGTGAGCTGGAAATAATTACCGCACTTTCATATAAATCCGATTAGCGCCGCAAGTAGCCAAAAGACAGCCATGGTCACAAACGGAAATGCAATCCAGGCAGACGACGGTGTGCCTGAAAAAGTTCCCTTCTGGCTAGATCCCAAAAAGCGCGCCATTGTTTATCAGATTGGGGTGCTGTGCATGTTCGGGTTGCTGGCCTGGTATCTTATTTCCAACACCCTCATCAATCTTGAAAAGCAGGCAATTGCCACCGGATTTAGTTTTCTGAACAAGGAATCATCCTTTGAGATCGGTGAAACCCTGATTCCTTATTCGGCTGCCAGCACATATGGGCGCGCCCTTGTGGTCGGCGCCCTCAATACCCTTAAAGTGGCTTTTGTCGGCATCGTCATCACCTTAATTTTAGGGACCATCCTCGGTGTTGCCCGTCTGTCCAGCAACTGGCTGGTTTCAAAAATAGCGGCCATCTACATTGAAGTGATGCAGGATATCCCGGTATTGTTGCAGCTGTTTTTCTGGTATGCGATCTTTTACGAAACCCTGCCATCACCACGCCAGGCGCTCAATCCCATTTATGGGCTCTTTTTGTGCAACCGCGGCGTTATTTTTGCCGTTCCAGAGTCGCATCCCGCTCATAAATATATGCTTCTGGCTCTGATTTTAGCCTGCATCGGCGTTTATTTTTTCCGGCGCTGGGCCAAAAAAAGACAGGATGAAACCGGAAAGTCAATGCCGGTCTTTCGCATTTCGATCGTCACCATCATCGGACTGCCGTTGCTGACCTGGTTGGTTTATGACGCTCCGATGACGATGGATGTGCCTGTGCTGACGGGTTTTAACTTTCAAGGCGGCATGACGCTCAGTCCTGAATTCATTGCCCTGCTGTTGGGTCTGGTGCTTTATACGGCTGCATTTGTGGCTGAAGTCGTGAGGGCCGGTATTCAATCGGTGAGTAAAGGTCAGCGTGAGGCAGCCATGTCCATCGCCTTGAGACCGACGATGGTGTTAAATCTGGTCATTTTACCCCAGGCATTGCGGGTGATTATACCGCCTCTGACCAGCCAGATGCTGAACCTGACCAAAAACAGCTCATTGGCAGTGGCCATCGGATTTCCCGATTTTGTTTCAGTCGCCAACACCACCATAAACCAAACCGGCCAATCCATTGAGGGCGTAGCCCTGATTATGGCGGTCTATCTGATTTTCAGTCTGTCCACCTCGGCTTTTATGAACTGGTATAACAAAAAGGTTAAACTGGTCGAAAGATAAAAAGCGAATGGAAGCTTACGTTCAAGAAACACCGGTAGAAGAGTTAAAGCCACCCGTCACCAGTAAGGGCGTCATTGGATGGATGAAATCCAACCTGTTCGATGGCTGGTTTAACTCCCTGCTGACACTTATAACGGTTTATTTTCTGTGGAAAATCATTCCACCGCTTTTTCGTTGGGCCTTTATTGGCAGTGTCTGGAATACCACCGGCGCCGTATGCCGGGATACAGACGGGGCCTGTTGGTCGATTATCACGACCAACCTGCGCTTTATCCTTTTTGGCTTCTATCCGCATGATCAACATTGGCGACCGTTGATCGCCATTTTACTCTTGTGTGGTTTGTTATTTTACAGCCGCGACCGTAAGCATTGGAACAAGTATCTGGGTTATGGCTGGATCATCGGTCTGGTGGTGATGGGGATCCTCATGAGGGGAGGGATCCTTGGATTACCTGGAGTAGAAACCTCTCAATGGGGCGGTCTGCCATTGACGCTGTTGCTTTCAGTTTTCGGGCTTACCGCAGCGTATCCCCTGGGTGTCATCCTGGCGTTGGGCCGTCAGTCCCGAATGCCGGCGATCAGAATGCTGTGCGTTGTGTATATTGAACTCATTCGCGGTGTCCCGCTGATCAGTCTTTTATTTATGGGATCCATTATTTTCCCGCTATTTTTACCGGAAGGCATTACGATCAATCAAATCCTGCGGGCTCAAGTGGCTATTATTCTGTTTACGGCCGCCTACATTGCTGAGGTCGTGCGCGGCGGTTTACAGGCCATGCCTCGCGGACAATATGAAGCGGCAGATTCCATCGGATTAAGCTATTTTCTGACCATGCGGTTGATTATTTTACCCCAGGCCCTAAAAATTGTGATACCGCCGACCGTAAGCATCCTCATTTCTGCATTTAAAGATACGTCTTTGGTGGTGATCATCGCCTTGTGGGATCTGCTTAAAACCACCCAATCGACGCTTTCAAATCCCGAATGGATGGGATTTAGTCGCGAGGCCTATATTTTTGTCGCCATTCTTTATTTTTTGGGTTGTTTTTCGATGGCCAATTACAGCCGCAAGCTGGAAAAGGAATTGTCAACCGAAGATCATTAGTGGTTAAGTGGGTTTTCTACCATTTTTAGCGGGAATTTTAGCACCACAAAGGATACGAAGTTCACGAAGGGTTTATAAAGCCGTTCTGTCAATGTTATTCTCTGTGTTCTTCGTGCTTTTGGTTGTTTATATCTATTTTTATATTTTATTCAAATAGTTTATATCATATTTTTAAACCATAATATGAGGTTATAGATGAACGAGCAAAAAGCAGACAACAACGAAATGCAGAGCGCGACGGGACCCATTATCGAAATCATCGATATGCATAAGTGGTTTGGAGAATTTCACGTGCTGCGCGGCATCGACCTGACCATTCAACAACAAGAGCGCATCGTCATCTGCGGCCCGTCGGGCTCCGGTAAATCAACTCTGATTCGATGCATTAATCGTTTGGAGGAGCATCAACGCGGTCAAATTATTGTCGATGGCATTGAGCTGACGAATAACCTCAAGAATATCGAAAAAATAAGAGCCGAAGTCGGCATGGTATTCCAGCATTTTAATCTTTTTCCGCATCTGACCATTGTTGATAATCTGGCTCTGGGACCGATATGGGTCCGAAAAGTTCCCAAGAAAGAAGCCATCGAGACCGCCATGTATTATCTGGAAAAAGTCCATATTGCCGATCAGGCCCAAAAATTTCCCGGACAGCTATCCGGGGGACAGCAGCAACGGGTCGCTATCGCCCGCAGTTTGTGTATGTCGCCGAAGGTCATGTTATTTGATGAGCCCACCTCTGCATTGGATCCGGAAATGATTAAAGAAGTTTTAGACGTTATGATTGATCTTGCCCAGGAAGGCATGACCATGATTGTGGTAACTCATGAGATGGGTTTTGCCAAAAGTGTGGCCCATAGGGTGTTATTTATGGATTTCGGGCAGATTGTGGAAGGAAACACGCCAGAGGAATTTTTCGAAAATCCCCAACACGATCGCACCAAACTGTTTCTAAGTCAAATTCTGCACTAACACCGGATAATTTCTTACCCCAATTTTAGTCAATAAAACACACAGAACACTGGAATGTTGGAACAAGGAAATAATGCTTAATAAGGCATTATTGACACAATCATTATACAATATCAATTATCCACTTTCTCGTTTCGGCTTTTCTTTGCCGCTGTAGCTTTGGCGGGGTAGGCTATGCCATCGTTCCAATTGCAAAAAAAGCAAGCCAAGCCAAAAAATTTTCCGCCGATCGTCCCCCCATGACAGACAAAAATAAAGCTGAATCTGTGGATTTATGTTAAAATAAGCCCCAACAGAAAGGATTCTGGGATGCGATGATTCGCTAATCGTTTGAAAAGAATATAAATCGTTTTATGTTTAGATTTTAAATAACGAATAACGAATAACAATCAACGCCCGGTTGAGGAGAACAGCTCAGCCGGGCCGGTTAAGGTTTAAGTTCAACGCGTATCTGGCCGATATAGCAATAAATTAGCCATAAAATAAACCGGTGAAAATTGACCGGAGTTGAGCATGGATTTGTACTATGCTGATGGTGACCGGCAGGTCGGTCCAATCGACAAGGCTGAGCTGCAGTCGCTGATAAAAGCCAAAAAAATAGATTCCAAAACCCTTGTCTGGCAGCCCGGCATGACAGAGTGGCAGGCCTTGGGTCATTTTGTGCGCAGCAAGACCCAAGGTGCGACCGCATCAGGGCAACCGGCACCGCCGGTACAGCAATTGTTGTGTTCTGAATGCGGCCAGGCCTTTGCCCAAGATGACATGATCCGGTTTTCCGACGTCTGGGTGTGTGCCGGCTGCAAGCCGATTATTGTTCAAAAAATTAAAGAAGGGGTCACTGTCTCCGGCGAGATGGAATATGCCGGTTTTTGGCTCCGCTTTGGCGCCTGGTTTATTGATAATTTGATCTTAGGCATCGGCAACATGATTATTTATCTTCCGCTGAGCATTCTGGGGGCTTTGTCTGCTGAAAATCAGGCCCTATTTGTCACCTTAAATTTTGTTGCAGCGATTTTGAATTTGGTTTTGCCGGCGGCCTATGAAATATGGTTTGTGGGAAAATATGCAGCCACACCCGGTAAAATGGCGTGCAAAATAAAAGTGGTAACAGGCGACAATGGACAGGTGAGCTACGCCAGAGCGACCGGCCGGTATTTTGCGAAAATCATCAGTTGGCTTAGTTTTGGCATCGGTTTCATCATGATTGCCACTGATGATCAAAAACGGGCGTTGCATGACCGCATTTGTGACACCCGTGTGATTAAGTCTGGGGAGATGTAATCCCCTTATAGGGTGCTGGAAAGGGGTGTTCATAACTAGGTGTAATGAAGTGCTGTAGCTTTCGTGCGTTGGAGTAATGGAGAGTTCACCCCTTGGAGTAATGGAGTGATGGAGTAGTGGAGTAATGGAATTATGAAAAAACAGGTTTTCCCAATACTCCAGTCCGGCCTTCGTAGCCGAAGCTACTTCGGCGGAGTAGGCCACTCCAGTACTCCATTACGCCAAATGAACATGCCACGGATTCAAAATTTTGAATTATCTTTGTTGAAATAAAAAGCAATTGAAGGAACGAACCGTGATTTCTTGTACTCGGTGTAAAACACCGCTTAGCGCGCAAACACTCAATACGTATGCACTGATGCCGTGCACTGTTTGTAATGAGCCCATTCGTGCCGATGTCTATCCAGCGCTCTTTCGCAAGCTGCCTACCGGCCACAGCGGTGTACCTCTACAAGGTGATAAGGAAGCCAGTTGTTTTTATCATCCCGCCAAAAAAGCGGCGGTCGCGTGTTCGACCTGCGGTCGGTTTCTGTGTGCCTTGTGCGATGTCGAGTTCAACGATCAGCATCTTTGTCCGGCTTGCCTGGAGAAAGGCAAGACCAAGCGCAAGATTAAAAATTTGGAGAATCATCGAGTATGTTATGACACGGTGACTTTATCGATAGCGCTGGTTTCTTCGCTTTTTATATGGCCGACCATTATTTCCGCACCGATTGTTCTGTTTATGGTGATTCGTTACTGGGGTGCTCCCACAAGCATCATACCCCGCAGCAAAATTCGCTTCGTGCTGGCATTTGGAATTGCTGGCTTGCAAGTGCTGGGATGGATTTTGTTTATCGGGGGGTTGATGACGTCTTGAAGGTCAAATGCCGTACATCCAAACGTGAACAGGAGAAAAAAAATCAACCACTAAGCCGAAAACTATGCTTGAAAGCCGGGATGCTGGGAAGCCAGGAGGCTTGATGGAATGAATGATTATTCGCTCTCAAGCCTTTTGGCCTACTAGCTTCTCAGCCCATTTTGTGATTCTGTGATCAATTAATAGTGCCTGAGAACTGATTGATTTTGAAAATATGAAATAGACATATTATGGCTGTACCTCCACCACCAACATACCAGCGACTGCCCGGCAAGAAAAAGGGCTTTATCATGGGCCAGCATACCCTCTGGCGAAGCAGGGATCATTTGCTCCAGATCTATGCCCGCTGGGGTACTGAGGATTACAAACGGTATTACTTCAACGACATTCAAGCCATTATCACGCGCAAAACCGAAGTCGGAAAAATTCAAAACTTCGTGATCGGTGCGCTGATTGGCCTCTTCGGGCTTTTTGCGGTGACGGCTACCGGCGGCTGGGTGGTGTTCAACGGCATCATAGTGCTTGTGCTATCAGTGATTTTAATCATCAATATGTTCAAAGGGCCCACTTGTGAAACGCACTTGCTGACCGCCGTTCAGACTGAAAAATTACATTCGCTAAATCGTTTATCCACCGCACAAGCGGTCATGAATCAACTCAAACCGTTCATTGAGCGATTTCAAGGATCGCTTCAAAGAGAAAACCTCGTCCAACAGAGCGCACAACTTTCAAACCTTAAAAAACAAGCGGCACCCACACGCCTGGCTCAAAGGACACCCAAAGTTCGCAAGCATGAGAGCGGGAAGGTGCATCTGATGTTGTTTGCTTTGCTGTGTTTTAATGGTTTGCTTGTGGCTGCCAGTTTTGCGCTCACACATGTGGGTTTGACCTTTCTAGGTACAGCTGTGACGTTAATGATGGGAATTTGTGTCATTGTGGCCTTGGTCAAACAGCATCAGAGTAATTTGCAGTATGCCCTGCGCACGATGACCTGGGCGGCTTTAGGATATGTCTGCTTTTTATTTATCAGCGGCTATGTCATCAGTATTGGACTGGCCTTCAAGAATCCGGAGATCGTCCAGAATCAATGGGAAATGATCAAACTTTTTGCCAGCACCACGCCCTGGGACAGCGCCTTGATGATGACGTTAAATATCATCGCGCTCAGCGGTGCGGTGGCGATCGGCATACCGGGACTCTTACTTTTAAAAATGTCTAAAAGAGCGATCCACTCGTCCGCAGTCCAGCTGGCCGTCCCGGATAACGACACGGCCCCTAAAAGGATTTCCTAATGGAAGATCTACTGCATCAACGCTGCTTCAATCATCTACTGCGGGAAGCTGTAGCGCGCTGTCCGAAGTGCCTGCGCTATTTTTGCCGCGAATGCGTAACCGAACATGAAGATCGGGTTATGTGTGCCGCTTGTTTAAGTGCAGATACCGATGCGGTTGGTTCCAGTCTGAGCCGGCTGAGCGGGTTCAGACGCTTGATGCATTTTCTTGTGGGCACATCGTTTTTGTGGATATTCTTTTACTACCTGGGCCAAATTTTACTTTCACTTCCGTCGGCCTTTCATGAAGGTACCATTTGGGAAAAGGGGTGGTGGAACTTGCCATGAACCCCAAGACCGAAGAACATCGTAAAAGCGCGATTCTCCTTGTGGAAGAGGCCGTACATATCCTAAGAAAGGCACCCCTATTTTTGCTTTCCGCGTACGCCATCGGAACGCTTCCCTTCGTGTTGGCATTGTTCTATTTTTGGGCGGATATGAGTCGCAGCGCCGATGCCCAGCGATATCATGCGGTGGCTTCTTTGGGCCTGGCACTGCTCTATGTCTGGATGAAGTGCTGGCACGTTGTCTTTGCCGCACGGGTAAAAATGAAAATTAGCGGTGAATCGTTACCGCAATGGACCGCGCAACGGGTGCTGTCACTGGTGACAACCCAGGCACTGATTCATTCGACGGCATTTTTTGTCTTACCGTTGGCCGCTGTTGTCGCGCTACCGTTTGGTTGGTGCTATGCATTTTATCAAAATGTCACTGTTGAAGCCGCAAACGAAGACGACTCTCTGAAAATGTTATGCAAAAAAGCGTGGTCGCAAGCCCGGTTATGGCCACGGCAAAATCATATCTTGATGGGTATTTTTTTCATTTTTGGCATCGTGGTATTTTTAAATATTGCCAGTGCCATTTATATGGTGCCGCACCTGGTCAAAAAATACCTGGGGATTGAATCGCTGTTTACGCTCAGCGGGGGCCATGTGATCAACACCACCTTCTGGGTGGTCACCCTTGGCATTTCTTATTTGTGTATGAATCCACTTGTTAAGACGGTTTACGCGCTGCGATGTTTTTATGGGGCGGCCATCACCTCCGGTGATGACCTCAAAATGGCGTTAAAGCGTCTGGTGGCGAGTCGCACTGTGGCGGTTGTGGGATTGGTTATGATGGTCTGTGTGATCGGCAGCCCCTCAACAACCGCGGCTGAACAGGCCCTAGTTGTTGAACCCGAGGCTTTGGATCGTTCAATAGAAGACGTGATGCAACAACGAGAATTTGCCTGGCGGATGCCCCGAGAAATGCTGACCGATGATCAAACCGAGCCTAAAGGGCCAATTGCTTCAGTGGTGGCCTGGATTATCGATCAGCTCGCAAAAGGATTTAATGCAGTTGTCAAATGGATCGATCAAATCATTGATTGGTTGCTGGCCTTATTGCCAACTGGTGAACGCCAGCAAGCTGCCTCGGATACAGACTGGGTATCTTCGGTGCGGGTTGCCGTTGTCATCTTGCTGATCGGCCTTATCGGTGTGATGGCTTATATACTCTGGCGCTCTTGGAGCCGCCGTCAAACCGCCCAAGCCGAGATCCAGGCGATGCCGGTTGAGTCTGCGTTGGATCTTGAGGACGAAGATACCACTGCTGCGGACCTACCAGTAAACCGCTGGCTGGATCTGGCACTCGAATTGGCCCGCAAGGGCTCTTTGCGACTGGCGATGCGGGCCTTCTATCTTGGCACTCTGGCTGCATTGGCTGAGCATGGTTTAATTACCATAGAAAAGTTTAAATCTAATCGTGAGTACGAAATTGAGCTGCAGCGAAGAGCCCATCAGAAAGAAAAATTGTTAACGGACTTTAGCCGCAGCAGGGAAGTTTTTGAACGCGTTTGGTACGGGATGTATGCCATCAAACAGCTCGACTTGGATAATTTTGCCGCTCTTCAAAAAAGGATGATAACCCTTGCCCAAAGCCAATATTAAACGTGTGATGATATTTGTGATCATTGTGGTGGGCTTTATGCTCGGGGTGATACAGCTATTTCTGCTGCGCTTTGAAGCCGGGGATGTCTATCCACCTTATTCAACTCTACGCAGCGATCCTGTGGGTAGTCGGGCGTTCTATCGCGGTTTGGAAAATTTAAGACAAACCTCAGTTCAGCGAAATTATCAGCATTTGGCCAACGTCGAATATACGGAGCCGAGCACCCTTTTTTATATCGGAACAGCGGTTTTTGATTCTGAATCCGTTCCGGTGCAGTGGCTTGAAGCCTTAGAACGCTTAACGGCCAGTGGCGGCCGCTTGATTTTATCTCTTTTGCCGGTTGAGAAAAAACCGGCAAATTGGCGAATGGGGTCGTGCAATGTGCGCGAGGTAGGCGAATCAGATGATCAAAACTCCCCGCCTGCCGATGGCGCGCACAATTCTGAAGATGCCGCTGACAATAAAACCAAACCGTCCGATAGCGCTTTGCAGCCTCCCGCTGCGGACGATGACAACCCGTGTGTGGGGTTGCAAGAAAAATGGGGGCTGACGTTAGCCTTTGCTGAAAAGCCGGCGACCAAGGCTGTCAAGTCAATCCATGATCAAGCTGCAGTCGATTTAAAAAGGCTACCCCAAACCATTTCCTGGCATACGTCTGTTTATTTTGATGATCTGGATAACAGCTGGCGTGTGATCTACACGGCAGAGGACCGGCCGGTCATCATTGAAAGGCCCTATGGCAACGGCAGTCTCGTATTGTTGGCCGACAGCTTTTTCATGAGTAACGAGGCGCTGCGATCAGAACGCTCTCCGGAATTGCTGGCATGGACCGTCGGGCAAAACCGCAGCGTTATATTTGATGAAACCCATTTGGGTATTCAGAAGCAACCAGGGGTGGTGAGCCTCATCGAAAAATATCATTTTCACTGGTTTATTTTTGCCCTCGCGGTTTTGGCCATTTTGTTCGTCTGGAAAAATACGGTTTATTTTGTGCCGCCGCCGCAAAACAGTCATGATCGGCCCGGCCAAGACGTAACCGCCGACCGGGATTCAGCCCAGGGACTCATTTGTCTACTGCGCCGCAATATACCCACACGGCAGCTATTGCAAACCTGTACGCATGAATGGTGGCGAACCTTTGAACGCGATCAACGGTTTTCAAACGATACCGGCGATCCGATAAAATCCATTTTTGAGCGGATAAAAGCCTATGCGGCTCAATCCAATGATCCGGTTGCCGGCTATCAGCGGATCAGCAAATCCATTTCAAGAGGAAGACACAATGAATGAGAATACCGAAATTTTGAAAAAAGCGCTGCTGCGGACCAAACAGGAAGTGGCCAAAGTGATCATTGGATATGACCATGTGGTCAATCTGGCACTGATTGCCATCTTCACCGGAACCCATGCGCTTATTGAGGGTGTGCCCGGAATAGCGAAAACATTGCTGGTCAGAACCATGGCCCATGTGATGCGCTGCGATTTTTCACGGATACAATTCACACCGGACCTCATGCCGACCGATATTACCGGTACACACGTTTTCAATCTGCAGACCAATGAATTTTCATTGGTAAAAGGTCCGGTCTTTTGCACCTTTCTGCTGGCCGATGAAATCAACCGGGCGCCGGCCAAAACGCAATCTGCTCTGCTGCAGGCCATGCAAGAGCGTACCGTTACCATCGACCGCGATACGCACCAATTATCCCCGAATTTTACGGTATTCGCTACGCAAAATCCGATTGAATATGAGGGCACCTATCCATTGCCTGAAGCACAGAAAGACCGCTTTATGCTCAAAATTAACATGGATCCGCCGGGCAAAGCAGAGGAACTGGCTTTGGCTCAGCGAATGCTAGGCAAAGATGCGCCCGAGAATACATTGGCCAGTGGCGCTGTGCAACAGATTATTAATGAGGACATCATTACCAAACTACGAGCGGTGCTGATGGGAATTCTGGTAAAGGAAGATCTGGTTGCCTACGTGGTCGACATCGTACGAAAATCCCGCACACATCAGAGTATTTTAGTGGGTGCCGGGCCGCGAGCCACCCAGGCGCTCTTACTTTCCAGTCGTGCGTATGCGGCCATTAGCGGGCGGGATTTTGTCACCCCCGACGATATTAAGCAGATGGCCTACCCGGTTCTGGAGCATCGTCTGATTTTGCGCCCCGAATATGAAATTGAAGGGCTGACGGTCAGGGAGGTGATTGAAAATATTTTAAAAGGTATTGCGGTACCGCGTTAGGCGGTCGCGTTTCGCGTTACGCGTTGCAGGTTGTGCGTTGTGATCCGACGGCAGATTGTTGTTAGACATCAATCTGTAACACGCAACCCGAAACCCGCAACTGACTATTTGCCGTGGTGCATATGAATAAAAAAATAGTTTTTATGAGAAATTTGAATTAATGAAGATTGTCCCCACATACCGGCTTCTGTTATTGGCGGGCTGCGTTTTGCTGCCCAGCACGCTGCTGGTCGCGGTAGTGCCGCCGATGCGTCTACCGACCATTTTGCTGGCGGTTGGCCTTGTCGCCGGTGCCATTGTGGACGCCTATCGTTCGCGTGGACGGCTGCAGGGAATTCAGATTGAATTGCCGGAGGTGGTGCGGGTTTCAATGGGCCGGCAGGGCAGTTTTGATTTGCAAATTGAAAACGAAAACCAAAAGATTAAACGCATACGATTGGGTTTAGCTTTTCCGGAAGAAATCGATACTCCGGCGCTGGAGCAGACCGTCGAATTGCCGCCCAACACGCAATCCTCAGTAGTCACCTGGTGGTTGACAGGTTTAAAACAGGGACGCTATCGGATTGATCGGTGCTATTTGGAAGCGGCTTCACCGTGGGGATTGTGGGCGGTGCGGTCTGCGGGGGCGGCGCAGATGGAAATTCGGGTATATCCCAACCTGTTTGATGAACATAAAAATTTAAGCGGACTGTTTTTAAACAGGGGATTGGGTATTCATGCCCAGCGGCAGGTCGGTAAGGGCCGGGATTTTGAGCAACTCAGAGAATATTTGCCCGGCGATAGCTTCGAGGACATTCACTGGAAGACAACCGCCAAGCGCGGGGTGCCGATTACCAAAATTTACCAGATTGAAAGAACCCAGCAAATTTATGTGATCATTGATGCATCGCGCTTAAGCGCCCGGCCGTCGGCGACGGGCACGCCCATAGGCATCCAGGGTGAACGTCATCCTGCCGATGACATCGCCCCGATATTGCAGCGCTTCATTACAGCGGCCTTGATCATGGCGCTGGCTGCCGAACGACAGGGAGATTTGTTTGGCCTTTTGACGTTTGACGACAAAGTGCGTTCTTTTTTAAAGGCCAAGATGGGCACGGCCCATTTCAATGTTTGCCGGGATGCGCTCTATATGTTGCAGCCCCAGAATGTCTCTCCTGATTTTGCTGAACTGTTTACATTTATTGGCACCAAAATTCGGAGACGTGCCTTAATGGTTTTTTTAACCCATTTAGATGATCCGATACTGGCGGACGGTTTTACACGTCACATCGATCTCATTGCCCGACATCACGTGGTGTTGGTCAATATGATCAAACCGATGATTGCTCGACCGCTTTTTAGTTCTAAATCGGTTTCATCGGTCAATGAAATTTACGACGACCTGGGCGGACATATGCTCTGGCGGCGCTTACGGGAAACCCAAAAGGTATTGCAAAAGCGTGGCGTCGGGTTTGCCATGCTGGAAAATGAAAATCTGTGTACAGATTTAGTGGGGCAGTATTTGTCGTTGAAAAGAAGACAAGTTCTGTAATGGGAAATGCCTAAAATGATCTAAAATGCCTAAAATTAGTGGAGACAACTAATGGAGCGAAAGAAATTTGCAAAAGATCTAGAAAAACGAACCCGGCAATTTGCAGTCAGAATAATACAGATATCTGTTAATTTACCCAATACGCCTGAAGGTCGAGTTGTTAGAAATCAACTAACAAAAGCAGGAACTTCAGTTGGCGCCAATTACCGAGAAGCCAATCGGGCCAGAAGCAAAGCTGATTTTAAAAACAAAATAAAAATGGGTGAAAGTGAATCAAGTGAAACGCAATACTGGTTGGAAGTCATCACAGATATAAAATGGGTAAAATGGGAAGATATAAAAAGCGATTACGATGAATGCAGTGAACTGCTCGCTCTTTTTACATCTATAGGAAGCAAGTAAACTATGGTATTTGGACGGAAATTCTTCCCTAATTTTAGCTCATTTTAGGCATTTTAAATTTTAGCTCATACTATAACTATGATTATCGATTTACAAAAATTTATCACCGAAGAGCAGCCTTATTGGGCGGAGCTGGAAACGGTGCTGGATCGGCTGGCAAACAAGCCGAACGAAAAATTAAAACTCAGGGCGCTCGAGCGCTTTCATTATCTGTATCAACGTACCTCCGCCGATCTGGCGAAGATCGCCACTTTTTCCGCGGAACCCAACACCCGCCAATACCTTGAATCGCTGGTCGGACGGGCCTTCGGCGAGATCCATGAGACGCGTGAAAAACCCCATCGGCTAAAGCCGGTTTACTGGTTTTTCAATACCTTTCCGCAAACATTTCGCAAACATGTGCGTGCCTTCTGGATCAGTTTGATCGCCATTTTGGTCGGTGCAGCTTTTGGTGGTTTCACCGTGATTGTGGATTCGAGTGCAAAACAAATTTTGCTTCCGTTTTCTCATCTTCAGGGAGACCCTTCTGAGCGCGTCCAAAAAGAAGAAAGCGTCGAAGCCGATCGACTCAAAGGGGCCAAGAGCACTTTTTCATCCTTTTTGATGACCCACAACACCAAAGTAGCCATTTTTACGCTGGCCTTGGGCATGACCTGGGGCATTGGCACCCTGATCATGTTGTTTTACAATGGTGTTATTTTAGGGGCGGTGGCCGTGGATTATGTGTTGGCGGGCGAGTCTACTTTCCTGCTCGGCTGGCTGCTGCCACATGGCGCAATTGAAATCCCGGCCATTTTGCTCGCCGGGCAGGCTGGTATCGTTCTGGCCAGCGCCCTCATCGGCTGGGGCAAATCCATATCCTTGCGGTTGCGCTTACGCAAAGTATCCAATGATCTGGTAACCCTCATTTGTGGTGTAGCGTTGATGCTGGTCTGGGCAGGTATCATTGAAGCCTTTTTTTCACAATATCATGAACCGGTTTTACCGTATCATTTCAAAATCGCTTTTGGTTGCATCGAGCTGCTGATACTGGTGTTGTTTTTAAGCCGAGCCGGCCGGAAAAAAGAGAAAGTAAATGCCTAAAATGAACTAATGTGCATATGAAATAGTTGTTCGTAAAGACTCATATGATGGATAGAATTAACACGCTCATAATTAAGACACCTGAAGGCGTTGAATTTTCATTGCGCCTAGCAGGACCGGTAACGCGTTTTCTGGCATGGTCAATTGACCTGGCGACCATCATTGCCATCATTATGGTCGTCAATATGCTTTTTGCGATTCTGGGCGTTCTCAGCCCAGATCTGGCCATGGCGGCCAATATGATTGGCTTTTTTGTGGTTTCCATTGGTTACGGAATTGTAACGGAATGGTTTTGGCAGGGTCAAACCGTAGGGAAAAAGCTTTTGCGCCTCCGGGTGTTAGATGCCCAGGGGCTGCGTCTGCAATTCAGCCAGGTGGTCATTCGGAATTTGCTCCGATTTGTTGACAGCCTGCCTTTCCTATATCTGGTCGGCGGATTGATATGCCTGTTGAATCAGCGCGCCCAACGTTTGGGTGATTTTGCAGCCAATACGATTGTCACCTGGAACCCACGGATTTCAGAGCCGGATTTGAACCAGCTACTGGAAGACAAATACAATTCATTTCACGATTATCCCCATTTGGAAGCGCGTCTGCGCCAACATGTCATTCCTGCCGAGGCCCAGATCGCCGTTCAGTCGATTATGCGGCGCGATACTCTCGATCCTCAGGCGCGAATTGCGCTATTTCGGGAGCTCCGCGCCTATTTTGAAACCCTTGTCACCTTTCCGCAAGAAGCCACCGACGGTTTATCCGACGAGCGCTATGTCCGTAATGTCGTCGAGGCGGTTTTTCGATCCAAAGCATCCTAAGCGGCTTCTTTTAATATCCGTCGATAACACACCTGCTTTGGATGCCCTTGATAATGGGTTTGAAACAGCGGTTGAATTTCGCAACGTAGCGGCAGGGCCCATCCTGGGTGCGGTCTTATTGAAAGGAAATGAAACGGTCGCATCCGCCGGCGTCCAACCCGGATTGAGGGCTGGCCCTTATGCAACCACGGCCGGTGAGCACACGCTGCGGGTTCAAAACGGACCCGAGGTTCTCGATCAGGACAATGACACCTTGCAAGATGATCGTGCCTACTGGGTGTATATAACCGGTTCGGTCTTCAAAAAAACCGTCAATCTCCTTTCGATCGAAAGTATTCCGGGCGAACTCATCGAGGGTGGTGAACCGCCGCCAGCGGCATTTTCCACCTGCTGTGCGTTTGGCGTCGCCATCCAAGTGTCGCAGAATCAATGTAACACGTTGGGCGGTATCTATCTCGGCGATATCGATCCTTCTAAAAATCCATGCTAAGGGACACCATTCTTCTCCTTTGGGGCGCAATCCTTAAATGAGGCACCAAACCGAGAGACACTTTTGGATCAATATACCGGCTTTTAAACATGAGCCACCCAAAAGAGGCAGAACCATACACAATGGTTCTGCCTCTTTATTTTCAATTTACAATATTTGCTTGGTCCACAGTTCTCCTATCCTTTTTAAACCCGATGGTTCTCCTTTACGCACAGCTTCACTAACCGTTAAAACGACATTAACGTTTGTTTATCATACGGTCTTTTTACCCCGCATATGGAAAATCTTGCATTTTCGCCCAATAAGCCCTAAATGTAGTCGATTACTATTATTTCCCTATCCAAAGGAACATATTAATTTTAGCCAAATAAAATTTATCATGAAACCGATTGTCGCCATCATCGGCCGTCCCAATGTCGGCAAATCCACGTTTTTCAATCGGGTCACGCGCACCCAGGATGCGCTGGTGGATGATTTTCCAGGGGTGACCCGTGACCGGCACTACGGGGATGCCGTCTGGAATGATATGGCCTTTACCCTGGTGGATACCGGTGGATTTACCGAAGGCCATGAATTTGCCGATGAAATTCGATTTCAAGTCCATCAAGCCCTTGCAGATGCCGATGTGATCGTATTGTTGCTGGACGGCAAAGAAGGCATTTCCCCATTTGACAGGGATATCATCGAACTGCTGCGCGTCACCCCAAAGCCGGTTTTTTATGCGGTCAATAAGATAGACGGCGCCGAAAGGGAAACACATGTGTCTGAATTTTACAGTCTGGGAATCGAGCCCCTGTATCCCATATCGGCTGAGCACCGTTATGGATTGGGTGATTTTTTAGATGCCCTGGTCGATGGAATCGCTTTAGTTGTCAAACCGTCCGACCTTCAGACCGCTGAAGGGACTATCGGTTTGGCAGTGGTGGGTCGTCCCAATGTAGGCAAATCTTCTCTGATCAATCGGATTCTGGGACAGGAACGACTGCTGGTCAGCGACCGGCCGGGCACGACCCGGGATGCCATTGATACGGTCTGCCAGGTGGCGGGTAAATCGTATTTGTTAATCGATACGGCCGGCATCCGTCGCAAGGGTAAAGTCACTCGTAAAATTGAAAAATTTTCGATTATCAAAGCATTGCGCAGTCTGGACCGTTGCGATGTGGCTTTGATTGTGCTGGACACCGCCGAGGGGATTGCCGATCAGGATATCAGCATTGCCGGTTATGCTTATGAGCGCGGCTGCGGGTGCATTTTTTTGCTGAACAAATGGGATCTTGTGCAAAAGGACACCCATACCGCCAAAGAATACCTGGCGGAACTGAAAATGCGGGCTAAATTCTTGAGCTTTGCACCAGCCATGACCATTTCGGCGCTGACCGGTCAACGGGTGAGCAAAATTTTTAAAATGGTGGATGAGGTATATGATCAATATGTCCGGCGGATTGGAACCGGACAGTTGAACCGGATTCTGGAAACCGCCACGACGAAAAATCCGCCGCCGCTGCATCGCGGCAAACCGCTTAAATTTTATTATGCCACTCAGGTCAGCAAGGGCCCGCCGACCGTGGTATGCTTTGTCAATCATCCCAAAGCCGTGCATTTTTCGTATAAGCGGTTTTTAATCAATCAAATTCGCCAGCAGGCCGGGCTGGATAAAACGCCCATACGTATCCTCTTCCGGCCGCGCGAAAATCGTAAACCAAAGGGTAGGGCGCGCAAACGCTAGCAGCCCTATCGGGCTGCCGTTATTCGATATTTATAATTCGTTTCTGGATATTTAAAAATCGGAGTTTCTGTCCAGCCTTTCAGTGTCGTGGCTGTAAGCCACCCCCGCACATTTTAATTGGCAGGAGCGACCTCTTGCAGCGATGATAAAATATGTTGATACCTTATTGAGTTGGGATCTAATAACCAATAACAAATAACCAATAACCAAAATACCGACAGGTATTTTTCCATGGACATCTTCGACTATCATGCCCAAAAAGCGGCAGCGTCAAGCATGCCTCTGGCCGAGCGGATGCGACCCCGCAACATCAATGAGTTTGTCGGCCAACATCGGGCGGTGGGTGAAGGATCGCTGATTCGGCATGCGATTGAAACGGATCGTGTTTTTTCCATGATTCTCTGGGGGCCGCCGGGCTGCGGCAAAACGACGTTGGCTCGAATTATTGCCGGGGAGACGCGTTCTCATTTTGTTCATTTCTCAGCCGTACTTTCCGGCGTTAAAGAAATTCGAGCGGTCATCGAAGAAGCCCGCAACCAGCAAAAAATGTACCGTAAACGTACCATCCTGTTTGTCGACGAAATCCATCGATTCAACAAAGCCCAACAGGATGCCTTTTTGCACCATGTGGAAAGCGGCTTGATCACCTTAATTGGCGCCACGACTGAAAATCCGTCGTTTGAAGTTATTGCCCCGCTGTTATCCCGTTGTCGGGTGATTACTTTAGATCCTCTCACAGAAGAAGACATTGGCGCTATCATCAAGCATGCTCTGCATGACCCTGGAAGAGGATTGGGAGAAATTCAGCTCGAGTTGGCCGACGAAGCCCGCGATTATATCTTGCGGATTGCCGATGGTGACGGGCGGGTAGCACTGAACAGTTTGGAAGTTGCCGCTTCGTTGGTGATGTCAAAACAAGAGCCCGCAGGTGCCCCTGCTGTCGGCGCCATCACCTTAAAGGATATAGGAGACGCTATCCAGCAAAAGACGCTTGTTTATGATAAAGCCGGCGAAGAGCACTACAATATTATTTCAGCCCTTCACAAAAGCCTGAGGGGCAGCGATCCGGATGCTGCGCTTTACTGGTTAGCACGCATGCTAGCCGCCGGCGAAGATCCGTTTTATATCGCCCGTCGCATGGTTCGTTTTGCCTCAGAAGATATCGGTAACGCCGATCCCCAGGCACTTGGTATCGCTTTGAGTGCCATGGAAGCCTTTAAGTTTTTGGGCCATCCGGAAGGGGAACTGGCGCTCGCCCAGGCAGCTGTATATCTGGCCACAGCGCCCAAAAGCAACAGCATTTATGCGGCATTCGGCAAGGTCAATGCCCTGATCAAAAACACCGGTGCTTTGCCGGTGCCCCTTCATATCCGCAATGCCCCCACCCGGCTGATGAAAGACTTGGGTTACGGCAAGGATTATAAGTATGCCCACAATTACGAAGATGCGATCGTATCCCAGGAATATTTGCCAGATGCAATCAAAGGGCAACGTTTCTACTTTCCGACAAACAGAGGGTTTGAGAGGACAATCAAAGATAGACTCAATCGCTGGCGCGAGCTGCTTCAGAAGTCAAAAATTAAAAAAGGCCACAGGGATTAATGGTTTATCCTAAACCGATATTGACGGGTTGAAGATTCCTCTATATCCGCGCCG
>JAAUXY010163607.1_pt1 | contig 24941 bp, 17 predicted proteins | sample 7278121 | NCBI WGS metagenome assembly JAAUXY01 (sample SAMN14350117, study PRJNA611818) | marine sediment metagenome | isolation source: surface marine sediment (1.8m) | place: French Polynesia: Moorea | collected 2018-08 | reverse complement strand
GGCAGCAAGCGGTAGAAACCTGCCTTGAAGCGACGCCAGATGCCAGCGCGCGGCTCGCTGGTCAGGGTTTCTGCGACTTGCTCGTCGCGCCAGCGCAGGCGCTTGTTTTCATCGAGAAAGACCTTGTAGGTGTAGCGGTCAAGGTCCTGGTAAACCAGCTCCCGGTAGTCGCTGGCCGCTTCCGGGCTGTCAATGAACAGGCCAATCTCCGTATTGAGTTCGATAGAGCGCGGGTCCAGGTTCAGCGAACCCACAAACAGCGACTCGCTGTCGATGATGATGGCCTTGGTGTGCAGTGTGAGGCTCGCCTCTTCACTGTCGTCACGTGAGAACGGCGGCGCTGCATCGACCTTGATTTCGTAGAGCTCGGCCCCGGCTTGCAACATGCCCTTGCGCTTCGGCCCATAGGCACTGTGTACGGCGACATGGTTGGTGGAGGCCAGCGAATTGGTGATGAAGATGACCCGCACGCCCCGCGCGCGCAGTTCTCGAATCAGGCTGTGGTTGCGATCCCGGAGTATCAGGTAGGGGGTAATGATGATCACCTCCTCGCGTGCAGATGCCACGCGATCCAGCACCGCCGTCGCCAGCCGGCGTTGCTCGCGGTCCCGGCGCGAGGCCTTCAGTTTGTCCGGCGAGTCGTAGTAAAGGTCGGCGGTCGATACGTAGGGTTCAATATCATCGTCGAGGACTCGCCGCAGGAACTGGCTGTTGATCGCGGCCGCATAAGGGGATTCACGCTCACCGCTGACCACCTCATCCATGTAGTCCAGCCAGCGCTGGACCCGTTCCGGCTTGTCGGAGACCTCAATGGCCTCCATGGGCACGGTCTGGCTGTTGTTCCAGAAGCGGTCGAAGCTGGCGGCGATCTCCGTCACTACCTCACCGAATACCACCATCTCGAAATCGTCGAACGCCTGCTGCGGCTTGAGCTCGAAATACTCTTCGGCGATGTTGCGCCCACCCATGATGGCCACGCTGCCGTCGACGATGAAGGCCTTGTTGTGCATGCGCCGGTTGACCCTGGAGAAGTCCCACAGCAGGCTCCAGGCCGCGGGGCTTGCGCGGGATACTGGATTGAACAGCCGCACCTCGATATTGGGGTGGCTGTTGAAGATCGCCAGCATGCGATCGTTGCGCGGTGTGAAAATATCGTCCAGCAGCAGCCTGACCCGCACGCCGCGGTTGGCGGCACGTAGCAGCTTGCCGAGGAACAGGTCGCCGGCCTGGTCGGGCTTGAGCAGGAAATACTTCGCGTCGATGCTGGTCTGGGCCCGCTCCATCATCGCGAGCCTGGTACCCAGGGCATCCATGCCGCGCAACAGCATCACCGATCCCGTGGCGCCCGGGTCCTCCTCTGCCGCCCAATAGGCGACCCGGGCCCCGTAGTGGGTATCGGTCGAGGCTGGAATGGCCTGGGAGCTCTCCTTCGGATAGTCGAAGGGGACGCTGGTACAGGCGCTGACCAGGTAAGCACTGACCAGCGCCAGGCAGAATCGTCGCAATGTCATCCGCCGAGTATAGGCGAGCGCCTGCCCTTAGATCAGGGAGTGGAGTCCGGGGGGCTGTACTCGCCGGGAGTGCCGTCGTAGCCGTCACCAAAGCAGGCAGTCTCACCACAGACGTTCACTACCTGACCGGTGCGCCAGAACGCCGCCTTCTGGTCGCGGGCAGCCTTCTGGCCAAAGGTCATACTGTGGGTGTTGTATCCCGCCGGCTCGAAGTTGTTGATGGTGGCCTGCAGGGGCGTGCCATCGTGTTCGGCGATCGGGAAAGGCCCCGAGTCCCACATAGCCAGTCCGCTGCCGTCCCAGGGATAGGCGGGTATACCCTCGATGTTCAGGTAGGGCTCATCCGCCACGTGGCGGCCGTCTACCACGCTCGGCAGATGGCGCGGCACGTTCATGCTGCGGGCGAGAATCTCACCGGCGGTCTCGGTGACCGTCTTGTCGCCCACGGCCAGGTGGATCAGCACCCGCGAGGCGGTCGAGCCTGGCAGCGGGTCGCTGGTGACGTGATTGACGTAGCCGTTGTTCTCGCCGCGGTCGTAGAGCATCTGGATGACCGACCACATCAGCGGCTTGTCCAGCGGATCCGGATAGGCCGGATCGAAGGCGAAGGCAAAGGCCCCCCAGGCGTTGGAGCGCCGCGCCAGCAGGCTGAAGCGCATGCCGGCCACGTTCAGCGCCGAGCGCTCGAAGTTCGGGTTGATGGCGCTCAGGGCCGCGCCCAGCACGCCGCCCTGGGACACGCCCTCGTAGTGCACGGCGCCGGACTGGAACAGGCTGCGGTCGCCCTCGCGAAAGGCGTCGAGCGAGGCAAAGCCGTCCGGATGGCGCATGGCTTCCGACAGCAGCGTGATATTCAGGAAGCCCTGCTGGATGCGGTCGGCCTGCTGCGGGAAATTGTTGACGTTGCTGAGGCTGGCAAAGGCCACGCCCAGGTCGGAATCCGACATGCCCCAGGAATCCATGCCACAGAACATGATGTTCTGCTCCTCGGCCACCGGGGCAAACTCGTCCACCGACTCACGGCTGCCGTACAGGCCGTGGCCGATCACCACCGCAATCGTCTCACTGGAGTCGGCCAGTGCCTGGCGCGGGATCACGCAGGTAAAATCAACATCGACGCTGCCATTGCCGTTGAAACGGGCGGGCAGGGCGTCGGGGTCGCTGCTGTCATAGTTGAAGCGCGAGCCGGGGCGACCGTCGACCGTGTCCAGGAAGTTCGGCACCGACAGCGTGCCGGTAATGCGCCGCGCGAGATCGGCGTTCTCGGACTCGTCGGGTGAGTCGGCGGTCAGGATGGTCGCCAGCGGTGCGGAGCCACCCAGGTCGGTAAACGCCTGGTCGCGAATATGCAGCATGCGGCCGGTAATGTTCGCGGTAGAAGCCACCGTGAAATCCCAGGCCAGGTAGAGGCTTTCGCGAGGAATGCCATTGCTCTCGAGAATCGCAAAGATGTCTTCGTAGCCTGCGCGGCGATCTTCGAAGGCGGGGATATCCGAGGGAATGCCTTCCTTGAATACTGTGAAGGCGTCGCTGGAAGGAATGGTGCTGCCGTCTTCCGCCACCAGGTTCTGGAGCGCGACGATATAGCGCCCCCCATCCTGGAGATTCCTGGCCAGGCGGATCATCAGCGCCCTGGCCTCGTCGGCCGCGGGGCGCGAATCCAGTTCCGCCCACAGTAGCTGGCGCTCGCCGGTAGCCGCATCGATGACCTGGATGGCCGCGTCCGCGTCCAGCGATCTGCTCATGTCGGTAAAGCTCGCAGCCCCGGTCTGCTCCAGATCGATGCCGGGTACTTCCAGCAGCAGCAGCGGACCCGGCGAGAAGCCATCGTTGCGGTTGTACTCACCGGGATCAAAGGATTCGCCGCTGCTGGTGCCGGGAATCGCTGTCGGGTTGAGATTGACCCGGCGCCCGGTGGCCGCGCTGGCGTCCTCTACCGTGAAGAAATTGCTGGGGAATGGGAAGGCGCACTTGTTCGGCTGCACGATATCGCAGACATCGGCCTGGCTGACATCGATGGTACTCGGGTCAACGCTGAATATCGGTGTTGGCTGGAACGTGTCATTGCTGTCGGAGCAGGCGCTGATCAGCAGGCTGACCAGTACGCTGGCGGCGAGGCGCTGGCCCCGGAATCGTGCTTGCATCATGGAGGATATTGCCTGTTATTGCTTTGATTTGCCGCGAAAATCGCGAAGCAGGAGTGTAACCCGCACAAAAAAGGCAGGCCAACCCGGTTGGCCTGCCTGTCGTGATTGTGTTGAATCAGCCCCGCGGGATCAACCGAGGGCAGCGATCTCCTCGCCCAGTACCTGCAGGAACTTCGCCCCCACGGCGCCGTCGATCACCCGGTGGTCACAGGACAGGGTGGCGCTGATCACCGTGGCAATCGCCTGTTCGCCGTCCTTCACCACCACTTTCTGCTCGCCCTTGCCCAGCGCCAGGATGGCGCCCATGGGCGGGTTGACGATGGCGGTGAAGTTGCTGACGCCGAACATGCCCAGGTTGGATACGGTGAATGAGCCGCCACTGATGTCTTCCTTCGCAAGCTTCCCTTCCCTGGTCTTCTCGGCCAGGGCGCTGGTGGCGGTGGCAATCTCCGCCGGGCTCATGGCCTCCACGCCGCGCACGGTGGCCGGGTACAGGCCCTCGTCGGTGGCGATCGCCACTGAGACATTGGCGTGCTTGAACTGGTGAATGTCGTCACCTACCAGGTTGACGTTGACCCGCGGCTCCTTCATCAACGCCTGGCCCACGCACCACACCACCAGGTCGTTGACGGAGACTTTCACGTCACCGGGCTCGTTGAGGCTGGCGCGGTGGGCGAGCAGACCGTCGATCTCGTACTCCACCGTCAGGTAGAAGTGCGGGATGGTCTGCTTGGCCTCGGTCAGGCGCTTGGCGATGGTCTTGCGGGTGGCGGTGAGGGGAATGATCTCAACGTCCTCCGCTGCGCCGCCGCCTCCGGCAGCGGCACGGACGTCATCGTCGGTGATGCGGCCGCGACGACCGGTGCCCTCGACGGTGTTGAGATCCACGCCCAGCTCGTCGGCCAGCTTGCGCACCGATGGTGATGAGCGGGTATAGGCGTCATTACCGCCCGCCGCGGGGGCGGGGGCCGGCGCCGGAGCCGGTTCTTCCGCGGCTTCTTCGCCGGCGTAGCTAGCGATAAAGGCGTCGATTTCATCGTCACTGACGTCGGCCGGGGCAATGATGCCCAGTAAGGCGCCTACCGGGTGGGCGTCGCCCTCTTCGGCGATCACCTTGCGCAGCACGCCGTCTACTGGAGAATCCCAGACGTTGACGATCTTGTCCGACTCCATCTCGAACACCTCGTCGCCCTTGGCGACAGCATCGCCCTCGGACTTGTTCCAGGTGTTGATGGTGCCCTCCACCATCTCGATGCCCCACTTGGGCACGGCGATCGGGTAGATCTTGCTCATATCAGGCCAGGGTCTCCTTGATCGCGGCAGTGATCTTGCCCGCGTCCGGAATATAGGCAGCTTCGAGCTCAGGCGCGAACGGCGTCGGGCTGTGCGGTGCGCACACCTGCTTGATCGGCCCCTTGAGGCTCTTGAATGCCTTGTCGGCCGCCAGCCCGGCGATGTCGGCAGTCAGGCCACAGCGCGGCGGCGCCTCGTCGACCACCACCAGGCGACCGGTGGCTTCCACAGACTCGAGAATGGCGCCGGTATCCAGCGGTGAGCTGGTGCGCGGGTCGATCAGGTCGCAGCTGATACCTTCATCGGCCAGCGCATCGATGGCGGCAGCGGCCTTCGGCACCATCTGGCCAAAGGCCACCACAGTGACGTCGTCGCCCTCGCGCACGAAGTTGGCCTCGCCGAAGGGGATGGTATACATCTCATCCGGTACTTCCGCGGTTTCCTGGTAGAGCACCTTGGGCTCGAAGAACAGCACCGGGTCGTCATCCTGGATGGCGGTCAGCATCAGGCCCTTGGCGTCGTAGGCGTTGGAAGGAATGACTACCTTCAATCCCGGGAATGACGTCATCACCTGGTACATGGCCTGGCTGTGCTGGCCGGCGGCGCTGAAGCCGCCGCCGGAGGCAAAGCGGATCACCGCCGGGCACTTGGACTTGCCGCCGAACATGTAGCGGAACTTGCCCATCTGGTTGATGATCTGGTCCATACAAACGCCGATGAAATCAGCGAACATGATTTCCGCCACCGGGCGCATGCCCACCAGGGCGGCACCGGCTGCGGCGCCGACAATGGCGGACTCGGAAATTGGCGTGTCGATGCAGCGGTCCGGCCACTTGTTGTAGATGCCGCCAGTGACGCCGAATACGCCGCCCACACTGCCGGTTTCGCCCTCGGCGCCCTGGCAACCGGCGACGTCCTCACCGATCACAAACACCGAGTCGTCCTCGGTCATGGCCTGGTGCAGGGCTTCGTTGATCGCATCGCGCATGGTTTTCTCTGGCATGATCGTGTCCTCCTGCTCAGGCGTAGTTGATGTAAACGTCTTGGGTAACTTCTTCCGCCGTCGGCCGCGGCGCAGCCTTGGCTTCTTCCACCGCCTGGTCGATCAGCGCCAGCACCTCGGCGTCGACCGCGTCCAGCTCCTCGCCGGATACCTCGCCGGTCTCTGCCATCTTGGCGCGGAAGTTCTTGAGTGGGTCGTACTTCTCGCGCAGCTCGTCCAGCTCGCCCTCGCCACGGTAGCTCTGGGGGTCGCCGACAAAGTGGCCGTGGTAGCGGCCCTGCTCGGCAAATACCCCGGCCGGGCCGTTGCCGGCGCGGGCGTGCTCGATGGCCTTGCCGGCGGCCTCATAGACCGCGAAGAAATCAGAGCCGTCGGCCACGAACACCGGGAAGCCGAAGGCCTCGGTACGGGCCTTGAGGTCGTCACAGCCCACCGCGTAGTTGATGCTGGTGTGCTCTGAGTAGTAGTTGTTTTCGATGACGAAGATGGCGGGCACATTCAGCACCACCGCCATGTTCATGGCCTCGAAGCAGGTGCCCTGGTTCACCGAGCCGTCGCCGGAGAAAGACACCGCGACGTGGTTGTCGCCGCGAATCTTCGCGGCCAGCGCCGAGCCCACGGAAATGGGCGGGCCGCCGGCGACAATCCCATTGGCGCCGAGAATGCCCTTGTCGACATCCGCCACGTGCATGGAGCCGCCCTTGCCCTTGCACAAACCGGCGGATGATCCGAACAGCTCCTTCATCATGCCGATCACGTCCGCGCCCTTGGCAATGCAGTGGCCGTGGCCGCGGTGGGTAGAGATGATGGTGTCAGCGTCGGTGAGATGTTCACACACGCCAACGGCGTTGGCCTCCTGGCCGGTGTACAGGTGGGTGAAGCCGGCGATCTGGCCGTTCATGATCTCCGCGTTGACGCGTTCTTCGAATTCGCGGATGGTTTTCATCATCCGATAGGCCTGAAGCAGCTTTTCCTTGGGGATGGCCACGTTAGCTCTCCTGTTTCTCTCTAATAAATGCGTTACGAATAGCGTGAATCTGTCTAGTTGTTCTGCAGGCGAATGATGTCGGCGGGGGACAGCAGTTCGCGAATCTGTCGGTGCATGTTCTGTACGCCGGGCTCGTTGCGCCCCACCAGTACCGAGCGCTCTATGCCGGCATTGAGGGTGCGCTGGATCTTCTCAACCAGGGTGTAGTCCTCGGTCACCGCCACGTCGTTGATCATCTGGAAGAACTCTTCCTTTTCTGCGCGCTCTTCTTCGGTCGCGGGCGGCTCCGGCAGGAACATGCTGTGGTAGACCACCGATTTGTCCTGGCTTATCGGGTATACCCGCCAGGTCTGGAAGTGGTCAGCCACCACGAAGATCACCGTGTTGGGGAAGATGTAGTTGACGAAGCTGATGTACTCGCGGGGTTGCCAGTCGGCCTCGTCCTGCTCCTTGAGCTCGTTGATGGCCAGGCTCGGAGAGCTCATCGAGTGATTGCGGCCAAACTGCTCGTAGTGGCAGATGTTGTTGTAGGACATCTGCGCAATGGTCTCTGGATGCAGCGCATCGAAGTGGTAGAACTCGTGGAAGGTGTCCATGTTCAGCTTCCAGCTGATATTGGTCTCCACGCGCTTCACGCCCAGCAGGTGGTGATCGCCGAAACCGAAGCCGGCAAGCTGTTGTCCGATGCCCCCCAGGGTTTCGTTGATGTCAAAGGACAGCTCAGGGTTGGGCATCACGAAGATCATGCCGTCCTGTTCCTGCACATCGAGCGGCTTCAGGCAGCGCGTCGACTTGTCGAGGCCGGTAAAGCCGTCATTGCCAAACGGCACCCCGACGAGGTTTCCGTCCAGGTCGTAGGCCCAGGCGTGGTAGGGGCAGGACAGCAGCTTCTGCTTTTTGGCCTGGCCCATGCCCTCACCCAGCGGCGCGCCGCGGTGGGAGCAGATATTCAGGAAGGCGCCCAGCGAGCCGTCGTGCTTGCGCACCACCAGGATGGGAATGCCGGTATCGTCGAAGGCGTAGAAATCACCGGGCTCGGGCAGCATGCAGCTCGGGCCGACGAACTGTGGGTGATTGCGGAACAGCTCCAGGCGTTCACGCTCGAACAGTGCGCTGTCGGCGTACTCGGCGCTGTCAATTTCCATCACGCTGTCGGCCAGCGTGCAGGTATTGCGTTCGACAAAGTCGAGCAGGATTTTTGCTTCCTGTGTCAGTGCATCTGAGTGCATGGGGGAGCTCCTGGCCTACAGGCCCAGTACCACCTTGGCGATGATGTTTTTCTGCACTTCCTGGCTGCCGCCGAATATCGAGGCCGCACGGCTGTTGAGGTAGGTGGGCACCACGGTGGCGGCGTAGTCCGGGCCCTGGTCGGGCTGCTTGAAAGGCAGGGCGTGGTAGCCGATCACGTCCACCGCCAGCTGGTGAATGCGTTGCTCGATGTTCACGGTGGTCAACTTGAGCATGGAGCTTTCCGCGCCTGGCATCTTGCCGGCGGCGAGATCGGTCAGAATCCGCAGCTCCATCATTTCCAGCGCCTTGAGATCGATCTCGATGCGGGCGATGGCCTTGGAGTAGTGCAGGTCGTCATTGAATTCCGGGTCGTCGGCCTGCATGTCGGCGACGATGTGCTTGAGGTGCTCGAGCTCTGCCAGTCGACGGTAGGCGGAGCTGCCGCCGCCGCGCTCGTGCTCGAGCAGGAACTTGGCATGCTTCCAGCCGTCGCCTTCTTCGCCCACCAGGTTCTCCGCCGGAACCTTCACGTCCTCGAAGAACACCTGGTTGACCTCGTGGTCCAGGCCCATGGTGATGATCGGGGTGACCTTGACGCCCGGGCTGTCCATATCGATCAGCAGGAAGCTGATACCTTTCTGGGGCCGGTCATCGCTGCTGGTGCGTACCAGGCAGAAGATGTGGTCGGAAAACTGGGCGTGGGTCTGCCACAGCTTGGACCCGTTCACAGTGTAGTGGTCGCCCTGGCGTTCGGCCTTGAGCTTGAGGCTGGCGAGGTCGGAACCGGAACCGGGTTCGGAGAAGCCCTGGCACCAGTAATGTTCGCCGGTGAGCATCTTCGGCAGGTATTTCTGCTTCTGCTCCTCGCTGCCGAACTCCATCAGCACCGGCGCCAGCAGTTGCAGGGAGAGCGGATTGTAGGCCGGTGTACCGGCGCGGGAGCATTCCATGGCCCAGATGTACTTCTGGGTGGCGGTCCAGTTGGTACCGCCCCATTCCTCGGGCCAGCTCGGTACGGCCCAGCCTTTCTCCACCAGGATCTTCTGCCACTCCATCGCGGGCGGTGCGTCTACGAAGACGGTGGCGGTCTTGGCGGTGGCCTCGCGAATATGCTCCGGGAAGCTCTCTTTCAGAAAGCTGCGGACTTCCTGTTGGAAGGCCTGTTCTTCGGCGCTGAATTCGAGCTCCATCGATAGTGACCTCTGTTAGACCCTAGAGCTCACCCATCGCCCAGCGGATACCGCGGCGCAGCAACTCGTAAAACTCGTCATTCTGCCAGGCGCCCAGCTCGGGCTCCGGGTATTCCTCGATCATCGGCTGCATGTCGTACTTGCCGCGGCTGTGACCCAGCGTCAGGTACAGCACCTCGCCGTCACCGTAGGGATGGAGGTACATGATCGGGCGCGGCTCATCCTCATTCCAGTCGGCGTCCATGAAGGCTTCGGTGGTGCCGGTCCAGTGAGTTTTCATCAGCACCGTGTTGTCGCCGTGGAACACTGACAGGTACAGCTCATCGTCATTCACCGTGAAACCGGAGATACCCTTTACCAGGGGATGTTCAGGCTCGGTCACCTCTACATCGTAGGGAATGATGGGAGGGTGTGAGAGAAACTGGCTGCCCAGAATCTCCATGAAGGGCTCATTGTCGCGAGGGCTGTTGACTCGACCGTCCTCCATAAAAGCGAGAATCGAGTTGGTGCCGTGCAGGGCAAACCACTTCTTGCCCGCTTTCATCGCCTCGCTCAGGCGCTGGGTCTGATCCGCGGTCGGGTTAACATCAACGGTGTAGCTGATGATGAAGTCCGAGTCACAGATCGTGTCTATATCGCTGTAGTCTTCGCCGATGCGCACCTTGATACGTGGCTGTTCCGCGAGAAGCTTCAGCAGCTCCAGGCGCGGGTGATCCATGTTGTGATACTTGCCGCCTACGATCAGGTAGACATCGATACGATCGCTCTTGCCGACCGCTTCCTCCGCTGCTAGCTCAGCCATGTGTAACCGCCGTGCTTACAGCTGGACGCGTTTGGTAAAGCCGCCGTCGACCACCAGGTTCACACCGGTGACCCAGCTGGCCGCGGGGCTGGCCAGGAAGGCGACCGCGTTGGCCACTTCCTCGGCAGAACCCATCCGGCCCATGGGCTGGCCGGCCAGGGTGCTGTTGTAGATGTCGGCCATATTGTTCTTGATGAAGTCCCAGGCGCCGCCCTCGATGAAGATCGGGCCGGGAGATACCGCGTTGACGCGAATACCGGCGCCCGCCAGTGCCTGTGCCAGGCCCTGGGAGTGCACGATCAGCGCGGCCTTCATGGCGTTGTAGGTTTGCGGGCCCAGAAAATCCTCAACCGCCGCAGTGGTGGCAATGACTACGATGCTGCCGGCGTCGGAAGCCTGCAGTGAGGGCATGGCTGCCTCGATCGCATTGGTGGTGCCGAGAATGTCGACTTCCAGGTTGGCGCGCCAGCCGTTCTCGTCCATCTGGCCGCCGCCGGCGCTGACATTGGGTACCAGGATGTCGATACCACCGAGCTGTTCGGCGGCGCTGGTAACCCAGCCCTGCAGGGCGGCCTTGTCGGCCACATCCACGGCGCTGCCGATGGCCTTGCCGGACTTCGACAGTTCGGACACCGCGCCCTCGACTTCCTCCGCGTTGCGGGCGCAAATCGCGACGTCAGCGCCTTCGGAAACCATCAGGTTGGCAATGGCACGGCCAATGCCCTTGGAACCGCCAGTAATGACGACTTTTTTGCCCTTGAGTCCGAGATCCATGATGCCTTCCTTTGTTTAGTTTTATGAGGAATTTGAGCAGGTTAGAAAAGGTAGCAGAGCACCCTGGAAAAAACAAACAGAATTGACTGTATTTTTTTTCTGGGCTAGCGTGAGCGCAATTTATGAGCATCATCAACTACAGCGCGGCCCGCAGACTGCTGGTCGCAGCCCGCGGTCATCCCTACGAGCGGGACGCCTTTGCCGCGCTGTTTGAGAGCCTTGAGGACTTCGCCTGGTCGCTGGTCGAGCAGCCGCTGGCGGCAGACCTGTTGGGCCCGGCCCTGCGCGCGCGGGTCGATGCCTGCGTCTTTTATGACATGCCCGGGATCGACTTTACCGCGGGCGCCGCGCCTGTGGAGCCCGAGCCCGGGTTCAAGGCAGCCTTCCTCGAGCTGCTGGAGGCGGGCATGGGCTGCGTGTTCATGCACCACAGCATTGCTGCCTGGCCGGCCTGGCCCGAGTACGCCGAAATCGTCGGCGGCCGTTTCCACTATCGCCCGGCGCGCCTGCGCGGGAAGGACTGGCCGGATTCCGGCTACCGCCACAAGGTCGACCATGAGATCAGCGTACAGTGCGCGCATCCGGTGACCGAGGGCCTGCCTGACAGCTTCCGCATGACGGATGAACTCTACCTGTGCCCGGTGTTCGAGGAGGATGTAGTTCCGCTGCTGCGCAGCGACTACGACTTTGTTGCCGACAATTTCTATTCCGCCAGCCTGGCGGTCGACGGTGAGATGTACAGCCGCGAGGGCTGGCAGCATCCGCCCGGCTCCAGCCTGGTGGGCTGGGTTAAGCGCTATGGCGCCAGCCCCATTGTATATATCCAGGGTGGGGACGATCCCGAGGCCTACGCCAACCCCCAGTTCCAACGCCTGGTGCACAACGCGGTACGCTGGGTCGCCAGTCCCGAGGCCCACGCCTGGGCGCGGGAAGGCGGGTAGGAGGGTAGGAGAGCGCCGCGGCCTCAGTCGATGCGGGGGGTTTCCCCGGCGAGTACCTGCCTGAACATTGAGGTATCGATATTGCCGCCGCAGAGGATCACCGCGGCGCGCTTGCCCTGCATGCGTTCGCGCTCCTGCATCAGCGCCGCCAGTGGCGCGGCTCCGGCGCCTTCAGCCGCGTTGTGGGTATCCCGGAAATAGATCCGGATGGCCTGGGCGATTTCGTCATCACTGACCGCCACGATGCGTGCCGCACCCTTCGAGTAGATCTCCAGCGCCTCCGGCACCGGCACCCGCACCGCGATGCCGTCCGCGAAGGTGCGGGCACTGTCGGTTTCCACCGGGTGGCCCGCCTCCACCGAGAGCTTTGCCGCCATCGCCTCGGTGGAGACCACGCCGATCACCTCGGTATCCAGGCCCAGCGCATCCCGCACGGTGATCACGCTGCAGATGCCGGAACCGCAGCCAATCGGCACGTATACCGCGTCCAGGGGAGGTGCTGCGCGAAACAGCTCCAGTGCATAGCTGGAGACACCCCGCACCAGCTGCGGGTGAAAGGGCGGCACCATGAACAGGTTCTCCGCCGCCGCCTGGCGGCCGGCCTCCTCACGGGCGGCATCGAAGTCATCACCGAATTCCACCAGTTCGGCGCCGAAGGCCTGCATGGCGAGGTTCTTCTCCGGCGAGTTGCCGTGGGGCACCAGGATGCGTGCCCGCATACCAAAGGCGGTGGCGGCTCGCGCCTGGCTCTGGCCGTGGTTGCCGCGGGTCGCGGTGATGATGCCCTCGCAGTCGGGCTGTTCGCGGTGCAGCCAGTCGAGCAGGGTGATCCCGCCGCGCACTTTGAAGGCGCCGGTGGGAGTGTGGTTTTCATGCTTCACCCACACTTCCAGGCCCAGCTGCTCGTTGAGCAGCGGCCAGCTGTACTGTGGGGTGGGGAGCATGTGCTCATGGACCAGTGCCGCTGAGCGCTCCAGCTCGTCGAGGGTAAACAGACTCATTGCATCCCGTGTCTTGCAGTTACGTTGGCACCCTTATAGCAGTAATGGGGGCTGCGCATAAACCTGTTCCAGACAACTGGCCGGTGCATATACTCTGTGATGCGGCGGGCAGCTTGCGGAGAACGCGATGGCAGGAAAGAAGAACCGTTGGAAGGACCACGGCATGAGCTGGGAAGTCAAGGTCCTCGACAACTGGGGCGGACTCCAGCTGAAAGGCGTAACACCGGAGGACCTCGACGATCTGGCCGACTGCACCCGGATCAAAGAGCTCAAGTTCACGTCCAGCCGCGGCGGCCCCATCGACCTGGAGAAAATCACTCACATCGAGTGGCTGGAGTGCCTGTACCTGGATCGCGTCAAGGTCGAGAGCCTCGCGCCCCTGCGCAAGTTCCCCAGGCTCCACCATGTCGTAATAGATAACAGCAAACTCCCAGATCTTGAAGCGCTATCCGGGTTCGACGGCCTGCGCAGCCTCGTGCTGCGTGACAACAAGCTGAAAGAGTTCCCGGAAAATTTCTCCCTGCCCGACCTGAGGAGCATCTTGATCTCTGGAAGTCCGATATCAGATCTATCGTTTGTGTCCTCTTTTCCCAATCTGGAGTGGTTCGATATGCGAGATACCCAGGTGGAGGACCTTGCACCGCTGGCGGCCTGTGCCGAGCTCGAAAAAATCGAGATCAGTCGGGTACCGGTGACCGACTTTTCTCCCCTCGCAAGTCTCAAGAAGCTGCGGAAATGCCAGCTTGATGAAGACGATATGGAAGCTGCACGCGCCCTGGGTGTTAGGGGCCTGGATGGTAGCCTGCGCAAACCAAAGGATCCGGCGGTGCAGGCGCGCCGCAAGCTGCTGTTCGAAACCTTTGTCGCCGGCGATGCCGAAGCACTCAATGCGATGGATTACGATCCTGACATCGGCAGGCATTTTGGCTGGTATCTCTCTTCCTTCCACTCCAGGGGCCCTCTGGAGGCAAAGCGGCCCGCGCTGCTCAAGGTGCTGGAGGGGGTAGATCTCCCCATACTGATCGATGCGCTGGCCGGCAGTATGGGTATGCTGCAGACCAGCATTATTCAGTTTTCCCTCGATCTGTTTGCCGGCATCCCGGCGCGCCTGCCGGACGCAGCGCTCGGCGCCTTCGACGTCATACTGGCGAAAGAGGGCCTGATCAGCGATTTTGAATCGGGCCTCATGAAGAACGATCACTGGAACCTGGCCCGCCTCATGAGCAAGGTCGCCGCACCAGAGTTCGCCCCGGTGTACCAGCGCTTCTTCGATGAGCGCGAGAGGTTTAATGAGTTCGCTCGCGTTGCCTACAGCGAGCTACTGAACTCGGTGACCAAGACCAAAGACGCCTCGCTGGTACCCTCGATTATCGACCTGACGCGCGTGGAGAAAAAAATTATCGGCGGCGACGGGCCGTTCCTGAAGAAGTGCTTCAAGGCCACCAAGACACTGGGTGACGCATCCCATCTTGAGCTGCTGCGCTCGACTTTTGATGTCAGCAGCGAGGGTCGCGCCGACGTGTTGAAAGCCTTCGACGAAACTGTAGCCCGACTGGAAAAGAAGGCGCCAAAGTAGCCCTGCGATGATGTCATTGTTTGAAACCCGGCGCCTGCAGGTGCGGGAGCTCACCGAAGCGGACGCGGGCTTTTACCTGGCCATGCTCAGCGACCCGGACTTCAAGGCCAATATCGCCGATCGCGGCGTGCGCAGTGAGCAACAGGCGCTGGCCAGCATGGAGGACAGGATTTTCACCAGCTACGAGGTGCACGGCTTTGGCATGTGGCTGGTATCCCGCCGGGACACGGGCGAGGCGGTGGGCATGGCGGGGCTGGTCAAACGGGACTTCCTGGATTACGTCGACCTGGGTTACTCCTTCCTGCCCTCGGGGCGCGGCGCCGGCTTTGCTACCGAAGCGGCGCGCGGGGTGATGGACTACGCCCGTCAGCGTTTCGGGCTTGAGTGCCTGGCAGCCATCACGGCGCCGCATAACCGCGACTCAATCGCGGTGCTGGAACGGCTTGGCTTCACCCATCTTGGCCAGGTCAGCTTCCCCGACGACGGCGATCTCTGTGAGTACTTCGAGGTGTCGCTCTAGCCTTCAGCGACGGCGATCACCGGGCAGTGCGCCAGCTGCAGGCAGGGTTCGAGCTCTGCAGCGTCGGCGTCTCGGGACAGCAATACCAGGCTGGGTCGATAGGCCCGTGCCGTCAGCAGCTCCTTGAGCGTGGGTCCCCCCATCAGCAGCCGCTTCACCCGGGGGTGCTGCGCGAGAATCTCGTTGAGCGCCTGGGCATCGAATTCGCCGTGGACCATCAGGTCGGCCGCCTCATAGCCCGGGGCCTGCAATACGCTTTCCAGTGCGCGCAATACGGCCGGGTCCTTGCCGTCCAGCAACAGTATCCGCGCCGCGCGGGCCGCTCTGGTGGTGGCCGGCTGGCCGATCACCAGCAGGTCGGTACTGGCCTCGCCCATCGCCAGTCGCTTGCTGGTGCGCACGCGAGCATAGCTCCAGGGCACGGCGGCCGCCCGGGCCTGGCGCTCGAGGTCGTTGCGGTACTGTTCGGCCAGTCTCTCCATCTGGCGTTCCAGCAAGGTATTGCTGAGGTCGCGGGGTGGACCTCCGGCACGCGGAAACTCACGGGTGAAGGGCAAGCCGGCGACCGCCAGCAGGTCGGTGTCCTCGATGAACAGCACGTGCAGGGCGCGCTGGTAGGCTTTCGCCAGCGCTGTCGCCACGGCGATGGCGGGTTCCACCCCAGAGGCGGTGTCGATGGTAACGACGATACGCGGCTCAGGCGTCTTTCTCTTGCCCATTGCCTGAATCCTTGAGCAACGTCTTCTGCTTCTCCAGCAGCGTGTCGAGGCTGTCGCAAACCGCTCGCCGGAAACTGCCTTCCGGGTACCGCCCGTCGGCATCGGGCTCGCCGGTGGGCAGGCCGCAGAGCAGGCTCATCGCATCGTCTACCGACTCCACGGTGTAGATATGGAAGCGGCCATCGGCCACGGCGTCGCGCACTGAATCCCGCAGCATAAGGTGGACGCCGTTGGCAGCGGGGATAATCACCCCCTGTTCGCCGGTCAGGCCCCGGGCCTCACAAATCTCGAAGAATCCCTCGATCTTCTCGTTGACCCCGCCGATGGCCTGCACTTCCCCGAGCTGGTTCATGGAACCAGTGACGGCCAGGTCCTGGCGCAGGGGCAGGTCAGCAATAGCCGACAGCAGGCAGCAGAGTTCCACGCAGCTGGCGCTGTCGCCATCAACCCCGCCGTAGCTCTGCTCGAACACCAGGCTGGCTGCCAGCGCCAGGGGTTGTTCCCGCGCGTACTCCCGCGCCAGGTAGGAGGCCAGGATCAGCACGCCCTTGGAGTGAATGCCGCCGCCCAGTTTGACCTCCCGCTCGATGTCGATGACCTGGCCCTTGCCAAGGCGGGCAGTGGCGGTAATGCGCGAGGGCAGGCCAAAGCGCTGGGCGCCCAGCGCCATTACCGACAGCCCGTTCACCTGCCCGGAGCGGCGGTGCTCGGTGTCGATCAGCTTGATGCCGCGCAGGATCTGTTCGCCAAGGCGTTCCTTGAGCTGGCTGTGCCGGTAGCGCTCACGTTCGATGGCCTGGTCGATGTCTTCGCGACTAATGATCTCGGTGCCGCGCGCGCCGGCCCAGTGGTCGGCTTCCTGCAGCAGCCGCGATACCGCATCCCGGTCTAGTGACAGCCGCTCCTGGTCATCGGCCAGCCTGGATGCGAATTCAATGGTGAGTGCCACCGCCGCGGCGTCCAGGGGCTTCAATTCCTGCTCGGCCTGCAGCGTGGCGATCATACGCGCGTAAACGAGTTGCTGCCCGTCGCTGCGCTGTATCTCCGGCGCAAAGTCCGCCGCCACCTGGAAAATCTTGCTGAACTCCGGGTCGTAGTGGTTGAGCAGGTAATAAAGCCTGGGCTCACCCAGCAGGATCACCTTCACATCCAGTGGCATGCACTCGGGCTCCAGCGACACGGTAGTGTTAAGGCTTAGCGCCTCCTGCAGGGATTCGATCTTGATCTCCCCGGAGCGCAGGGCGCGCTTCAGGCCTTCCCAGGCGTACACATGGCGCAGCAGCTTGTCGGCTTCCATGATCAGGTAGCCGCCGTTGGCGCGATGCAGCGCACCGGGCTTGATGAGGGTGAAATCCGTCATCAGCGTGCCCATCTCGGAGACGTACTCCACCCGACCCACCAGGTTCTGGTAGGTGGGGTTCTCCTCGAACACTACCGGGCTGCCGCTGGCAGCCTCGCTGTCTACCAGCACATTGATCTGGAACGGCGAATACGCCCGCGCGCGCTTGCTGACATGCTCTACTTCGGCATTGCCGTCGCCGGGCAGGAAATCCTGGGCGTTCTCGATGGCGTGATCCTTCACGTCATGCAGGTACTCGATGACCTCGGGCTGGTCGCGGTACTTGTGCTCCAGCCAGGCGATGAGCTGTTCGACGGTGAACTGGGTGATCTCTTTCTGCAGCGCCTTGATCCGGTGTGCTGTCTCGCGCTTCAACAGCGGCAAAGTGCTGAGCACGTTCTGTAGCTCTGCCTGCAGCTCGCTGATCACTTCCTCCAGGGCTTTTTGCTCTTCCCTCGACAGGGCGGCGAACTGTTCCGGCGTGATGGCTTCACCATTGCGGGTAGGCGCCAGGGTGTAGCCCATGGGTGTGCTGAGCAGGGCCACGTTCCGGGCGGCGGCGCTTTCCCCCAGCTCCCGGAAGGCGGTCTCGTAGCGTTCGTTGATGTCGTCTTCGATTTCCTTGCGGCGGCGCCGGTATTCCTCGTCGTCGAAGGAGGAGGGCAGCGCAGTCAGCAGGTCCTCCACCAGCTGGCGCATGTCCCCGGCCAGTTCACGGCCGATGCCCGGCGGCAGTTTCAGCAGGTTGGGCTTCTGGGGGTCGTCGAAGTTGGCCACGTAACACCAGTCGAAGCGCGAGCCGTTGTCGCCCTCCCGTCCCGCCAGGATGCTGTCGACCAGTTCCCGCTTGCCGAGACCGATATCACCGAGGGCAAAGATATTGAAGCCAGGTCTGCGGATATCGACCCCAAACTCGATCGCCTCCCGGGCCCGCTCCTGGCCCGGGCTCAGTGGCAGCGCTTCCAGTTCGCCGGTATGGGCAAACGGCAGGGTCGTGGGGTCGCAGGGGTTGTACAGCGCTGAGGCGGGCAGGGATTGGTAGGCCATCGGGAACCCGGCTTAAGTACCTCAATTCAGGTTAGGTGCAGATGTAGCGGAGGGCAATTGACCCATCTCAGGCAAGGGCCAATCAAAAAATACAGTCAATCCTGATTGTTTCTGCTAGGATTGCAGGCCCTATAAGAAAATAACGGGACCAGTCTCCATGCAAGCAACGGACAATCGCAGCCTCCAGGACATGCCGCTGATGGATCCGGCAACCCTGCAATGCCCCTACCACTTCGACAAGACCCTGCGCGACGAGGCGCCGGTTTACCGGGACCCGCAAACCGGGATATTCGTAGTGGCGACCTACGACCTGGTGCGCGAGGCGCACCGCAAGCCCGAGGTTTTCTCCAACGAATTTGGGCTGGCGCTGGGCTCGGCACGCGAGATCGACCCGGATGTGCAGGAAGCCATGAGTGCCACCTATAACCTGGGCAAGGGCACGCTGCTGACCATCGACGACCCCGAGCACAAGGTTTTCCGCGACGCAGTGCGGGAGTATTTCACCGCACCTTACCTGGAGCGCTACGAGCCGTGGATTCGCCAGCGCGCCAATGACCTGGTGGACGGGCTGATGGGCAAGCAGGAGTGCAACTTCATCGAGGAGTTCGCACGGCCGCTGCCCCTGTCGGTGATCATGCACGTTTTGGGTATGCCGCTGGACATGATTGACCTGGCCTTCAAATGGACCGAGGACAACGTTACTGCCCTGTCGCAGGTGGCCGACAAGGACGCGCTGGTTGCCGCACAGCACGGCATCAAGGACGAGTACGACTGGTTCGTTGAAGCCCTGGATGCGCGCCGCGGCAAGCCCGCCGAGGATATGCTCGGCGTGATTTCCAATGCCCAGTACGGGGACCGGCCGCTGAAGATCGAGGAGCAGCTGTCCTACTGCACCCAGTTCATGGTGGCTGGCAACGAGACCACGACCGCTACCCTGGCGGAGTGTATGCGCCAGCTGTGCCTGTTCCCGGAGCAGGCCGAGAAAGTGCGTGCAGATCGCTCGCTGATCCCCAACATGGTAGAGGAGTCCCTGCGCCTGGCCTCGCCCACCTCCAATATGTGGCGGGTGGTGAAGTCCGACTACAACCTAGGAGGCGTGGACATCCCCGCCGGCAGCATGGTGCTGCTCAAGTACTTCTCCTCCGATCACGACGAGACACACTTCCCGGAGCCGATGAGTTTCGACGTTACCCGGGAGAACGCCAAGCGCCACGTCGCATTTGGTTTCGGCACCCACGTTTGCATCGGCCAGCACCTGTCGAAGCTGGAGCAGCGGGTGGCCTGGGAAGTACTGTTCGAGCGCTTCGACGAGTTCGAGCTGGCCTGCGATCCGGACGCGCTGGAATACATGCCCAATATCCTGCTGCGCGGCCTGCTGGAAATCCCCATCCGCTACAAGGCCGCCTGAGGCCGCCTTTTGCCCTGCGGGCAGCTAGCCCCCCCAAAGATTGAGTAAGGTCAATCGCCCCGGAACCTGGCGCGACAGGTTCCGGAGTTTCTTCTACCTTTAAGCTCGGTGTTTGAGTTAGACATCGAGTTAACGCCACGAGCGACGGAGGGAGATGCTATGGGACAGACTGGCGGCACGGACATTGCGACGAGCCTGGGCGACGAGGCGGAGTACCTGCTCGACTATCGCTGCGAGGGCATTCCCCGGGAGACCCTGCACCTGCCGGGGCCTGACTACATTGAGCGGGTGGTCAGCAGCAAGCACCGTAACCCTTCAGTGTTGAGAAGCCTGGCCGCGATGCTCAATACAGGGCGCCTCGGCGGCACCGGCTACCTCTCGATCCTGCCGGTGGACCAGGGCATCGAGCACACCGCCGGAGCCTCCTTCGCGCCCAATCCGCGTTACTTTGACCCGGCCAACATCGTCGAGCTGGCAATCGAGGGCGGTTGCAATGCGGTGGCCTCCACCGTCGGTGTGTTGAGTTCGGTATCGCGGCAATACGCCCACCGCATCCCGTTTATCGTCAAGCTCAACCACAACGAGCTGCTCACCTACCCGACCATGTACGACCAGACCCTGTTCGCCAGCGTAAAGCAGAGCTTCGACCTTGGTGCTGTCGCGGTAGGCGCGACCATCTACTACGGCTCGCCGGAAAGCCGCAGGCAGATCACCGAGATCGCCGAGGCCTTTGAATACGCCCACGAGTTGGGCATGGTGACCGTACTCTGGGCCTACCTGCGCAACAGCGACTTTAAGAAAGACGGTGTCGATTACCACACGGCTGCCGACACCACCGGCCAGGCCAATCATCTGGCTGCAACCATCGAGGCCGACATCGTCAAGCAGAAGCTGGCCGAGGGCAATGGTGGCTTCCCGGCCATCGGCTTTGGTAAGTCGCACCCGGCCATGTACGACACCCTCACCAGCGATCACCCCATTGACCTGGCGCGCTGGCAGGTGGCGAACTGCTACATGGGCCGTGCCGGTCTCATCAACTCCGGCGGCGCCAGCGGCGAAGACGACATGCACCAGGCCATGCGTACCGCAGTGATCAACAAGCGCGCCGGCGGCATGGGACTTATATCGGGGCGCAAGGCCTTCCAGAAACCCACCGCCGAGGGCGTGGCGCTGCTCAACGCCATCCAGGACGTTTACCTGGACGAGAGCATTACCATCGCCTGACGCTCTCATCTGTCGCCACAGTGCAAACGGCGGCCCCGCCGTTGCGCGCCCCCCTCGTTCCCGCGCCCCGTCATTCCCGCGCAGGCGGGAATCCAGCCACTATAGGCTACGAGTAACTGGATCCCCGCCTGCGCGGGGATGACGGACGTACCAGTGCCCGGCACCCCGCCTTCGCGGGGATGACGAATATGCGTTCACCTGACCCAGGTGCACGGGGGTCCAGACCACGCCCCACTCTGCTATGGTGCCCCCAGTGCCCCATAACTAGACTAATGGCATGTTGTCACCATCCAACCTGCTGAGCCTGGCGCTCCTGTATATCTGCCTGCTGTTTGCGGTCGCCTGGTTCACCGATCACAACTCCGACGTCGGCACCGCGCGTCGTGGGGCGGCCTGGCGCGGCTGGATCTACGCCTTGTCGATCACCGTGTACTGCAGTTCCTGGACTTTCTATGGCGCGGTGGGCAGTGCCACGGCCCTGCCCTGGAGCCATGCGCCGATCTACCTGGGCCCGATACTCGCCTTTACCCTGTGTTGGCCGGTTATTCGCCGGTTGCTGGCCGTGGGCGAACAGCACCGGGTGACGTCGATCGCCGACTACATCGGTGCGCGCTACGGCAAGCGCCAGTCGCTGGCTTTTATCGTTACCCTGGTGGCAGCAGCGGCGGTGCTTCCCTACATCGCGCTGCAGTTCAAGGCGCTGGCCCAGGCCTGGACGACGATCGGCGGCGGTGAAGTGGATGCGGTGGGCGGCGACACCGCGCTGCTGACGGCGATTATTCTCGCGGTATTCACTATCCTGTTCGGCACCCGTCGCCTCGATGGGCGCGAACGCCACCAGGGGGTCATGACGGCAATCGCGGTGGAATCCCTGGTCAAGTTGCTGGCCTTTTTTGCTGTTGCCGCGCTGGCGCTGCTGTACCTCTACGGCCTGCCCGAGGCCGAGCACTCCCCGGTGGAGCACAGCTGGCAGCTGCCCCTGTCGGCGGACTTCGCGGCCCAGACACTGATCTCCGCGCTCGCCATCCTCTGCCTGCCCCGCCAGTTTCACGTGATGGTGGTTGAATCCCAGGGTGAGCGCAGTGTCGGCACCGCGCGCTGGCTGGTGCCGCTGTACCTGCTGCTGTTCATGGTGCTGGTGGTGCCGATCAGCCAGGCGGGCTCTCACGTATTTGCAGTGGCGGAGCAGCACAACCCCGACACCTATGTACAGCTGCTACCGGTGGCCCTGGAAGCCGACTGGATTGCGGTGGCCGCCTTTATCGGCGGAATCTCGGCAGCCACCGGCATGGTTATCGTGGCTACCGTGGCCCTGGCCATCATGATCACCAATGAGGTGGTAGCGCCGCTGGTGATGCGCAGCAATGCGCTGTCGCCCTCGGCGGTACTCAAGCTCGGCGACAGCCTGCGCCGCGTAAGACAAGTCACCATTGCCGGCATCATGCTGGCGGCGTGGCTGGTAGCGCGCTGGATCATGGAGATCCCCTGGCTTACCCAGATCGGCTTCATCTGCTTCCTGGCTGCTGCCCAGCTTGCGCCCGCACTGCTGGCCGGCCTGTACTGGCGCCGCGCCCACGGCCGCGCGGTATTGATCGGCCTGAGCCTGGGCCTGGCGACCTGGTTCTATTGCGGTGTGCTGCCGGTAGTGCTGCCGGCCGGGCACGCCCTGTTGGACCTGGGTCCCTTCGGGATTGAATGGCTGCGGCCCCTGCACCTGTTTGGCAGCAGCGGCGAGGCGCGTCTCGCCTATGCCACGCTGTGGTCACTGGGCCTGAATACTTTCTCGCTGCTGGCGTTTTCCCTGTGGCTGGCGCCCGGCGCCGCCGACACCCGGCAGGCGCGCCTGTTCATGGACGAACCTGAGGCCGGCGCTGAGGCGGAGGATTTTTCCCTGAGCCTGATCCGGGTCAGCCAGCTGCAGGCGTTGCTGCCTCCGTTCGTCGAAGAGGGGGAGCTGCGGCGCATGTGGCAGGAGTTCGAAGACCGCTACCAGCAGCGTCTACTGCCCTCGGACCGCGCTCCGCAGTTTGTGGTGGAGCGGGTGGAATCCGTGCTGGCCGCGATGATCGGTGCCACCTCTGCGCACCAGGCCATGGAGCAGCTGGAAAGCGCCCAACAGCTGGCCTACACGGACCTCGCCGGCATGGTCAGCGACGCCAGCCGGCTCAATACCTTCAACCGCGAGCTGCTGCAGACCACGGTGGAAAGCCTGTTGCAGGGGGTGTCGGTGGTCGATCGCGACCTGCGGCTGGTGGCCTGGAACAAGCGCTACGAGGAGCTGTTAGATTACCCACCGCGTTTTCTCTATGTCGGCTGCCCGATCGAGCGGGTGTATCGCTTCAACGCCGAGCGCGGCATTCTCGGCTCCCGCGGCCTGCCGGAGGGCCAGGAAATCGCCAAGCGCCTCGACTGGATGCGCGAGGGCAACCCGCATCGGCTGGAGCGCACCCTGCCCAATGGCAAGGTGATCGACATTCGCGGCACGCCCATGCCCCACGGCGGCTTCGTTACCACCTACATCGACATCACCGACTACCGGGAAGTGGTAACCCAGCTCGAAGAGGCCAAGCAGGAGCTGGAACAGAAGGTGGCCAGCGGCAGCCAGAGCCTCAGCGAAAGCAATGCGGCGCTGCGACGCGAGAACCGTCTGCGGGCCAGCGTCGAGGCCCAGCTGCGCGATGCCAACCAGTCCAAGAGCCGCTTCATGTCGGCCACCAGCCACGACCTGCTGCAGCCGATCAATGCGGCCCGGCTGTTTACCTCGGTGCTGCAGCGGCGCCTGGATGGGTCCGACGATGCAGACGTCGGGCGCACCGTGGCGCAGATAGACGGCTCCCTGCAGCGGGCCGAACAGCTCATATCCGAGTTGCGGGAGATCGCGCGCCTCGACTCCGGCCGGGAAATTGCCGAGGCCTCGAACTTCCAGGCCGGCGCCCTGCTCGAGGAGCTGGGAGCGGAGTTCGGCGCGGTGGCAGAGTCCCGTGGTATCGAACTGCGGGTGCAACCCAGCTCCCTGTGGCTGTATACCGACCGTGGCCTGCTGTACCGGATACTCCAGAACCTCTTGGGCAATGCCCTCAACTACACGGAGCAGGGCAAGGTAGTGATCGGCCTGCGGCGTCGGGAACACAGCGCCGTGCTGCAGGTACTCGATACCGGGCCCGGTATTGCCGAGGCAGACCAGGCCCGCATTTTCGAGGAATTTGAACGCCTGCCGCGCCAGGGTGGCGATGTGGAGGAAGGCCTCGGCCTGGGCCTCGCCATCGTGCGTCGCTATGCGCAGCTGCTGGAACTGGACCTGGGGCTGAAGTCCACCGAGGGCCACGGCACCTGTTTCTCGGTCAATGTACCCCTGGGCACCGCCACCAGCACCGGGTCTGAAACTCGCGAGGAAACGCGCCGCGGCCTGGTGGGTCTGTCGCTACTGTGCCTGGACAATGACGCGCGCATTCGCGAGGGCATGAGCGAGTTGCTGGAAAGCCTGGGTGCGCAGGTGGTTACCGTGAACAGCGGCTGGGCCCTGCGCAAGCAACTGCAGGCGGGCGACCGACCCGCGGTAATCCTCGCCGACTACCACCTCGATGAGGGTGAAAACGGCGTCGATGCGGTGCAGGCGGCGCAGCGCGACTACGGCAGCGATGCACCCTGCATCGTTATCAGCGCTGACAACAGCGTCGAAGTCCGCGATCGTGTGGCCGCTGCGGGCTTCCGCTTCCTTCCCAAGCCGGTGCAGGCGGCGCGCCTGCAGGCCCTGATCATCGCCCTCGTCGAAAAATCCGCCGCTTGAGCTTTTCTTCGTAGGACGGGCGCGAACTGGTCATAGGGTTTTCCGGACGCGCTAAAAGCATGCCGTCCATGGCTCGCTCGACAACGGCCATCCGTGGCCGTTGACGGTCCGGAAAACCCTATGACCAGCTCACGCCCTCCTCAATAGCGAAATTCCGGCAAAGCAGGTGCGAAGTTCTGGATCGGTAGTTCTACCTGCGGAGCGCGTGCGGTGCCCGGGGGCCTGCCGGGACCGTCTGCGGCCAGGGACGGCCGCAGTCGAGCGAGCCATGGACGGCAAGCTTTTAGCGCGTCCCGGCAGGCCCCCGGGTGCTGCGCGCGCGGTTTCAGAGCGGTGGCAGTCGATATCCAGCTATTGGCTGACAGCGCGGTCATCGGCGCCGGGCTCCACGGCGAGGGAGGCCAGGGCAAGCACCGCCTGAGTGCGGGAGTTGACGCTGAG
>JAAUXY010188483.1_pt1 | contig 24943 bp, 17 predicted proteins | sample 7278121 | NCBI WGS metagenome assembly JAAUXY01 (sample SAMN14350117, study PRJNA611818) | marine sediment metagenome | isolation source: surface marine sediment (1.8m) | place: French Polynesia: Moorea | collected 2018-08 | reverse complement strand
GGGGCAACTTCTGTCGGGGTCGCCCGGTGAGTGACCCTCATGCCGGTAAATATGGGGAATTGACCCCATCGCGACAACGGGGGGGCGGAGGCGAAAGCCTCCGTCCTACCCTCTTGGGATTCGCCTTGTCGGGTACCCAGGGTGGCGCGGCGCTTCGCGCCAGCTTACCCTGGGCTATTGGGTGGAACCCTTTCAGGGTTCGCGCGCGAAGCGCGCCAGGTTCCTCCCCCCGCAGACGGGGGGAGAGGGACCGGAGGTCGAGATCCGCAGGTTCGCGAGCGTAGCGAGCTAAGTTCCGGATACGCGACCCCCGGGACAGTCGTAACAAAGGCCGCCCTGGGACGGCGTTGGCAGAGTATCACGCACCCTGCGATCCGATCATGCCACTCTCGACACTTCAGCGGTAGAATCGGCGAGGGAATCAGGAGGTGCCGCCTGCTCGACCGACGACCGACCGCGCTCACAGCCGCTCTCGCGGGAACCGCCGCCTTGGGGGTCCTGCTGGCGCTCTTGCCAGCGTCGCTGGCGGCCCAGTCCGCGTCGGAAGACCAGCTGAAGGTGGCGTTCCTCTATAACTTCGCCCGCTTCAGCCAGTGGCCCGACGGCAGCTTTCCCCACGAAGATTCCCCCTTCGTGCTCGGTGTGATCGGCACCGTATCGTTCGCCGATGCCCTGGAGGTGATTCAGCAAAAGTCGATCCACGGCCGGCCGGTCGAAATCCGGACCCTCGATGAACCGACTCAAGTCGAGGGCTGCCATCTGCTTTTTGTCGGAGCCTCGGAAAAAGCGCGGCTGCCCGAGATTCTAGAGAGCGCGCGGCAATGGAACGTTCTCACCGTCGCTGAGATGCGCGACTTCGCCCGCTCGGGGGGCGTCATCAACTTCACTCGGAAGGCCCGCAAGGTCGGTTTTCAGATCAATGTCGAAGCCGCCAAAGAGATCGGGGTCAAGCTCGGCTCGGAGCTGCTGAAACGGGCCGAGATCATGAACGGAACAACGGGCCGGGGCAGGGCGCGATGAAGAGCCTGCGGAATCTGCCGCTCAGCGTCAAGCTGCGAGCGATCATCGTGCTGACCAGCGCCCTGGTGCTCCTGCTCCTGACCGCGGCTTTTATCCTCCAACAGCGCGCCGAGACCCGCCGTTCGATCGAGGTCGAGCTCGCCAGCCTGGGCCGCAGCGTCGCCGAGGCGTCCCTGGACGAGTTGCTGTTTGAAGACCGGGAAGGCGCCGAGCAAGAGCTGGCCAAGCTGGCCGAGCGCCGACACGTGGTCGCCGCCTGGCTGGTCTCCGAGGACAGGGTTTTTGCCAGCTACAGCCGCGACTCAGCCGGCAGTGGCCCGCCCCCAAGGGACCTTCCCGATCGTCCCAGGTGGGAAGAGGACTATCTCGTCGCCGCTGAACCGATCCTCTCGGGGGACGAACACCAGGCGATCGGGACCGTTTATCTGAAGTCGGGCCTCGACGAGCTGCACCAGCGCATGGCCGTCATCCGACGCATCGCCCTCGGCTCCCTATTGCTCGCGATCCTGGTGTCTTTGCTGCTGTCCGCGGTGATGCAGCGCCTGGTCTCGAAGCCGATCCTGAGCCTGGCGACCACCGCCAAGCAGGTCTCGGACGAGAAGGACTTTTCGCTGCGCGCCAGCAAGACCAGCAGTGACGAAGTCGGTCAGCTGATCGACTCCTTCAACCTCATGCTGTCGCGGATCCAGCGCCGCGACGCCGAATTGGAGGCCGCGAGCGAGGAGCTACGCAAATCCAACGAGCAGCTGGAAGAGTACAGCCGATCGCTCGAGCAGCGGGTCGAGGAACGCACCACCGAGCTCGCTCGGCGCGTGGCCGAGCTTCAGGAAGCTCACCGCAGCCTGCAGGAAGCCCAGGCACAGCTGGTCCACGCCGAGAAGATGTCGTCCCTGGGTCAGCTGACGGCGGGCATCGCGCACGAGATCAACAACCCGATCAATTTCATCTCTTCAGGGCTGCCGCCGCTCAAACGCAGCCTGGACAAGATGACCGGCATGGTTGGCGAAGCGTGCCGTGACGAACGCTTCCAGCACATCGAAAAACGAACCGCCAAGCTCTTGACCGCGATCGAAGAAGGCGCCCGCAGGACCGCCGAAATCGTCGACAATCTACGCTCCTTCTCGCGCCTGGGCGAAGCCGAAGTCAAGGCCGCGGACCTCCACCAGGCCCTCGACGCCACCCTGGTCCTGCTGCACAACCAGACCAAGAATCGCATCGAGGTGGTCAAGGACTATGGCGACATCCCCCAGATCGAGTGTACTATCGGTCAACTCAACCAGGTCTTCATGAATCTACTGGCGAACGCGACCCAGGCGATCGAAGGCGAGGGTACGATCACGATCAGCACTCGCCTTGCCGGGGACGATCGGGTGGAGATTTCGATTCGAGACACCGGTTCGGGAATGCCGGAAGACATCCAGCGCCGAATCTTCGATCCCTTCTTCACCACCAAAGATGTTGGCCAGGGGACCGGCCTCGGGCTCTCCATCAGTCACGGCATCGTCGAAGAGCACGGCGGCTCGTTCGAGGTCGAAAGCGCCCCCGAACAAGGGACCGACTTCCGGATCAAGCTACCTATCCGACAATCCTCTGAAACCAGAATCCGTCCCGAAAATAGTGGTTCCGCAGTGGCCCGCCCGTAGTGCGAAACAGGAAATCAAACCGTGCAAGCCAGTAATCCCAACGATTCCGGAAACCTCGCGATGCCGACGATCCTCTACGTCGACGACGAGGAGCACAACCTGACCGTCTTCGAGGCCACCTTCGAGGACTACTACGATGTGCGCACCGCCGAATCGGCCCGTCAGGCGTTCCGGATCCTCCAGAACGAGCCGATCCACGTCCTGGTCACCGACCAGCGGATGCCGGAGATGACCGGCGTCCAGCTGCTCGAAGCGGTGATCGACGAGTATCCGGAGATCGTCCGCCTGATCCTCACCGGCTACGCCGATATGGACGCGGTGGTCAAAGCGATCAATTCCGGCCGCGTCTATCACTACGCCACCAAGCCCTGGAGAGAGCGGGAGCTCAAGATCGTCCTCGATCGGGCGGTCGCCAACTACCGGCTGCGCCAGCGCAACCGCCGGCTGATGGCTGAGCTCTCAAACAAGGCCGCCCGCGAGGAGCGCATCCGCAAGGCGTTTCAGCAATATGTCCCGGCAACGGTGGTCGAAGAGTTGCTCGATCACCGCACCAAGAATCGCTTCCAGGGCGAGTCGCGGATCGTCGCGGTGCTGATCTCGGACATCCGGGGTTTCACCTCCCTCGCCAACCGGCTGTCGCCGGAAGAGGTGGTGGACTTTCTCAATCGCTACTACGGCATCATGAACGCGGTGGTCGCCCGCAACAAAGGCAGCATCAACAAGTACCTGGGGGACGGTATGATCGCGGTCTTCGGAGCACCGATCTCGTCGCTGACCAACGCCGAAAACGCCGTGCGCGCGGCGGTCGAGATGGTGGAAGAGCTGGAAGATTTCAACCGCGGCGAAGCCGCCGGGATCGTCGGCGAAGACATCCACATCGGCATCGGCATCGACATGGGCGAAGTCGTCGCCGGCAACGTCGGCTCTGAGGAGAAGATGGAATATACGGTGATCGGCGAGCCGGTGAGCATCGCTGAGGAGATCGAGGCGCAGACCAAGAGGACCGCCGGCGACAATCCCATTCTGATCTCGAGCAGCGTGTACTCTTGGGTCGACGATCTGGTCGAGGCGGAGGCGCTCGAGCCGCTGCGGCTGCCGGGCCAGAATAAAGAGAGCCGACTGTACCGCGTTCGCTCCCTCGGCAGCCCCTAAACCGAATCCGACCCGGCGCCGACATGAGCACCACCGAGCTGACCATCGAGCGCCAGCCGCGCCCGATCCTCTTCGTTGACGACGAGGAGCATAATCTGACGGTCTTCGAAGCGGCGTTCGAAGACGACTATCGGATCTTCACCGCGGGTTCGGCACCCGAGGCCCTCGAGTTACTTGCCGAGCATGAGATCCACGTCGTGATCACCGATCAGCGGATGCCCGGCATGACCGGCGTCCAGCTGCTCGAAGAGCTGGTCAACAACTACCCGGAGGTGGTGCGCATCGTGCTCACCGCCTACAGCGACATCGAGGTGGTGATCCAGGCGATCAACGTCGGCCGGGTTTATCAATACGTCACCAAGCCGTGGGACGAGGACGACTTCAAGATCATCATCGACCAGGCCCTGGAAGACTATGACCTGCGCCAGGAGAATGATCGACTACTGTCGGAGCTGAATCAGAAAGCGGCACGGGAGGGAGAGATCCGCCGCGCTTTTCAAAGTTATGTGCCGGCGGCGGTGGTCGACGACATCCTCGACCCGGGGGCTGCCGACAGCTTCGAGGCCGAGCACCGAGACGTGGTGCTGCTCTACAGCCAGATCCTCGACTTCGCCCGCCTGACGGCGAACCTCGATCCCAAGAAGGTCGTGACCTTCCTGAACCGCTACTCGCGGTTGATGTACGGTATCGTCGTTCGTCATATGGGCACCGTGCGCGACAGCATGCTAGCTGTCTTCGGCGCGCCGGTCGCGATCTCCGACAGCGTCGGCAGCGCCGTCGGCGCGGCCCTTGAAATGATCGAGGCCCTGGCAGACTTCAACCGCGACGAGGCGTCGCCACTCCTTGGCCAGGAGATCCGCCTCGGCATCGGCCTGCACCGCGGCGAGGTGGTCGCCGGCAGCATCGGCTCGAAGGAAAAGCGCGAGTACATGGTGATCGGCGACGCGGTCAACACCGTCGCCCGGATCCACGAGCTGACCTACTGCATGCCCGACTCGGTCCTGCTCAGCGAGACCGTCTACCGGGACGCTCACCACCTGGTCGAGGCTGAGGCCATGGAGCCGGTCCAGCTGCGGGGGCGCAGCGAGATGACGCAGCTGTATAAGGTCCTCGGGCGACGCAAGTAAGGGCGCACGACCACGCACTCAGTGGATCGCCTGCATCGCGATCCTGGCCTGTTCCGGTGTCTCTCCGGTCCAGGCGTGAAAGGCTCGAAAGAAGGAGTTGGGGTCCTCGAAGCCGAGCAGAAATGAGATTTCGGCCCCCGACATCGCGGAGCTGCCGAGGTAGTGACGCGCCAGCTCCTCACGCGTCGTGTCGAGGATCCGCTGAAAGCTCCGTCCTTCGTTGCCCAGGCGGCGCTGGAGGGTCCGGGAGCTGACGGCGAGCTTCTTCGACACCGCTTTCAGCGAGGGGCTACCGCTAGGGAGCAGCTCGAGCAGGGCACCGCGCACCCGGTCGGTCACGGTCGCGGTCTCATCGAGCTCCGAAAGCCTCTTGCGTAGCTCGGGTTGGAAGAATAACCACATCTTCTCGTTGGCCGTCAGGAAGGGTCGCGTGGCATCCTCCGTCGAGAAGGAGACCGAGTCGCTGGGGCCACTCTCGACTTGCAGGCCGAAGTACTCGGTGTAGGCGCTGGCCGGCCGCGGGGGTTCAGGCGTGGTCACGGCCAGGGGACGGATTTCCTCTCGGGTCGCCAAGCGGGCGAGTTGGACAAAGAAAACCAGCTCCATGGCCACCAGGCAACTCGGTGGTTTCTGGAGCTGGTCGAGGAATTCGATTCGGACCGTGGTGGCCGTGGCGCTCTCCTCGACATGGAGGGCCATCGGACAGATCAGCCTCTTGTAGCGGCTGATCCGCCTCAAGGCAATGTTCAGGTTCGGGCTGCACAAAGCGGCAAAGATGGGCGCGTCAAAGGCTTCGACCGAGATTGCCCTACCGACGCGGAGGGGTAACGGCGAGTCATCGCTCTCTTCATCGAGAGCCTGCCAGAGGCGAAAGTACTCGGCCGTCGAAAGCGACGCCGAAGGTCGAGAAAAGAGGTCGTCGGGCAGGCCAGCCCGTCGCAGGACATGAGTCGCTTCGATCCCGATGTCCTTCAAGAGCAGGCGCCAGCCCGGATGCACGGCGAACGAGTTGACGTGTTTCATGGTCCAGCTCCGTCTTTGTCCAGCTCCGACTTCATCTGCCACTGATCTCCTGGTCCTGAGCCCTTCGCCTACGCCGCATGACCTGCAAGCCGCGGCACGGTGAGGCCTACCAACTGCTCCGACAGCTCCCACAGGCGTTTGGCGGCCACAGCGTCGGTGCTGATGGGTGCTGGTTTGTCGGCAGCCGGGTAACCCCGCATCGAGCCCAGCCCGTCGGGACCGTAGTAGCCCCCACCGACGACATCGGGTGATATCGCGGCATATAGGGTCGGCAACGCGCCCTGCCAGGGTTTCATCCCGAAAAAGGGGTTGAGCCAGCGAAAGAGGGGACTGGTCTTCTGGAGGTTGGTGCTGGTCCATCCGGGATGACAGGCCAAGGCGAGGGTGGAAGCGCCAGCCTCGCTGAAGCGTCGCTGAAGCTCAAGGGTGAAGAGCATGTTGGCGATCTTACTGGCGCCGTAGGACGCCATGCGCTGGAAGGGCCGCCGAGTCCACTGTAGATCGTCAGGGTCGAACTTTCCGAAATTCTGTGCCGAGCTGGACACGTTGACGACACGTGACCCATTGGTGGCCACGAGCAGCTCAAGCAGCGGCACCGTCAGCGCGAAGTGACCCAGGTGGTTGGTGCCGATCTGGAGCTCGAACCCGTCCACGGTTTCCCGGCGTTCCGACGGCATCATCACGCCAGCGTTGTTGATCAGCAGATCGAGCCGGTCGAAGCGGTCGATGAAAGTCGCGACGAACTTCCGGACGGAGTCGAGATTCGCCAGGTCGAGGAGCATCAATTCGACGTTAGCGTCCGGCGCGGCCTCGCGGATGGACGCGACAGCTCCCTCGCCCCGGGCTTGGCTACGGCTGGCGACGACGAGCGTCGCCCCCTTGAGCGCCAGCGCCTTGGCGGCTTCATAGCCGATGCCACTATTGGCGCCCGTAACGATCGCTACGCGCCCGGTCTGATCGCCGATGTCCGTTGCGGTCCAACGTTTTCTTTTCATGGCTATTCTCCCTATCTATGAATGTCTGCCCTTGTGATGTCGGCAGCGCACTGGTTCAGTGAAGCGCTGACCATGCCAATACAGTATTAACCGGGCGCCAGCCTTTCACTAGCGGTTGGTGCCAATCGTCATGCCGATGGCGCCAGAAGAGGAGGAGCGCAGGCCGTGCGCCCGAGTGCCCCGGCAAAGTCAACAACCACCACAAACCAAAATGTAGGGGCGCACGGCGTGCGCCCAGGGCATCGCAACCTGTCAACCACTCAAAAACGGGCCTTGAGCCCAACTTCCCAGGTCGCGCCCTTGGGGATAATGAATCCCGCCTCGCCGGTGCCGAAGCCGACGATGCCGTCATCATCCAGGACGTTGCGACCGACGACCGTCAGATCGAGATCTTTGCGCAGCCGGTAGCGAGCCTTGAGGTCGAGGTAGAGGGTGTCCCGTTCGATGTCTTCAGCCTCTCCCTCGACGCCCTGAATCCTGCGCTCGCCCTTGTAGCGGACGATCGGCGTGATCTCGAAGTCACCGGCATCCCAGGTCACGCCGCCCGAGAAGAAGAAGTCCGAAATATTGTAGGGCGTGTCGGTTCCGGGAATGACGAAGCTCGGATTGCCGAATCCGAAGAGGTTCTCGCCGGTATCGGACACCACCACCAACTCGTCGCGCTCGACGTCGAAGTAGTAGGTCAGGTTGAGAAACGCTTCGAGGCGCTCGCTCAGGATCGCCCGGTTCTGCCATTCGAGGCCGGTGGTCGTATAGTCCGCGTAGTTGTAATAGCCGAAGCCGTCGGGGCCGAGGAGCAGGTTGATGGTGTCGTCGGCCTGGGTCTCATAGAGCGATAGGGAGGACGCGACTCGCGGTGAGTTGAACAGGGCCTGCAACTCCACCGTCTGCGACTTCTCTTCTTCGAGATTGGGATTCTCAGCACCGCCGAAGCTGAAGAAGCCGGTCAGCTGGGTCCACCCGGGGCGCAGCGCCCCTTCGGTGTAGAGCAGCTTGAGCCCGAACTGCTCCGTGACCTGATAACCCAGCGAGACGCGAGGCGCGAAGAGATCGCCGATGCGGTCGTCGCCGAAGGTATCCCAACGGCCGGCGAGATGGAGCACGAAGTCCGAGACGTGCCAGGTCAGCTGCCCGAAGAGGCCGTGGGCGGTGACCTGGTCGACCGCGCCGCTCTTGCCGTTGGCGCTGGTGAAGTCGGTGCCCAGCTCGCCGCCCTCATAGTCCAGGTAGCGGGCGTCCCAACCGAAGATCGTCGAGACGTTGTCGCTGAGCTGACTCTCGAACAGCACCTCACCGCCGAAACGCAGCTCGGGAAACTCGAAGAAGAACTCGTCGCCGAAGTCGTCTCCCTGCCATCTCGCGGCATTGTTGTCGTCGGAATAGAGGCGCACGGTCAACGCATGGGAGTCGCCGACGTCAAAGCGCTTGCCGAGCTCGAAATAGACCTGCTCGAAGCGATCGGTCTGGGGGCTGCCGCCCGGCGAGGTCAGCCCCTCTACGCCACCGCGAACCCGCACCACCTGCCCGGAGACCCAGAAGCCCCCGCTCTCGAACCGACCGTTGAAGGTGATGCTCGGCGACTCGAATCGCTCCCAGTAGGTCCCGGGGACGGTGTCCGGCCCACCGCGGCCGGTGAACGCCGTGCTGATCTCCTCACCATGCGACGCCGTGATGTCGGCAAAGACCGCGATCGAAGTATCTTCGTCTATCGCCCTGACATAGGAAGCCGCCAGAGCCTTGGTGTCGTTGCTCGGGCCGTAGGTTAGGGAGACCGTGACCGGTTTCTGCTCCTCGTCGGCGATCTCTTCGCCGCGACGGGTGACGACGTTGATCAGGCCGAGAAACGCGTCCGGCCCCCACAACACTCCCCCGGGACCGCGGATGATCTCGATCCTCTCAGCGATGTGGATCATGCTGCGCAGCTTGTGGAAGGGGTTGACGCCGAAGTTGGCTCCGTTGGAAACCCGGTGTCCGTCGATGGCGATCATGTATTTCTGGTTGTTGTCGGTGACCACGCCGCGGCTGCCAAGGCCCTCGTCGTCGATGTCGCGCTCGATCAGAAAGCCGGTGGTCAGCTCCAGCAGATCCAGGAGATTGCGAGGCTGCAACCGGTCGAGATCCTCACGAGTATAGACGGTGACCACCGCGGGGGCTTCGGCCAGGGTCTCGAGGGTCTTCGAGACCGATTGCACCTGCATCAGCTCGTCGAGCGACATCTCGAACAGGTCGAGATCTTCAGTCTGGGCGCCGAGAGCCGAACCGAGCAGCAGGCCGGCGACCAGAGCAGATCGCCAGCGCCATGATCTCAGCCCGACCGATCGCTGGCTCGATTCCTCAGGCATTCGATGCCTCTGAGTCGACGACGATCCGGATCGGCCGACGTAGCTGGTGGCGGAAGACCTGTGTGTCGTTGACCACGACGTTGCCTTCGGTGTCGCGCACGATGGTACCGCCGCTGGTCAAAAGGGCGTACTTCGACCGTCTTTGGTAGGGGTAAGGGTGATCGTGCCAGACGCCGGCGTTGACCACCACGGAATGGCCGCACAAATCGAAGGCCTTTGCCCGCTTCATGTCCGGCTTGCCGCTTTTGTTCGGAGCGACGACCAGCACCGCCGGCTGCTTCTCGAGGTCGAAATAGCTTTCTTTGTGGTCGGGGATCAGCTCCAGCGAGGAGACGGTCAGCTCATGCCGCCGCAGGTGCAGCACCCCGAGATTGGGTGCCACCAGCGCCTCGCCATAGGGCACGATCCGGTCCCAGTACTTGAGATCACCACGGGAAACCAGGTCCGGCGGACGATCCGGCCGAGCGATCAACCAGCCGAAGGGGGCAAAATTCTCAGCGGTGATCGGAACGGCGTGCAGTGCTTTCATCGGCGGTCCTCCTCCGTCGCGCGACGTCTCGCCTCGTCGGCCAGAGACCGGCCGTCTCCCCTCTCGGGCCTATTCTACAGGGAAAGGCAAAACGACCTCGACGGCACTCGACATCTTCAAGGACTCTTTCTTCCCAGGTGAGTCAAGCTCCCGAGCTGGTTGGGAGCCTGGCCCCAGCGGGGCCGAATCGTACAGCCCGGGGCGGCGACGCCGAGCTCTGGCGAGGTGGAGCCAGCCCCGGGTTTGGCGATCTCCCGATCCCCCCGCCCCGGAGGGGCGGGACATGATACCAACGCCACCCAGAGTTTCGCCCTTTCAGGGCGAGTCTGTGGGGGAGCTCGCCCACCCGGGGCTCGCGCGGCGTCGCTACGCTCCTGGCGCGGCCCCGGGCTCTACGCTTGCGCCCTTCCAGGGCGAAGGCTCGGCGGTTTGAGGTTAGGGTGAGGGGAAAGCTACTGCGTCTTGATCGGATCCGCGGGCTGCTCGGGGAGCTTGCGCGGCTCGGCGGCCATGCGCTTCAGCACCTCTTCGACACCGCGCTCGAGCTGCGGATCGCGGCCGGCGATCACCGACTTCGGGTCGTTTTCGACCTCGATGTCCGGATCGACGCCATGCCCTTCGATGATGTAGGCGCCGTCCGGATCGTTGGTCGCCGCCTCGGGGACGAAGACCTGGCCGCCGTCGATCAGGGCGCCACGGCCGGAGATACCGACGACACCGCCCCAGGAGCGCTTGCCGATCAGCGGCCCGAGACCGGCTTTGCGGAATCGATAGGGAAAGATGTCGCCGTCAGAGGCCGAGGTCTCGTTCAGCAGGCAGACCATGTGGCCGTAAAACGTGGTGTAGGGATAGGTCCGCGCGCTTTCGGTGATCCGGCCGAAACGAGTTCCCAGGAGTTCGTTGTCCAAACGTTCGATGATCCACTGCGAGACGTTGCCACCGCCGTTGGAACGTACGTCAACGACCAACCCCTCCTTGCGGATCTGCGGGTAGAACCACTTGATGAACTCGGCGATGCCGCTGGCCCCCATGTCCGGCACGTGCAAATAACCGACCCGGCCGTCGGACATCTCCGCGACCTTTCGGCGATTGCCCTCAACCCATTCGTGGTAGAGCAAGCGATCTTCGCTACGGATCGGCTCATACGTCACCTGCCGTGCCCCTTCCATGCTCGGCTTGGAGCTGAGCGTCAGGGTGACCGGGTCGGTCTTGTGCTGCAACAGCCGGTAGGGGTTGTCCGAACCCTCGAGCTCGACGCCGTCGATCGCCAAGACGTAATCCCCGGCCCTGGCGTCGACCCCGACCTGGGTCAGGGGCGAACGGTACCGGCGCTCTTCGTTGGCGCCTTTGAGAATCCGCGCGATCCGGTAGCGGCCGGTCTCGGCGTCGAGCTCGAAGCGGGCTCCGGGCAAGCCGACCCGCGCCCGGTCGGGGATTTCGTAGTCGCCGCCCTGGATATAGGCATGGCCGACGTTGAGCTCGGAGATCATTTCGCCGATCACGTAGTTCAAGTCCGAACGATGGGCGACGTGGGGCAGAAGCTCCCGGTAGCGGTCGCCGATCGCCCGCCAGTCGTAGCCGTGCATGTTCTCGACGTAGAAGAAGTCACGGAAGCGGCGCCACACCTCGTCGAAGATCTGTACCCACTCTTCGGCGGGCACCCGGTCGACCCTCAGACCGCCGGTGGAGACGCTCTCTCCGGAAGACTTGGGCTGGGCGTCGTAGATGGAAAATGAGCCACGCTGCTCGACCAGGATCTTCGCGCCGTCGGCCGAGACGGCGTAGTCGTCGATACCCTCTACCAGGGTCGACGCCTCGCGGTCCTCGAACGAGAAAATGTGCAGGTCGAGGTCGTCGTAACTCTCACGACCGTAGAAGGGCGCACCGAAGCTGGCGTAGAGCAGGTGATCTTCCGCCGGATAAAGACCGACGTAGTTGTCGGCTTCGATCGGCAGGCGCGCGACCCGATCGGCAAGACCGTCGAAGTCGATCTCAATGTACTTCTTCTCCTCGTCGTCTTCGTCGTCGCCTTTCTTACCCTTCTTTTTCTTCTGATCGTCATCCTCTGAATCTTCGTCCTCGTCGCTGTCTTCCTCGCCTTCGCCGTCGATGGTCACCTCGTCGCTTTCGGGGGCGAAGGGGTTCTCGACGTCCTTGCGCAAGGCCAGAGCGAAGATGCCCAGGTTGCGATTGCCGGCGAAGTTCCACTCGACCGACGAGATCTGGGGGGCAAACTGACGCCGACTGAAGTAATAGAGATAGTCACCCTCGAGATCCCAGACCGGCTCGAACTCGTCAAACATCTCGCCGGTGATCCGCCGCACCTGGCCGTCGCCGGCGCTCCACACGTAGATCGACTGAAAACCGGAGTGGTCCGACAGGCTGAACGCCAGGTGCCCGCCGTGGGGCGACCAGGTGTAGTCGCGCACCATCCCGTTCTCTTCGTCGGCGATCTCGGTCAGGGTCTTGCTGGCGAGCTCCAGCACATAAACCTTGCCGTCTTTGTCGGAAAACGCCAGGCGCTTGCCGTCCGGCGCCCACTCCGGAGCGTAGCGCATCGCGCTGCCACCGTCAGTCAACTGCTCGGGCTCGCCCGAGCCGTCCTGGGCGGTGAGATAAATCTCCTCTTCGCCGTCGGCGTCCGAGATATAGGCGATCTTCGCGCCGTCCGGCGACCAGCGTGCCCACTTGTCATGGGCGCTCGAGGAGCGGGTGAGGTTGCGCGTCGGACCTTTCTTGAGCGGCGCGGTGAAGACGTCGCCGCGGGCGACGAAGAGGGCCCGCTCTCCCTTGGGAGACAGGGCGAAACCTTCGATATCTCCCGAAACGGAGATCCGGTCGGGGCGCATGGAGACTCCGTCGTCGGGCACGTGGATGGCGATTCTCGTTGAGGTGCCGGCGGCGATGTCGTAGATCTCGAGCTCGCCATCCAGCTCATAAGCGATTCGCGAAGTGTTGTCCGAGCTCGGCCAGCGCACGTCCCAGGTGTCGCTGTGGGTGAGCTGCGTCACCGCGCCCGAGGCCGGATCGTAGACGTAGAGATTGAGCGTGCCGTCACGATCGGAGGAGAAGTAGATCTTCTCGCCGATCCACATCGGATCGCGCTCGGAGCGCTTGGAGTCGGCGATCTTTCGAGCGTCGTGGGTCTCGAGATCGAAAATATAGAGATCCTGAGCCCAGCCTCCTTCGTAGCGCTTCCAGCTACGAAAATCCCGAAACAGAGGCGAGTAGACCAGCTTCTTGCCGTCAGGGGAAAAATCACCGGCTCCCGACGTCGGCATCGGCAGCTGGACCGGCAGGCCGCCCTTCGGCGAGACCACGTAGAGATTGGTCTCCGCACCGCCGCCAGCATCGCGAAGGCTGCGGAACACGACCTTCTCGCCGTCGGGAGTCCAGCCGTAGACCTGGTGGTCGAAGCCGTGGCGGGGCGCCTGCGGGCCGCGCGCCGGATAGTAGGTCAACCGTTTCGGCATGCCGCCCTCGGCGGCCACCACGTAGACCTGCTCGTCACCGTCGTACTGACCGGTAAAGGCGATCCAGGCCCCGTCGGGCGAAAACTTCGGAAACCTCTCCTGCCCCGGATGCGCTGTGAGACGCCGCGCGGTGCCGCCCGAGGCCGGCGCCGTCCAGATATCGCCGGCATAGCTGAAAGCCACGCGGTCGCCGGCGATGTCCGGAAAGCGCAGCAGTTTGGTCTGGGCATCGGCGACGCTCGGGCCCCACAGGACGGCGGCGCAGACGGCGGACGAGAACAGGCGGAACAACCCTGAAGGCATAGTGGACTCCTGAGGTATCTGGGTAGGCGCACCGGGTAGGCGCAAGATGGACGGGATCACCCGGGGAGGGAGCACCATTCTAGGTTAGTCATGCGCGGATTCAAGATCTCGGGTTCGAAACGCCGAAAGTCGGTGACCGGCGGACTCCCCGGAGCTTTTCGCTCCGAGGTCTTCACTGGCAACGGTCGCCGCGCGGCGGCTTGCAGCCGCGCCAGGAGCGACGCGCCCCTGGCCCGGATCAGCTAAAGGCGCCGGTGAGCGCGCCGCCGATGCCAAACACCGCCGCCATCATGAACGCGATGACCATGTAGACCACAAAGCCGATCAGACAGACGGCGACCGCCCGTCCGGTGCTTTGGTAGTCCAGTGCCTGGCGCACGGCAATCACTCCCGCGACCAGCATCCACAGGCTGGCAACGATCGAGATCAGCCCGCCGAGGATCGGAATGATCCCGAGGATCCGGAGGATTCCAGGGCTCTGGGCAAAGCCGATGGTGCGCAGCAGCTCGCCAAAGTCGGAACGGGTCTGCGGTTCCGGCAGCAACTTGGTGCCGATCAGGAAGGTCAACCCGGCCCAGATGGCCCAGCCGATCAAGGCCGCGACCGTCCCCCAGATCAGCCCCATGATCCCGCCGTAGCCAATACTTCCGATGCCGGCAGCGACGCTGGACAACACCACCACGATCATTGCCTCGGTCGTGGCGTTGGTGTCGGCCTCCACCTCCTCATAGGTGTTGACGTTGAGCATTGCCGCGCCGATCATGCGATCCGTCAAACTGGCCATCAGGGTCTCCTTTCACGCCGGATCGCGAGTATCCCCGCGATCCTGGACCTCGGTCTGGCCTCGCCGAACGAGCGAGGCGTGATTTGGGCTTATCGAATGCTTACTGATTGTAGCGAGTCTTTGCCTCAAACGGCAAAGACTAAATCGGGCCTCTGACCATGCCTCAGCCGAGCCGCCGCAGGATCCCGGACACCAGCGGTAGGAGCAGAAACATACCGATCACAACGGCGTTTAAGAAGACACCGACTCGGGCGGCGCCGCGAGCGCGGCCAAACTTGAGCCCGATCAGGCCCAGGATCAAGCCGACGATCGCCAACAGCGCGGCACTGACGATCGACTGCACCAGGCTGATCCCGAGCCAGCGACCGAGCAGCTGAATGGCCAGAATGGCAGCGAAGGCGAGGACCGAACATGCTCCCCAGCTGATCTGAAGCCGGATGACCTGGTAGTCGTCGCCGAAGCCGGCAAAACCCGAATTCGCACGTTGCTCGCCCATGCAGCCTCCCTCTGCGCATCATATCCGTCCCGAAACGCGGATGCGCGGCCGCGGAGCGGTGACCGGTTCAAAGACCGTTGCGCGGGCAGATCTCGGCCAGGCCGCAATCGTCGCACTGAGGCTTCTTTGCCTTGCACACTCGCCGACCGTGCAGGATCACCGCGTAGCCCATGAAGATCCACTCTTCCCGCGGCAGCTTTGCGATCAGGTCCTGCTCGATCTTGTCGGGGTTCTTCTGGGCGCTCAGCCCGAGGCGCTGCGACAGCCGGCGCACGTGGGTATCGACCACCACCCCGCTGGGTACACCGAACGCCGTGCCCAGCACCAGGTTGGCGGTCTTGCGCGCGACTCCCGGGAGCGTCAGCAACTCCTCCATCGAGTCCGGAACCTCAGCGCCATAGGCCTCGACGATGCGCTGAGCGGCACCGAGCACCAGCTTAGCCTTGTTGCGGTAGAAGCCGGTGGGCCGAATCTCCTGTTCGAAGACCTCGACATCCGCCGCAGCATAGTCGGCGGCGGTGGGATACTTCTCGAACAGGGTCAGGGTCACCTTGTTGACCCGCTCGTCCGTGCACTGGGCCGACAGGATCGTCGCGACCAGCAGCTCCAGGGCATTGGAATGCCTCAGCTCGCAGTCGGCGTCCGGATAGAGCTCATGCAGGCCATCGACCAACGCCCGGATCTCAGGCTCGTCGAGAAGTATCGGCTCCGGCTGGGAAGACCTGGCCATATTTCAACCGCCCTGCACTTCGCCCTTCTGAGCCTTCTTCAGCAGGCCGATCTGCCCGCCGTGGTAGATGTCGTGCTGGATGACGCCGTGGAGCAGAAAATAGAAAGTGAACTCGCGCCCGTCCACGTGCTCCCGCAGACGTTCGTCGGCAAAGCCTTTGAGCGCCGCCAGCAACTGTTCCTGGCTCTCTTCGAGGCCGGTGAGCGCCCGCTCCCAGGCTTCTTCACTGTCATCGTCCACCGGCGGGAAGTTCAGCTCCATCGGCGGTTCGGGGTCGAGTGGGCCGCCGGCGAGCGCGCCGATCGACACTTGCCGCCAGTAGGTCATATGCAGCACCAGCTCCCAGATCGTGTGGACGTCTTCGATCGGACGCGCCGACGCCGCCCGAGCGCTGACGCCTTCGAGCAATTCGCGGATCGCCGGCCCGTGCCACGCCGGACCTCGGTAGATATGATGGAGCAGGACGCGGATTCGCTTGACTTCACTCATGTCTTTCTCACCCCCGATGGTTGATGGCCAGAGACCGCGACACTATCGGATGCGGTCACGGCGGGGGTAGAGGTAATTCTGAATGGATCCTTAATGGGGTCTGTAAGCTCCTGGCTACATACTCTCCCGTAATGAAGTACGGCGAGCTTGAAACCGCAACATTAGAGCACGTTAGCCTCGTCAGGGCCCATTCGGGCCATCGCGACCACACCATATATCGCACACGTGCCGCGGACCTCACACCCACCCCAACCACCTTCCCAACATCTTCCACCTAACCGTCGCGTCGCTTAAGGGCTCGCCGACGGTCCACCCCACCGGAGCCAGCCCATCGGGCTGGCTCCCGCCCCAAGAATCCCCGACGGCTTGACTTCTCTTACCCAAGCCGTTTCCTGAAAAGTTTCCGTTTGGTCGCCCAGACCTCGCAGGTAGGGTGTGCATCGCGCAAACCCGCGCGATGCGCACCCTACTCTCGGCTGAGTTTGTCGACGATCGCGCGCAGGGCTTCGAGGGCGCTATCGAAGCTCAGAATCTCGACCCCCATACCGGCCATCAGATTGCCGCCGGTGCCGTCAGGCATATCCGGATCCAGCCGGTGGACAACCCGAGCCTCGAGCCGTACCGGAGCGATACCGGGCTCGTCGACCGAGACTTCGACAGTGATCACGTCGTTGAGTGCCGCCGGTTTGCCGGTCGGGATGAACAAGCCACCGGTCGAAAGGTCGCGCCGATAGACTTCCAGGAATTGCTGGCCATCGGTGAAGCGCAGTCGAAACGAACCTTCCGGCAGCGGTGGCTCGTTGGCCTTCGCGGCTGGCCGGGGCGGCTTCGGAGCCACCGACGCGATCTCCGGAATCAGCTCGCTGACCAACTCGTCGATGGTCAAGAATCGCACTCCCATGCCGGAGGGTCGCAGAGTCTGAAGCGACTTGTTCACCCTCGCCACCACCGCCTCGGCGACGAAGGTCTTCTCCGCGGTACCGACTTCGAGACGGATCCGGCTACCCTTCGGCACCAGGCTGTTGGTGTCGATATACATGCCCCCGGTCGAGATGTTGGCGCTATAGCCGCGATAGCGCTTGGCAGCGCCGCGCTGCCAGAACTGGACCTGGACCCGGCGCGGGCGCCTCTCTTGCTCCCGCCGCTCCATCATCCACCTCGCGTAGCCATATCTGTTACCTGGCTTGTTGAAAGCTCTTCCAGCTGGCGCGGGTGATTCGGCCGTTCTCTTGGTAGAGCTGCCTTACCCACCGTGCGTCGCTCTCTGAGAGCGCATCGCCGACCTGGGCGGCAGCGACCAGATGGGACGGGTGCCGCTGCCCCACCACCACACAACCGGCGGGGGCATCGGCCAAGAGCGCGCCGACCAGGCCGTGGAGAACCGGTTCGGGATGGGTACCGAAACGCTTTTCCATCTCGCGACGGCAGGCGCGCAGGCGCGAGATCAGCCCGAAGTCCCGAAATTCGCTCAAGGCACTGCGATGATCACCACCGCCGAAAGTCACCGGTCCCTCGAACAGACCCAACAACAGAGCATGCTTGAGGGGCGAGAAAAAAGCGATGCCGACGTCATGGGTTTCCACCCACTGTTTGAGGCCACTGGACTCGTAGGAGTCGTCGACGACATTGCGATAGCACTGGATGACGTCGGGGTTCACTCGGCTGGCGTACTTGACGATCGATTCCGACTTCCAATCCGAAAGACCGATGAAGCGAATCCGGCCCGCGGCACGGAAAGTGTGCAATAGATCGACAGCCTCATCGAGATACTCACCGTGGGGCCCGAAGTCGCAGTGGTGCAGGTAGTAGAGGTCGATATAGTCGGTCTTCAGATTGCGCAGCGAGCTTTCTAGCTGACGCCGGATCTGTTCGGGATGGTAATAGTGGCTGTGAGATCCCGGATCCCAACCCACCTTGGTTGCCAGGAAGATCTCATCTCGCGGCACTTCGGCCCAACAGCTGCCGATCAGCCGCTCGGCCCGACCAGCACCGTAGACGTCAGCGGTATCCCAATGCGTGATCTGGGCGGCGTAGGACTGGATCAGGGTCTGGCGGGCCTGCTGCTGGTCGGTGCCAAACCAACCGACCGGCCGACCGCCGACCGTATTGGAGCCACCGTGCCCCCAGGTTCCCAAACAGACCGTCGAGGTCTTCACGCCGGTGCGGCCGAAGCGCACGGCTTTCATCGAACGCCACCGCCCTGGTCCGCTATCCCGCGACCGAAATCGCCGGTCCCCCGGCAACTCTGAACGATCACTCGACGTTCATCCCTTCCTCGATGGTCAGCCCGTTGATAGTCATCTATCCATGCCCCCTTCACGGGGACGACGCCCTCCCGCGGCGAATGCCCGCGAGGCCAGGACGATAGGAGGTCCGAGGACGCGTCCACTTCGCGAAGCTTAACATGATCCCTGTTTTTCTTCATGATTCGCGACCCGCCATGAGCGCATGACCGCCGGCAGCCCGACCGCCTGAAACCGCCCTGGATCGTCGCCTCCAGGCCAACCGTCCGCCAGCTCGCCCGCCCGTCCGGACGGTCGTAGGGCGTCGTCAAGCGACTGGGTGACCCGGGCGTTTCTCGGGCGATCTATTGAGGTTGATCGATAGCCTACCACCAAACGCACCGGCAAAACGTATCGGCTTGACGGCGACCGCCGGTGCAATATGATAGGCGTGAAATGCGGCCGACAAGCGTCATTATTCGGGAGATTACCCTGCCCAGTTAGACGAGGCACCTGCGTACCCAGAGCTTGACGCGGCCTCGCCTGACCGGCGAGGCCGTTTTGGTCTCGGTTCCGAGGAGAGGAATGAAGGAGCGGAATGCGATGAGCGAGAACAATAGCCACAGCCAAGCACCGGCTTTCGAGCCGGTTGCCACCCCGCTTGAGACCGTCGAGCTCGAACATCGGATCCTCGACTTCTGGAAAGAGTCCCGGGCTTTCGACAAGCTGCGCGAGAAGAACGCCGGCAAGCCCCCCTGGTCGTTTCTCGACGGCCCGATCACCGCCAACAATCCGATGGGCGTGCACCACGCCTGGGGCCGCACGCTCAAGGACGTCTACCAGCGCTTTCACGCCATGAAAGGGCACGATCTGCGCTTCCAGAATGGCTTCGACTGCCAGGGGCTGTGGGTCGAGGTCGAGGTCGAGAAAGAGCTCGGCTTCACCTCCAAGAAAGACATCGAGGAGCTCGGCCTCGAGACCTTCATCAACAAGTGCAAGGAGCGGGTGCTGCGCTTCAGCGCGCTGCAGACCGATCAGTCGATCCGCTTGGGCTACTGGATGGATTGGGACAACTCGTACTTCACCATGTCGGACGAGAACAACTACACCATCTGGTCGTTCCTCAAGAAGTGTCACCAGCGCGGTCTGATCTACAAGGGGCTCGACGCCATGCCCTGGTGCCCGCGCTGCGGTACCGGCATCTCGGACCAGGAGATGGCCGAGGGCTACAAGGAGATCGTCGACCCGGCGATCTACGTCCGCCTGCGCTTGCGAGACACCGGTTCGGAGGTACCTGAGTACTTGTTGGTGTGGACCACCACCCCCTGGACCCTGCCCGCCAACGTCGCCTGCGCCGTCCATCCGGAGCTGCACTACATTCGGGTCGAGCAGGGCGGCGAGATCTATTACTTGTCGAAGGATCTCGAGTCCATCCTCAAGGAGAAAGGCCCCCACGAGGTGCTCGAGGAGCTCAAGGGCGAGGCGCTGATCGGCCGTTCCTACGACGGCCCCTTCGACCACCTCGACGCGGCGCAGACCCCTCTGGCCGGTGATGAGTCGGGTGCGACCGTCGCGACCGAGCATCGCGTGATCGCCTGGAAAGAAGTCGCGGCGACCGAGGGTACCGGCATCGTGCACATCGCTCCGGGCTGCGGTAAGGAAGACTTCGGGCTCGGAAATGAAGAGGGATTGGCACGGCTGGTCCCGATCGACGAGGCCGGCCTCTTCGTCGAAGGTTACGGCGAGCTGACCGGGCGCTACGCCTCGGACATCGCCGAGGACGTGATCGCCGAGCTCAGAGACCACGGCAGCTACTACAAGCGCGAGGCCTACACTCACCGCTACCCCCACTGCTGGCGGTGCAAAACCAAGTTGCTCTATCGCACCGTCGACGCCTGGCATATCAACATGGAATGGCGCGACGAGATCAAGGACGTCGTCCGCCAGATCCACTGGATCCCGAGCTACGGCCGGGAGCTGGAGCTCGACTGGCTGACCAATATGGGCGACTGGATGATCAACAAGCGTCGCTACTGGGGCCTGGCGCTGCCGATCTGGGTGTGCGGCGACTGCGACGAATTCGACGTCATCGGCGGTCGCGAGGAGCTCGAAAAGCGGGCGACCGCGGGCTGGGAAGACTTCGACGGCCATACCCCACACCGGCCGTGGATCGACCACGTGAAGATCGCCTGCAAGTCCTGCGGCGGCGAAGCCTCTCGGATTCCCGACGTCGGCAACCCGTGGCTCGACGCCGGCATCGTGCCCTATTCCACCCTGGGTTACAACCAGGATCGCGAAGAGTGGCGTCGCTGGTTCCCCGCCGACCTGGTGCTCGAGAGCTTTCCCGGGCAGTTCCGCAACTGGTTCTATGCCCTCCTGACCATGAGCACCATGATGGAGAACGAGCGCCCGTTCAAAGCGCTGCTCGGCTACGCCCTGATGCGCGACGAAAAGGGCGATGAGATGCACAAGTCGAAGGGCAACTCGATTCGCTTTGAGGAAGCGGCGGAGAAGGTCGGCGTCGAGAGCATGCGCTGGCTCTTCTGCCACCACAATCCGATCCAAAACATCAACTTCGGTTTCAAGATGACCGACGCGGTCCATCGCCGGGTGTTCAACACCTGGTGGAACGTCTACGCCTTCCTGGTCACCTACATGCGCGCCGACGCTTTCGATCCGGCCGCCCCCAAGGTGCCGTTCGAAGAGCGCCAGGACATCGATCGCTGGGTGCTGTCGAAGCTCCAGGAGCTGGTACGCACCGGCGAGGAACGCCTGGCCGCGTTCGACGCCGCCACCCTGAGCCGTCGGGCCGAGACCTTCATCAACGAGCTTTCGACCTGGTACGTCAGGCGTTGCCGCCGGCGCTTCTGGCGCGCCAAGAGCGCGGACGACCGCGACAAGCAGGCCGCTTTCCAGACCCTCTACGAAGTCCTGGTCACTCTCTCCCGGGTGGTGGCACCGATCGTGCCTTTTCTCACCGAGGAGATTCACCAGAACCTGGTGCGCAAGGCCGATCCGGAGGCTCCGGAAAGCGTCCATCATTGCGACTATCCGACCTACGACGAGGCGCTGCACGACGAGGCCCTGGCACGCGAAATGGACGCTACCCTCAAGATCGTCTCGCTCGCCCTCGCCGCGCGCGAGACCCGCTCACTGCGCGTCCGCCAGCCGCTGGCCGAGTTGGTGGTTGTGCCCGCCGACGACACCCATCGTCACGCCGTCGAGCGGTTCGGCGACCACATCACCGACGAGCTCAACGTCAAGGCCCTGACCCTCGGCGATGACGCCGCCAAGTTCTTGTCGGTCGAGGTCAAACCCAACTTCAAGCTGCTCGGACCCAAGTACGGCAAAGACATGCGCCGCGTCGCCGCCGCTGTAGGCGCCGCTGACTCCAGCGCCGTCGCCGCCGCGGTGGCCAGCGGCGAAGAGGTTACCGTCGAATCGAACGGCGACAGCTTCACCCTCGAGCCCAAAGAGATCCTGATCGAGCGCCACGCCACCGAGGGCTACGCCATCGCCGAGGACAAAGGCCTGGTCGTCGCCCTCGACGCCGAGGTCACCCCCGAGCTCGAGCGCGAGGGCTTATCCCGCGACCTGGTGCGTCACGTCCAGCAGCTGCGCAAAGAGCTCGATCTCGAGGTCACCGATCGCATTCGCATCGCCTACGCCTCAAACGCCGAGAAACTGCTCACGGCGATCGACGAGCATCGCGAACGGATCGCGGCCGAGACCCTGGCCGACGAGCTGGTGTCGGGCGACGCCGAGGGCGGCAAGGATCTCACGATCCTGGGATCGGCGGTGCGGCTGGCGGTAGCGCGGGTGTAGCGCGGCTCTCGGCGAAACCGTCAGGCCGCGCCGCCGAGCTCGGCCAGACGAGCCCGCGCTTCCTCGGCCGGCTCGTACTCCGAGTCGGCTTCGCTCCACATTTCGACCGCCCGCTGAAGATGCTCGCGGGCCTGCCGCTCGTCCCCGAGGCCGGCGTAGGTCAGCCCCAGCTCATAGCTCACCCTGGGGTCGTATGAAGCCGTCGCAAAGGCCTTCTCCAGGCTTTCGAGCGCGTCTTTGGAGTGGCCTGCCTTGCGCTGGGCGCGGCCCAGGTCGAGATAGATCTCCTGGTTCGAACGGTCGGAGGACAAAGCCTGCCGATAACTCTCGATCGCCGCGTCGAGGTCACCCTTGGCTTCCAGAGTCCGGCCGCGCTCAAAAGGCAATAAGGCCTGAAGACCGCTGAATCGATCGCCGAGATTCTCGAACGTGGCTTTGGCCTTGACCAGCTCCTCTTCGGCCTTCGCGACGTCGCCAAGATGGTTATAGATCCACAGATAGAAGATCGGGCTCAATTGATCGAGTGGCGGCTCGAGACGGGGCGTGAGTTCCTCAACCAGCTTCCGGGCCAAGTCCACACGCTCGGCCTGAACATAGTAGTAGGTGGACAACAGCCGACCCAGGACGTAGCTGTTGGGCAAGTACACCTGCTCGCGCTCTTGCCACTCCTGCTCGAGATATTCGACCGCCCGAGCCACTTGGCCACGGGCCTGGTGCAAAATCGCCAGCCGCTTGTAGACCTCGGCTCTGTCCTCGGCGCGCTTGGCACGTTCCAGTACCTTGGCGTAATGCTCGGTCGCGAGCTCGAGATGCCCCCGGTTTCTCTCGATGTCGCCGAGAGCGAGCAGGACACCGATCTTGCCGGGAGCGAGCAAGAGCGCTTTCTCGTAGCTGGACCGTGCCGCGTCGTAATCGTTGAGCTTTTCGAAAAATTGGGCCTGGGCGACATACGACTCGGCGTCTTCGGCGAAATGCTCGACATAGCGCTCGATGTAGTCGCGGGCTTTCTCGACGTTGCCTTGTCTTAGGTAGACATCAGATATGTTACGGAAGTAGAGCTCAGGCTCCGGGGCGATCTCGAGGACGCGCTGGTACTGCTCCAGGGCTCGGTCCCACTCGCCGCGACTGGTGTGGATCTCCACGAGTTGGAGATAGCCGCTGATATCTTGCGGGAACAGCTCGATGCGCATCTCGACCAGCCGCCGGTGCTTGTCATGTTCTTCGTTGAATAAGTAATAGATACTTTTGACCTCGAACTTGAGGCGCTCGGGAAGCTTGTAGAGATGCTCCATCGCGATCTCGAGACTGCTCAGAATACACTCGCGGTCGCTGCGGCCGAGGCAAGCCTGCGCCTGCACCCAGGCCGCAATGGCGAAACTCGGATCGGCCGCCGTCGCCTTTTCCAAAAAGGCACTGGCCGCATCAGGGTCCCGATCATAAATATACGCTCGAAACCCGCGAAAGAAGTCCTCGAGCGCCTGAGCCGAGCGTGTCGTGATCTCTGCCGCCGGCAGATCCTGGGCATTGTCGATGTGCTCTTCGGGCAAAGCGAGGTCGCGCTTGAGCTGAACCGACAATCGATCGACCAGCGCCAGCAGGTCTTCGCCTTCGACCTCGTTCTCGGCCAGCAGCTTGCCGCGTTCGGCATCGTAGAGGGCCGATCGGATGGTGTAGGCGTCGCCGGCCTTGCGGAACGATCCACCCAGGAAGTATTCCTGATGGAGCTCACGGGCGATCTTGCGTTGCAGCGCCACCGGCATGCGGGCGCCGTTGGTAAAGCCGGCACTCCTGACTTTTCCCCGGAAGCCTTGGTTCATCGGCATGCGCAAGCTGATGAAGAAGTCCTGCGAGAGATCGAGGCCAAGAGCGCCGACGATTCCATCTTCCAACCAAGCGAGCTCGGGATCCTCGGCCTCGTTGAGGAAGCCGAAAAGTACCAAGCTCCGGCGATATTCCTGGTGGGGCACGACGCGCTCGATCTGTTGGCCGGTCTCGTCGGTTAGGGTCACCGTCTGGGTGGCGGCGTCGGTTTTGCGACTGCTGGCGACCAGGATCACAAGCAAACCGCTGAGCACAACGTTGACCGGGATGCCGATCTTCTCGACCCGGGTCCAACGACTACCCACAATCCGTCCCGGGCGGCCGTGGAAGTAGGCCAGCATGATCACCGTCGGGATCAGCGACAGAGTGATCACGAGGGCGAGATCCGGCAGGTTCGCCGCCATGTCGTAGCGCTCGGTCAGCCACGCGATGAATTGAATCATGGCCCAGCCCGCGCCGAGGTAGAGACCGAGGATCTGTGGCACTCTGCGATCAAGAAGATCCTGAATCCAGGTCACGCGCTTTCTATCTTCAGACATGTAGTTTCCTCCGCTGAATAGATCCCAACAAATTATCTGAAGTTTAGCAGCGGCCCGACCAGGCGAGCGTCCGGGGCGGCCGGGATACTCTCCTCACAAGATGAATGAACCTCCTCACGAGATGAATGATACCGCCCGCTTCAGCCCGGTGTTTCCGCCGCGCCAACTTTCGAAAAGCACAGGAGGCCAAACGCCGAGCCCGCGCGCTGGCGCTGAAGTACCGCGAACCCAGCCTCTCCGAGCTTGAAGATCATCCACAGCTCGGGGATCTTGCGCGAATGGTCCGCGAGACCGAAGAACGACAATAAGTCCATGGGTCGACGGGTTTCGGTCGTGGACAAGCTTCTCCTGTCCACGGGTGGACTCGTTCCGGTCGTGGACAAGCTTCTCCTGTCCACGGGTGGACCCGTTCCGGCCGTGGACAAAATGT
>JAAUXY010133120.1_pt1 | contig 24971 bp, 20 predicted proteins | sample 7278121 | NCBI WGS metagenome assembly JAAUXY01 (sample SAMN14350117, study PRJNA611818) | marine sediment metagenome | isolation source: surface marine sediment (1.8m) | place: French Polynesia: Moorea | collected 2018-08 | reverse complement strand
GAGTCTGCAAGGCGTCGCGGGCATCAACGCGATTGCCGAACAGCACGTCGTCAACATTCTCGAGAAGATGATCAACGGAGAGCCGGTCACACAACACGATGTCGATCTGCTCACCGATCTGATCAATCTGATGAATCGGCAGGGTACGGAGCGCGCCAATGGCAAAGGCAAGGGCAAGAGCGCAGCCGGCGCTGAAGGCGCCGGCAGTGCCGGCGGCGCCGAAGGTGCGACAGGCAGCACTTCGATCTTCGAACTTTTCGCAACCATTCTTGGCAAGAAGATGGGCGAGTCGCTGCAGAAGATGCAGGACGTTGCCGCGAAAATCGAGGGCATCGACCTGGATTCCGACGAGGCGGGTACGGAGCTCGGCCAGCTTGTGCCGCAGTTCAACGCGGCGGCCCAGGAATTCTCGTTCGTCTCGCAGAATTTCAATACGGCAATCAACGCGCTTGGCGAGGGCCTGAAAGCGGCTGCGCGTAAGCAGTAAGCGCGAAAACCCTGGCCACGGTCCGGGTACCGGCACGATCGCTCCCCCGTCGTGCCGGTTTTTTTTGAACGCGGCCTATTGCCGGCGGTACCTACCGAATACGGTCGACAAAGGAGCGCCGCAATGAAACTTACGACGATGATGAAAACCTGCCTGCTGATTTTTCCATTCGTCATCGTGCCGGCGGCCGTTGCAGACGAAGTCGACACCGTATTCGTCAATCCACCGGATCCGCAGCAACTGGTGACGCTGCTGTTCGGGCCCAGGTATCGAAGCGCCGCATCGAATGCTGCTGATGTACCGGGTCGCTTCGGAATGATGATCAACTTCGAATACGATTCGGTAAAGATCGTGCCGCAGTCGCTGCCGATGCTCGACGCCGTGGGCGAGGCACTGCAAAGCGAGCAGGCGAAGAACGAGGTGCTGGTCATTGAAGGCCACGCGGATGCCAGCGGGCCCGCCGCCTACAACTTGCGCTTGTCCGAACGGCGCGCCGAGGCGATCAAGCGGTACCTGGTCGGCACGTTCGATGTCCCGGACAAAATGCTGATCACCCTTGGTGAGGGCGAGGCTGTGCCTCACAACCGCAGGGATCCGTATGACGCGATCAACCGGCGGGTTGTGTTTCGCAGTACCGATTCAATCGTCATTGACTGAGACGGCGCTCCGTGTCTCAAGCAGCAAACAGCCTGGGTCGGCAACCGCGGCCGGACTACAGCGACCTTGTTCTTGCCGCTGGCGTGCTGCTGATCATGGGCCTGATGGTCTTTCGCCTGCCGACGCCACTCATCGATGCGTTGGTGGCCGTGAACATCAGTGCCGGCGTCTGCCTCCTGTTGATCGCGATCTACGTGCCATCGCCGGTGATGTTCAACAGTTTTCCGAGCGTGCTGCTGATTTCGACGCTGTTTCGCCTGGCGCTCGGGATTGCCACTACGCGCCTGATCCTGCTCGAAGCCGACGCCGGCAACATTATCCATGCGTTCGGTAGCTTCGTGGCCGGCGGCAACCTGGTCGTTGGCATCGTCGTATTCATCATCATCACCGTCGTTCAATTCATCGTTATCGCAAAAGGCGCGGAGCGCGTTGCGGAGGTTTCCGCGCGCTTTACGCTGGACGCAATGCCGGGCAAGCAGCTGAGTATCGACTCGGACCTGCGCTCGGGTCTGATCGAGAAAGAAGAGGCAAAGCGCCGCCGCCGCCAGCTCGAGTCCGAAAACCAGCTCAACGGCGCACTCGACGGCGCGATGAAGTTCGTGAAGGGTGATGCCATCGCGAGCATTATCATTGTTTTCGTCAATCTCGTCGGCGGCCTGACCATAGGTATGGCCCAACGCGAACTTGAATTCGGCGACGCGCTGGAAGCGTATTCGATATTGACCATAGGCGATGGCATGGTCGCTCAGATTCCGGCGCTGCTGAGCGCCATGGCGGCAGGCCTGGTCGTGACGCGAACGACGGGCACCGGGGATCGCAATCTCGGCGCTACAATCGGCCGGCAACTTTCCGCACAGCCACGCGCACTGGTGCTTACGGCGGCAATGGCTCTGCTACTTGCGTTAACACCGGGATTTCCATCGCTGATTTTCGTTTCGATCGCGGCCGCGCTTTTTCTGGCGTCGGGTATGCTGTCCGGCAGGAGCGCGGCTCGTCGGGATTGGGAAACTCACGCGCCCGAATCGATCGCGACGGGTGGCGACGACAGCGACGTACTGCCGAAGACGCTTTCGCCGCCCCTTCTCATCGAGCTGGATCCGGCGTCGATGAGCATCGCTGAAGCGCGTCCGCTGGCCGAAGCCATCAGACAGCAGGTCATCGCGGAGTACGGCATTCCGATCCCGGAGCCACGCATCATCGCCGTGCCCGACCTCGGTCTGATGCGTGTTCGCGTCTTCGACGTCATAGCGGATACACCGGGGCCCGGTAGCAGTGATGATCACGGGCTGGAGCAACCGTTGGGCACCGTGCTTCGACGCCGTGCCGGGGATTTCCTCGGGATCCAGGAAGTCTCTGTGCTGATGGACATGGCGATGAAGGAATATCCTGCGCTGGTGCGGGAAGTGAACCGGCACCTCAGTAACGCGGCGGTCGCCGAGGTTCTCCGGCAGCTCATCAGCGAAGGCATACCGGTACGCAACCTCAGGGCAATTCTCGAATCCCTGGCCGCGCACGGCGAGCGGGATAAAGCCACACCCGAACTTACCGAGTACGCTCGCCTTGCGTTGCGTCACCTGATTACCGACCTTGCGACCGATGATGATGGGCGCTGTCACGCCGTTGTCTTCAGTCCGGAGGCAGAGGCCGTCATCAGGGCCGGGTTGACGCCCGGCACTACGGGCGCCGTGCTGTCGTTGCCGACCGATGTCGTGAAGCAGCTTCGCGAACGGATTATCGAGACATGCAGCGAAAAACGAGGCCACAAGTTGGTGATCGGGACGCCGGCCGACCTCCGACGGCACGTGCGTATGCTGACAGCCGTGGATCTTCCGGATCTGCAAGTCGTCTCCTTCGCAGAGATCCTGCCGGATACCAGGGTCGACATCTCGGCGCAGGTTTGTCTCTAGCATGGACAGGACTCGGATCATGATGACTCTTACTGGACTGAGCGTACGCAATACGCGTCAATTGCCGACGAGGCGTTCCACCGCTGCCTTGCTGGCAGCGGTGCTGCTGACGTGGAGCGCTGGCAATGCAGCCGAGCCGCCGTGGCCGGAGTCGAGCCTGAGCATTCAGGTCCAGGAGCAGCCGCTCGAGACGTTCCTGCGCGACTTCTTTGCCGCGAATAACATGAGAGTTCTGGTCAATGCGTCGGTAAGCGGAAGAATCAGCGGCACGTTTGACGACCCGCCCGAACGCATATTCTCGAGCGTCGTCAGGGCCTATGGTTTGCTGCCCTACTTCGACGGTGCGGTGACCCACATTTCGATGGCGTCTGACGTCAGAAGCCGGAGCTTCCGACTCACGGAGCAGCATTTGCCGAAGGTGCTCAAGTCCATTGTTGCTCAGGGCCTTGCCGACAAATACCAGTCCGTGCACGTACAGCGTGCCGAAAAACTGCTCAAGGTTCGCGGTGCGCCGGAGTTCATTGACGACGTCGAGAAGCTTGTCGCAGCGACACGGCCGAAGCCGGTCGCGCAGCACGCAATCCATCGCATCGAGGCGCAGCCGCAGCCACCGGGCTACGAGATGATTTTCAAAACGTTTTCACTGCAATACGCGTCGGCTGCGGACGTAACGCTGAACCAGGGCGGGCGGGAATTTACGATCCCGGGCGTCGCCAGCATTCTGCGCAGCATCGTCGGCGACGGCTACTCGCCGACGACGACATCGATCCGCTTCGGCAGCTCGCGTTTCGGCACTGTGCCCGGGCTTCGGGACCGGGAAAGTGGCGCCTCTGACCCTGCACAGGCAGTGCTGCAGTCCGCCGCGGAGCCCGTCTCCCTGACGCCGGCAGGCGTCATAACGGACCGTCCTTACATCACGCGAATCGAGGCAGAGCGGAACCTGAACGCTGTCATCGTCCGCGACTACGCGGACGCCATGCCGATTTACGAGCAGCTCGTGACCCAGCTCGACAAGGAACCGACCTTGATCGAGATCCAGGTAACGATCATCGACGTCGACAAAAGCAAGCTTCGCGACATCGGCGTCGACTGGCAATACGGCGACAGCAAGACGCAGGCGCGTTTCGGCGGCGCAGAAGTTGTCGATCAGGATGGCGGACTGTTACTCAATACCGTGTTGAGCGAGCCGGAACGTTTCATCGCCCGGATCAACGCGTTGGCGGTCACGGGGTCAGCGGACGTCGTATCGCGTCCGCAGGTGCTGACGCTGAGTAACGTCGAAGCCGTGCTCGCCAGCGACCAGTCGTTCTTCGTGCGCGTGGCCGGCAACGAAGACGTCGATCTGTTTAATGTAAGTGTCGGCACAAATTTGCGTGTCGTGCCGAACGTCGTCGGCACCCCCGAGGATCCGCAGATTCGTCTTCTGGTTTCGATCGAGGACGGTTCCCTTACGCCGGATGCCGTCGACGAAATACCGATTATCGACAAGGCGACGCTGAGCACTCAGGCCATCATCTACGACGGTGAGAGCCTGCTGCTGGGTGGCCTTATTCGCGAAACCGAGTCGACGGATACAAGCAAGGTCCCGCTGTTGGGAGACATCCCGGTCGTGGGGCGCGCCTTCAAACGAACGATCGACGTGTCGACCTCGACTGAACGGCTGTTCCTGATCTCGCCGCGGCTGGTCAGCACGGGGCGTGGCAACGGGCGCACTGTCGAGGGCCAATCCACCATCGCCAGCTCCCGTCGGCACGTGGTGGACGTGGAGAATCGCAGGCCGGAGGCGTACCTGGATGGCTTCTAGTGCCACACGCCTTCGAGTGATGTCCGGCCTGCACGCCGGTGCGACCGCGATATTGCCCGACGACGGTATGAGCATCATCGGTTCCGCAGGCGACTGCGACGTCCAGCTTTTCGATTCCGATATTGCTCCCCGGCACCTCGCGATCAGTCGCAGCGGCGAAACATTCACCTTGCGGTGCATGGATCACGGCTGCACGCTCGGAGGTCGACACCTGCCAATCGGCGAGAGCTGCAACATCAATCCGGGGAATGAAGTGGAACTCGGCGATTCGCGGGTCGTTGTCGGCGTTGAGAACATGTCGGCGGCGGTTATCGTCGGAGGTGAGCAGCAAACGGCGGCCAATTCGGTCAGCAGGACCCGGGGGATGGTCCAGTACGCATTGTCGCTCATTCTTGTCGTATCGGGCCTGACTGCCGTGTTTGCGACCGACGTCGAGGAACGCGATCCATTGCCCGAAGTCGAAGCCGCGATCGCGGCAATTGGCGCCGACGAGACGGTACAGGCAAGCATCAGCGACGGCACGGTTGTCGTCACCGGCATCGTCTCCGAAACGCACTACGCAGAACTCCGACAGGCGTTGTCCGCTGTCGACTTCGCGGTCGTCAACAGTGTGCAGTCGTCGACACTGCTACTCGAGCAGGTACGCAGTGTCTTTCGCACCAACGGCTACCATGTAGAGCTTTCCTACCGGGACGGCGGTGTCGTGCAGGTGCAGAACCTCGATGCAACGAACCCGACTGTGCAGGCGGTAGCGCGCCGAGTCAGAGCCGACGTACCGGCAGTCACGAAGCTGGAATTTTCCGATGTCGGCGCTGAGCCGCCGGCGGACAGTCTTGCGTATCCCACCGACCCGCAAAAACGACTGACGACCATTGTCGACGGCGATATCGCCTACGTCGCAACCGAGGACGGCGGACGCTACTTCGTCGGCGCCGTCTTGCCGGGCGGTTTTGTCCTGAAGCGCATAAGCGAAGACGGCGTCCAGGTGGACGACAATGGTGAGATTCGCTGGCTGAAGCTGTGAACGTTTGATGCCGAGGCCGGTACCTACCTGTTAACCGATCGCAAACTGGAGTATCACGATGTACGAATCGACGGCAGTTCAACCGGCCCGTAATTCCACAACGCAGCGCGTGCCGCCGGCATCGGCGCGCGGCAATGCGAGCTGGTATTCGAAACTGGCCACCGCATGGGGTGCTGCGATCGATCGGCAGGCTGACAAGACGGCGGCGCTCGCGCAGCAGCTTGCCGAAGGCAATGACGAGCCGGCCGCTGCCCTGCAGGTGTCGGCGGCGGCCCATCAGCTGGCGTTTATATCGACAGCCGCTGCGACGGCAAGCAACAGCATCGGGCAGGCGCTCGAAGCGCTCGGCCGCAAGCAGTAGTCAGGGCATGGTTACCGACAGCATAGCCGCGCAGGTGATCGGGCAGGCGGCGGCGCCGAGGACGCCGGCGCTGAATGCCGACGTGACGCAGTCGTTCAATATCGCGTTCGAAAAAGCGCGTGCGCGACAGGCAGCAGAGCCCGATGCCGGCGGCTTGACCGCGGCCCTCTCCCCGCTGCTATCACTGGGTGAGAAGTCATCGGCGCTCGTTGCCGACGCCGATCCTGCGCTGAGCAGCGAGCTTCGGCCCAGCGAGCTGTTGCAGATAACCATGCAAAGCCACCAGTTCCTGTTCCACTGCGAACTGGTGGCAAACGTCGCGAATCGCGCGTCCGATGGCGTCCAGCAGCTGTTTCGACAACAGTCCTGAGGTTCTGTCGTGACGGTGCAACGAATACTCGTCCTGCTGGTTGCGACCATCGTTGCCGGTTGCGGCTCGGAGACGCTGTATTCGAATCTCAGCGAGCGCGAGGCGAATGAAATGCTCGCGGTCCTGCTGAGCAACGGTATTGACGCGCGAAAGGTGGGCTATGGCGACGCGCTGGAGGTGCGAATGGCTCGAAGCGATCTCCCCGTCGCTATCGAGCTGCTTTCCGAGCACGGGTATCCGCGGGAGAAATTCCAGTCTCTCGGCGACGTTTTCCAGCGCGAGGGTTTCGTCTCGTCGCCGACCGAGGAACGCGCCCGTCTTCTCTATGCCTTGTCGCAGGAACTGGCCCGAACCCTGTCGAACATCGACGGTGTCGTTACGGCGCGTGTGCACCTGGCGATCCCTGAGCGACGAGCACTGTCGGAAACGGTCAGTCCCTCGTCAGCGTCGATTTTCATCAAGTACCGGCCCGGCGCCGCCGTGGCCGGTCAGTCCGCGTCGATCAAGGCGCTGGTCGTGAACAGCATCGAAGGATTGCCGTACGACAACGTCACCGTCAGCTTTTTCCCGGCAAGCCGCGCGCACCACGGCGGTACTCGCCGGCAGCTGAAGGACATTCGCCTCGCTGGCGTATCCCTGGACGCGCGGACGGCCATGTTCGTTCTGGGCCTGCTGGTCATCATTTCGTTGGCGGTCTATGCACGCAGCGCATGGTCGAGAAACGCAAAATAGTGCAGTGTCGCAGAGGAGGTTCGCTGTGACGGTCGCGGGCACGGATTGGCGCAAGCTGGCCGGGCAGGTTTTTGCGCCGCTGCGTTTCGTCGATCGCGAGTGGTTACCGATGGCAGCCCGACACTCACGGTCAATACTGGCAACCGCAAGCAAATGTACGGTTGCCGCGAAAGTATTGCGACGGTATCTGCCGGACGAATCTGTATCGGCGCCGATCGGACCTGATGCGCTGAAGACAGCACCATCGTGGGCGACCTGGCCGGCAGCGGCCCAGCGACACCTGGTACGTCGCCTGGGCACCATCGCCTGCGCGCCGTATCTGCGCCTGCTGGTCAGCAAACCAGAGCTCGACAAGGTTCGCGGATCAATCGACCCGGACAGCCATCGCGAAGCGTTGTCGATGCATGCCGGTCTGGTCTACACGGATATCCGCGCGGAGTTCGAAGAAGCCTTGAGCGCGGACGAGTTGGCACCCTTCATTGCGACCGTTGGAATCGCAATCCTTCGCCAGACCGTTCCCGATCGGCACCGTTTCCTGCTGTTTCGCCTGAAATACCTGTTTCCAAGAGCGGCCTGGCGCCCGTCATTCCCCGAGCTGACCTGCAACAGCGAGCTTTTGCTGGCGTTGTTGAATACCGGAGACGGCGTCGAATGACTGGCGAAAAGAACGGGAGACCGGGTCTTTCGCTGGCAGAGCCCGGCAAGATTATTTCTGCAAGCGATTTCGCGAAGATGGCGTCGGCGAAGTCACGGCTGCGTCGCGCCCAGGCGGCCCAGCTCGTCAACGTTGAATCCATGCATCAGTCCGCATGGCAGATCGGCTACCGGCACGGATTGCAGCAGGCCATGAACGAGTTGAGCGACTTCTACAGCGAAGCCAGCCGCCGCCACGTCGACCCGCAATCTCCCGTCAAGAGGCTGGTATTTGCCGTGCTGCGAAAGCTACTGCATGAATGCGACAAGAACGGGCTTATGGCCAGTGTCGCTGAACGAGCCGTTGCAGAAACCTGCGAGAAGTTGGAGTCGATAACGATTCTGGTACATCCGGATGTGGCCGAATCGGTTGCCCGACGGTTCGCCAGGTACCGTGCTCCTGGCAGGCGCATCGACGTGCATGCAGCCGACCACCTTTCGCCGACCGGATGTGAAATTCGAACGGTTTTCGGCATCATCGACGCCGGACTCGATGTGCAGCTCGATGCACTGGAAAACAGCGTGAGCCGCGGCGTGCCGGAGCAAGGCAGTGTTTGATCATCGACCGCGAGGGCCAATCACGAACGAACTGGCACACGCGGCCGACGACGATTTCGACAGGCTTGCGCATGCGGACAGCGTCCGGCGAATAGGCCGCGTCGTCGATGCCTACGGCACGATCGTCCGTGTGACCGGCCTGCCGGTTCGCATTGGGCAGCTATGCCATTTGTACGATCCGTCGTCGGATACCCGGTTGGCGGCGGAGGTTATCGGCGTCAGCAGCAAGGGTGCAATGCTGCAGCCGTTCGGCCACCTGCGCGGTTTGAGCAGTGGCGCCCGCGTGGAAGCCGCTGGTGCGAGCGATGATATTGCCGTGGGTACCGGGCTGCTCGGCCGAATCGTCAACGCAAACGGCGAGATCATCGATGGCCGGGGAATGCCGGACCTGGAGCACCTCGTGCCGGTTCGGCGCAGACCGCCGCCCGCGATGCGGCGAGCACCGATCGAAACCGTCGTCGATACCGGCATTTCGGCTATCGATTCCTTGCTGACCTGTGGAAAAGGGCAACGAATCTGCATCATGGCGCCCGCAGGAGCCGGCAAAAGCACCTTGCTCGGCATGCTCGCAGCCAAGTCCACGGCCGATGTCAACGTCGTCGCGTTAATCGGTGAGCGAGGCAGGGAAGTGAGGGAGTTCGTCGAAAACGGCCTGGCCGAATGCCGGGCGAGGTCGGTCGTCGTCGTTGCTACGTCGGACGAGCCCTCGTTACTCCGCGCGCGGGCCGCTTACACGGCGACGGCGATCGCGGAGCACTTTCGCGATCACGGTTTGCACGTCGCGTTGTTTGCCGATTCATTGACGCGATATGCCCGCGCGCTGCGAGACGTGGGGCTCGCAATGGGAGAGGCTTCGACGCGGAGCGGCTTTCCACCGTCGGTATTCTCGGAATTGCCGCAGCTGCTCGAGCGCACCGGAACGAGCGAAAACGGAGCGATCACCGCGTTCTATACCCTGCTCGTCGAGTCGAACGATGCGTTCGACCCGATTGCCGAGGAGACGAATTCGATCGTCGACGGGCATATCGCACTGTCCAGAAAACTGGCCATGCAGGGCCACTATCCACCGATCGACATTCTCGCGAGTGTCAGTCGCCTGATGAACTCACTGGTCGATGTCGAGCACCGCAAATCTGCCGAGCGGGCAAGAGATCTGCTGGCGCGCTACGAGTCGCTGGAGCTGTTGATCCAGATGGGCGAGTACAAGGCCGGCAATGACGCGCAGGCCGACGCTGCCGTCGCCGCGTTTCCGAAGCTGCGTCAGCATCTCAGGCAGGACATTCGCGAACATCGCTCGTACACGGAGAGTCTCGCCTCGCTGCGGGATGCGATCGGGGAAGAATCGTGCTGAAGAATGCGATCCGGATCGTCAACCTGCGCCGGGCCGCGTCCGAACGGAGACTTCGGGAACTGCGGGCGTGCCACGAGCTGACTCAGCAGCACCTTGACGAGCTGAAACGGCACCTTGAGCGTATCGAGCACGATCTGGTGACGACAGGCCCGGTTCCACACTCGACGCTCTCTGCCCGGGCACTCTCCGCCATGGCCGACGAGGCGCGGCAACTTCGCCGCGACGTCGAAGAGCGTACTGCCCGGCAAACGATATTGGAGCAAGAGCTCGCGAAAATCGAGAACTCCTGTCGGCGAGAGGCGCGGGCGTTGCGCGCATTGCACCAGAAATCCGCCTTCCTCCAGAAGCACGAGAAGCGCGATTCGAAGCGGCGCGGCCGGCGATATGCGGTCGAGATCGACTGATGGCCGTATCGAAAGTCAGTGGTCTGGCGGTCGGAACGACGCGTGCACCAGTCACAACCGCGGCACCGACGCCGTCGGCGATGCCCGGTGTCGGCAGCATATTCCAGGAACGCTATGCTGCAGCGATTCCCGCCTCGCCATCAGCCCGGCCTGCAAACGGCGGCTCCACGAAAACGGCGCCCGGTGATTCACAGGCGCGAACGCTGGCGGCCGGAACCCATTCGTCATCGCCAATGACAGCGAACGTGAAAGCTCCGGTGCCGTTGCGGGAACAAAGAGCGCTTCAGGCCACATCCGTTCCATACGCCAGGCCACGCACTTTGAAGAAACGCAGTACGGCCAGGAACAGAGTGCGTAAGCAAAAGGCGGCGCAACGATCTATCGCCGAAGAGCTCAACATCTCAATCGACGAGATCTGCGTTGGCGCCGGACAGGATTCTGTAACGTTTCGCGCCAAAGCCGGATATTGGCAGGATACGGAGTTTACGCTGCTAAGAAATGATCAGGGTTGGACTCTTGATGTTTCGACGTATTCTGCTGTGGTCCGTGAGCGCTTGACGGAATCAGAGCAGGCGCTTGTGCGTCGCTTCGAAGATGCAAACCTGGGCCAGATCGACTTGCGGGTTCGACTGGTCTCGGTGCAGTTCGGCAAGCATCGCTGAGTTTACATAATACGAAGACACTGCAGACGAGCGCTGCCGTTCGTCGCTGCCTGCGGACCGCTCGTCGGAATAACTCCCAAGGTTACAGAGCTTTGTGACGCCGTTAATTTGCGCGCCGGCCGCGTATTCCTACTATGGCGCTGATTTCGATCAGGATCTTGACGCACACGCGAGGGAGGCAACTTGAGTCGACCGCAGAAAAGCTCTGGGTTCACATTGTATGAGTTGATGGTTATCGTCGCCGTCGCCGCCATCCTTGCTTCGGTTGCCATACCTGGTTTCCGGAACCTCGTGTTCAACAGCCGCTCCGTGGCCCACACGAATGACGTCGTAACGGCCCTCAACCTCGCGCGCAGCGAAGCGACCCGACGTCGCTTTCCCGTTGCCGTGTGTGCGTCTGCCGACGGCGCGTCGTGCAGCGGCAGCAACGATTGGAGTACTGGCTGGATAGTACGTACTCCGGCCGGCGACGTGCTGCAGGCGTGGCCGGCGCGTAGCGGCGGTGCCGGAGTCCTCAACGCAAACGTATCCAGCGTCCAGTTCCAGGCAAGCGGTAGTCTGCCGGCCGGCGCCAACCCGCAGTTCGACCTCCAGTTGCCGCACTGCAAGGATCCCGGGCGACGCAACATCACGATTAGTCCCGCCGGCCGAATCGCCGTTACACGAGTGGGCTGCATATGAGCACACATACCCCAGCTCGCATGCAACGTTTCGACATCGGGCGCTGCGAGGGACTCACGCTGATCGAGGTAATGATCGCGTTGATCGTTCTGTCAATCGGTATTCTCGGACTTGCGACCCTGCAAACGGCATCGTTGAACTTCAACAACGGTGCCAGCCAACGCACGCAGGCCACCGTGCTGGCGTACGACATGGCCGACAAGATGCGCGCCAATCGGCAGGCGGCACTTGCCGGTGAGTACGACATGGCCTTTGAAGTTCCGGCACCTGGCTGCGCCGCACCGAATACCGCGGGCACCGTGGCAGCCCAGGATATCTCGACATGGCGCATGGCACTTGCTTGTCGCCTGCCCCAGGCCACCGGGTCGATCGTACGTGCTGGTAACCAGGTCACGCTGACCGTGCAGTGGGACGACAGTCACGGGCAGGAAGCTCCTCTCCAGTTTCAATTTACGACCGCACTATGATGAACCAGGCCTTCTCACGACGGGACCGACAGCGTGGCCTTACGCTGGTCGAATTGATGGTCGCAGCCGTGCTGGCGATCTTCCTGGCCGGAGGCATCATCCAGATCTTCGTTGGTAACCGGGTTACGTTTGCCTTCAACGATGGAGTTTCCCGCATCCAGGAAAACGCGCGTTTCTCGTTGGAACACATCGCGTTCACATCGCGCATGGCAGGTTACAGCGGATGCATGTCGGAAACAGCCGTATTCAACAATCTCGCAGGCGCAGTAAATCCGTTCCGCGACGATATCAATAACGGCATTCAGGGATTCAACGCCAATGGCACCGGCATTGGCGACACCTACGCTGCGAGCGACACGGACCCCGTGGGCTCTACAAACGCAGCCGATTGGTCACCGGCGTTGCCGGCTGAACTGCTGGCGGCAATACCCGCCGGGGTGATACCCGGTAGCGACGTCCTGATCGTGCGCGGCGCCACCGGTGCAACCCACGCGCTGGTTACTCCGTTCAACGATCCGAGGCAGCTCTTCGTCAACGGTCCGCATGATTTCGCCAATGGCGAAATTCTTGTCGTAACGGATTGCCAGAAGGCGTCGATCTTCCAGCTGACGGGCTCCGCATCTGTGGGCCCTGCCGTCAATCTCGTTCACAGCAACGCCGGCGGCTTCAGCCCGGGCAATGCGCTGGCGAACTGGCCGTCAGAGCAGGACTACGGGCTCGGCGCCGAGGTCTCACGGCTGCAAACCTTTGCGTTTTATGTTGCACCAGGCGCCAATGGTCGACCGAGCCTGTTTCAAGCCCGGCTGCAACCGGTGACGGCAACGCTGACCGATTTTCAGGCCGAGGAACTGGCCGAGGGCGTTGACTCCATGCAGGTGCGCTACGGTGTCGACGCGGACAACGACGACGATGTCGACGCCTGGGCAACAGCCGATGCCGTCGCCGACTGGTCCAGCGTACTGAGCATGGAAGTTACGCTCCTGGTGCGGTCGACCGATGAGTATGGAACGGAGGTCGACACCTTCGTTTACAACATTGGTGGCACCCAATTCGATCCGGTCGACGATCGACGCCTCAGACAAGTTTTTTCGACCACCGTTGGCATTCGTAACCGCCTGCCTTAGGAAGGGGTCTCAGAATGACGTACGCATACTCGATTCGTGCACGGCAATCCGGCGCTGCCCTCCCTGTAGCACTGATTTTCCTGTTACTGATGACGCTGTTAAGCACCTCGACAATGAGAGGCGCCACGATGCAGGAACGCATGGCCGGGAATACGCGCGACTACAACCTGGGTTTCCAGGCTGCCGAAGCAGCGTTGCGAGAAGCCGAGGACTATCTGCGTGTGAACAGCGATACGCTCCCGGACTTCGATGACACGAACGGTCACTACGTTGTGAATTCGGCGAGTCGGCCCGTGTGGCACGAATACCCCCCGTCCGACGGAGGAGGCTACCTGGTCGCAACGGGCGTGACGGGCACGGCGCAAGCGCCCAAGTACTACCTCGAAAGACTGTCCACTGCGAGGCCGGCCGGTTCGGAAACCGAGGCAGGCACCGCCGTAGACGAATTGTTTTACTTCCGAATTACCGCTGTTGGCTTTGGTCTGGCTGTCGACAGCGGCGGAGATCCGCTCACCTCCGTTGTGCTGAGCAGCGTTTTCCGCAGTCGCTGAACAAGGTCGCTGACTATGTACATCAAGTCTATTCTCACCTCCGCAGCGTCGACAGTCGTGCGCCGCACCCAACACATTTTTGCCGGATTGCTGATGGCACTGCTCGTCGCGGGGCCGGCATTCGCAGGAGTCTCGCAGTCACCGCTGTACCTTGGCGGCGGCGACGTGCCCGGAAACCTGTTACTGGTGCCATCTGTAGAGTGGCCGACCATCAACAGTACGGCGAGCATCGGCGACTACGACTTTACTCGTACCTACCTCGGCTATTTCGACCCCGACAAGTGCTACGGATATTCGTACAGTCCGACCGAAGCGGATCGACATTTCTATCCGGTCTCCTGGACGATCAATCATCTCTGTTTCGGCCGGTGGAGCGGCAATTTCATGAACTGGGCGGCCACGCAAACCGTCGATCCTTTTCGCTCGGTGCTAACGGGCGGCCTGCGCGTCCGGGACACTCCGTCTGAGACCTGGCTCGAGAAAGCTCGCCACAGCGGCCAGGGTGGCGCGAGCATCTATCCTGATCGGCGACTGCCTGCCAGCGGCGACGACATAATCATGATGGCAGCCGCCACGCCGTTCACCAAGAAATGGATGCGCATGCAGATCGACGGTCGTGGCAACAAGATGCGGTTCCGCCTCGAAGATGACGATACAGGACACAACGTCACGCCGTACGACCCATCGGTTCCGGTAAACAACGGCCATTCGTACGAAGTCAGTGTCCGCGTTGCGGTTTGTGTGCCAGGGTTCCTCGAGGCCAACTGCCGGGCATACCCCAGCGGCGGTTTCAAACCTGAAGGTCTCATCCAGCAGTATTCAGACGAGATCCGTTTCGGAATATTCGGTTACCTGCTGGATTCGAATTTCCTGCGCGACGGCGGTGTGCTGCGGGCGCGACAGGGATTCGTAGGTCAGAATGCGATCGTGCCGAACGTGGGCGATGTAAGCAATCCCAATGCGGAGTGGGATCCGACTACCGGTGTGCTCGTACGCAACCCGGATCCGGCCGACGCGGCCGCAACGGCTTCGCAGTTCGGCATCACGATTCAGGATAGCGGACTCATCAACTACCTGAACAAGTTCGGGCAGATGACCAACGGCGATCACAAGAGCTACGACCCCAACAGCGAGCTCTACTACGCTGCGATTCGTTATCTGAAAAACCAGGGCAACGTGCCGGAGTACACGGCGCTTCCGGGCAATACCGGCGTGGATCCCGCAACTGCGGCAGACGGTTTTCCGATCATCACGAACTGGGATGATCCCGTGCAGTACGCCTGCCAGAAGAACGTGATACTGGGCATCGGCGACGTCTACACGCACCGCGACAAGAATCTTCCGGGCAGCGGCAGCACAGCCGACGAGCCGGCGATGCCGCCGTCCGTCGCCGGCGATTCGACGGTCGACGTTGTGCAGCAAACGCAGCGCGTCGCGACGCTCGAAGGAATTACGATCAACACGCCGTATACCGGCCGCGAGAATTCAGCGTTCATCGCCGGACTGGCATGGTACGCAAATACGCAGGATCTTCGTCCGACCATGCCGGGCACCCAGACGGCATCCACGCATTGGGTCGACGTGCTGGAAGGCGAAAGCCTCGAGCCCACAGCCGTGAATCAGTACTACCTGGCCGCCAAGTACGGCGGCTTCAGGAAGCCCGATAATTTCGATCCGGCTACCGCCGGCCCCCTCAATCTCGACTGGTGGCACACAAACGGCGAGATACTGTCGACATTCGGTACGAGAGCTGATTACCCTGAGAGCTTTCCGCGCCCCGACAACTACTACCTCGCCGGTGGAGCGGATCAGATGGTGCAGAGTCTGACCGAGGCGTTCGCCAACATTGCCGCCGAGCTCAGAAGCTCTGCGACCTCGGTGGCGACGAACTCGACCCGACTCGGTGCCGACAGCGCGGTCTTCCAGGCATCGTTCAATAGCAGCAAGTGGAGCGGCGACGTGGAGGCGTATCGCATCAACGCGGACGGTAGCGTAGACCCGACGGCCGCGTGGAGTGCGGCGACGAAGCTGGATGCGCTTTCAGAGACCGATATCTCGAACCGCAATATCCTCACCATAACGCCGCCGACGAGCGGCGGCGGCGGGTCCTCCGTTTCTACCAACGGCCGGAGTTTCGAGTGGTCCTCGCTGACGACTGCGCAACAGGACCTGCTACGAACGAACCCCCTTGGCGGCCCGTTACTCCCTGTTTCCATCGGCCAGGAAAGACTCGATTTCCTGCGTGGCTCGCGGCTGCTCGAACAGCCCAGCGGATTGTACCGGGAACGTGACAGCCGCCTCGGGGACATCGTGAACTCCGATCCGCAGTTCGTCCACCAGGCGGACTTTGGCTACGCACTACTCGATCAGGCGGCAGCGTTCACCTCTTCGGGCGCGGGGACCGCGTATATCGCGTACCGGCAGTCCTCGACCTATCAAAATCGTGCTCCGTTGGTAATTCTGTCGGCCAACGACGGCATGTTGCATGGTTTTGACGCGAGCCTCGGTGCAAGCGGCGGGGACGAGCTGTTTGCGTTCGTACCGAACGCGGCAATCGAAAATCTGTACGAACTGACAATGCCCGTGTACTCGCACCGGTTCTTTGTTGACGGCAGCCCACGTGCTGCTGACGTCTGGACCGGGATTTCCTGGCGGACGATCGTCGTTGGCACCACCGGCGCGGGCGGCAAGAGTGTATTTGCGCTGGATATTACGAGCCCGTCATCGGTAAGCAGCAGCAACGTGCTGTCGGAATTCACGCATCCGGATATGGGCTACACGATCGGGCAACCTGCCGTCGTGCCGCTGCCCAATGGCAAGTTTGGCGTGGTCGTGACCAGCGGTTACGAAACCGGCAGTCCCGATGGCAAGATCTGGATACTGGATCCGAACGACGGCAGCATCATCAAGACGATCACCGTCGACAATAGCGGTGACCTCGGACCGCCGCTGCTTGCGGATCTCAACAACGATCGCGTTGCGGATCGCATCTACACCGGCGACACGGACGGGAATCTTTGGCGCTTCGATCTCGTGGGTAGCAATACCAGCAACTGGGAAGCGCCGGCCGGCCTGCGATCCGGCAGTACACCGTTGCCGATGTTTGTGGCCCGGGACGGCAGCGGCACGCGCCGCCCGATCACGGCGCCGCTGAGCTCTGCGTTCAACAAAGACGGCCGCCACATGGTGTTTTTCGGAACCGGTGCGTTCTACCGGGTTGACGACAACGTGGTACCGGCCAATCCGGACATTGACGCTTTCTTCGGTATCGTGGACTACGGCACGCAGACTGCGGGCAGGTCCGAGCTGCTCGAGCAATCCATCCTCGTAGAGACGACGAGCAACGGCCGGCGGGTCCGCGCGGTTACGGACAACCAGATGGCAACGACCCACAAGGGATGGTTCCTGGATCTGAATTGGGACACGGCTTACGGTGGGCCGGGTCCGGCGGGCGAAAGAGTAGTATCACGCGCCCTGGTCCGCAATGATCGAGTGATTTTCGCGACGCTGATACCCAGCAAGGATCCCTGCGCGTTCGGTGGCGACAGCTGGCTGATGGAGCTGGAGACCTTCAGTGGTGGCAGGCTCGATTACGCGCTGTTCGATCTGGACAATGACGGCCAGTTCGATGACAACGACTGGATCGATGTCACGCTTCCGGACGGCACCACCACACGCGTACCGCCGTCTGCTATCGCGCCGGACATCAATATCATCAAGACGCCGGCCGTCATAACCGGCATCGGTCCGAATGATGACGAGGTGAAAGTGGTCAGCGGGTCTGGAGGCCAGCTGATGCAGATCTCGGAGCGCGGCTCCACGGCGATTGGCCGCCTGTCATGGCGCCAGATGAGGTAATCGATATGTCGATAAGGTACAGGCCAGTGCAGAACGGCCTACGGTCGGGAATGCGTGGTATCACGCTGCTCGAACTGATGATCGTGGTCGTGATCGTTGGCATTCTCGCCAGCCTTGCGTATCCCTCATACAAGTCGCAGGTTCTGAAGACCCGCCGCGCCGACGGCAAGTCACAGCTCATGCAGACGGCGCAGGCACTCGAGCGATGCTATACGCGGTCCGCCACGTACGTAGGCTGCGGAACGGTGGCGTTCCCGGTCACTTCCCCGGATGGTTACTACTCGATCACGGCGGTTGGCGGCGTGACGGCAGCCGCGTATACCCTGGCGGCCGCGCCGCTGGGCGATCAGGCCAAGGACACCAAATGCGGCACGCTCAGATTGACGAGCACCGGTATCCAGGGCTCTCAGGGAGTCGACAACGACGTCAACGCCTGCTGGTGAAGCTGGCTCGAATCTTGACGCTAATTCCGCCTCTCCAACGCGTGCGCCCGTAGCTCAGCTGGATAGCGTGCCGCCCTCCGAAGGCAGGGAGATTGTCCCGTCGTCGAAGAGCATCGCGTCGCGAATGCCTTCGCTGGGGCTTGCGAGTGACAGCTCCATGCAATGTTCGCCGGCGGCGAGCGAGAGAGTCGCCTCCCATGTGGCTGACCACGGTGTCTCGTCGTCAAAGGTCTCGCCGCGGGTGCGCAGCCGGATGTGGCCATCGACGTCGACGAATTCCTCGACGAGGTCGGGGTCGATCCAGTGACCTTCTCCTGCGCCCGGCCCTCCCAAACCCGGTCTTTACCGCGACGGTCACCGCGTTGCACAACCGACGAAATGGCACATCGCGAGATGTGAGTAGCAGTCGGTATTTTCAATCGGTGTAAAGCGCTAGGATAGTCCGATGCGAAGGACTATCAAAGAGGCCGGCACGCCGCGAGCGTTGGTCGCGGACGACGACGCGGCATTCCGGTTGCTCATGGAGCAAGCCCTCGCCGAAGCGGGTTTCGAAACCGTGTGCGTCGAAACCGGAGCACAAGCAAGCGAACGTGTAGCCGAGTTTGATCCTGATCTGGTCTTTCTGGACAACAACATGCCGGAGGTGACTGGCGTCGAAGCGTGCGCGGATCTGCGTAAACGTCTTGGTGCCGGCTGTCCACCTATCGTCCTCGTGACCAGCGGCGACTCGAGGGAGGATATATCGGACGCGTTTTCGGCCGGCGCGACCGACTATCTCGTCAAACCGGTCAACTGGCACTTGTTCAAACACCGTTTGCCTGCCTGGCTGAATCAATCCGAAGTCCAATCCGGAAGCGACACGGGTAGCAGCCCATCGACGGACAAACTGCTCGTGTCGAGAAAAGGCAGCATTCTCGACGTACTGGAATGTCGCAGCTCCGGGTCCATCATCGACGAGGCAAGTGCTCCAGAAAGGCTGTGCGAGCTGCTGCCCGAATACGTTCATGAACAAGCGAGCGCGTCGATCGTTCGGGTTCTGAAGACGCGTGGAAGCGAAAGCTGGAATTTCGAGCTCTTGCGGGAGGGGCAGACACGCACCTATGAGGCCATTGTCTCGGCGAAGGGAATGGGGAAAGTCGCTGTCGAACTACGACTGGTGCCGCGCAACCTGGCGACAAAACAGGAGCTCTTCCGGCTGGCATACATTGATCCCCTGACGGGCGTGCCGAATCGTCACCTGTTTGCCGTAGCGGCCAGGGACCGCATGGAACGGGCAAAATTCAAAGCCCGAAGCCTGACGTTCTTGTGCTTGACTTTCGATCGCCTGGCCGATGCGCAACCCGACGAGCCGCATATTCGGAGTTTGCTGGTAGCGGCAGCGAGCACCATCAGTGAGAATCTTCGAGACACGGATCACCTGGTCCGGTTTGACGTACCGGATGCGTCTTCGCCACCGCTTGCCAGCCTCGACAGCGTGCATTTTCTTGCGCTGCTCGATCACGCTGAGTCCGACGATGTCGTTGACAACGTCGTTGCACGGATTCAGCGGAGCTGCGAGGAAATAACCGTCGGCGCCGGAAATACCACCGAACTCGTACCTCGAGTCGGCGTATCCCGCTTTCCGGACGATGGCGAACAGCTGGACCAACTTGTTGACGCCGCCCTGCTGGCGTCGAGGGAGGCACGACAGCAACGTCTGAGCGTTCGGCGATTCGGAAATCACTCGGTCGCAAGCAGCGATGTAGAAATCGATCTGGAGATGGAGCTTCGCCATGCGCTGGAGTCCGGTCAACTCTGCCTTTACTACCAGCCGAGAATTGACTTGCAGAGCGGTCGCGTGGTGGCGGCCGAGGCGCTGCTGCGCTGGCAACACCCGTTTCGAGGCCTGGTGCCGGTCAAGGAGCTGTTTGGCATAGCGGCGAGTTCGGGCGAGGTCACGACACTGACTGACTGGGCGTTCCGCGAAGCCTGCGCCGAGGTCAAGCGATGGAGTTCGACGCCGCAACCGGTCAAGGTGTCGATCAATCTGTCTGAAGAGCAGTTGATCAGACCGAATTTCTCGGAATCGGTAATCGCGATACTGGAAGAGCTGAACATGAATCCGGCGAGCATCGAACTCGAGATGCGAGAAGCTCTGCTCGATTGTACCGACCGCTCGCTTCGACAGCTTCAGCAACTGTGTGGTGTCGGCGTGGGAATCATCGTTGACGATTTCGGCTCGGATCGTACCAGCCTGATGACGTTGCGCCGACTTCGTATCGACGGCTTCAAGGTCAACCACGACCTGGCCAGGGCCGGGTCATTCTCGGGCGAAGAGTCTGGCGTTTATTCGATCGCCGTGGCCATAGCAGAGGCGCGCAACGCCGTTCTGATTGCCAAGGGCATCGAATCTGCGGAAGAGCTTGCGTTCGTCAAGTCCCGCCGCTGCGACCAGGCACAGGGCTTTCACATCTGCCAGCCGCTGCCGGCGGAGGACTTTCGGCGCTATCTCGAAGAAGCCAAGCTCAGCGACACCTCCCCGCTCGAAATCGCCAAGGCAATTTAACACCAAATTATGTGACGCCGATCACATTTGCCCCGCGGGCGGGTCGACCCGATCGAGCGCCCAAATCCCCGCAATCTGTTGATATAGGCACCGAGTTTAGCGGGTCTTCGCGATTCGTCGTGAACACCGCCAGATCTGCAGAGGGAACTGACATGATTGCCTGTTTGAAGACATACTCGCGCCGTTTCGCCGCCCTCCTGACGATCGGGCTGATCATCGCGGCCCCGACCGGTTTCGCCGTCGCCGCGCACGGCAATGCCCTGCATCACACGGACAGCTACCTGGTGCAGGCACGAGATGTCACGAGCGCCAGAGGGATTGTCGCCCGCGTCGGCGGCGTCGCAACAACTGACTTGCCGATCATCAATGCCGTCGGCGCCGAATTGACGGCAGAGCAATTGGCCGACCTGCAGCTCCTGGAAGGTGTCCGGGTCTTCGACAATGCCGAAGTTGCAGTCGACAAAAAGAAGAAAAAGAACAAGGAGCGTCGCGATGACGCTGATGACGACAGCGATGACGATGACGGTCGGAACGACGACGATCGGGACGACAAGGACGATCGAAGCGGCGACGACGGCTCTGCAAACAACTCGAGCACGGCGAGTTCGGACAGCCTGTGGGGCATGAGCAGCTGGGACAGCCAGTCCTACGGTACTTCAGCCAAGGATGCAATTGAACAAGCCGGCGCCACGGTTGACCTGACGGCCGACTACGTGCGGGTGACGCAGTCAGATGGTTTTCTCGACTGGTCCGAGCTGGCGCGGACGCTGGAGTCCATCGACTACGAGCATCCCCTGACCGTCAGCGCACCCGACGTACATAAACTCGGTATAAAGGGCAAGGGAGTTACGGTCGCCGTGATCGACACCGGCCTGTGGTGGGAAGCGAGCACCTTGCTCAGCAAGAGCCCCAAGGCATTCATCGACGTGACCGGCCAGGACCTGCAGGACGATCCCAACGGGCATGGCACACATGTCGCCAGCATTATTGCCAGCGATCGCTACGCCAAAAACGGCGTATACGAGGGTATCGCGCCGAGCGCGGATATCGTTGTCCTGCGCGCTTTTCGAGCCGACGGCAGCGCAAGCTACCTGGATGTGATTCACGCTATCGACGTGGCTGTCGCCTACAAGGACAAGTACGACATCCGCGTGCTCAACCTGTCGTTCAGCGCAACGCCGCAGTCGTACTACTGGGATGACCCTCTGAACCAGGCCGTCATGGCCGCATGGCAGGCCGGCATCGTCGTCGTAGCCTCGGCAGGCAACGACGGCCCCGATCCGATGACCGTCGGCGTGCCGGGCAACGTTCCGTACGTCATTACGGTCGGCGCAATGACCGACAACTACACGCCTCATGAGCCAAGCGACGATCGCCTGGCATCGTTTTCCTCCGCAGGACCGACGTACGAGGGTTTCGTAAAACCCGATGTCATTGCGCCTGGCGGACATATCGTATCGTCGATGCCGTTCGACAGTTACATCAGTCTGTCACATCCGGAATCCATGCTCGACACGGAACGTAATTTCGTGATGTCCGGCACCTCGCAGGCGGCCGCCGTGGTGAGTGGAATCGTGGCGCTGATGCTCGAGAACGACCCCGGCCTGACGCCGGATGAGGTCAAGTGCCGGTTGCTTGCGTCTGCAAGACCTGCCGTCAACGAGGAAGGTGCACCGGCATACTCGATTTTTCAGCAGGGTGCCGGTCTCGTCAACGCACTGGATGCGGTGAATTCGTCAGCTACGCAGTGCGCCAACCGGGGGCTGAACGTCGCACAGGACCTCACGGGTGAGCAGCACTTCGGCGGGCGCGCGAACCAGGATGAAGACGGCGAATACTACCTCATGGACAGCGAAGGCGAGCGCCTCGAAGGCGACGGCTATATCTGGAGTCGGGGTTACATCTGGAGCCAGGGCTATATCTGGAGCCAGGCCTATATCTGGAGCCAGGGCTACATCTGGAGCCAGGGCTACATCTGGAGCCAGAGCTACCTGTGGAGCCGTTCCGTGCCATGGAGCGACGGCACCGTGTTCAGCAGAGGGCTGACAGAAACGATGTGCGTCAACAAATGGGTTGACCACGAATAACGCTGCCTGACGAGAGCCGTCATGAGTATTCGCACTTTGCTGATAATCGCGGCGTTGTTGCTGAGCAGCAACCTGCACGCCGCTCAGCCACCGATGGTGTTCGATCACCTGACCCTGGATCATGGGCTGTCGCAAGCAACGGTGATGGATATTCACCAGGACTCGCAGGGCTTCATCTGGATTGCCACGGAGAACGGACTGAACCGCTGGGACGGCTACGATTTCAAACTCTACAGCCGCGAGCGCGGTAATCCCGATGGACTGGGCAGCGACTACATCTGGGCGATCGACGAGGACGCGGACGGCAACCTCTGGCTCGCGACCGAAGGTGGTGGTGTCGCTTTCTGGTCTCGCCATCAGGATCGCTTCACAAACTACCGGCACGATGCAAACAACCCGCAAACGCTTTCACATGATTCGATTCGGAACATTCTCGTCGATCGATCGGGGCGGGTATGGATCGCCACGCGCAACAACGGACTCAATCTTCTCGACCCGGAGTCCGGTCGAGTAACCCGCTTTCTGTATGATGCGAATGACGAATCCTCGATCAACAGCGACAATCTGTTTGCGCTGCTCGAAGACCACGACGGCGGAATTTGGGTCGGTACGGACAACGGTCTCAACAAATACGTTGCCGAGCACGAGACGTTTGAACGCTACGATCAAATCGATGGGCTGAGCACCGAAAGTATATTGGCGCTCGGACAGGACAGCCGCGGCGACATCTGGATCGGGACCTTTGAGAAAGGCCTGTTACGCCTTGATCCCGACACGAATCAGGTGACTGTCTATCTCCACGACGAGACGGACCCGGGATCGATCAGCAGCAATGACGTGCGCGCGATCTTCGAAGACGCCGAGAAACGTCTGTGGATCGGCACAGCCAACGGGCTGAATCTTTTCAACCGGATTGACGGCCGATTCCAACGTTACCAGCGCGAAGCCGGCAATCTGCACAGCCTGGGCGACGACTCCGTCATGTCGATTTACCAGGACCGCGGCGGTTTACTGTGGGTCGGCACAAGGTTTGGAGGCACCAGTCGCTGGAATCCACGCAGCTGGTCGTTTGGCCACTACTATCGCGACTGGCTCGAGGGCGCTTACGTAACGTCGTTCGCTGACGATGAGCGCGGCAATCTCTGGATCGGCGCCATGGGCCCCGGGCTCAACCGCTTGAATTTGTCGACCGGCCAACGGGTCTCGATCGATCAGGTTGCCACGAATCCCGACGCGCTGGCCGACAAGCGCATCATGTCCCTCTTGTACGATCGTTTCGGGCAGCTCTGGATCGGCACGATGACGGGCGGCCTGTCGCGGCTTGGAACGGACGGCGTAATCGAGACGTTTCGATTTGACGCGGAAGACAGCTCAACGATCAGTGCCGATGGAATAATGGCACTGCACCAAGACAGTGCCGGTGGCGTATGGATCGGAACTTTCGGAGGTGGCGTAAGTTACTATGACGCGGAGACCCGCCGCTTCCAGCGAACGTTCGGCACGTCCGAGACGGACAAAGTGCTTGCCGCATCCCGGGCAACTGCGCTGGTCGAGGATGCCAACGGCTACATCTGGATTGCAACGGATGGCGATGGCCTGGTGCTGCTCGATCGACGCAGGGGTGTCGTCCGGCAGTATCTGCACGATCCAAACGATCGGACGACGCTTGCGTCGAACAAGATCTACGCCCTCCATATCGATGACGACAATCAGCTCTGGATCGGAACAGCCGGCGGCGGTCTCGATCGCCTCGTCGGCAGCTCGCGCCAGCCTGAATCGGTCCACTTCGTCAATTTAGCGCAGGACGGGGGATTGCCGAACAACGTGATCTACGGCATTCGTCCGGACGAGACGGGCAAACTCTGGTTGAGCAGCAATCACGGACTGATTCGATTCGACCCGGCGACTCAACTGGTCAAGGCGTTTCACAAGACACACGGGCTTCAAGACGAGGAATTCAATTTCGGCGCGCACCACAGGTCCCGGGATGGGCAACTCGTGTTCGGAGGAACGAAGGGCTTCAACGCGTTCAATCCAATGCAGCTGCAGGAAACCACGGTCAAGCCGCAAATCGCATTGACGGGGTTCGAAGTGCTCAATGAGGCGGTCGTAACGGAAGGCTCACTTTCGTCGCTGTCGCAGTACGTGCTCGGCCACCAGGATGACACCGTCTCGTTCGAATTTGCTGCGCTCGACTTTACGGAG